>Ga0137415_10006398_pt1 | contig 11668 bp, 5 predicted proteins | sample CZODoug3_1_1_16f_FD_183082 | JGI IMG/M metagenome (GOLD analysis project Ga0137415, IMG submission 183082) | Vadose zone soil fungal communities from Angelo Coast Range Reserve, California, USA - CZODoug3_1_1_16fungal (Hybrid Assembly) | ecosystem: Environmental > Terrestrial > Soil > Vadose...
AAGACATCTTCCGCCGACCTGGAGGAGGGCGGTATCGGCGGCACTGTCAACATCATTACCGCGCGCCCCCTCGATTCCCCCGGCTTCCACGCCTCGGGGAGCCTGGCCGCGGTGAACAACAGCATCGACCACGCCTTTTCGGGCAAGACCACACCCAAGGCATCGCTGCTCTTCGGCGACAGTAATGATGACCACACCTTCGGCTGGCTGGTGTCGGGCATGTACTACAAGCGGGACGATCAAAGACAGATCGTAGACACCTCCGGCTGGTACACCAATGTGAACCAACCTCAACTGCCTGCCGTCAGCAACTTTTCGGTTCCTCAGACGCTCGCACTGGAGCTCACCCACGAGACGCGTACCCGACAAGGATTGAGCGCGGCGATCGATTGGTTGCCCATCGACAAACTCAAGGTTACGCTCGATGGGATGTTCTCGAACTATCGCGTGGCTTCTCACTATAACAGCTTCGGATCGTACGGAAATGCGGGGGACATCCAGGCGATCACCGTCGACCCCAACGGGACGGCCCTGAGTTACACGCGCACCAACACCGGCAATCTGGCCAACGACTACATCCAGGAGTCTAATCCGCGCAACGCGTACAACGTCCAGGGCGGACTCAATGTTGCCTACGCGTTCACCGATTCCACCAAGCTCGATTGGGACAGCGCCCTCTCCAGTGCCTGGAACAAGGCCGGCGGGGACGGCTATTTTCTGGTGGTCGGGACGCGCAATTTCGGCGTCAATCCGCAGTGGACGAACAACGGTTCTGACTCCTTGCCCAGCTACAGTAACCTGATTTCGACGACGAACACGTCGGACCTTCGTGTGCATTGCTGCAACCAGGGTGGTCAGTCACCCAATGTCGAGGACAAGATTCAGGAGAACAGGCTGCATCTGTCGACACGCTTCGACGGCGATGGGTTATCCAAGCTCGATTTCGGTCTGGAATATACCAACCGAGTCAAGAGGGAATACAACGTCGGCACGCTGAATAACCTGCTGTGCGCAGAATACTGCGGCTATATTGCTTCGGTGCCTGCCAGTGCCATTGGCGCCTATGTTTTCAACGCAGGCACTCTGGTGAAGGGCGTGTCGCCCGGTGCTCCTACGCAGTGGCTCGGCTACAATCCATACGCCTATTTGAATTACCTCACCACGCCGGCGGCCTACAATCAGCTGCCGAATCCGGCTGCATTCGCCGCCGCACTGGCGGCTGCCGGCGGTAATTTCGCGGGCGGCCAGGACTTGAACAGCTTCAGCGAGGTCCATGAAAGGACGCGCTCGGCCTATGCCAAGGCCGATTTCACCGGTCATGTCTTCGACAAGGCCTGGTTCCTGGATGTCGGCGTGCGTTACAGCCATACCGACACCACCTCGAACGCTTACTCCAGCCCGCTGCTGGCCATTACGATCAATCCGAACGACACGAGCAATGCCATTCCGACCTATGGTTCGCTCTCGCCGATTTCCGACAGTGGTGGTTATGGCGAGTGGTTGCCGTCGGCCAATTTCAAGCTCAATTTGCGCGATGATCTGCTCTTCCGGCTGGCGCTGTCCAAGACCGAAAGCCGCCCGGATCTGTCCAACCTGTCCGCCGCGACGGTTTACGGTTTCAGGCCGAATGATCAGACCCTCACGGTGGGCAACGTGAATCTGAAGCCGTATACGTCGAATAATTTCGATTCGGGACTCGAGTGGTATCTCGACAGTCTCAGCTACATTGCCGTGGACGGTTTCTACAAGAGGGTCAGCAATTTCAATACGACCATTCTCACCCAGACTACGGTGTTGGGGTTCCCGTTCCAGTTGATCGAGCCGGTCAATTTGAATACGGCGACCATCGGGGGCGAGGAGTTCACTGTCAACTACCAATTCACCCGCCTGCCCAAACCCTTCGACGGGCTGGGCGCAGCAGTGAACTACACCCATGTCAGCAGCAATGCATCGATCAATCCCGCGCTGTTGGCCACCGGCAAATTTGCCGTGCCGGGAATTGGCGACTCGGGCAATGTCAGCGGCTACTACGAGGAAGGGCCATGGCAGCTGCGTTTGGCCTACAACTGGCGCGGGAAGTATCTGTGGTCCATCGCCGATCCGAACGAGGCCGGGCAACCGACGACCACCAAGGCTTATGGCCAGCTTGATTTCAGCGGGAGCTTTGCAATCCGCCCGAATCTCTCCGTGTTCCTGACGGCCACCAATCTGTTGCGGGAGACCATATTCAAATACCAGGTATACCCCAATCGTCCGACCTACGCCGAAGCGGACGGTGGCACCGTTACCTTAGGTATTCGTGGCTCGCTTTGAAGCCAGGTCATCAATGTATGGAACCGCCTGCACGTAGACGCGGTGTGGGAATCTCAGTTCTCGCGTGTGTAGGGCTCACCGTTCTGGCACTCGGCGGCCGCTTTGCGGCCGCCGATGTACCGGCGCCGGTGCCGGCACATACCTTTACCGTCACCGACGGGCATTTCGTTCTAGACGGCAAGCCCTTCCAGATCATCTCCGGGGAAATGCACTATCCACGCATCCCACGGGAATATTGGCGCGCGCGCTTGAAGTTGGCCAAGGCCATGGGCCTGAATACCGTCACCATGTACACCTTCTGGAACATCCACGAAAGTGTTCGCGGAACGTATGACTTCAGCGGCCAGAACGACGTCGCCGAGTTCATCCGCGAGGCCCGGCAGGTCTCGACGCCGCACGTCACCGCTAGTCTCGAGAAGAACGCAGCTTGAAAATTACGCAACTGACAACCTACCGCGTCGCGCCCCGCTGGATGTTCCTGAAAATCGAAACCGATCAAGGTCTGGCCGGCTGGGGCGAAGCGGTGGTCGAAGGCCGGGCCCGCACCGTGGAAGCCGCCGTGGACGAGATCGGCGAGCTCTTGATGGGTAAGGACCCCGCGCGCATCAACGATCATTGGCAAACCATGTATCGCGGCGCGTTTTATCGGGGCGGAGCGGTCTTCATGAGCGCAATCGCCGGTATCGACCAGGCGTTATGGGATATCAAGGGCAAGGTGTTGGGCGTGCCCGTTTATCAACTCCTGGGAGGTCTGGCGCGGGACCGCATGAAAACCTATTGTTGGGTGGGCGGCGATCGGCCTTCGGACATAGTCGAGCAGATCCGTCAGCGCATTGCGCTGGGTTACGACACGTTCAAGATGAACGGCTGCGAGGAGCTGGGTTTGCTGGACAGCAGTCGTGCGATCGATTCGGCCGTGGCCAAGGTGGCCGAAATCCGCGCGGCGTTTGGCAATGCGATCGAGTTCGGTCTGGATTTCCACGGTCGCGTCGGTATGCCCATGGCAAAGACGCTGATCCGCGAATTCGAGCCGTACCGGCCGCTGTTCATCGAAGAGCCGGTACTGGCCGAGCAGGCCGAGTACTACCCGCGCCTCGCCGCGCAGACCGCCGTTCCACTTGCCGCCGGCGAGCGCATGTATTCACGTTTCGAGTTCAAGCGCGTCTTCGAGCAAGGGGGTCTCGCCATCGTGCAACCCGATCTGGCGCATGCCGGGGGCATCACGGAGTGTATGAAGATCGCTTCGATGGCCGAGGCATATGACGTCGCGCTGGCGCCCCATTGTCCGCTGGGACCGCTGGCGCTTGCTGCCTGTCTGCACGTGGACTTCGCCAGTTGGAACGCGGTGTTACAGGAACAAAGTATCGGGATCCATTACAACACCAGCGGCGAATTGCTGGACTACGTGGTCAACAAAGAAGCGTTCGACCTGGAGCGCGGCTGGATGCGGCCGTTTACCTTGCCCGGGCTGGGCGTGGTCATCGACGAGGCGCGCGTCATCGAGCGCAGCCGTTCCGTGACCGACTGGCGCAATCCGGTGTGGCGTCACGGCGATGGCAGCGTGGCGGAGTGGTGATTGCGGGCGTAGGTCTTCAGTCGGGCTTGTTAGAATAATATAAATATGATAAATGTCCGAAAGTGTATGTTGGGCGTCGCTAAAGGGAGGGGGACGACATGGCAGCCGCAGCACTTCGGTTCCGGGATCGCTGGATCAACCTTACGAATGGAGTCCCGCGCATGCGGGCCCGGCCGGTTGGAATTGCGCTGGCTCTGGCAGCAGCCGTGCTCGCATATTCCTTGCCGGCCGCAGCGCAGGTGAACGGCCCGGGAGATCACCCGTACCTCGGCTGGAGCAGCTTCAGCCAACAAACTCTGGATGGCAATTTCCTGACACAGGCCAACATCACGGCGCAGTCCGATGCGCTCGCGGCCTCGGGGCTGCAGCGCCACGGCTTCAATTACATCAACATGGACTCGGGCTGGATGGGCAGCTTCGACGCCTACGGGCGGCCGATTCCCAATCCGGCGATCTTTCCCGACATCGCCGCGCTCGCGGCGCACGTGCATGCCAATGGCCAGAAGCTGGGAATCTACTGGATCCCCGGTGTGGAACAGCCGGCCGTGGATGCCAACTCGCCGATCCTGGGCACGCCTTACCACATCCAGGACATCCTGGTCGTGCCCCATACGCCGGGTAATGCATTCAGCTCGGGCCAGTTTCCGCCCTATCACAACAAGATCGACTTCACCAAACCGGGTGCGCAGGCGTACATGGACTCGGTGGTCGCCCTGTTTGCCTCCTGGGGTGTGGATTTCATCAAGTTGGACGGAGTCACTCCCGGCTCATACAACGATGACCTCAGCATCGACAATCGCGCCGATGTACGAGCCTGGTCGACAGCGATTGCGCACAGCGGACGCCCCATCTGGCTGACGGTTTCGTGGGCGCTCAATGAGGATTATTTGAGCACCTGGCAACTTGCCGACGCACGCAGAATCGATGAGGACATCGAGTGCGAAGGCCGCTGTGCCACCCTGACCGATTGGCCGATGGTCACAGAGCGCTTCTACGACCTCGTCGCATGGGAAAACGCCGCGGGCCGGACCCTGGGTTGGAATGATCTGGACTCGCTGGACATAGGAACGAGCCAGGACTCCGGGCTGAACCAAACCGAGCAGCAAGCGGCGCTCACCCTATGGGCGATGGCCAATGCTCCCCTGTATCTGGGTGGTGACCTCACTAAGCTCGACGCCGCGGGCAAGCGGATGCTTTCCAACGACGAGGTACTCGCGCTGGACAGATCGGGACACCCTGCGACCCAGATCCAGGGCGGCGACACGCCGGTCTGGATGACTAAATTGAGCGATGGCACCGTGTATGTGGCGCTGTTCAACATGGATGCGATCCCATTGCCCGTCAGCGTTCGCTGGCGGGACCTGGGCTTCACCGCTGCCCGCCAGATTCACGATGTCTGGAACGGCAACGATGTGCGGCCAAATGGTCCGAGTCTGCAGGCGCTCGTGCCACCGCATGGCACTCGGCTCTTCAGAGTCCTCGCCTCCGGAAAACCTCCGGCAGAGACTGCCACGAGTTACGAAGCTGAAGGGGCGGTCCGCGAGGGGACGGCTGTTGTGTTTGGCTGTCCGGCGTGCTCGGGAGGCTCCAAGGTCGGCAATCTCGGGTTGGGGCCGAACAACGCACTCACGTTCGACGCGGTCACCGTGGCGCGGGCGGGTGTCTACAAGATGACAGTCGACTATGCGAGCTCGCTGCGAGCGGTTCTCTACAGCGTCAACGGCGGGCCCTGGGTGACGCTCAATGTGGGCGGCAGCAGTTTCAACCTGCCGGTGAGCACTACCGTCCCGGTTGAGTTGCAGGCCGGTACCAACACCATACGATTCGGTAATCCAACCAGTTATTCGCCGGATCTCGATCGGATCACGATCAGCGGGGACGGCTCAGCCGTGCTCCCCATTGCGACCGCCTACGAGGCGGAGAACGCAGTGCTGGGAGGCGCCGCCAGCCCGTCATATTGCAAGCTCTGCACGGGCGCCTCGAAAGCCGGCAACCTCGGAAACGGCAGCGCAACTGTGACCTTCACCGACATTACCGTGCCGAGGGACGGAACGTATCAGTTGGAAATCGACTATCTGACGAGCGGGCCGCGCTCGTTCTTCATGAGTGTCAACAGCGCGACAGCCACCGAGCTGTCCTTGAATGGGAGCACATTCGATCATCCCGCCACCACCGTGGTCCCCGTTAAACTACATGCCGGCGAGAACACGATCGAGTTCAGCAACCCGTCACAATATGCTCCGGACCTCGATCGGATCGTGATAGCGGCGCCGTGCCCGGACTTGGGATGGCACTGATCGCTCCACGTCTGCAGATGGCGCCCATTTCGATCACGTGCCGTTGCCCCCCGCGGCCGTGCAGATCCGGGCGCCATCTTCCCACTGAGCGGTAGTCGTGAAAATCCGCGCGCTAATCGCCTTACTTGCGCTGTGCCCGACACTCAGTGTCGGCCAACCGGCCCTGACGTTGCACTACCCCAAGCCGGCCAGCGCCTGGACCGAGGCGCTGCCCATGGGCAACGGCCGGTTGGGCGCCATGGTCTTCGGCGGTATCAACGAGGAGCTGATTCAGCTCAACGAATCAACCTTGTGGAGTGGCGGTCCGGTCGCTGACAGCGTCGATCCCAAAGCCTACGAATTCCTTGCGCCCACGCGTGCGGCTCTGAGGAGAGGCGAATACGGCCGGGCCGCCGATTTGATCAAACACACGCAGGGTCACTACACCCAAAGCTATCTGCCCCTGGGTGACCTGGTGATTCAGCAGGATACCGGCCAGGGCAAGAGCAACAGCACCAACTACAGCCGCGACCTCGATATACGCAGCGGGCTTGCGAGCACCATCTTCAGCATCGACGGGGTCCGATACAGGCGGGAGGTGTTTGCCTCGGCACCGGCAGATGTGATCGTCATGCGGCTCTCCGCGGATGCGCCTCGAAAGATATCGCTTACCGTCGCTGTCCGCAGCCAATTGCGCGCGCGTACGGTGGCCGCGAGCGGCCTGTTGAGTCTGCAAGGTCGCGCGCCGACGCAGGTGGACCCGGATTATTTCAATGCGAATAACGAACCCGTCGTCTACGACCCGGATGACACCTGTAAGGGCATGCGCTTCGAGCTGAGCGTAAAGCCGTTGGTGAAGGGTGGTACGGTACGGACTACCGATACTCAGATCGCCATCAACAACGCCACTGAAGTGGTCCTCTTGCTCTCGGCCAGCACCAGCTTCAACGGCTTCGACCGTTGTCCCTACAGTGAGGGCAAGGACGAGCACCAGGCCAACCTCGAACACCTCGCCAAAGCCTCACTGCAGACCTACGCGCAATTGCTCGAGGCGCACCTGGCTGATTTCCACCGCTATTTCGATCGCGTATCCCTGTCGCTCAACCCCACGGAGCAGGACCAAAGCCGACTCGCGACGGATGAACGTCTGGACGCCTACGGCCACGGGGCTACCGACTCGAGCCTGGAAGCGCTGTACTTTCAGTACGGTCGTTATCTGTTGATCTCCTCATCCCGCACGCCGGGTGCGCCCCCCAATCTGCAAGGCATCTGGAACAAGGACCTGCGTGCTCCCTGGAGCAGCAATTACACTACCAACATCAACGTGGAAATGAATTACTGGCCGGTGGAAACGGCCAATCTCTCCGAGCTGTTTGCACCGCTCAATGAGCTGACTCACCACATTGCCGTGACCGGCGCGAGAACCGCCGCCGGCCTCTATCATGCGCGCGGTTGGATGTTGCATCACAATTCCGACATCTGGGCCCAGAGCACACCCGTGGGCGATTTCGGCAAGGGAGATCCGAAGTGGGCCAATTGGTATATGGGTGGCGACTGGCTCTGCCACAACCTGTGGGAGCATTACCTGTTTACAGGTGATCGCCGCTTTCTCGAGGATGCCTATCCCCTCATGAAGGGCGCGGCCCAATTCACACTCGACTGGTTGCAGGCGGATGCGCAGGGTCACCTGGTTACGATGCCGTCGACCTCACCGGAAAACGATTACTACTACCAGCAGGACGGCCAGAGAAAGCAGGGCTCGGTCACGGTAGCCTCCACAATGGACATGGAGATCATCGAGGATCTGTTCACCAACGTGATTGCCGCCAGTCGGGTGCTGAATACCGACGAGCGTTTTCGGCAAGAGCTGGCTGAGGCTTCCGCGAAGCTGCTGCCGTTGCAGATTGGCAGTAAGGGACAGCTGCAGGAGTGGTACCGGGACTTCGATGAAGTGGACCCCCATCATCGGCATACGTCACACCTTTACGCGTTGTACCCGGCCAATGAGATATCGCCGTTAGCAACACCCGAGCTCGCGGCCGCGGCAAAAAAAACGCTGGAGCTGCGCGGCGACCATGCCACTGGGTGGAGTCTTGCCTGGAGAGTGAGCCTGTGGGCCCGGCTGTTGGATGGCGATCATGCGTATGCGCTGTTTCGCAATCTACTGCGCCTGACCCGGGAGGGGGGCATACGCTACGACGGAAATGGCGGTGGCGCCTATCCCAACCTGTTCGACGGCCATCCCCCGTTTCAGATTGACGGAAATTTCGCCAGCACCGCAGGCGTAGTCGAAATGCTGCTGCAGAGTCAGAATGAAGAGCTGCATTTGTTGCCCGCACTGCCGCATGCTTGGGCTGCGGGGTCGGTAAAAGGGTTGATTGGCAGAGGCGGCTTCGTGGTTGATATGGATTGGACCGACCACAGCCTGAAGTCAGCCGTTATCGTCGCGCGCAATGCCGGCGATTGCGTCGTCCGCACATCAGAGCCGGTGACCCTGCTGCCGTTGAAGTTGCACAGTGTAAAAGCCGCCATTGGCTATACGCTTCACTTCCATACCGTCCGCGACGGACGGTATGTCATCCAGAAATAAACTTCGGTGCCACACCAGGGCGAAGCCAACGCCATGACGGGCGCACCAAAGCACCAAGCGCCGGTGATTGCGGCGTGCACGAGGCGGACGGAAGGTCAATCGTAGGTCTTTAGTCGGGCTTGCTAAAAGTAATATAAATAGGATAAATATCTAGCAGCATAGGATGTGCTTCGCCAAGGGAGGGGACGACATGGCAGCCGCAGCACTTCGGTTCCGGGATCGCTGGATCACCCTTACGAATGTGGTTCCGCGCAAGCGGGCCCTTCCGGTTGGAATTGCGAAACTGCTGGCAGCGGCCGTGCTCGCATACTCCTTGCCGGCAGCAGCGCAGGTGAATGGTCTGGGGCGCGTGCCTTATCGCGGCTGGAGCACCTTCAGCCAGCAAACAATTGCGAACAATGTGATGAACGAGCAGAACATTCTCGCGCAGTCGGATGCTATGCGCTCTTCCGGATTGGCAGAGCACGGCTTCCAGTACATCAACCTGGATGCCGGCTGGAACAATGGCGAGGATGGATATGGCCGTCCGCTGTTTGACTCCGCCACGTTTCCAACCTTTATCGATATGATCCGGCATATTCATGCCAACGGCCAAAAGGTTGGAATCTATCTCAACCCCGGCATCTCGAAAACAGCTGTACAGCAAAACCTGCCCATTTATGGGACGAACGACCATGCCCAGGACGTCGCGGCGCTGCCCATTACCAACGCCAATGTCTTCGGCGACGCAGACAAGATCGATTACACCAAGCCGGGCGCGCAGGCATACATCAACTCGATGATCGACCTGTTCGCCTCGTGGGGCATCGACTTCATCAAGCTGGATGCGGTATCTCCGGGCTCCTACAGCGACAATCTCAACATCAACACGATTCCGGATGTGCAGGCGATGTCGCAGGCGATTGCACGCAGTGGAGCCAGGATCTGGCTGACTGTATCGTGGGCGCTCGATGAGGATTACGCGAGTGACTGGCAGCGAAATTCGAATGCCAGGCGTATTGAAGGCGATGTGGAATGCGAAGGCGACTGTCCAAATCTTACCGAGTGGCAGCGCATTCTGGTTCGTTTCTACGATCTGATCGGCTGGGAGAATGCATCGGGTCCCACGCTGGGCTGGAACGACCTGGATTCGCTCGAAGTAGGCAACACGACCGACGGCATCACTGAGACAGAACAGCAGACCGCGATGACGCTGTGGTCCCTGGCGAATGCCCCGCTCTCCCTGGGCGGAGACCTGACAAAGCTGACCCCCGTTGGTCTGAAACTGCTTACCAATGATGAAGTGCTGGGCGTGCAGCGCTCGGGACATCCGGCGAAACAGGTGACTGGCGGCTTTACGCCCGTCTGGGTTTCTGACCTTGGCGACGGTAGTTACTATGTAGGAATCTTCAACCTGAACGCCTTTGCGACGCGGGTACAGGTCGACTGGAAAGACCTGGGCTTTGCTGGCGCATCGCAGATACGCGACCTGTGGAACCAGGTAGAACTGGGAAATTGTTCCGGAGTCTTCGCAGATGTGCTGCCGGGCCATGGAGCTCGGTTGCTGCGGGTCAGAGCATTTGGAAAAGTCCCCACGGCGCCTGCGCAGATTTATGGTTCCCAGACGGCGACTCTACATGGAAACGCGCAACTTTCAGAATGCTCGGCCTGCGCGAGCGGCAACAAGCTCACCTTTCTAGGCATCGGCGCGGCGAACTATGCCGTATTTAACGTGAATGTGCAGCGGGCGGGCATCTACCGGATGGAAGTGGATTCGATGACGCTGGGCACGCGCTCGTTCATCATCAACGTGAATAATGGCCCGGACGTTACGCTGAACCTGAGCGGCGGGAGCGGAAATCTGCCCTTCCCGACGACCCTCCCTGTGCAACTGAAAGCAGGTGCGAATGCGATCCAGTTTGGTAACCCAGTCAGCTATCCGCCAGACATGGACCGCATCATTATCAGCGGCGACGGGATTGGGCCGTATCCGGACTTCACAGTCTATGAAGCGGAGTACGCAACGCTGGCCGGGCAGGCGGCAGCGTCGGCAGGCTTCTGCGGAGGCTGCTCCGGCCTTGCGGCAGTGGGTAATCTCGGCGGCTCCAGCACAGTGACCTTCGAGAACGTAACTGTGCCGGTTACGGGTACCTATCTGATGGAAGTTGATTACATGACGCAGGGGCAGCGGTCGTTCTTCGTCTCGATCAATGCAAACCCAGCGCAGGAACTGGACCTGAATGGATACAGCTTCGGCACGCCGACCAGCACGCTGGTTCCAGTGAGCTTGCACGCGGGATCGAACCAGATCGAATTCAGCAATCCGAACGGTTCTGCGCCGAATCTGGATTCGATTGTGATCTCAGCTCCACAGTAGGACAGCACCCCAAACCCGCGCACCGCTCCCGGCACACGGACGTGTCGGGGCGGTTTCTCGCCCTGCTCGCACCTAACACCGCCCTCATACCCAGACGATCGGTTCCGAGATCCGCCGCCACGCTCGAGGCCGCCGCCTGTTGTCCCCGTGCGCCCACTGCCGCTCGCTTCCGCGCTCGCCGCTTCCGTCAACTGCCGGGTGCATGTCGCGCTTCACAAACATGTTGCAATACGATTGAAGCTATTAATATGATTAATAAGCTAAATACCTGGCATGGCATGAAGAGGGGGCAGGGTAATGCGTAGATCAATTCTTGCAGTTCGAATCCAGGGGCTACTGTTGGCTGCGATCGGCGCGGCTTGCGTGCTGAGTTGCAACATCACACGGGCGGCGGATGTCCCGGCGGCGCAGCCGGAAAATGCAGCCACGGCAGGTTCGCCACCTGCCCCCCAGGCCGCGGCGGACACGGGTGGCCTGGCCGAAGTCGTGGTCACCGGGCAACGCGCGGCGATCCGCCGTGCACAGGACATCAAGCTGAATGCGGTCGGCGTGGTGGA
>Ga0137415_10006399_pt1 | contig 11668 bp, 8 predicted proteins | sample CZODoug3_1_1_16f_FD_183082 | JGI IMG/M metagenome (GOLD analysis project Ga0137415, IMG submission 183082) | Vadose zone soil fungal communities from Angelo Coast Range Reserve, California, USA - CZODoug3_1_1_16fungal (Hybrid Assembly) | ecosystem: Environmental > Terrestrial > Soil > Vadose...
GCGATGAATCCAAGACCGACAAGCCCATCCGCGAAATGCTGGCCGAGCATCACAAGAATCCCTTCTGCGCCGGTTGCCATCTCAGGTTCGATTCCTTCGGCCTGGCTTTTGAAGGCTATGGCCCGGTGGGCGATGCGCGCACCAAGGACTTGGCGGGGCGGCCCATCGATGCCACGGCCACCTATCCCGGCAGCTTTGAAGGCGACGGCGTGACGGGCCTGCAGACCTTCATCCGCGAGCATCGCCAGAACAACTTCGTGGAAAATCTCAGCCGTAAGCTGCTGGCCTATGCCTTGAACCGCTCGCTGCAGCTTTCCGATGAATCGCTGGTGGACAAGATGAAAGCCAGTCTTCTGGCCGACGGCTACAAGTTCCGCGCGCTGGTCGAGACCATTGTGGTGAGCCCGCAGTTCCTCAACAAGCGCCTTGAAGAGAATGCCGAGATCAAACATGCCGCGCTTGAGCCCGCCAATATCGAACAGATCAAGGCCTATCTCAGGCCCACTTCCAGATAGAGGGAATTAATATGCCTCATTCGACCGACAAGCCGTCTTTCGTTTCCAAGGCCTTTTCCCGCCGCGTGGTCCTGCGCGGGGCCGGCTGCACCATGGCGCTGCCCTGGCTGGAATCGGTCAATGCCGTGGCCGCGCAATCGGATTTCCCCAAGCGTTTCGGCGTGGTGTTCCTGGGCTGCGGCATCAATGAGAATTATTGGAGCGCCGAAGGCAACGGCGCCGACATGAAGCTCAGCAAGACACTGTCGTCGCTGGAACCGCTGAAGCAGAAGATCAACGTCATTGACGGCCTGTATGTGAAGGCGCTGACCAATCAGGGCATCCATCCCGCCCAGACCGGCAGCCTGCTGTCGGGCGAACACATCACCAAGGGCGCGCTGATTCATTCCGGCATCAGTATCGACCAGATGATCGCCAGCCGCGTCGGCCAGGACACGCCGCAATCGTCCATCGTGCTGGCCTGCGAACAGCCGATGACCGGCTATCACGAGACCAATTTTTCGCTGGCCTACAGTTCGCATCTGTCCTGGCAGACGCCGGATTCCCCGGTGCCGGTCGAGGTTTATCCCTCGCTGGCCTGGGACAGCCTGTTCGACAATCGCGGCAGCCTGCTCAATCTCAGTGTGCTGGACCGGGTCAAGGACCGCGCCCAGGACCTGTCGCGCAAGATCAGCGCCACCGACCGCGGCAAGCTGGATGAATATCTTACCAGCGTGCGGGAGGTCGAAAAGCGCGTGGAGATCATGCGCAAGGCCAAGGACAGCGCCGACGACAATGCCAAGGGCAAGAACATGTCCGCCGCCCTGATGGAACGCCCGGCCAGCGGCTTGCCGGAAGATCTGCGCCAGCATGCCAAGCTGATGTGCGACATCATCGCCATCGCCTTCCAGACCAACAAGAGCCGGGTGGCCTCGCTGATCATCTCGCGCGATTTGTCGGCGATGTACTATCCCTTCCTGGACGTGAAGGAAGGCCACCATGCCGCCAGCCACGACAATTCCTCGGAAGGCTATGAGCGCATCGCCAATTTCCATGTCAGCCAGTACGCCTATCTCGCCTCCAAGCTGGACAGTATGAAGGAAGGCAACGGCACCGTGCTGGACAATAGCTGCCTGATGTTCATGTCCAACATGTTTGTCGGCCGCAAGCACGACAATAGCCGGTTGCCGCTGGTGTTGGCGGGCGGGCTGGGCGGCACCTTGCAGACGGGGCGGACGCTGAACTACCTGCAGGATGGCGAAGACAAGCGCAAAATGTGCAGCCTGTATCTGTCGCTGATGGACCGGTTCGGCGTGAAGCTGGATCAGTTCGGCGACGCCACCACGCGGCTGGAACGCATCTAAAGGCCAAGCGCAAAAGGCCGTGCGGTATCATCTGTGGTTCCTGTAGGACAGGACTATGGTTCCGCCGCTTTGCCACCTTTTGGCCCAAATCTCCCAAAGCCGGAACGCGGGCTCCCATGACGCGTTTTCCTCAACACGATAAGGGAGCCAGATATGCGTGCGACAGTGATATTGGGTTTTGCGGCGACCTTGCTGGTCGCCGGTTGCGGCAGCGATCCGGGTGATCGGCTTGCCAGCGGCGCCTTGTTGGGTGCAGCTGGCGGCGCGGTGATTGGTGGCGCCGCCGGAAATGCCGGCCTGGGCGCTGCGGCAGGCGCGGTTGCCGGCGGCGTAATCGGGGCCGCCACCGATCCTTGCGATTTGAATCTGGGTGACCCGGTATGGCGCGATCATGGCGGCCGCGACGCTTATGAGCGCCGCTGCGGCCATCCTTACCGCGAACGCGATTAAGACTGTTTCAAAGCGGAACGGTTAACGCGGGCCAAAGCTGGCACGCGGCGTGAAAGGCTGACGGTGGATGCCCGGACCTTTCACGCATGACCATCGCCGCTGACGTTGCCGATCTGCACTTTGCCCATGCGGGTCCGCGCCGGATTTCCCGCGTCTTGATCGTTGCCGGCTTTGCCGCTTATGCCGGCCTCCTGGCCGCAGCCTGGTGGACGGTTGCCGCCCTGCTTCCCGATCATCTCACCTTGCATCTGGCCGGACATGCTTTCGTCCTGCGCAATATCCACGACAAGCTGCTGGGCAACGCCGCCCTGATATTGCTGATCCTGCCGTCGGTCCTGTGGCTGGAATGCGTGCTGGTCGGCTGGGAGAAAAGTTCTTTCCGCGCCTTGCTGGCGCCCACCGCCTCGATGAAGACGGACATGGCTTTCTTTCTTCTCGACCAAGCCCATGTCATGGGCCTGGCGGGCCGGGTGATGATGCTGGGCCTGTCGATTATTTCGGGCGCCGCTTTGCGCGAAGTCCTGGCGGCGAAGACCGGCGTTCGGCTCGATCCGTCCGCCTGGCCGCTGCCGTTCCAGGTGGCGGTCTATTTCACTCTTTATTCTTTTTTCGATTATTGGGCGCATCGTCTGGGCCACACGCGCTGGTTCTGGCCGCTGCACCGGTATCATCACGCGGCGGAAGATTTCTGCGTGGTCAATGCGGCGCGCATCCATCCCGCCGGCTTTGCCGGCATCTTCTTCATCAACATTCCCATGCCGCTGCTGGGCGCTACGCCCGAAGCGATGATCTGGGTCAATGTCGCCACCATCGCGCTGGGCTTCGTCATCCATTCGCGCATCGAATCCGCGTTTGGCTGGGTAGGTCGCTATGTCATTCAGTCGCCGCTGCACCACCGCCTGCATCACAAGCTGGATATGAGCCAGCCCACCGGCTTTTTCGGCATGATGCCGATCTGGGACCACCTGTTCGGCGGCTGGAGCGAGCGGCGCGACCGGAATATCGCCATCGGTGTAGACGCGCCCTATGCCCAGGGCTTCTGGTTGCTGCCCGATCTGCTGCGCGACTATTGCGATTTCTGGAAGGGCCTTATCGGGCGCCGCGCGCTTTCGCCTAGCGAGATACGCTAAAACTGCGCGGACTGCTCCGACATGGTGCTGTAAGCCGCTTCGATGTTGCGCGCGAAACGGTCTGCATCGAACAGCGGTGTGGTAAGCAGATTGCGCGCCAACTTTTCTTTCAAGCTGTTCAATTGTGCCGGATCGCGGGCCAGTTCCAGCGCCCGGGCTTCATAGGCCTGCAGGCTTTCGGTCACCAGTTCGGGCAGGTCCACCGCCTGCAACAGGCTGGCGGCAACCCGGCCGGCAAAAGCCTCGCCCCGGCAAGTCAGCACCGGCAGCCCGGCGCCCAGCGCATCGGCGGCGGTGGCATGGGCATTGTAGGGAAGGGTATCCAGGAACAGATCGGCCAAGGCGTGGCGGGCGAGGTGTACGTCCAGCGCCACCGTGTCGGCATAAATCAGCCGTGCCGGATCGATGCCGCGCGCCGCCGCTTCCCGTTCCAGGTTGGCGCGTGCATCGGCGGGTGGCTGCTTCAGCCAGAGCACGCTGCCCGGCACTGCGGCCAGCAATCGCAGCCACACCTCGAATACGGGCCGGGCGATTTTCCAACTGTTGTTGAAGGAGCAGAAGACAAAGCCGGTCTCAGGCAAGCCGGCCTGGGCGCGGCTTGGCGCGGTACCGGCGGTGCGCGCCGGGTCGGTGGGAAAATACGTGTCCGGCAAATACACCAGCTGTTCGCTGAAGAAGCGCTGGTCCCCGAGCGGCGCCACCACGCAATCGGCAATCAGGTAGTCGATGAAGGGCGCGCCGGTGGTGCCGGGATAGCCCAGCCAGCTTACCTGCACCGGTGCCGGACGGTGCGCGAAGATCTGCAGCCGCGTCAGGCCGGTATGGCCGCCCAGGTCGATGGCGATATCGATCTCCATCTCGCGCAGGCGGCGCGCGATCTCGTCGCTGTTCAGTGCGGCGAAATCGTGGAAGCGGTCGAAGCCTTTCACCAGCCGGGCGCGGATGGCGCTGTCGTCGCTGAGGCCGGTGGCGATGCCGATCACCTGAAAGCGGGCGCGGTCATGGCGCTCGATCAGCGGCGCCAGCTGGAAGGCCACCGCATGCTCGCGAAAATCCGCCGAGACATAGGCCAGCCGGATGCGGTCATGGCGGTATTTTTCGCCAGACCACAGCGGCGGCACGGCTTTGGGCGCTAACACGCGGACGGTGCCGGCGGCGCATTCGAGCTGCAGCTGCTTGTCGCCGCTCATGCCCAGGAAGGTGAGAGGCGGTGCGACGGTGACGGCCAGTTCGGACGATATTTTCGCCACCCGCACCCAATCACACAGGTTCAATGCCGCCATGGCGCGATTGGCCAGGGCCGGGGCGTAGCCAGGATCCAACGCCAGCGCCCGATCATAACTGTCCAGCGCCTCGCGATAACGCTCAAGTCCCGCCAGCACCACGCCGCGATTGTAAAGCACGGCGGCGGCGGCAGGCTGCAGCGCCAGGGCGCGGTCGAGCGGAGCCAGCGCTTCTTCGAACTGTTGCTGCTGGGACAGGATGACGCCGCGATTGTAAAGCGCCTCGAAATTGTCTGGCTGCGCCGCCAGCATGCGGTCATAAGCGGCCAGCGCCTCATCGAAGCGCTGCGCCGCCATCAGGGCATGGGCATGATGCGCCCGCGCCGCGGCGTCGCCGGGATTGGTCTTCACCGCCTTGTTCAGCAGAGGTATGGCTTCGTCGTACCGGCCCTGCTGCGCCTTGAGATAGCCCAGCATGTGCAAGGCGGGAAAATAACCGGCATCGGTACGCAGCAGCTGGCGATACAGTTTCTCGGCCTGGACAAGATTACCCGTGCGATGGGCCGCTACGCCTTGTTCAAACAACTGACGTGATGTCATCCGCCGCTCAGAGATCCCTCAGCAGCCAACGCACCGAGCGTTTCTGCAACTCGACATATTGCGGGTTCCACATGGCGTGAATGGTGTGGCCGACGGCGGTGAACACCACCCGGCCCTTGCCGTAATCATAGGCCCAACCGGCGGGCGATTTGGTGCCGCGCCCTTCATAGGTCAGCCCGTCGAGATTTTCCGACTCCAGGATCACATAACGCGGGTCCTTGTCGTAATCGACATAATGCTGCTCGTCATTGACGATGAAGGGCTTCATGCCGGCGGTGATGGGATGGGCATTGGCGGTGGCATGGACCTGGAAGGGGCGCAGCGGCGGATGCCCGAAATAGGCGCCGCCCATCACCTCGCGGTAATTCTTCGACGACAGCGAGATATGGCTGGAATTGTGCAGGGGATAGAAGCCACCGCCCGCCGCGACGAAATTCTTGATCGCCAGGCCCTGTTCTTCCGTCATCCACATCACCGACTTGGCCGCGGGGAAGTCCCCGGCATTTTCCAGATCACTTTCATAGGCGGTGTAGGCGTCGGGCCCGGAATAGCCGCCCGGCCAGATCATGCCGTCGCGCAAGATCAGCAGCAGCTGATAGGGCTTCAGCGATGCCGCCGACAGGCCGGCATAGTCCATCGTATAGTCGATGGCGATATCCAGTTCGTGGAACACCTTGTCCAGGCTGACCCGGATGTAATCGGGATTGTGATAGCGGTCGCCGATCAGCGCCAAGGCGCGGGGCTTTGCCGCCGATGCGGCCCAGGCCGGCATCGCGCCTGCCGCGGCCACGCCACCCACCAGCATACGACGTGAAATTTCTGGTTGGAACAATTTCAGCACGAGTTTCCCTCCGTTGTTATTATTTGATCACCCCCTGCTGCAATGAGTAGTCCCTTGCATGGTCAGAGTGCCTGAAAGCTATAGACGGGGCCCCGCTCCCCCGCCAATATGTTGCATATAAAATACAGCGCGGGGAGGGACGACAATGTCCCCGAAAGACATAAGAAGGATAGGGCAGGATGCCGAAAACCGGAAATCGCGGGCGCTGGCTTGCAGCCTTCGCGGTGGTGGCCATGGCGGCGACAAGCTTGGCACTGGCCGGTTGCGACGGCAAGCCTGAGGGAACCTACAGCCACAGCGGCGGCGTGGTGGATGGCTGGCCGGTTTGGGGCCATGGTTCCGCGGGCCAGCGCTACAGCGCCAACACCCAGATCACCCCTGAAAATGTGAAAGATCTGAAGCTTGCCTGGACCTATCGCACCGGCGATCTGTCCAAGCCGGGTGAACATGCCGACCTCGCCTTCGAAGCGACACCCATCCTGGCCAACAAGACGCTTTATCTCTGCTCGCCGCGCAGCCGCATCATCGCGCTGGATCCCACCACCGGCAAACAGAAGTGGATGTTCGACGCCCATCCCCATACGGCGGGCGCGACCGTCATCGTCTGCCGCGGCGTATCCTATTGGAAGGACAGCCAGGCAACATCCAATAAGGAATGCTCACAGCGCATTTTCGGCGGCACCATCGACGGCAAGATGTGGGCGCTGGACGCCGATACCGGCAAGCCGTGCGAGGGTTTCGGCGATCACGGCAAGGTGGACTTGCATCAGGGACTCGGCTTCATCGAAAAGCCCGGCCTGTGGGGCATCTCCTCGGCGCCCGCCATCGTCGGCGACATGGTGATCACCGGCTCCAAGATCATCGATTTCCACAATACCGACATGCCGGGCGGCGTGGTGCGCGCCCTGGATGCCCGCAGCGGCAAGGTGGTGTGGGCCTTCACCGCGGCGCCGCCGGACATGGACCAGGGCGACGCAGCGCATTATCCCCGCAGCGCGCCGAATGTCTGGGCGCCGATGTCGGTGGATGTGGCGCGCAAGCTGATCTTCCTGCCCACCGGCACGCCGCAAGTGGATTCTTATATCGGCAAGGCCGACTGGGATTACTATGGCAGTTCGGTGGTGGCACTGAACACCGATACCGGCAAGCCGGTGTGGCACTACCAGTTCGTGCACAAGGACATCTGGGACTATGACACCCCGTCCCAGCCGCTGCTGTTCGATTATCACGCGCCGGACGGCAAGATCGTGCCCGCGCTCGCCCAGGCCACCAAGATGGGCACTATCTTTGTCCTCAATCGCGAAACCGGCGTGCCGATCTTCCCGGTGAAGGAGACGCCGGTCTCCACCGGCGGCCTGCAAAAAGGCCTGTCACCCACCCAGCCGATTCCCATCCTGCCCGAGCATGAAGTCCGAATCACCAAATTCCAGGACTCTGACATCTTCGGTTTCGCGCTGGTGGACAAATGGGATTGCCTCAAGCGTTTCCACGCCCTGGTCAATGACGGTATTTTCACACCCTATTATGCGAAACCCAGTGTGGATTACCCCATCAGCCTGGGCGGCATGGATTGGGGCGGGCTGACTTTCGATCCCCAGCGCAATCTGCTGGTGGTCAATTCCAACAATATCCTGGGGGCGCATCACCTGGCGCCGCACAAGGGCTCTGGCGGCTATTCACCGCTGATCGGCACGCCCTATCGTCAGGTCTATGACAATATGATGTCGATGTTCAGCGCGCCCTGTAACGCGCCGCCCTGGGGCCGTCTGACCGGCATCGACATGACCAGCGGCAAGAAAGTGTGGGAAGTGCCATTGGGCACCACCCGCGATGAGGCGCCTTGGCCGCTATGGTTTCCTCTGGGCGTGCCCAACCAGGGCGGCGCTATCACCACGGCGTCGGGCCTGACCTTCATCGCCGCCACCACCGACCGCTATTTCCGGGCCTTCGAGACCGCGACCGGCAAGGAATTGTGGCGGGTGTCCTTGCCGGCAGCGGGCCAGTCCATGCCCATGACCTACCGGCTGGATGCGGAGGGCAAACAGTATGTGGTGCTGTCGGCGGGCGGCCATTCCGCCCTTCAGAACAAACAGGGCGATTACGTCATCGCCTATGCCTTGCCGTAGGAGCGATGATGGAAAATCTTAATCACACTGTTTCCCAGGCGCTGCAACCGAGCGGCCCGCCGCCTACCTTGCGCGCCCATGTGGTCAAGATGCTTTCGGCCGGGATCCTGTCGGGTAAGTACAAGCCCGGCGACCGGCTCAACGAAAGCCAGATCGCGCGGGAACTGAGCATCAGCCGCATTCCGGTGCGCGAAGCCCTGTCACAGCTTCAGGAACAGGGCCTGGTGCAGAACCGCCAGCGCCGCGGCATGTTCGTCACCAATATCGGACCGGACGAGGTGCTGCAGCTTTCCTCCCTGCGCGTCGTCCTGGAGACCGAAGCGCTGCGCCTGGCCCTGGCGCGCATGACGCCGGAAGTTCTGGCCAGCCTGGAAAAGCTGATAGCCCGGATGGACGCCTGGGACGGCACCATACTGGAAGCCGCCGGCCTGGATTTGGAATTCCACCGCGTCCTGTGGAAGGCGGCGGGCAATCCCTATCTGGAACGGGCGTTAAACACGGTGATGATACCCTTGTTCGCGCACAAGGCGCTGGAGCATGTCACAAGGGATGTCAGCCGCTGGCGGCTGAGCCATCACCGCGTCCTGTTGGATGCGATGATGGGCCGTTCCGGCGACGATCCGCAGGAAGTGCTGCTGATCCATATAGGCATGGCCTATACCGAGCCGAAGCGCTATTCGACCCCGGCCCAGAAGCTGTCATAGAATTCGCAATATCGTCTCAAACTGTCGCAGGAATCATTTCGCATCTGCGGGATAATCGCGTCTGTTCTGCGGAAGGGCAACTTGTCCGCTGGCAAAAAAGCAGCGCCGCACCTAAGGTATATTGTCTGCAGAGATGGGGCTGTCGAACCTCCACCTGGGGCATAACCGGAGGAACGCTTCATCATGAACGTCAAGTCCATTCTGTTGTCCGGCGCGGTGGCGCTGGCCTGCATCGCCGCTCCCACCATGGCGCAAACCGCCAAGGATTATGCCCGCTATTCGCAGTGGCCCGCGCCGCGCGGCCAGGGCCAGAACGTCAATGGCATGCACATTTTCCTGTTCGCCGGCCTCAAGAGTCACGGCCCCGGCGCCCATGACTATCCCTATTTTCTGGACAGCTGGAGCAAGCTGCTCACCGCCCATGGCGCGGTTGTGGATGGCGCGCTGTCTTTCCCCAGCCAGGAACAGCTCGACAAATCCGATGTCGTGATCATCTACAAGGGCGATGCCGGTTACATGACGCCCGAACAGCGCGCCCGGCTGCAGGCCTATGTCAAGCGCGGCGGCGGCCTGGTCACCTTCCACGATTCGCTCTGCGGCCCCGATCCGGCCGACATGGCCACCCTGGTGGGCGCGGGCAAGAAGCATGGCGAGGTCAATTACACCTGGACAGCCACCCTGGATTACAATGTCGTGGACAAGGACAATCCCATCGCCCAAGGCATGCCGGCGCAAATTTACGACGAAGCTTTCTACAAGCTGAACTTCGCACCGGAAGTTCATCCCATCCTCACCGTCACCATGCCCGACACGCCCAGCGCGCGGCGCGGCGGCGGTGTGGGCCAGACCGTTCCGCAAATGTGGACCTATGAGCACACCCTGGCGGGCGGCCAACCGGCCCGCGCCTTTGTCTGGATGCAGGGCCATATGGTGGACAGCCTGCAGGACCCCGTCATCCAGAAGGTGTTGATGCGCGGCATCGCCTGGGCCGGCAAGAAGCCCACCACCGAGCTGACGGACTATGTGCCGCCGCCGCCGCGCGCCCCGCGCCCGGAATAGTAAGCAAGCTTGACCGCGGCCACCGCCTTAAACCGGGCGCTGGCCGCGTTCATCTCCCATACAGGTCGAAGCGGATAAAAGGGGCGTGCGATGAAGGCGTTTTTGAAATGCGCAGCGACAAGCGCCGCGCTGGCGCTGCTGGCAACGGCGGCGATGGCGGCGGATACCGACTGGAGCGTGAGCGGCCATGATGCGGGCGGCCAGCGCTATTCCCCGCTGACCCAGATCACCAAGTCCAATGTGGCGAAGCTTGAGACCGCCTGGACCTATCACATGACCCCCGCCGGCTATACCGGCCGCCCCCGTCTTGTGGAGGCGATTCCGATCGTGATCGGCAACAGCATGTATATCGCCTCCAGTTACGGCGAGATCATCGCGCTCAACGCCACCACCGGCGCCGAGCTTTGGAAATACAAGCTTCCCGACACGGACATCCCGACGGCGCGGGGCGTGGCTTACTGGAAAGGCGCCAAGGGCACTCCCGCCACTATGGTGTTCGGCAGCCGCCTGGGCCGGCTTTATGCGCTCAATGCCAAGACGGGCACGCCCATCGACGGCTTCGGCGAACACGGCATCGTCAATCTCAAGACAAAAGAGGTGATGGGCAACAGCCCGAACTATCCCTATGGCCAGCCTGCGGTGCCGGTGATCTACAAGGACCTCATCATCACCGGGGCCGGCACACCGGATGCCGCGCCGAACACCGGCGCGAAGGGCGACACCCGCGCCTGGGATGCCAAGACCGGCAAGCTGGTCTGGACTTTTCACACCGTGCCGCAGCCCGGCACCTTCGGCTCTGACACATGGGGCGGCGACAGCGCCCGCAACCGCTCCGGCGTCAATGTCTGGGGCTATTTCGCCGTCGATGAAAAGCGCGGCATCCTCTACATGCCGCTGGGTGCGCCCAACAATGACCGCGTCGGCACCGACCGGCCGGGCAACAATCTCTTCTCTTCCTCGCTGGTGGCGGTGGACGCCAATAGCGGCAAGTATCTCTGGCACTTCCAGGTCACCCATCACGACATCTGGGACAATGACACCCAGGATCCGCCGGTGCTGATGGATGTGCACAAGGACGGCAAGGTGATTCCGGCCGTGCTGACAGTGAATAAGAATGCCCTGGCCTTCATTCTGGACCGCGTCACCGGCAAGCCGATCTTCGGCGTCGAGGAACGGCCCGTGCCGCAGAGCAAGGTGCCGGGCGAGCAGACCTCGCCGACCCAGCCTTTCCCGGTGAAACCCGAGCAGCTGTCGCAAGGCACCGTGTCGCGCGACAATCTCTACAAGGGCGAGCCGGAACATCAGGCCTATTGCGAGAAGCTGGTGGACGACAAGCATATGGTGCTGGGCTCGACCTACCTGCCGCCGGGCTACAACGAAATCACCGTTGCGCCGCCCGGCACCCAGGGCGGGGTAAATTTCTATGGCGGCAGCTATGATCCCAAGCTGCGCCTATTCGTCGCCAATGTGAATAACCTGTTCCAGCCCATGCATGTGGTGAAGAAGCCGGATGGCGGCTTCGTCAATGACTACGGCGTGCTCCGCTTCTGGGACCCCGACAAGAAGCTGCCTTGCGGTCCCACGCCCTGGGGCCAGTTGGTGGCTGTGAACGTGGATACTGGCGATGTGGTTTATCGCAAGACCCTGGGCGTCACCGAAAGCTTCCCGGCCGGCCTG
>Ga0137415_10006400_pt1 | contig 11665 bp, 10 predicted proteins | sample CZODoug3_1_1_16f_FD_183082 | JGI IMG/M metagenome (GOLD analysis project Ga0137415, IMG submission 183082) | Vadose zone soil fungal communities from Angelo Coast Range Reserve, California, USA - CZODoug3_1_1_16fungal (Hybrid Assembly) | ecosystem: Environmental > Terrestrial > Soil > Vadose...
CTCAATTTTATCCGCACGCAACTGGCCACCGTCCAAGGCGCGGTCCAGATTCTCCGCGAACGATTTGTCTCAAGCGTGCTGCTGGTCAAGGCGCTGGGAGGCGGGTGGACCAGGGGAGGAAGCTCGCAATGAACAACGCAACTCTGGAGATGGAGCGGCGGGCCAACCAGCGCCATCAACCCTCGGATCCGACCACGCTTCCGGCCGCGTTCGTGCCACGTGCTAGAAAGGCGACAGAATTATGAGATACAACAGGCGACTTATTAAGGAGGGGAAAAACATGGACACAGTACGGGCAGCACTATTGGGGGTCGCCGTCAGCCTCACGATGGTCATGAATGCCGGTGCGATTACTGACTTTGAAACCACGGTTGTTGAGATCGTCCAGAATCCTGACAAGTTTAACCAGATGGAGGTGTCGGTCCGAGGGAAAGCCGTTGAGATCCAACAACGCATGACCCAGGAGGGAAGCCCATACACTGTCTTCTCCCTCGTGAGCCTCAAGAGCGGTGCAAGGCTAGACGTGGAATACACGCCAGGGACGGTGAATGCGCCAGGGACGCTGAATCTCCAAGAATCGGCGCTCGTAACGGTCAAGGGCGTCTTCTACAAAAAGCCAACGAAGACAGGCTTCACGAATGTGATACGGGCCATTGTCGTCCAATAGTATCGTGTGACACCGAGGCTGAAGACCATGAACTTAGAGCGGAATGGTGACCTGCGCCGCTGAAACCTGTCCAGGTCTTCAACTGCGGTTCTCAGTTTCCAAGTCGGTCCGGATCGCGCGGACGCCGTCAATATCGTAGTAGGTGGAGGTGACCGGGCATGAACTGTCCTCCGACACTTGCCCCGCATCGGCGCCGGCCAACGACGAATTGTGAGATTGGAAGGTCGTGATGAGCCTGGATCCCCTCATTCTATCGCGCATACAATTCGCCTGGGTCATCGCGTGGCATATCCTGCTGCCCGCGTTCACGGTGGGTGCTGCCTCCTATATCGTAGTGCTTGAGGGGCTGCATCTGGCGACCGGACGCGCGGTCTATCTCCGGGTCTCGAATTTCTGGATCCGGATCTTCGCCGTCGCGTTCGGCATGGGCGTGGTGACGGGGGTTGTCATGCCGTTCCAGTTCGGCACGAACTGGAGCCGCCTTTCCGATGCCGCGGCAAACGTGATCGGTCCACTGTTGGCCTATGAAGGACTGTTCGCATTCTTTCTCGAGTCGGCCTTCCTGGGCGTCCTGCTGTTCGGCCGCAAGCTGGTGCCGCCCTGGGCGCACTTCATCGCTGCCCTGATGGTGGCGCTCGGCACGCTGTTTTCCGCGTTCTGGATCCTGGCGGCGAACAGCTGGATGCAGACACCCGCCGGCTACTCGTTCGTCGACGGCCGTTTCTATCCGCACGATTGGCTTCAGATCGTCTTCAATCCGTCCTTCCCCTATCGGTTCGCGCATACCGTGGTCGGATTTTACGTGACCGCGGGATTCGTGGTGCTAGGCGTGGGGGCCTATACGATCAGGCGCCGTCGGTTCCTAGACGAGGGTAGGGTCATGGTCACAACGGCGCTTTCGCTGCTCGCCGTGCTGGTGCCGTTGCAGATGATCATTGGGGACCAGCACGGTCTCAATACGCGCAAGTACCAGCCGGCCAAGATCGCGGCGATCGAAGCGCGGTGGGAGACGGCTCCCAGCGTGCCGCTGACCCTGTTTGCGATTCCCGATCAGGCCGCCGAGCGGAACAGGTACGCGGTCGACGTGCCCTATCTCGGCAGCCTCATCCTGACCCATTCGCTCGACGGGACGGTGCGTGGGCTGAAGGAGTTTCCCGCCGATCAGCGGGCCCCGGTGGCGATCGTGTTCTTCGCGTTCAGGATCATGGTCGGCGTCGGCCTGCTGATGCTCGCACTCGTCGCCGTCGGCTGGATGCTGCGCCGCCGCGGCCGTCTGTTCGAGAGCGACTGGTACCTGCGCGCCTGCCAACTGGCGCTTCCGCTCGGCTTCATCGCCGTGCTGGCCGGCTGGACCACAACCGAGGTGGGCCGGCAGCCCTGGACCGTGTATGGCCTCTTGCGAACGGCAGATTCGGTCACACCGTCGCTGCCTGCGCACGACGTGCTCCTGTCGCTGCTCTTGTACGCTGTCGCCTATCTTGTCATCTACCCGACCGGCTTCCTCTTCATGCTGCGCCTCGTGCGCAAGGGGCCCGAGGAGACGCTGGCCCCGGCTCCGGTCCAGGCCGGGCGTCCGGAGATGCCGGTCCGGCACCTCCCCGCATTGCAGCCCCCCGGAGGCCTTCCATGACTGAGCCCGCCATCAGTTTCGTCGGTATCTGGGCTGTCATCATTGCCACCGGCGTGTTCTTCTACGTCGTGCTCGACGGCTTCGACCTCGGCATCGGCATTCTCCATGGCTTCGCGCCCGATGCCACGGATCGCGAGGTCATGATGAACGCCATCGCGCCGGTCTGGGATGGCAACGAGACCTGGCTGGTCTTCGGCGGCTTGGCGTTGCTCGCCGCATTTCCGTTGGCCTTTGCCATCATCATCCCGGCCGTCTACTTCCCGATCCTCGTCATGCTGGTGGCGCTTGCCTTCCGTGGCGTCGCCTTCGAGTTCCGTTTCGAGGATCCAAGCCGCCGCGCGTTCTGGGACCGCGCGTTCCACTATGGCTCGGTCGTCGCGACCTTCGCCCAGGGCCTGGTGCTCGGGGCCTTTATCCAGGGATTCCAGACGGACGGGCGCCACTTCAGCGGGACCTCGTTCGACTTTCTGACCCCGTTCTCGGTCATGACCGGACTCGCGCTCCTCTTCGGATACGCGCTGCTCGGCGCGGGGTGGCTGATCATCAAGACGGAAGGCGCCCTCCAGGACTGGGCCCGCCACAAAGGCCGACTCTGCCTTCTCGGGGTCGTGATCGCGATCGTCATTGTCCACCTGTGGACGCCACTGATGGAGCAGACGGTTGCCGATCGCTGGTTCTCCTGGCCCAACATCCTCTTCCTGTCGCCAGTGCCCATCGTCACGTTGGCGGTCGCGGTTTGGGAATGGCACGCGCTCGGCGGTTCCGCGGACGCGCGACCGTTTGCGATCGCGATCCTGCTGTTTCTGTTGTCATACCTCGGCATCGCCATCAGCCTGTGGCCGATGGTGGTCCCCTATCACTTCACGCTCTGGGAGGCTGCATCCTCGCCAAGCACGCAGGCTTTCCTGTTGGTCGGCACGCTGTTCCTGCTCCCGGTGATCCTCATGTACTCGGGCTGGTCCTATTGGGTCTTCCGCGGAAAAGTGCGTCGGGACATTGGCTACCACTGAGTTTGATTGCGTCACCGGAAGATGAAAGAGGCGCATCCAGAACTGTCAAGTGAGCCATAACACAACAAGGAGGGAGGAGATGGACACGACCAGACGGGATGTTCTGAAACTGGGCATTGCGGTAGCCGGTATGACGGCGGGGTTGATGGCGCAATCTTCTGCGGAAGGCGTTACGGCACCACCAACTCCGACTTCAACCCGTAAGGGTGACATGCTGTACCGAACGCTTGGGAGCACTGGTGAGCAGGTGTCGGTGATCGGTCTCGGTGGTTATCATATCGGACACCCGAGTGACGAGCAGGAAGCCATTCGGCTCATCCGCGCCGCAATTGATCGTGGCATCACGTTCATGGACAACTCCTGGGACTACCATGACGGCGGCAGCGAAATGCGTATGGGTAAGGCGTTACGCGACGGCTACAGGAAAAAAGTTTTTCTGATGACCAAGATCGACGGCCGCACGAGGCAGGAGGCAGCCAAGCAGATAGAAGACTCCCTCAAGCGCTTGCAGACCGACCATATCGATCTGCTGCAACATCACGAGGTGATCAGGATGGAGGACCCTGATCGGATCTTTGCCGAGGGTGGCGCGCAGGAAGCAGTGCTCCAGGGAAAAAAGGCGGGCAAGATCCGCTACATCGGATTCACCGGGCACAAGGACCCAGTCGTTCATCTTCGGATGTTGGAGGTCGCCGCCAAACATCACTTTCGATTCGACAGCGTGCAGCTGCCGCTGAATGTGATGGATGCGCATTTCCGCAGCTTTCAGCACCAGGTGCTACCCGTCCTGCTCAAGGATCACACCGGCGTGCTCGGCATGAAATCAATGGCGGACAAAAACATTCTTGATAGCGGCGTGGTGACGCCCGTGGAGTGCCTCCACTATGCCATGACATTGCCAACGTCGGTCGTGATCACCGGCATCGAGAGCATGGAGATCCTGGATCAGGCGCTTGACGCCGTGCGGACATTCGAGCCGATGACGGCCTCACAAATGGCGGCCCTTCTCAAGCGCACAGCCATAGCAGCAGCCGATGGGCGGTACGAGCCGTTCAAGACAACCGAAAAATTCGACAGTACCGCCCGCAACCCGCAATGGCTGGGCTGACCCTACACTGGCGCTGACGGCGGCAGGGGTGGCGACGAAATCATCGACTTCGCAAAAACCACGTGTTTCGATGAGCGCAACCCGAAATAGTGTCCAGCAAACTGGAGATAAGGAGTACCAGTCGCGCCCGATCAGCCACATATCGTGATCATCGGTGGAGGCTTTGAGAGCCTGGTATTTGCGGCGCGTATATTAGATTCCCAGAGGCTTCCATGATGTGCCATAATGCTGAATGCTGCGCGATAACCATGATGGTCAGCTAAGCCATGTGGATTGTCCGACTCGCATTACGTCGTCCTTATACGTTCGTGGTCCTTGCCCTGCTCATTGCATTGCTGGGCGTCTCGGCCATCCGGACCATGCCGGTCGACATCTTTCCATCCATTAACATTCCCATAGTTACAGTCATCTGGAGCTACTCCGGCCTCTCCCCAACGGAGATGCAGGATCGCATCGTCACCATTAGTGAGCGGGCGTTAACCACGACGGTGGACGGGATTGAGCACCTCGAATCCGTATCGCTCCGTGGAATTGCCGTCACGCGCCTCTATTTCCATCCTCATGTGCCGATTGCAGGGGCGATCGCCCAGGTGACCGCCCTGGCGCAGGAGATCCTACGCCCACTGCCGCCGGGTATTTTCCCACCGCTCGTCATTCAGTACAACGCTGCCAGCGTTCCGGTCGTGATGGCCAGCTTGAGCAGCGACCAACTGTCCGAGCAACAACTCTTTGACCTGGGCAACAGCTTCATCCGCACTCAGCTCGTGACAATTCAGGGCTCACAGATTCCACTCCCGTACGGCGGCAAGGTGCCCGTCGTGAACGTTGACATCGACCCCGACGCCCTGTACTCGCGTGGCCTGTCACCTCAAGACGTGACCAACGCGATCCTTGCCCAGAACGTCATCCTGCCAGCCGGCACGGCGAAGATAGGAACGCGCGAGTACGATATCGCGATTAACAGCAGCCCTGTGGTCCTGAATGACTTGAATAAGATCCCCATCCGCTACGTGAATGGAGCCATGGTCAATGTCGCAGATGTTGCATTCGTTCATGACGGATTCAGTCCTCAGACCAACCTGGTCCGGCGTGACGGGCGCCACTCGGCTCTATTGCCTATCCTGACCAATGGTAGCGCCTCGACTCTGACGGTCGTGGCGCAGGCGCGTCAGCTCATGCCAAAGATTCTGGCCGGCTTGCCGTCGAGCCTTAAGGTCGACTTCCTGTTCGACCAGAGCGTCTTCGTGCGGGCGGCTATCACCGGAGTGCTGCACGAAGGGGTGATCGCCGCCTGTCTAACAGGACTGATGATCCTGCTGTTCCTGGGGTCCTGGCGGAGCACGCTCATCGTCATCACGTCGATTCCCCTGTCGATCCTGACCTCCATCATCGTGCTCGACATGCTGCACCAAACGCTCAACATCATGACGCTGGGCGGGATGGCGCTGGCCGTGGGCATTCTGGTGGACGACGCCACCGTGGAGATCGAAAACAATCACCGCCAGATGGATCTGGGCAAGCCACTCCGGCAAGCCATCCTCGACGGAGCGGCGGAGGTCGCGACGCCGGCGTTCGTCGCGACCCTGTCGATCTGCATCGTCTTCGTGCCGATCATGTTCCTCGGTGGAGTGGGCGGGGCGCTCTTCGCACCGCTGGCAATCGCCGTCGTCTTCGCGATGCTCGCCAGCTACCTCCTCTCCCGGACGCTCGTCCCAACCATGGTGCTCTATCTGCTGGCGCCCGAGGCGCGGGCGCGGCAAACACGAGATGCAGGCCGCGTCTCTCCGATCCGGCGATCGCTGTTCGGGCGGATCTCCGACTCCTTCGAGACAGGCTTCCGCAAGCTCACTACTGCCTATGAGGGGGTCTTAGACTTGGCGCTGACACACGCGCGCGCCTCGATGATAGGATTCCTCACCTTCGCGCTAGTCTCGCTGTGCCTGTATCCGTTCGTCGGCCGGGACTTCTTCCCGTCTGTCGATGCAGGCCAGTTGCGGCTGCACGTGAGAGCCCCTGCCGGGACGAGGATCGAGGAAACGGAAGTCTACTTCCAACGCGTCGAGGACTACATCCGCCAGGTGATTCCTGCCAACGAGCTCAACCTGATCAACGACAACATCGGCGTGCCGAACGCCATCAACCTGGCATTGAGCGACAGTGTCACAGTCGGACCGGCCGATGGCGAGATCTTGGTCGCCCTCAAGCAGCCGCATCATCCAACCGCCGGTTACTTGAAGACGCTCCGCGATGAGCTGCCCAGGCGGTTCCCGGATCTTGAATTTTTCGCTCAGCCGGCCGACATCGTCAGTCAAATCCTTAACTTCGGCCTTCCCGCTCCTATCGACATACAGATCACGGGCCCGTTGTCGGAATCGCCGAAAAATTTTGACGTCGCTCAGCAGATCGCCAATGAGCTCCGAATCGTTCCCGGTGCGGTGGACGTCCACGTGCAGCAGATCCTCGATGCGCCACGGATTATGATCGACAGTGACCGCATTCTGGCCCAGCAGGTCGGTCTGACACAGCGAGACGTTGCGAACAGTCTGCTGATCTCGCTGACCGGCAGCGGGGCGACGACGACCAACTTCTGGCTCAACCCGAAAAATGGTGTCAGCTATCAGGTCATGGTCCAGACGCCGCAGGTGCGGGTGTCCTCACTCGACGAATTGCATCGCACTCCGGTTGCGATTGCGGGCCAGACGTCCCCGCAGTTGCTGAGCAACCTGGCGGACTTTCAGCGAACGACGACCCCGCTGTCGCTCAACACCTACAATGTGCAGCCGGTGTTCGACGTCTACGCCAGCGTCCAGGACACCGATCTCGGCTCTGTCTCGAGCCACGTCAACAAGATCATCGGGAAGTACAAGGAGAAGCTGAGCAAAGCAAGTTCGATCGTTGTCCGCGGGCAGGTCCAAAGCATGAATCAGTCGTTCTTTCAATTGGCCCTCGGGATCTGCTTTGCCATCGTGCTGATCTACTTCCTGTTGGTCGTGAATTTCCAGTCGTGGATGGACCCGCTGATCATCCTCATGGCGCTTCCGGGCGCCCTTGCGGGAATCCTCTGGGCGCTGTTCGTCACCGGAACAACCATTACTGTTCCAGCGCTCATGGGCTGCATCATGGCGCTCGGCGTCGCGACATCGAACAGCATTCTGATGATCACGTTCGCCAATGAGCAGCGTCGTCCGGAGTTCGGCGGCCGTGAGGCGCGCGCATCCGTGCTCGTGGCAGGACGCACACGGCTGCGCCCGGTCCTCATGACGGCGCTGGCGATGTTGCTGGGCATGCTTCCGATGAGCCTTGGTCTCGGTGAAGGGGGTGAGCAGAACGCTCCGTTGGGGAGGGCCGTGATCGGCGGCCTGATGCTCGCCACCTTCTACACTCTGTTTTTCGTCCCGGTGACCTACAGCCTGCTGCGCCGTCAGCCACCCAAGGTCTTGAGTAACGAGGACGACAAATGAGCATGGAGACCCGACAACCCTCGCGCATACCCCAGTCGAAAGGGGACGCAATTGAGCGTCCCCCGGAAGTTCATGTCACCCCACGCATCCGAACACGAACCATGATCATCATCGGCATCGGGATATTGGGACTGTTCCTGCTCCTCCTGGCGGTCGGTGTCGTTTCCCGGGTAATGAATCACCGGGAGTTAGTCGCGGCGGCCCAGAAAGTACAGACTACCGTGCCTGAGGTGTACGTCATCCGACCCGTACCGGCGTCGGAAGCGGACCTGTCACTGGCGGCCACGACCCAAGGCATTCAGGACACGATTATCTACGCGCGCACCAGCGGGTACCTCAGGAAGCGGTACGTGGATATCGGCGACCACGTCACAGCGGGCCAGCTCCTTGCCGAGATTCAATCGCCGGAGATCGACCAGCAACTGAGGCAGGCCCAGGCCAATCTCCAGCAGTCCGAGAAGAACCTGGATCTGCAGAAGGCCAACCTTGACCTCGCGCGGGTCACGATGGAGCGTTACAAGGCGGCCGACGCGGAAGAGGCGGTCGCCAAGCTGACGGTCGATCAGAACGTCACTGCTCACAGCACGGCCCAAGCCGCCGTGGCTGCGGCCGAGGCGACCGTCCGATCCAACCAGGCGAACGTCCAGTATTTTCGCGACCTGGTCTCCTTCCAGCGCGTCCTCGCCCCGTTCAACGGCACGGTCATCCAGCGGAACGTCGATGTCGGTGCATTGATCACGGCAGGCAGCCCCATCAACAACACCGCGGTGGCGCCTTCCAGCGTCACCGGCGCGGCGACCGGGCTGTTCGAAATTGCCCAGATCGACGCAATCCGGGTATTCGTGAATGTCCCCCAGGCCTACGGGCCCAACGTGACCGTCGGTCTGCCGGTTCAGGTTCTAGTCCGTGGGCAGCTCGCGCAACCGGTGACGGGCACGGTGACCCGCACCGCCAGCGCGCTCGATCCAGGGACACGGACACTCTTGACCCAGGTCGACATCCCCAACGAGTCCCACCGGCTGCTCCCAGGGATGTTTGTCTACGTCAGCTTCAAGATCGGCCCCTCCGGCACGCGCTGGCGGGTTCCGTCTACCGCGGTCATTTTCAACGCGCAGGGCACACGCGTAGCGATTGTGGGTGAGGGCGACAAATTACATTTTCAAGAGGTGACGCTCGGTCGGGACTTCGGGACGGCGATCGATATCCAGCAAGGACTGCAAGGCAACGAGACGATCGTGAAGCAACCCACGGTGTCTCTTCAGGAGGGCCAGGTTGTCAAGCCCATCGACTCTCAAGACCCACCTCGGCACTGACCAGGTGCGACCGCGGGGTCTCAGGCGGCTTCGGGTCCTTGCGGCGCTCTTGACTATGAGCGTGATCGCCGCGGGCTGCATGGTCGGACCGAACTACGTGCAGCCAACGGTCGAGGAGCCGTCTCAGTTCAAATCACAAGCCGCCAGCGAGGCGGGTCCCCCCATCCCGACGGAGTGGTGGCAGCTCTATGGAGACTCCGAGCTCGATCGGCTCATCGCGACCGCCAATGCATCGAACCAGACACTCAGGCAGGCCGTGGCCCGCGTGGACGAGGCCCGCGCGCTGGCCCGCGTTGCCGGCAGTTTTCTCTACCCGACCATCTCCCTCGATCCTAACTTCACACACCTGCGCACCTCCGCGAATCGCGCTAGCACCATCACAGGCCAGCGCGTTGGAAAGGGCGTGAACGTGAACGACTGGCTGATCCCGTTCGATCTGACATACGAGATCGACGTCTGGGGCCGCGTCCGCCGGTCATTCGAATCCGCCAGGGCCCAGGCCGCGGCGAGCGCCGATGACATGGCGGTCGTCGCGCTCACAGTCGCAACGGATGTGGCCACGTTCTACTACGCGCTGCGCTCGCTCGACGCCCAGGACCAGATCCTGACCGACACCGTCGCGTCATATCGAGAGCAGGTCCGCATTCTCTCCGTCCAGCTCAAGACCGGGCTCGTGAGCCCGATCGTCTTGAATCAGGCCCAGGCCCAGCTCCAGGCCACTCTGGCTCAGCAACGGGATGTGCAGCGCGCCCGTGCCGACATGGAACACGCCCTCGCGATTCTCTGCGGCCGTCCCGCTCCGTCGTTTGCCGTCGTCTCGAACCCACTGCACGAGGCTTCCCCCCCCGCGGTGCCGCCCGGCTTACCCGCCCAGCTTCTGGTACGCCGACCGGACGTCGCCGAGGCCGGGGAGAATGTCGTTGCCGCCAACGCCCAGATTGGCGTGGCGACGGCGGAGTTCTATCCCCGCTTCAGCCTGACAGGCGCCGCCGGTTTCGAGAGCGCCGATGTCTCAAGTCTCTTCAGATGGCAAAGTCGCGTCGCGACCATCGGTCCCAGCATCTCGATTCCGATCTTTGAAGGCGGCCGACTATGGGCGAATCTCGATGCGACAGAGGCCCGCTACCGCCAAGCCGTTGCCGCCTATGTCAATCAGGTTCTTATCGCCTATGCCGACGTTGAGGACGCCCTCACCGACCTGCATGCTCTGTCCGATGAGGTCGGGTTCTTGCGCGAGGCGGTCGGCGCATCCCGGAATTATGTCCGCCTCGCCATGGCGCAGTTCAAGTTCGGGTTGGTCGATTACCTCATCGTCATTGATGCTGAGCGGACATTCCTCGCCAACCAACTATCCTTGGCGCAAGCCATCAATCTGCAAATGGGCGCCAGTATCCGTCTGATCAAAGCCCTGGGCGGCGGATGGAATTCCGCGCAGGTACACGGTGGATAGTGGGGCCTGATCGGCAGCTCCCGCCAGTCTTGATGCCGATATCTCGGCATCTGCCGATATGTCGGCGCGACTTCTTCGGCACCGCATCCCTCTCTAGATAAAAGTCAGTCCTTTAGCAAGCTCTCACCAGCAGTCGTTTCAACAACTTAGCCGACTTCTGCCAGGCTCAAACCTGGAGGGAATAGGAATTGCCATTGTTATAGGCATGACGCATCTGAAGAAAAGGAGGAACGGCATGAAACAGATTCTCTTTAGTGCTGTGATTGCGTTTTCAATTATAGCAATAACCTCACCGGTTCACGCGGTCGGCCCGTACTTCGAGAATGAGAGTCCGGGAATAGGACAATTTGCAGGTCCAAACCCCATTTGGCCGCGGCCTGGCGAGCCCCTGTGGTCCCCGTCTAGTCCGCGATTTCAGTCCAGAGAATCATTGAAGAAAGGCGAGATTGTTTTGAGGAATCAAAAGGAGCCGGACGAAGCCCGAGCCGCGGCTCCAGATGTCAGCGATATGCCCGCAGACAAGAATATCGCGCGTCGCTGATGGAAAGGAGGACGCCATGAGATCCATGATGGGGATGATCTTCGTGCTGATGATCGTCGTCGGTCTGTCGATGATCGCCTATGACGTCATTCGTGCAAGAATAGCTGCGCGGGCACTGGAGCTTAGGAATTGGCAGAAAAACAAGTCAGCTGGCAGCCGAAGGCGGGATAATACAGGATCTTGGGCAGTATGATTAAGCCTGTCAACTTTCGACCACGATCAAGCAGCCTTATGTACTTGTTATGAAAGGTTTAAAGATGATCGGAACAACAGCGAAGCCCACGAAAGAAAACCTCGAAGCGGTGTCCTTTAGCATGATCGGGCAGAACGTGACAAAGGATCACGCGGAGGCCGGCCAACCGGGTGACACCTAAGGGGAGGAACCGTGACTACGGACAAACAACAATCTAGCGCGCGTCTGGGATTCATTGGGATGGGCGCCATGGGCAGCCGCATGGCTGGCCGGCTACTTGCCGCCGGTTACG
>Ga0137415_10006401_pt1 | contig 11663 bp, 9 predicted proteins | sample CZODoug3_1_1_16f_FD_183082 | JGI IMG/M metagenome (GOLD analysis project Ga0137415, IMG submission 183082) | Vadose zone soil fungal communities from Angelo Coast Range Reserve, California, USA - CZODoug3_1_1_16fungal (Hybrid Assembly) | ecosystem: Environmental > Terrestrial > Soil > Vadose...
ACGGGGATGTGCTGCTACAAGATTAGCAAATTGCAGTGCTGAGCCTTGCCACTCCTCCTCTTCGCTACGTTTTTACTACGCATTCGCTGCGGCAGGGAGGGGCGCGATTTCGGGAATGCAATGGCGGGGAATGGAACGAGAATCTGAGTCAGAACAACCGTATGTGAGATTCAGGGCTTAATAGTCAAAAGTGATAGCATTGAGGATGCGATTCTAAAGCAGCCACACGATCAAGAAATTGACACTAAGAGTAAAACGCTCCAATCCACAGCTGCTCATAGGTGTTATCGATGCCCTTGAACGGTCGAGGCGCTATTCGGCCCGTTCAGTCAATGTGATTATGACGGCGACCTATTGGGAGATCGGACGCCTGATCGTTGAACACGAACAACAAGGACACAAACGTGCCTCTTATGGCGACTTCCTTTTGAAAAAGCTCGCTTCCGACCTGATCATCAGGTATGGAAGGGGATTCTCTCGCACAAATCTACAGCAAATGCGCGAGTTTTACTTGAGTTGGCCAATTCGCCAGACACTGTCTGGCAAATTGGCTAGCCCCCTTTCGAGTAGGGACGCGCCTGTGAATCCGCAGCCTATCCCCATGAAGCTTGAGACCGAGCACTTATTGGCCTCCAAAGATCGAAAACGCCAGACAGCGTCTGGCAAATCTAGTGCGGCCGAGGAACGATCATCGCCGCGATTTCCACTCCCCTGGTCGCACTACGTTCGGCTGCTTTCGGTGAAGAGCGAGGAAGCCCGGGGATTCTATGAAATAGAGGCACTGCGTGGGGGCTGGTCAGTTCGGCAACTCGATCGACAGATTACGACACAGTTCTACGAACGCACTGCGCTCTCTCGGAACAGAGCTGCTTTGATGAGGAAGGGACAGCGCACCCTGCCGGAGGACCGACTGACGGCAGAAGAAGAAATCAAGGACCCCATGGTTCTGGAGTTTCTTGGACTGAAAGATGAATACTCGGAAAGCGCGCTCGAAGATGCTTTGATTCACCGGCTGGAGCAATTCCTGCTCGAACTCGGAAAGGATTTTGCCTTCATCGCTCGTCAGAAACGGCTGCGAGTGGGTGACGAATGGTATCGGGTGGATCTCATGTTTTTTCATCGTCGCTTACGCTGCCTCGTCATCATCGATCTGAAAATTGGAAAATTCACACATTCCGATGCTGGGCAAATGAACTTGTATCTAAACTATGCCCGTGAGCATTGGACGCTAGCCGACGAGAACCCACCCATCGGACTTATTCTAAGCTCCGAAAAGAACGAAGCGGTGGCACACTACGCATTGGGATATCTCCGAAACAAAGTGCTCTCCAGCGAATACAAACTCGCGCTGCCGGATGAAAAACGGTTGGCGGAGGAAATGGCCCGGGCCCTTCATCTGTTCTTCATAGAAGGTTCCAAGTTCCACCAATTCCCTTGTGTATCCGGCACCGTGAACACCACGTCGCCATTCAGGGTTTCGAAATGGGGAATCCCGATTCGATGTAAGCTATGTTATTTATTGCGCTCCCGAGCGCACTAATGTACCCACAATCAGATGAATCTCTTGCAGATTTAATCGCACTTTTGTGTTGAAAAGACTTCTCAATCTTGTAGTTGGTGTTGTATCCTGCGACGGCATTGGAAGTTCGTCCTGCGATTGTTCAGATTCGAGAATCCATTCGCTGACTGTTTTGAGGATTCCCTTCCGACTGGAGAAATACGAGTGGGCACTTCATCCGACGAACGCGCGCTGTCCTTTCCCACCGTTTGGGGCAGGAATCGAGCACGTTCTGTCAGCGTGCCCGAAACTTCCGCAGCCCGATATCTCAGAAGTGATGAAGAGGTGATGGCTCGTCTCCAAGCAAATGATTCGAACGCCCTGAATTTTCTTTTCGACCGATACGCCCGGCTCGTCCTCCGTATCGCCCTTCGCATTCTGCACGACTACGGGGAAGCAGAAGGAGTTGTCCAAGAAGCGTTTTTCCACGTGTTTCAAAAGGCAAAGCTCTTTGACCCGTCGAAAGGCACTGCGAAGGACTGACCTGACCGGGCGATAATTTATGCGGGTCTTGGGGAGAAGGATAAGGCATTCGAGTGATTGGAAAAGAGTTATCAGGAACGCTCAATAGGTGCGATTAAGATCGGCGCGAAATTGCTGTGAATGTGCGCGTGTGACGGACGGGGCAAGCGCGCGGCGACTTGCAAGTTCTGCTTGCAGTCCTAGCGAATGCTTGGACTTCAATTCCTTTACTTTTGGAAAATTGCTTTAGGGACCAATGCGTGGATGCCTTTGACGCCGTCGACGGCTTGGGTCACGACCAAGTCCATCGTGGCACTGAGCAACATGTAGGCGTCTTCACGCGAAAGGCCTTTCGTCTCGACAATGAAATTGAGCATCTCGCGTGTCGCGATTTTGGCGGCTTGATTTAGATCTTCATCGAAGCCCATCGTCATATAGTGCGTCGGCGTTTCTGCCCTGGGCCAACCTATTCGCTTGCCCTTATGCACAACGACTTGTATCTCGCCTTTCAGAGAAGTTTCAACCGCGGCAAGGCAAACTTCACCGTCACCCTGCACCGCGTGTCCGTCGCTCAATGACAGGAGCGCTCCCGGAATGTGAACCGGTAGGTACAAGGTACTTCCTGCTCCCAGGTCGTGGTTATCCATGTTGCCGCCGTTGATGTTCGGTGGGCCGCTAATCACCCGCCCCATCTCGCGTGGCGGGGCTACTCCGATGTCACCCCAGAACGGTTTCACGGGGACAACAACACCTGGAGCATATTCAACGGTCTTCTTGTTCAGGTCAATCCATAGCACGCGGTCTTTAGCATAGGGGAAATCTTCGGGCAGTACGCCACGATGCGGGCGGAAACTCTGCGCCGCGATCGGTAACCAGACATCCACTGACAGAATCCTGATCTCCAATGTGTCGCCAGGCTCTGCGCCGTTTACGTACATCGGCCCGACGAGCGTGTGATCGCCCCGTTCATTACCTTGCACACCTTCAAAAGCAGCGTATAGCTCAGCGGGAATCTTATCTTTTGGCACTCCCAGGCTTTCAAAATATCGCGGGTTCCCAGTAGTGGTCCACACTCGCACTCTGTCCCCGGAATCAATCGTCAGAACTGGTTTCAGCGTGGCGTCGTAAAAGCCGCGATGCACCGTGCTCGGCGAAGACTTCAGTTCGTGTATTTTCTCGGCACCCTGAGCCCCTGCGCGCACGCTCAGGCTTAGCACGCTCGCGAAGATCCAAATTGCGCACCGTTTCATGGCTGGACTCCTTTTACCTAGGATTTCCGTTTTGCCTTTCGAGGCATGTACCATTGTATAGCGATAGCTGTAGCAAGTCCTCCAAGGCAACCGCTTGCGCCGTCGGGCTCACCCAGGTCCTGAGTAGTGCGGCAGTGTGGAAGAATGGCGCTGCCACATCCCGGGATGTCGCCTTGTGGGAATGTGGCCCTGGGCGTCCCGGGGGCAGATTTCCACTTTCCGATAATCCCGTTCTATAAAAGCTTGAGATTCATTCGATGAACAGGAAGATGGTTTAAAAATCTACTAATGGTACGTTAAGTTTATTAAATGATTCCATCTCGCAGTATGCTTCTCTAAATGCTGGGTTGAATAAGATCGCCAACGAAGTCAATGCGATGGCTTCGTCGTCGGCGGGATCTACTCGAACGATTTCACTTCAATCCAAGGCTTGGATTCTTGCACCTATCACGAACACGACCGCCATGGTGAAGTGCGCCAGGCTGTGTTTTTTCATTGGAGGTTTCATTGGCAATCGATACGAAAAAGTCGAATCACTCCGGTGCCGGAGCTAACGCACCGGCACCGGAGTGAAGTTCGGGTGAGTTACCAGATAACTTTCAAAGACAACTGCATCTGCCTCGAATCAGTCGCCGTCTTGTCAGCGCCAGAAAGCGAACCCGCGGATCCGAGACATCCGCTGGCGGGATCCCCGGCGGCCGGACATGGGCCAGACGGGCCCGGGGCGGCAACCGTTCCCGGGGTCACTGTAGTGACGTCAAAAAGGGCGTTGTTGGCAACTGGTGGGTTGAAATTGGCTCGATTCGTGATATTGAAGACTTCCAAGCGGAACTGGACGTTGAAGGCTTCCGAGATCCGTGGAACCTTCGTATTCTTAACCACCGAGAAGTCGAAACTCTCGAGTCCGGGTCCGGTCAAGATATTGCGCCCCTCATTCCCAAGGCGAATATAATTCACGCCGCCAACAGTGACCACGCCCGGAATCTGCAAACATTGAAGCTTGACATATTGGACGTTCCCGGGATTAGTGAGCGTCTGGCACCCGGGTGTGTTTAGACGATCCGGGTAGGCGAACGCGTCGCTGTTATTCAGGCCGAGCACGTCCCCAACCAGGATAGGCGTAAACGGTTGGCCGGCGGAAGCCGAAAAGATGCCCCCCAACTGCCATCCGCCTACGATCCCCTGGGCAAACCTGTTCAAGGACTTTGGCGTCGGTATGTTCCAAAGGTAATTCAGTGAAAAAACCTTGGGGTCGTTGAAGTCAGACACGCCGCGCGTGAGCTTGGGGTCGAACCAATTCAAAGTGGATATTGCGGTGACAACTGAGTCGGAAATTACCGCTCCGGAAGCTGTGTCTATGGATTTCTGCCATGTGAAGGAGCCTTGAACCTGGAAGCCATGGCTCAGAGTCTTGGTCAATTGCGCCATCAGGCCGTGATAGACAGACGAATTCCTGAAGAAAGTTGCAGGCAGGCGGCCAAAACTCTTATTGATTCTCGTGCCGGGCCCTCCCGCAGCTGCGAAGTTACCCCCATTACAATTATTGCTGTTTCCAGGAAGCCCACTTGGGGGCACAAAGGGTTCACACGGCCAGAGATATCCCTGGGGGCTGGATATCGGGAGAACCTCATTGACATCATCCACCTGGGTCGTGCCGTGAACTCCGTGTGAGCCCACGTAACCAATCAGGGCTGTGAGATTGGGCATGAGTTCACGTTGAACGCTGAGATTCCACTGCATGACGTAAGCGCGCTTCGGATTTCGGTCGATAAAGGCCACGCGATTGCTGCCTACTGTGGCAAGCTGGCAAAAAGCAGGTGTCGGATTGGTGGCGCAGTCTGCAGGGGCCGGAGCAAGTGAACCTTGATTCAGGCTGTTGTTGGTGCCCGACGCCAGGAACGGGGCGGTATTGGCATTAGAGGTGCTTCCCATAAAGGCAATCAGAGGAAGTTGGTCGTAGAACCCAAACCCTCCGCGGACCGACATCTTCCCATCGCTTTGCGGGTCCCAGGCAAATCCGACGCGCGGAGAGAAGTCTTTCAGAGTGTTGTTCTTGAACAAGCCATCCGGCTGGGCATTGCATACCCCCGGGATCGCCTTTCCACAAAGGGGAAGCTGGGTTCCGGTTGTGTCGTAAATAGTTGGCAGGGTGGCATTTTTCCCTTGGGCATCGTGCGGAATCTGCATCGGTTCATATCGCATCCCCAGGTTGATGGTGAGGTTCGGACGGAAGCGCCAGTCGTCCTGGAAGTATGCTCCGTAGATTCCTGCCCGAGCTTCTACAGGCCCAACCAAGCCGGGGAGGTCCGTGGTGATCTTGCTGCCCGCCGCGTTACTCAGAAAAGCGGCCATCGAACTAAACGCAAAAATTCCGCCGGGACGTGCAGACCTGATGTCATTGAGCTGGTCACGCTCCACGCTTACACCGAATTTCATGGAATGCTTTCCTTTGGTCAAGAAGGCATCATCATAAAATTGGTACGTATTAAAGTGGTTCAATTGAGGGTTGAACGAAGTCAGGCCTCCCGTAAAAATCGGGAAGTTATTATTTATAAAGATCTGGGGCGCATCGAACCCAGGGATGGCGCCGAAAGACTTGTCCGCCGTTGCCGGATTAATTGCAGTCGCCCCCGCAGGCCCACCCTGGAAATCCCGGTGAAAACCGAAGCGTGCGGAATTGACTAGGTTCGCGGTGAAGGAGTGGGTCTCTGCAATCGTCGCAAAGGTGCTATTCTCTGCGGTGTTGACGATTTTATTGTTGTATTCATCGGGCGTGCCGGTAACGGATTTGTCGCGATAGAACGTCCCGCTGAGACTATCCTTGTCTGAGATACGGTGATCGGCGCGGATGATATAATAATTTTCCGGGCTGACTTGATTCGCTCCAAATGAACAAAGATTCGTGTTCGCGTTTGACGTTGATGTGATGATGCAAACGTTCTTGCCATTGAGGCTGCCGTTGATGGGGAAAAAAGCACTCAGATACGCTACCACGCTGGGGTCCGCACCCGTGGCCGTCGCAGGAATGAGACTGGCGAACGATAGACCTTTGGACTGGCGCAAACCTTCGTAATCGCCAAAGACGAACGTCTTGTTCTTGATGATCGGCCCTCCCGCCGAGGCGCCGAACTGATTCCGTCTAAATTGCGGCTTCTGTCCGACCGGGTCGTAGAAATTTGGCGCGTCCAGCCAACTGTTGCGCAGAAACTCGTAAACGCTCCCGTGGAACTGGTTCGTGCCAGACTTGGTGGTGGCGTTGATGACCCCGCCCGACGCCCGGCCGTACTCGGTCGAATAGTTGGTCGTCAAGACGGAAAATTCTGAAATCGCATCGACGCCCGCATTTGTGGTCAGCACGTTGCCCGGCCCGCCGTTCGCTGGGTCGTTAATGCTGATGCCGTCCACGCGATAGTTATTCTGTTGGGGGCGGGCGCCGGAAATCGATAATTGGACACCAAAGCCGCGGGTGAATCTGTCACGGGTGCTGATGTCAGGCTGGGTATGGAGCTGATAGACGCCGGGTTGAAGGGTCGCCAGGGAGCTCCATGAACGTCCGTTGAGAGGCAGTTCCTTGATCGTGGTTTCAGTCGTTAGGGCGCCGATTTCCGCGTTAGTCAGGTTCACGATCGGGGCTTCTGCCGTTACTTCCACGGTTTGGGTCGATTGTCCGACCTGCATGGTCAGATTCAAAACTTGCGTTGCGCCCACGGTCAGCGTAATACCGGAGTGCACCAACTTCGAAAATCCCGGGGCCGTTGCCGTAACACTGTAACTGCCCGGGATCAGGTTTGGCGCTGAGTAGATTCCATCCGCATTCGTCGAGACACTCCTCGTTTCTCCGGTCCCGGTATTCAGAATGGCGACATCGGCTTTGGGAACCACGCCCCCGGATTGGTCGGTGACCGTACCTGAAAGCGTCGCCCCAACCGCTTGCGCGTGCAAGCGCAGAGCACCAAATGAGCTAACCACTACAACTGCAAATACGACTAGCCTTAAAATGGTGCTTGAATTCATGCGAAATGGCATTACGTTATCCTCCCCTGGTTTTTACCTACCCCACGGTTTAAGTTGGCGACCGCTGGACAGTTCGTCCCAAAACCGCAGTACAACCTCCCCTACACCCAGCCCTCCACTTTCAACTTCCTGCCCGTCGCCGAAATGGCGTGATCAACACCCTTGTTGGCGAGCGCTCCGTATCGCGATTTCACGTGCAGCATAGGGATTTTGGCCAGCGACGTAATCAAGGCGTCGGTTAAGCCAGTTACAAGATATTCGTGCGCAGGATTACCAGAAAGGTTCTGGAACGGTACAACGGCCAAACGAGGTTCCATGGCCTCAGATGCATCCGGATGCGCCTTGGGAAGAGGGTTGATAGGTTCAGTGGGTACAGCAAACCGATAACCGTGGCCTGGTGAAGTTTGGATAAGTCGAGGATTGAGTGCGAAGCCGTCGAGGCTCTGGCGGAGCCTTTTAATTGCCGAATTAATGCTATCGTCGAAGTTTACAAAGCTATCGGACCAAAGACTGTTGCGGATCTCCTCCCGCGTCACAACTTCTCCGGGATGCTCCATCAAGAGCACCAAGAGCCGAAACAGCTGTTCTGGCAGGCCGATCTTCAAGCCTTCCTTACGTATTTCTCCTGCTCGCCTGTCCAGCTCGATTCCGCCCGAAAGGATCTGTAACGAGAATTCAGAAGTGGACATGCCGGTACCCCGAGTGGGCTGGAAGTTAGCACTCCGAGGTGCCATAGTCAATCCTCGTGACATTCGTCTGTCAAAGCTCGTTAGAAATGTCCCCTTTGTTACCTCGTTAGAAGTGTCCCCTTTTTTGTTTTGGTTCTTCTTGTTTTTTTCGTCGTTGGCCTGGCCCGGAGCGTAGCCCTGCGGAGCCCGAAGGGCGGAGCGGTTAGGGAAAAGCGTAGACCGCGACTCGAGATGGCACGGTACTTGTCGCCTCAGCATGACGTTCAGCGTTTCCGGAAAGGAGGTGTTTGTCCGCCCAGATTCATGAGTGTTGACCCGGGGCACGAGGTGTTGTAAAAGCCACGCAACTGCACGTGGAGGGTTCAATGACAAAGTTTTGTGTGCTGTTTGTGGTATCTCTCATTGCCGTATCTTCGCTGGCTTTCGGTCAAGAGGCCATGAAGAAAGGCGACAAGGAATGGACCGATTTAGAAAAGGTACTCTGGGACGCTGATCAACAGTGGCTGTGTAGTTCCGGCGCTGGACCGTATCATAAGGACATTAAGGATTGCGTGGAATTCCGCAGCAAGTATTGGGCTGACCAGTTCTTCGAGATAGGCGCGACTGGGAAGGTTTCAACCAAGGCAGAGATGGTTGCTTCGCAAACCGCGGGCATACCTACACACGTCCCCGGTGTCGGACCTTATCCGGACAATTTCAAGTTAATGTCAGTTTACGGAAACTTCGCAATGGCGACGGATCACACGCGTTTCAAGAGCGTCGACGCCAATGGCAAGGTCGCCTTCACGTCGGAAGTCACCTTCCTCAGGCTGTTTGTGAAGGAGAACGGGAAGTGGAGGCCTGCTGGTGGGGCGGCTGTCCCAATCGTCGCGCCGAGGTAAGTGCGAACAAAGCACCCTTAATTTTGCGACGAGTATCTGTGCCGGCAGGAGATTTTTTAACTCATCAGGAAATTTGTGATAGGCTGCGGGCGCTGAGTGTTCGACGAGGGCCGTGGCTAGCCCTAAGGAGTTAGGGTGCGCTTAACAATCGTGTTGCAGTTGGGTCTCTGCCTCGTCGGAGCAGTTCCGGTCGGACATGCGCAGACGGGCAAGACCTTGGACATCTACGTGGTAGACGTGGAGGGCGGTAACGCTACTCTTTTCGTGGCACCGTCGGGCGAGTCCGTACTTATCGATACGGGAAACGGCGGCGCGGCTGCGGTCAGAGATGCAGGCCGAATTATGGCCGCCGTGAAAGAGGCCGGGCTTACGCAGATCGACAATCTGATAACCACACATTGGCACGGCGACCATTTTGGTGGCATGGCCGAATTCGCAGGGCGTATTCCGATCCGGAATTTCATCGACCATGGCCCAAACGTTCAGCCGAACGCAACTGCTGATTCCTTTCTGCAAACAACCTATCCCGAGCTTTACAGTAAGGCCAAGCATATGGTCGCAAAACCCGGCGACAAGCTCTCGGTTACGGGGCTGGACTGGCGCCTAGTCAGTTCGGCGGGAAAGGTGATCACAGTGCCGCTTCCCGGCGCCGGTCGACCGAACCCGTACTGTGCGGACTTCAAGCCCAAGGATAAAAATGATGATGGCGGCGTCGAGAATACAATGTCGGTCGGAAGCGTCATTACCTTCGGGAAGTTTCGGGTGGCGCATTTGGGTGACCTGACCTGGAACAAGGAATTCGACATGATGTGCCCGATCAACCGTATAGGGACCTTTGATCTGTGGGTGGTTTCACATCATGGACAGCCAATGTCGAATTCTGAAGTGCTTGTGCATGCGATCCAACCGCGGGTGGCCATCTTGAACAACGGCACCCGTAAGGGCGGGCAACCTAGCGCGATGAAGATTATTTTTTCTGCCCCTGGTCTCGAGGACTTGTGGCAGCTTCACTTCTCGCTCCTCAGCGGCCAGGAATACACTGTGCCTGGAATGTTCATCGCTAATACTATTGACGACCAGCAGGACAGCATGCCTGTGGCTCCGATGACCCCTCCGCAGCCCGGGCCGGGTGTGCCGCCGCCCCCGGCGCACAACGGGACGGCATATTGGGTCAAGGTCTCGGCACAGATGGATGGCTCCTTCACTGTCACGAACGCCCGGAACGGTTTTAGCAAGACATACAAAGCCAGGTCCGGGCTAACCAATTGACACGTGAACCATCCTAGTAGGCAAACTCCTGAGGAACTTGCTTGAAAAAGTAGGCTTTTCCATTTGCCCCCCGTCGAGACATAGCACACAGCACAACATCCGCACAGCTTTCTTACCAACCCCTATGCAATGAAAGCGTTAGATTTTTGCACAGTCCGTGCACAGTCGGTAGGCAGAGCGGCCTGCTCTCGAGTTGTTTTGCCATCGCCTGATTCGTCTTTTGCTGTTCTTGAATAGCCCGTGAAAGCTGCCAAGTCAGCACGCGTTTGCTAGCGACCGCTTCGACTTCTTCCCGGATTCCTTACTGTTCGAGAAAGCTATCGAAGGTCGAACCACTGTGGTCGGTCACCTTCTGACTCTTTCTTGTTTTCATCTGGGGTCCCGTGTGACCTAGGAATTCTGCTCGCTCCCTGGCTTTAGCACCCGAATCTTTCGCTCTGTGGCAACAACAAAACAACCTGCCTACTCGCCGACGCCTTCCTTCCCAAACAAAACCCCGATCCGCTCAATTAAGTTCCTGGGGTTCGGCGAGTGAAGGCGTATGAGCAAGATGCCGTTGTGGGAACCAGGAGCAAACCGTCGTGATCCGAGAAATCCAAATCCTGGGTGATCAGGAATCTCGATTCTTTCTGCGCAGCTTCCCAAATCTCCCTGTCCGCATGGCCGATGAGCCGTTCATCATGCAGGGTATGAACGTCGTGGCCGAGATCCTCCAGCAGGGTTGCAAGCCGGAGAGGAAGATTCTCGTCCAGCTTGATATTGATCGAATGTGCGGAACTGCCGGAACAGGCAAGTCCTCTTCGGCGGAAGCGGCGGCAAACGCGATGGCGGCTCGAACGTCATTCGCTTTCAGGCTAGGGAAATCGGAAAGAATGTCTTCGGTGGAATCTCCGACCGCCAGGCTGGCGAGTACTGTGCGCAGGGAGACACGCGTGCCCTTGAAGACAGGTTGGCCTCCACAGATTCCTCTGTCGCGTATGATGCGTTCTTCATAATCTTTCAGATTACCGGTTGCGCCGCTCATGTGATCGACCTTGACTTTGCTTGGCTCATCATACAACTCGGAGCAGCGTATATGCCTGTGATTACGTAACGTGTAGATCTCCAAATCGTTGCCCCCGGCATTCAAAGGATTTCTTTTCACTTGACGTAAGCTCTTCGGTTTGGGGTTGCAGCTGATTTGTCGACCGGCGAAAGATGCTCACAGAAAACGTGAACCGCGCCTCGGCCGGGTTCAAGAAAAAGCGGTTGGTCACCAGAAATAGCTCTTGGGTCTACGCTGCCACCGCCTAACGATGGTGCAGGCCGCCGAGTCTCGGAAAGGATTGAATCTTGCACTCAGTCCCAGAGCGGATCGCTGTGGGCCGACCTGCTGGCGTGTCCTTCGCGAGTCCGAGATGAGTCCGGTCCTCGTGGTACAAGCGGACAATCAAATACCCATAGTACGGAGTCGCGAGAGATCGGTTATCCGTGGCATCCGTGGTGTGGGCGTTCGGTCTGGATTCACAGAAAAGTTGTAAAGGGTGGACGCGCCGTATAC
>Ga0137415_10006403_pt1 | contig 11663 bp, 12 predicted proteins | sample CZODoug3_1_1_16f_FD_183082 | JGI IMG/M metagenome (GOLD analysis project Ga0137415, IMG submission 183082) | Vadose zone soil fungal communities from Angelo Coast Range Reserve, California, USA - CZODoug3_1_1_16fungal (Hybrid Assembly) | ecosystem: Environmental > Terrestrial > Soil > Vadose...
TCGCAACACGCCATAGGCTACCCAAGGTTGACGGCCGACTTCGGCGGTGAACCAGCCGGTAATGATCGCGATGAAAGGCAGGGGGAAGCTTAAGAAAATCGCCCACAAGAGGAGACGATTGCGCTCCAGGCGATGCCTGAAACTCAGATAGCTGCCGAGCCAGGCGAGCCCCAGCATCACCATGCCGCATCCCACCATGATCCGGAAGCTGAAGAACGGGATGACCACCGGCGGCCAGTTCTCCGGAGGGATACTGTTTAATCCGGTTTCGCCTGCGCTAAGACTGTCGGAATCGATCAGGCTGCCGAAGGGCGGCGGCAGCGTGATCGCGTACAGGTTGCGCCTGTGCTCCACGTCGGGCCAGGCGAACAGCACTTCGCCGGCCGGCTTCTCGTCGTTCCAGCGGCCCTCGATCGCAGCCATCTTGGAAGGTTGATACGTGCTGACATAGCCGCCGTTCAGATGGCCGAAGAAGAGCTGGATCGGCATCAGCACGGCGGCGAGACCAAGGCCCATGCGCAGCATGATGCGGGACTCGGCGTGGTATTCCTTCCGCAGCACATACCAGGCCCCGGTCGCAGCGACACAGAAGGCACCGGTCAGGTAGGAAGCCAGCAACATGTGCGGAAATCGCGACCACACCACCGAGTTGAATATGATCTTGGTCCAATCGTTCGGAACGAAGGCGCCATTTTCCACGACATAGCCTGTTGGCACCTGCATCCAGCTGTTATTGACCATGATCCAGAACGCCGAAAACGTCGTTCCAAGCGCCACCATCGCGGTCGAGAACAGATAGAACCACGGCGGCACGCGACTGCGGCCAAAGATCAGCACGCCGAAGAACGAGGCCTCGAGCATGAAGGCGGTGAAGGTCTCGTACATCAGGAGCGGGCCCTGGATCGGCCCGGACATTTTGGCCAGTTCGCTCCAGTTGGTGCCGAACTGGAACGCCATCACGATCCCGGACACGACACCCAATCCGAACGCCACGCCGAATATCTTCAGCCAGAACTCGAACATCACGCGATAGACCGGACGACCGGTCGCAAGACACAACGCCTCGAGGACGGTGAGCCAGGCTGTCAACCCGATCGTGAAGGATGGAAAAATGATATGGAACGTGATGGTAAAGGCGAACTGAATTCGCGACAGGAGAAGTGCGGTGATATCCATTGCAATTCTCCCTGGCCTTAAGCCCACAGGTTCGATCGGGCGAGATCGACGAGATCATCACCGCGACCGTTGGTAGTTGCATAAGATTGTCCCGCCAAAGGACCACGGAGGCGTTCTACGTTTCTGCTTGTTTTGGGAATACTTGCGTAGGCTTCAGCTTTCGCCTTACATTTAGCAACCTTCAATCGGGGCAGAACGTCAATCGCTTCGACCATGGATCGCGCTTTTCGGGTAACCCAGCCGAAAGGACCATGGGATGGAACGTTTGAACACGGAGAGTTTGCGAACATGGGTCCCCCCTCTAAGGCGCGCGTCGGTTAGCTCGCATTCACTAAGCCCTGTCCCTCGAGCCTAGTTCGCCCGAGACGATTGCTCCATTGCTACCGAGCTTAGTTTGACTACCGAATGGTTGGGGGCCTCAATACCTTGGTTTAGCCGTGCAACGGACTGTTTGGGCAATCTGTGAACTCGACTACCAAAAAAATGAGTTGGTCACCCCAGATCGACGGCGCCTAAAAAAGCGTCGTCGCCAGCGAACGCGACCGTCCTGACGTCACCCGCCGGCGCGCGCAATGGAAGAAGCAATCGGTCAGTTGCTCCCAGCCTTCACGCCAAAGGAATGCGCCAACTACTTCCAAAGCGCAGGATACGGCTCAACCTAGCCTCATCCCGCTCTAGGCCACGACGTAGAACTGATGGTTCGATGCCGACTTACGTCCGGTGCGGACTCCGTGGACCGCGGCAGCGATCTCCTCATGAAGCATCCGACCCGCCCGCAGGGCGTGTTTATGTTGCCGCCTCCCGACCGATTCGAATAAACACCGGCATGGCGCAGGGGCTGCCACGCCGCGCGTATCGCGTTTGAATTCCCAGTTGCCGGGATGCCGCCCAGCAAAGGATTTCCGCAGAGCTTCCCATTCGCAAGGAGCATGCTCGAGCCGCACCCGATTTAACCGCGCGCGCAGAGTCGTGGCGGTCAGCACGATAGACGCCAACCGATCGAAGATCGTGGTCAGCCCCCTTCCTGGTCGAGGCAACTTTGCCGCATGTTTAATGGCTTCGCGAACACGAACGTAGGTGCCACACCGGCAGATGTTGCCGGACATCGCGTCGTCAATATCGGACTCTGTGGGATGTGGTTTGCTCGCGAGGAGCGCGGAAGTGGACATGATCTGGCCCGACTGACAGTAGCCGCCTTCGACGACTTCAAAAGGCAACTACGATTTTTGAATCTTGTGCCGGACGATGTCTGGTTGATAGCTTCGATCGTCGTGATCGCCTCATCGCCAATACTTTCGACGGTAGTCACCCAAGACCGCGTGGCGATCCCGTTAGACGGACCGTACACGCGCCGCACAAGGCTATGCCGCATCCGAAGCGTTCCGGTCATGCCGAGGACGTCTCGCAACCCCACACAGCGGCGTATCGCCATCGAGATCAACGCGATGCTCCGCACCGTTGACCTTGATCGTGAATGCCATGTGTCACTCCGCGCTGGGATTGGCGAGGAACTGCCCTCATTTCCAGCCGGGCGATACAGTAGCACCGGGGTGGCATAGCGGTGTTGTACGGCCTTGCCATCGATTGGCATTTTACGACACGAACGACGATTCTAAATTGGTTTTTAATTGAAGAGATCGTTGCGATGGCGATGCTCTGCTTCGCCGGTCGCTTCGTTTGAGGAAGGTTCACCACCATCCCGCCAAGAGGCCGGGGCAAGCCAATTCGAAAGTTGGCCTATCACCGTTTACTTATGGACAGCGTGCATTCAAGGAGAAGTAAATGGTGGAAAACGTTGCCCTTCATCACGTGCTTACACGACGCCGACTCCTTGGCGTGGCAGGCGTGGCAGGCTTAGCTCTCTCAAAGCCGGGCTGGGCACAAACGATGATTGACCTTCCGCTACCCGGAGGTCCCGAAGCGCGGCAGATTACGACCGCCTTTCCACAGAAGGGGCCGATGATCCTGCAGCGGACCCGTCCACCGCTTCTGGAAACGCCGTTTGAAGTTTTCGATAAGGGTGTCTTCACCCCCAACGATCAATTTTATGTGCGCTGGCACTGGGCGGTCATCCCAACCGATATTGATATCGGCAAGTTTAGCCTGACGGTGCGCGGCCATGTGAATCAAACATTGTCGCTGTCGTTGAACGATATCCTTCACGGATTGCCGAGTGTTCAACTGTCCGCAGTGAATCAGTGCTCCGGCAACTCGCGAGGCTTCTTCCAGCCTCGCGTACCAGGCGGGGAATGGGCGAATGGCGCCATGGGTAACGCGCTCTGGACCGGGGTCCGTCTCAAGGACGTGCTGGATAAAGCTGGCGTGAAGTCGGGTGCCGTACAGGTCCGGTTCAAGGGACTGGAAGAGCCGGTCGTGGCAGATGCGCCGCATTTCATGAAGTCGCTGGACATCGACCACGCGCGCGATGGTGAAGTGATGATCGCCTATGCCATGAACGGCGAGCAGCTACCTTTGGTGAACGGATTTCCCCTGCGGCTGGTCGTGCCCGGCTGGTATGCAACCTATTGGGTCAAGATGCTGAACGATATCGAAGTGTTGAATGAGCCCGACACGAACTACTGGACAAAAGTGGCTTACACCATTCCCGACACGCCACACGCCAGCATCAAGCCGGGCGAAACGAACGTGAAGATGGTTCCGATAAATCGAATGGTGCCCCGATCCTTTGTCACAAATATTGCCTCGGGCCACAGGGTGAACGCTGCTGCACCGACGACATTGCGCGGCATTGCGTTCGGCGGCGATTGCGGCGTGGCAAGCGTCGATTACTCAATCGATCGCGGTCAAAATTGGCGCCAAGCGCAATTGGAAAAAGACGAAGGCAAATACGGATTCCGGCTATGGCAGACGCAATTTACACTGTCTTCGCCCGGTAAGTACACCCTGCTGACTCGCTGTACCAACAGCAACGGCGTAGCGCAACCCGACACACCAAACTGGAATCCCGCCGGCTTCATGCGCAACGTTGTGGAATCGATCGATATCATTGCGGCTTGACGGAGTATCTTACAATGTTTCGCAGTTTTCTGCCGGCCATCATTCTGTTGGGCGTGGCGTCAATACCTTTCGTCGCTCGCGCCGCCACCCCCTTTGAACTGAAGTCGGTGAAGGTCGATCTGCCGGACAGCGACAAGATGTTCCCCGACGGTCCGGGTTCGGACACAATCAACAACAACTGCCTCGCCTGTCACTCAGCTGGCATGGTGTTGAACCAGCCGGCGTTGTCGAAGCAAGCTTGGGCAGCGGAAGTCACCAAGATGATCAACGCCTACAAGGCTCCGGTGGCCTCGGAAGACGTCGGGCCGATCGTTGAATATCTGACTGGCCTCAAGGGCGCGAAATAGAACATCGCCTACCGGCCTCTTATCGATCGCGAGCGCCCCATACAACAAACTGCCGCAGAGAGCTGACCCTCGAAACCACGAAGAGCACACAATGAAAAGACTGACGCGTAGGATGGGTGGAGCGCAGCGATACCCATCACGCTTCAGCATGCTAGCGTACCGCCATGAACGACGATCGTCGCAACTTCATTGCCGGGGGCCGTTTCTCCGTCGCCGTCAAATGTCTCGGATCACGCGGGAGATATTGGCGAGCGGTCGCAAGGCCGCGCAGCAAGGTGATGGGTTTCGCAAGCGCTCAACCCATCCTACGGGCTGCCGTCATGGCCGGTGAAGCCGACGTGCCCGAAATCTTCCCAGGATATTTCGAGCCCCGCCGCATGGTCCAAGGCTGCGATATTGGCGGTGGGGATCAGGCGGCGGACGTTGCGAAAACCCCAGGCGCTGAACGGCGCCTTGCGCCAGTTTGCGAGCGTCACGAGTTTTTCGCGCGCCGGTGGAAAGTCGTGCATCAGATCGGCGGACATTTCGTCTCCTTGGTTTCCTACTGTTTTGGTGGATGGCGCCGATCTGCACGGGAACTCTGATCACTTTTCAGCGAGGCTTGAACCTGACACTTGCCATGGATGACGCACAACATAGCCATTAAACCATCCGCGCAGTGGAGCAGCTGGCGAAAAACACTGCGTTTGGGATGGAACAAAACGGCGTTGTTGCCGCGCCGTCACAGTTGCCGACCACCGGGCGCGGCGGCAGTGCCGCGAGGCAACCAAATTGAGGCCACGTTGTTTGATGAGGGTCGCAACGACAGTAAACGGGGAACAACTCATGAAGAGAATTCTGCTGGGCGCGGCCGCTATTATCGCATTCGCGGCTCCCGCGATGGCGGCTGATTTGCCCGCGCGCCCTTATACGAAGGCCCCGGCCTATACAGCACCCCAAGTGATCTACAACTGGACCGGATTCTATATCGGCGGCCATCTTGGCGGCGCGTTCGCGGGCAACAACAGCCTGGAAGGAAGTGGCGGCCGCTTTCTGGGTGGCGTGCAAGGTGGCTTCGACTACCAGTTTGCTCCGAACTGGGTGGTCGGTGCGGAAGCCCAGTACAGCTGGCTGGCCAACAACAATAACAATGGCGTGGTTTTCCCAGGTGGCGTTGCTGTGACCACCAAGGATAACCAGCTCGGCTCGGTGACCGGCCGGGTCGGCTATACCTGGGGTCCGGCGTTGCTGTACGGCAAGGGCGGCTATGCCTGGCGCGACAATAACAATATCGGCGTCACCGTCGCCGGCGTGCCGGCGGCCTTTACCACCAATGGAAGCCACAAGGACGGCTACACCGTCGGCGCGGGTCTCGAATACATGTTCGCGCCCAACTGGTCCGCCAAGGCCGAATACCAGTATTACAACTTCGGCAGCACCACCTTCACGACCGGTCCCGCCGCGATCGTCGGCACCCGGTTTCGGGACGACGAGCACACCGTCAAGGCCGGTATCAACTACCGCTTCGGCTGGGGTGGCCCGGTCGCCGCCAAATACTGACAAGGATTGCTTCGCCACGGAAAAAAGGTCGGCCTCGCGCCGGCCTTTTTGTTGTGAGAGCATCGGGCAAAGCGGGCAAGCTGCCACGTGCGGTAGACGAAGCCGCCGCACACAACGGCCGAAAAATAATTTTTGCGGTTAGCGGAACTTCCGCTCGCGATCGGCTATTATGACGCTGCCGGAGGTGGACAACGAACATGCGTGTTTTGGCGATAGGGCTGATTTTATCCGCGGTTTCCCTGCCGTGCGTTGCCCAGACCGTCCTGAAATCTGAACCTCTCGTGCTTGCTCCCTATGAAATCGCCTTCGTGCAGGATGCTTCATGTCCGGCCGGGAAGGTGCTCAAAGTCACCGGCGCAATAAGAGGCCTGCACCGCAGGAAGGCCTGCGTGGCGCTTGCCGCCGAGCAGGCGTCGCTGGCGGTCGCGACGCCCTAGGCCCGCGGGTGTCGTTGCGGCGAACGCCGGGACCCCATCACCACCGGTATTAGCGGAAGGCGTCGCGGGTGCCATATAACATAGGTGCCAAATAAGAAGGCACGCGTATGGGCGGCGGCGTTCGCCGGGACGACCAGGAGGTGGCGGGAGAGAGACTTGTCGACCTTCACGAACCGAGCTGGAATTCCAATTCGGCCTGACGTTCGGCCTCGGCCTGGTTCTTGGCGGGATCTTCATGCGGGTCCGGCCGGCAGGGCCTGATCTCGTAGTCGTTGTCCAGCACCGGACGCGGCGCCGCCTTCTCTTCTTCCGACACCGCGTCGACCACCAGCCCACTTTGCCGGGCGAGTTTCCACACATCGGCCTCGGTCGGATAGGTCTTGCTCAACTTGGCCTCGTTACAAAATAGCGCGTAGGGCATGGCATCGCTCCGCTAAACCACCTTAACGCACCTGAAGAAATAGGGTTTCAGGCCGGGCGCGGACCGGCGGTTCACGCGCAAGTGAGAACAGCTGAGAATCCTAAGTCGCGGACTTGGTGGCTATTTTTCGGGCGAGCCCTGAGTCGTAAACGAGTTGTGAATCCCGTCAAAAATATTGCCCGAGACTCCCAGATTAGAATCGCCCGATGCTTTCATCATGAGAACGATCCATCAGACCTCCTGCGAGCGCGTGCATATCACGCTCACCGTTGCGCTGCTGGCGGCATGCGCGGCGAACCTGGCGCTGGTATACGCCTGGCTTTAGGCGATTGACGCCGCGATTATTCTACCCATCATGCGCGGCAAAGCGCGCAAGCGCTTCGACGAGCGGCGGCTTGCCGGATATCGCAAGGGATGGGAGGCCGGGATGATCGAGGCGCTCAAGGCGCGGGTCAATGGCGATGAGGCGCTGGTCAGGCGCGGACGGTTTCTCACGACGACGTTCCTTTTGGAAGTCGGTCAGACCGGCTGGCTGATTTCAATCTTCGAAGGCAAGGTCATGTCGGTGACATCAGGGCCGTTCGTCATGCCGTCGTCGTCATTTGCACTGCGCGCGCCGCAACAGGAATGGGAAAAATTCTGGAGCAGCAGGCCGCCGCCCGGCTCTAACGATCTAATGGCGCTGATCAAGCGCCGCGTTCTGAAGGCGGAAGGCGACCTCGGGATATTCATGGCCAACCTTCGCTACTTCAAGGAGGCGCTGGCCAAGCTGCGCGCCGCAGGAGAGGCGGCATGACCGCGCAATTCGAGCCGATCGTCGGCCGCTACATGCATCTTGATCTGTTCGGGCGCAAACATCGCCTCTATGTCGAGGAGGCCGGCGAGGGCACCCCACTGCTGTGTCTGCACACCGCCGGTGCCGACGGTCGTCAATACCGCGCGCTGATGAACGATGAGCGCGTCACGCGCCGCCACCGCGTCATCGCCTTCGACATGCCCTGGCATGGCAAGTCGTCGCCGCCTTCGGGCTGGCACAACGAGGAATATCAGCTCACCTCGGCGCAATACACGACGATGATTCTCGATATCATGACCGCGCTCGAACTCGACCGGCCGATCCTGATCGGATGCTCGATCGGCGGACGCATCGCGCTGCATTTGGCGCTCGAACATCCGCAAGCGTTCCGCGCCATCATCGGCTTGCAGGCCGGCGCGCATGTCGATCCCTATTACGATCTGAATTTCCTGCACCGTCCCGACGTCCATGGCGGCGAGGTCTCCGCCGCCATCGTCTCCGGACTGGTCGGGCCCGACGCGCCCGATGCGGAGCGCTGGGAGACGCTGTGGCATTACATGCAGGGCGGCCCCGGCGTCTTCAAGGGCGATCTGTATTTCTACAAGCTCGACGGCGACATCAGAGGCCGTGTCGCGCAGATCGACACCAGCCGCTGCCCGCTGTTTCTGCTGTCAGGCGAATACGACTACTCCTGCACGCCGGAGGAAACGCTTGGCGTGGCGAACAGCATTCCCGGCAGCGAGGTCACCATCATGAAGGGCCTCGGTCACTTTCCGATGAGCGAGAACCCGCAGGAGTTTTTAAAACACCTGCTGCCGGTGCTGGAGAAGATCAGAGGCCGCTGATGATTTGCGGCGGCAGCGCCTGGAACGAAGCCAGGCGGCGGGCTTCATGCGCCTTGGCTATTCACGCAGCGGAGCGGGTGCGGAATCATCGCTGACGAGGACGCGCATCTTGGCCAGGGTGGCGCTGCAATATTCGTCGCGCTCCCGATGGAACCGCTGTTGGTGCGCGCGAAAACTTGCGACCCGGTTCTGCATCTCGGCTCGCACCTCGCCGGAGATGTTTGGTCGCGCGGCGGGAACATTGAATGGGATATTGGCCAGCGGCTGCTCGACGATCTTGATCGCTTCGATCAATTTGATCGCGTCAATCGGTTTGGTCGCCTCGATCGGTTTGGTCGCGTCGATCGGCGCTGCCTCAATACGAGATTCTGCCCAGCGTTTGGCGTCCAGTCTCCTGGCGCCGAGCTTCCTGTCGTTGACCGATTGAACAAACGCCATCGTTTGCGCGATTAAGAGATCGCGCTCTTTTACCCATTCCATCGCACACCTCACCCACAAACACTTCACCGAGAACGCTGTGCGGAATCAAGAGTCGTGTGGCGCCCCGCAGCTCAACCCTGTGGATAACGCGCGGCTCATGTCAACTTCAACGGAGCGGCTTCGGTCTTTCCGCGCCGGCAACGGCTTTAAGATATGCGGCGAGCAGGTCAGCCTCGATGCGGTAGTCCTTCGCCGCCTTCTGCAGACGCTCGGTTGTGAGGTTATCGAACGCAGCGCGCGCCAGACGATCCGCCCTCGCTGCCTGCTCCTTGAGATAATGCACCTTGTTCATCTACCCGCCCTCATTCGTCAGATAATTTGAGGCGAATGCGTTCGTTCCCAGCATCCCACGAGTATGGATAAGATTCCGTAAATTCCGTGCCGAAGGCCACAACGAGCTCTCGATGGCTTCGATCGAGATGTGTGCCGGTTGAGAAGATTGAACTCCCGCCTTCGGCTGCAGGACGCGAGATGTCGACCGGCCTGGCTCGCTCTTCTGGTTCAGAGCACCTGAAAGCCGTGGGTTCCATCGCGAGCGAGTTGCTCGACGAGGCCGAATTCCCAATCGAGATAGGCCTGCATCGCGGCCGCCGCGTTGTCGGTGCCCTCATAAGGCCGCTTGTAGACGTCGTCGACTTCCTCGACGGCGCGTAACAGGCCGCGCTCGATCGGCAACCCGGCTGCCTCCCACGCCCGAGTTCCTCCCGCCAGAACAGCGACCGGCCGATCGGTGAGATCAGCGGCGGCGTAACGCGCCAGGGTGCCGTCGCAGGACGTCAACACCAGTCGGCGGCCGGCGGGCAATCGGTGCAGCGCCTCGGCGAGCCGTGCGCGAACCACGAACCAGGCGCCGGGCACGTGCCCGGCGGCATGGCGCGGGCTGGTGGTCAGATCCACCACGACCGTCTCATCGAGCGTCGCCGCCAGCGTCTTGGGCGCCAGCGTCAATACGTCAGTCGGCGGGAAGGGCGGGCGGCGAGGCGGGCGCGGGCCGATTTCGAGCTCGCCTCCGGCGATGCCGCCCTCCAGAACATGGACGTTTCGCCATCCCATCTGGATCAGCCAGGAGGCGGCGAGGGTGGCGCGGACTCCATCGTCGTCGGCCAGGACGAGGTGGGCGTGACGTGCGCCTACCCAATCGTCCGTCGCCTGCACCAATTGCCCGCCCGGCGCCGAGCGGAAGCCCGGCAGATGACCGGCTTCGAATTCCTCGGGATTGCGCACGTCGAGCAGGAACAGCGTGAACCCTTTCGGTTCCCGTCGCCATTGCTCGAGCGTATCGCGATTGACGGAGCGAACCCCCGCCCGTTCTGCAAGCGCCCGCGCACGGTTCAGTGCTGCCGCGCGCGCCGCCGCCGACAGCTCTGGAAATCGCCGGCCGGCGCCGCGATCGAGGTCCAATCCGGCGAGCGTCCAGCCGATGGTGCCGTTGCGCAGCGCGAACACCGGGTTGGGAATTCCCGCATTGATCAACGACTGGGTGCCGATGATCGAACGGGTCCGTCCGGCGCAGTTGACGATCACCGTCGTCTCCGGCCGAGGGGCCAGATCGTGCAGGCGCAACACCAGTTCGCCGCCCGGCACGCTGGTGCCGGTGGGGATCGACATGGTGCGATACTCCTCGAAGCGACGGGAATCGAGCACCACGACGTCGGCCTGCTCCGCGATCAGCCGATCGACCTCCTTGGCGGAGAGCGATGGCGTGTGGCGCCTGGACTCGACCAATTCGCCGAAGGCCTTGCTCGGCACGTTGACGTCGATGAAAACTTCGCCGCCGGCCTGCCGCCATCCGTCGAGACCGCCGTCGAGCCGCGCGACGTTGGTATAACCAAGCGCGCCCAGACGGGCCTCGGCGCGCTCCACCAGTCCGCCGCCGTCATCATAGAGAACGATCGGTGCGTCGGAGCGCGGCACGAGATCGAGCACTTTCAGCTCGATTCGACTGAGCGGCAACGACACCGCGAACAGCGGATGGCCGCGCGAGTAGGGTCCCTCTTCGCGCACGTCGAGCAGCGCCATCTCACGCCCTTCGATCAGGGCGGCGCGAACGGACGCGGTGGAGACGATGTGGGCCATCGTGGGTCTTCCTTGTTGACGTGTTCGGGATGATCGCCGCATTCTCACCATTGGCGCGAGTGTCGTCCAGCACAAGCTCGATCAGATCACCAGGCGCGGCAGCGCGTGATCCTGCGGGACCGACGCGCACCCGCCGCATCCTTCACTGTCATATCAGGAGATTACAATGCCTTTCGATTTGGTCCTGCGCGGCGGTCGGGTGATCGACCCCTCGCAGAAACTCGACGCCGTGACGGATGTCGCCTTCGCCGCCGGCAAGGTGGTCCGGGTCGGAAATGAGCTCAGCGTCGATCCGGGAACCGACGTGCGCGACGTATCGGGTTACATCGTCACCCCGGGCCTTATCGATCTGCACACTCACGTCTATTGGGGCGGCACGTCGCTCGGCATCGACGCCGAGGAGTTCTGCCGCACCTCCGGCGTCACCACGGCGGTCGATACCGGCAGCGCCGGCCCGGGTAATTTCGCGGGCTTCCGCAAGCACGTGATCGAGCCGAGCCAGGTCCGCATTCTCGCCTATCTGCATGT
>Ga0137415_10006405_pt1 | contig 11662 bp, 11 predicted proteins | sample CZODoug3_1_1_16f_FD_183082 | JGI IMG/M metagenome (GOLD analysis project Ga0137415, IMG submission 183082) | Vadose zone soil fungal communities from Angelo Coast Range Reserve, California, USA - CZODoug3_1_1_16fungal (Hybrid Assembly) | ecosystem: Environmental > Terrestrial > Soil > Vadose...
CTGGGCGGCGAGCTGCAACTGTGGATTGATCTTGACGTCGTTGGCGCAACCTGCCTGATGCTGGACGGTATAAACGTTGGCGACGACACCGTCGTTGAGCCGCTTGTTGTTGGGTACGAGCGTGTTGTTGTCGCCGTCGGCATGGGCGGCGGGCATGCCCAACACGAGGCCCGCAGCGACGACCGCCATGGCGGGCAGGGTCAGCGGCCGATAGTGCATGTCCGTCTCCTTTGTGTCAGGGGGTGACGCCCGGCGGCGACTGGTAGTGCGCTGCGGAGTTTCGCAACTGCCAGATCTGCGCCGGGCAGAGTTCGTTGACAGACTGCGAGATCAGATACGAGGCCTGGTAGTCATCGGAGGTGTTGAAGTCGGCCCTCACGTCGGCCATGACCTGTGGGAAGGCGCGACCGGCGGCCACCTTGTCGCAGATGCCGTACCCGTAGCTCAGTGCCGCGTCAGCGTTGGGGAAGTTGTAGCCGGGCCGCATATACACGTTGACCAGGTAGGCCACGGTGTCGGCGCGAGCGCAGGGAGTAGAGGCCATTGTCGCAGCACCAAACAACCCGGCACAGGCGAACAACACACCTGCTAGCTCCAGCGTGCGATGGGATACAAGTCGGTGCTGCATCATCGTCGGCTCTAGACGGGGTCGAATTGCGAGATCAGCCACCGGCCTTCGACCTTGTCGAGGGTGACCCGGACGCTGGATGCGGTGTTAGTCGGCGCGTCCTTTCCGACGATGACGGTCTGGTCTACGAACAGCAGGACGACGGCGTGGTTTTCGGTCGCCGACGTCGACGCGGCGGCCGGGACGGTCGCCTCCGCAGAGATCTGTTTCTCCTTGGCTCCGGGGATGACCACGTCGTGGATCAGCGATTTATAGGAATCGAGGAACGTACCGGTCAGTCGGCCCTGCGCGGCCTCGAGGTCCTTCTGGACGGTGTCGGGCCGATACGACAGCAACGCGATTGTGCTGTCGGTGGCGGCCCGCACAGATTGCTCGCGGAACACATTGGCGTCTCGAACTGAGTTGTCCTGCCACTTCAGAAAGCCCGCGGCCAATGCCAGCAGCAGGGCCAGCCCGGGCAGCACCCCGTAGGCGATCATCCTCGACCAGCGGATGCGACGCCTCGAGGGCATCGGCTGGTCATCGCGATCTGATTCGCCGAGTGCCGCAATCGCTTCGGTTTCGTTGGTTTCCTTCACCGTCGCCGTCTGCACCGTCCCGGCAGGTGTTTCGTCCACCGAGTCGATATCAGTGGCTGCGTCGGCGCGGCGGGACTTCGGCCACCTCATGGCACAAACTCCACGTTGGAGACTTTGGCCTGATGACCGACTTGCCGCACGGAGATACGCATCCGCCAGGCATGCGAATCCTGTTTGGGGGCACCGGCATTCGACGTCTTCACGTTCACCGCCACCAGCACAAGGGCTGTCCCGGCTGTCTCCGACTCCAGCCCGGCCTCGGTGATCGTGCCAACCGCGGTCGACCTGCTTTGCTTGACCACATCGATGAACGGCTGCGACCGCTTGGCGAAATCGTCGTGGAACTCCCCCGTCGCCCCGTCCAGAATGCGCTGCACATCGCTCTCGGCCTTCTGCCAGTCGATCGTGGTCAGGTTCAACGCGGTCTGCCTGGCCGCTTCGACAAACTGGCTTCGCTGGGCCCGTCCTTGGTCGGACTGGTAGGCACGGAATCCCAACCAACCCACCAGCACCGCCAACGCGACGACGATCGCCAGACCGAGCTGCGTCGCGCGCCACAATGCCGATCTGGTGTCCGTGGACGGCGGGGCCGCCGCGCCATCGGCGTTGTCTTCAGCGGCCTCGGGGACGTCACCCTCGATCTCGACGACGTCGCTGTCGAGGAGATCAGTCGCTACCCGCATACCGTCTTCCGTCTGTAGTGGTGGGGCGGGATGCAGCACCACTACCGGCTCCCCGGTGGCACCAGCATCGTCTGCCATGTCTTATTCCCCGGCGCATCTTCGGCCAGATCCGATTGCGTGTATTGGCGCCCGTCCGGTCCGGTGTATGTGCCTGTGGCCGGGTCATACTGGGCGGCGGCTATCGGCGGGGGCGCCGGAGCGGGCGGACCCGGTCCTGCTGCCGGCGGCGACCCGGGCGCTAGCTGCGGGATGTCTTGGCCGCTCCACGTGGCGTTGGGGTCGCCTTTCCAGTTGTAGCCGTCGTTGAGCGGCACATATTGCTCGTCGCTTTCGCACATCTTCTCGGTGGGTGCGCGCTTGCCGGGCACCGTTACGCACGGGGTGTTGCGGGCTCCGCGCACGTTGAACTGCGAGTCCTGCGGGACTCGGCAATACAGGTCGCCGGCCGGGCGGTCCGGATAGTCCTCGAAGGTGGGCACCCGCCGCTGCTGGGCCGGCAGGAACCCGGTGGTGCACGGCGGCGGCAGATTGAGGTTGAGGTTGAAGCTGAGGTATTCGCCCCTGTAGTCCTGCTTGGTGTTCGTGTTCGCCGCGAAGGTGCCCGAGTCCTCGGCGGTAACTTGGGGAAGCAGCACGAGGAGCTGTTCGATGCCGGCTTGGTAGGTGAGCGCTACCTTGCCGACGCTGACCAGATTGGCGAGCAGAATCGGCAGGGTTGGTTGCAGCCGCTCAACCAGCTGCTGTGCTTCCCCGAACGCAGGGCCGCCCTTGTCCACGACACCGGCGACCGCCTGGTCGTGGGTCTTCAATTCACTGGTCACGGTGGCCAGGTGCGACGCCCACGCCTGAATCTCATCGGACGTGTTGGTCTGCGAATCGAGCACCGGCTTCGATTGCTCGATCAGCGCGATCAGCGGGTCGAGATTCTTGCGCGCCTCGATCGACAGGTCGACTGAGCCCTTGACCACGCGGGATAATTCCGGACCCAGCCCGCCCACGGCGATGTACGACTCGTCGATGGCTGTCTTGAGGTTGTCCTTAGGCACTGCCTTCAGACCGGTGACCACCTGGGAGAGGATCTTGTTGATGTCGGGCGGCACGCTCGTGTCGGCGAGCGGAATCACGTCCCCGTTCTTCAGCGGCGGTGAGGTGGCGTTGCGGGGCAGCAACAGGACGTACTGTTCGCCGATCGCCGATTGGCTGTGCACGTCGGCTTCCAGATCCGACGGGATGTCGATCCCGGATTTCAGGGACAGCACGGCCTCGACGCCGGTGTCGGTCAGTTTCACCGATTCCACCCGGCCGACTTCGACGCCGCGGTACGTGACGTTGCCGCTGCCATAGAGCCCGCTGGCTTGTGGTAGTTCCACCGTCACCGTGTAGCGGCCGACCCCGAACATCCTGGCCGGCAGCTTCATAAAGTGCAGGGACATCAATGCCAGTGCGAGGACCGCGAGCACGGAAAAGATGGCCAGCTGGATCTTGGCCCGTCGGTGTAGATGCATTACGGCCCCTGGTCCCAGCGGTACGGGATGGTCAGCGGGTTGCCGGCGCCGTTCGGCGGGCCGCCCCCGGTGCACGGGCTGGGGAATTGGCCGATGGTGCGGCCCCACTGCAGCTCCAACCAGGTCAAATCGCACTCCCACCGGGTGCCGGTGAACACAGAGGCGTCGATGCGGCTGAGCGTGAGGTCGACGATCGCCGTCAGGTTGGCGTAATCACCCCGCTGCCATTTTTCGATGGTTTCGTTCGGAAATGGGAAGGTGAGAATCCCGCTGAGCGCTCGTGTCAGGCTCGGGCCGGCGTTGGCGAGGGACTCCAGGACCGGTCCCGTTTCCCTCAATATCTTGACCAGGTTCTCTTTGGTTTGGTCGAACGTGACGCTGACCAGGGCGCCGAATTTGCCGAGCTGATCGGCCGCGTCGACAAGGTTGTCCCGCTGCTTGTTGAGTTCCGCCAGCGCATCGGGGATGGTCGCAAGCGCCCGATCCACGACGGGTTGCTGCTCGGCCAACTGTCCGACCAGGCGGTTCAGGCTCTCGGCGGCCGCGATGATATCTCCGCTCTGGTCGTTGAGATATGCGGTGAATCTGTCCAGTTGCTCGATGAGGCTGCGCAGATCTTTCTCGCGGCCCCGAAACGCGGTACTGAACGCCTCGGTGATGTCCTGTACTTGGCCCAACCCTCCGCCGTTGAGCACCGTCGATAGCGCCGCGAGTGTCTGCTCGGTGGTCGGGTACGACTCGCCGCGCGATAGCGGAATGAGTGAGCCGGCGTGCAGCTTGCCTTGCGGTGGGGTGTCTGTCGGCGGTGACAGCTCAATGTGCTGCGAACCCAGCAGGCTGGTCTGGCCGAGCTTGGCGGTCACGTTTTCGGGCAGGTCGACGTCGCCATTCAGGGTCATGGTCACCAACGCATGCCAGCCCTGGCGGCTGATTTTCGTCACGTTGCCGACCGTCACGTCCGCGACCCGCACCCGCGAATTTTGTTGGAGGTTGTTGACGTCTGGCATCTGCGCCTGGATCTGGAAGGAGCCCGGTCCGCTGCCCTGTGTGCCCGGCAGCGGCAGCGAATTCAGTCCGCGCCACTCGGCGCAGCCAGATACCCCGGATACCAACGCCAACACCACGATCAACACCAGGCTCGCCGCCGCGCGGCGCCGGCCACTGATTCTCACGAGCCACCTCCAGGGGGCACCATGATGCCGGGCAGGCCGGCGGCGGGGTCGGTCGAGACCGTCGCGGGGGACGGCTCGTTCGGAGGCGGTGCTTCAGCGGCCAGTGGGGCGAGCGGAGCCGGTGCTTCGGCGGCCAGGGGTGGGCCCGGCGCAGGCGCACCCGGGGCCGGCGGAACGTAGTCGGGCCGCATCCAGTCCTCGCTGTAGGTGACCTCGTTGGGTCGGGCTTGCGCGCCGACGATGAGGTTCTCCCCGAGCGGAAGGAAGTTGTACTGCCTGTTCTTGATGATCGGTGCGAGGTATTGCACGCAGAGCTTCGACGACTGCTCGGCGTTCATCCGGGACGCCGCTTGAATTGCCCCGCACAGGAACGTGATTGGATTGGCGAAGTTGTTCAATGCGAGCGCACCGGTGAACGATGCCTGTGCAGGCTGGTAGATGTTGAGGAAGTTCTGGAACGCCGTCGGCGCGACGTGCAGTGTCTGTTTGATGTCGTCGAGGCTGTCGTGGACGGCCTGGCTGATCCCGGCGAGCTTGTCCGAGGTGGTGCCCAGCGCCTCGCGGTTCTCGGCGACGAAATCCTTCACCTTTGCCGAGGCGGTGTTGAGGTCGTCGACCACCTGCCCGACCTCGTTGGGGTCGTTGGCCAACAGCCCCGTCACGTCCGCCAGGTTGGTGTTCAGCGCGCGCATCACGTCGGCGCTGTCGCGCAGTGCCGACACCAGGGTCGACAGATTCTTCAGCGTGGTGAAGATGTCGTTGCTGTGGTCGCCCAACGCCGAAAGTGTCTGCGACAGTTTGATGATCGCGTCACGGATGCTGGCCCCCTGCCCGCGCAGGTTGTCGGCGGCGGTGTTGATCAGTTGCCCAAGTGGGCTGACCCCGCCTGGCTCCGTCGGTTGCAGCGCGTCGGCCAGCTTCTGCAACTGGACACGCAGATCGTCCCACTCCACGGGGACCGCCGTACGGTCCTGTGGTATCACCGCACCGCTCTTGAGCGCTGGACCGCTGGTGTACACGGGCGTGAGCTCGACAGCGCGCGCGGTGATCAGCTGCGGCAGCAGGATCACCGCCTTGACGTCGGCGGGGATCTTGTACGTGTCGTCCACCCAGAAAGTGACTTTCGCCCTTGACGGCTCCGGCTCGATGTTGACGATCTTGCCCACAGGTACACCGAGCATCATCACGTCGTCGCCCCGGAAGAGGCCGTTGGTGTTGTCGAAATAGGCGACGACGGTGGTCTTGCCGATGTAGCGCGCGGTGAGAACCACAGCCACACCACCGACCAGCAGCACGGCCAAAAGGGCCGCGACAGCGGCCTTTACTCGACGCGGTGTCATTGCCCACCTCCGCTGGAGACTGGCCCGGGCGGCACTTCGCCCGGAGCTTGCACGTAGATCGGCTTGGGCGTCGGCTCTGGCGTGTTGGCCAGATTCGGCGACGGCGCCAGCGCTGGCGGGCCCGGCGGCGGACCACCCGGCGGGCCCGGTGGCACCGGCTCGCGGTAGGGGTAGCAGCCGGTCGGCCCTGGCAACGGCAAGCCGGGCGGACCGCAACCCTGATCGCCGGGGTTGCCGGTGATGGCGTCAGGCAGATTCAGGTGCGGTTCGCCCCCCTGCCCGGTGCGGGGGTAGGGCACCGGCAGTGCGGGCGTGCCGGGCTGGCCGGTTGGCGCGTCGATACGCTCCGACGGCGACAGGGTGTTGGGATCGAGACCCAGGTCGGAGAACGCGGCGTCGACGAAGGGCTGAATGAATTGCCCCGGAATGAGATTGGCGAGATAGGCCTTGAAGAACGGCCCCGACGACACCGACTCGCCCAGCGACATCGCATAGGCGTTGAGCTTCTTGATGCTCGACTGCACCTCCGACTTGCGACTGTCGATGATCGTCAGCACCCCATTGAGCTTGTCGAGCGCCGGCTTGAGCTGAGTCCGGTTCTCGTCGATGAAGCCCGACAGCTGACGCGCCAGCCCCGAAATGTTCGCCGAGATGTTGTCCAGCGAGCTGCTCTGCGCCCGCAGCGCGACCAGCAGTGCATTCGTGTTATGGACCAGACCGACGATCTGCTCGCTGCGCTCGGCCAGCACCGTCGTCGCCTTGTTGGCGTTGGCCAACAGGTCACGCAGCTGGCTGTCGCGCTCGTTGAGGGTCTGAGAGATCCGGGCCACGCCGTCGACAGCGATCTTCACGTTGTCCGGAGTCTCGGCAAACGTCTGGGCCAGCGTGGTGAGCGACTGGTTGAGCTGGTCGGTGTTGAGACCGCTAACCGTGGTCGACAACTCGCCAAGCGCGTCCGCCAGCTGGTACGCCGGCTTCGTGCGTTCCAACGGGATCGGCCCGTCCAGCGTGCCGTCACCTCGCGGGGTGAGATCGAGAACCTTCGTGCCGAGCAGCGCCTTGGTTCTGATGGTCGCTTCGGACCGGTCACCGATGTGAATATCGTTGGAGACGTCGAACGTAATCAACACCCTGTTCCCGTCCAGGGTCATCGACTTGACCTTGCCCACTCGCAGGCCAGCCACCTGGACGTCTCCCCCGGCGATCAAACCGCTGGCTTCGGAGAAGTAGGCCGAATACCGCTTGCTGCCGTTGAGGAACGGAACGTTGGCATAACTCAGCGCGAAGGCGACGATAAGGGCGATCACGGCGACCCCGATCGTGCCGATGACCACTGGACTGCGCCACTTAATCGACTTCACTTAGGTGCGCACCTTCCGGTGGACTGGCCTGCCACTTTGACGTAGACCGGTTGGCCGCCCTTACCGTTCAGCTTCAACAGCAGGTCGCATAGATAGAAGCTGAAGAAGTCGCCGTACAGGCCTTGGCGTCCCAACTTCTGGTAGGCGTCGGGAAGTGTCTTGAGCAGGTCATCGAAGTAGTCGTGGTCGGCCACCACGATGCCGGCGGCCCGATCGGTCTGCGTCACCACTTTCCGCAGTCCGGGCCGGGTTTGGTCGAGCAGGTCTGCGGTCGTGGCCGCGGCGGCGTTGGAGTAAGCGATCGCGTTGCTGATATCGGTTTTTCGCGAGGCCAGGCCTCCGACGAGAGTGGATAGCGAGTCGACCGCCTTGGCGAGCTCGTCGCTCTGGCCGCCGAGGCTGCCCAACACCACGTTGAGGTTGGTGACCACTTCGCCGATCAGGGTGTCGCGGTCGGCGAGAGTGTTGGTGAAGGCGGCCGTCTGGGACAGCAGCGAGTTGATGGTGACGCCCTGGCCCTGGAACGCCGAGATCAGCTGACTGGACAGTGTGTTGATCTGGTCAGGGCTCAGCGCGCGAAACAGCGGGCGAAAGCCCCCGATCAGCGCGTCGAGGTCAAGCGCAGGACGGGTCCGGTCGATCGGGATCGTCGCCCCAGCCAGCAGACGCTTGCCGTCGCCCGGTCCGTCCGCCAGTTCCATGAACCGGCCGCCGATCGGATTGTCGTACCGCACATAGGCTTTGGATCCGTCGGTGAGCACCACCGTGTCATCGATGCCGAACTCGACCACCGCGGGACCGTCGTTGTCGATGGTGATGTTCTTGACCTTGCCGACCTCCACCCCAGCGATGCGCACGAAATTGCCGCCGGAAAGCCCCGAGACGGTGGTGAACACGGCCTTGTAAGTGCGCTCACCACCTTCCACGCGCAGTTGGGCGAACACCATCACCAGCGCGACCGCACCCGTCAGGCAGACCGCGACGAACACGGCGAGGCGCCACACCGCGCTCCGAAGGTTCTGTCTCATGCCCTGTGTCCTGTCAGTTCGGTGGGGAGTCGAGTGCCGGCGCCGGCGCACCGGGCGCTGGCGGATACAAGGGGGTGCCGTCCGGTCCATAGAGCGGCGCACCGTAGGGCGGTGCCCCTGGGTAGGGCACCGGGCCGATCGCCGGTGGGCCGATGCCGAGGAAGTACGGGAATTCGGGGACGGCCCGCGTGGCGGGGAAGTAATTCGCAAACCAGGGGTGCCCGATACCGGGATTAGGCCTGATGTCCACGCCGGTGCCCCAACCGGTGTTGGTGACCAGTGCGCGGACGGGGAAGTTCTTTCTCGCGTCGGGCAACGACCCGCAGCCGGGCTTGCCGCCCGGCCCGCCCTTCGCCGCGACGATAGGCAGGTTGTCGGGATAGCTGTAGGAGTCGTCGCCGAACAGCAGACCGCTGTCGATAACCAACGAGTACCCATTGCCGCCACGACTGTCGCGGCCACCGTTGTCGATGAAGTTCTTGGTACCTACCAGCAGGCAGGTGTACTCGGGGTTGTACTTCATCAGCAGATCGCTGGTGGGCAGCAGTCCGTTGAGCCCCGATACGAGATTGCCCGCGTTGGGCCCGATGAGGTTGATGCCGCTGTGGGCCAGTCCGGCCGTGTTGAGCAGCAACGCGTTCAGCGCCGACTCGTGACTGCTGATCGTCGCGCTGGTGGTGGTGGCCGCGTCCAGGATCGACACGATGTTGGTGGCCGCGCCGGCATAGGCGTCGTTGAACGCCTTGAACGAACGCCAGTCCTTCCGGATGGTGTCCATCCGGTCGTTGTAAGCGATCAGCACCTCGTTGGCGGCGGTGGTGGCCTCGCCGATACGCTCGCCCTGTCCGCGCACCCCCTCCGCCAGAGCCGAGAGCACACCGTTGAGTTTTTGCGGATCGATTTGGTGCAGCACGTCCACCAGATCCTGGAAGACCGTGTTCACCTCGGTGCTGACGTTGCGCGACTGCAGCACCTGGCCGCTGGTGAGCCGCTTCGGGCTCGGGTCGTCCGGATAGATCAAGTCGACGTACTTGGTGCCGAACGCAGTAGTCGCCTTGATCTGCGCGCCCACGTTGGCGGGGATGTACTTGATCTGGTCACGGTCGATGTCCAGCTGCAGCCTGACGCCTGGGCCGCCCTGCTTGGCGTTGATCGTAGCGACGTGCCCGACCTCGACACCGCGCATCTTCACCCTGGCGCCGGTGTACATCACCAGTCCCGCTCGATTAGAGGTCAGCATGACAGGAACGGCCCTGGAGAGGTTTCCCGCGAACAGAGCGATACTCAGGGCGATCAGCCCGACAACGGTGACGACGAGTGCGGCGGTCCACCACAGCGGATGGATGCGTTGCAGTCTTGATTTGGGGCCCACGGCGTTATCCGGACATGTGGAAGTTGCCGGTGCGCCCATAGATGGCGAGGGAGACGAACAGGATGACCACCGCCGACACCACCAGCGATGTGCGCACCGCTCGGCCGACGGCCTCGCCGACGCCAGCGGGCCCGCCTGAGGCGGTGTAGCCGTAATAGGTGTGCACCAGCATGATCACGGCAGACATCGAAAACGCTTGAAGGAACGACCAGATCAAGTCGACGGGTATCAGGAACGTATTGAAGTAGTGGTCGTATACGCCCTCGGACTGGCCGTAGATGAAGGTGGTGCCGAACCGGGCCGCTACGAACGACATCAGCATCGCGACGCAGTACAGCGGGATGACCACGATCACGCCGGCAAGCACCCGCGTGGAAGCCAGGTAGGCGATCGATCTGATCCCCATCACCTCGAGGGCATCGATCTCTTCGTTGATCCGCATCGCACCAAGCTGTGCCGTGGCCCCGGCGCCGATGGTGGCCGCCAATGCGATCGCCGCGGTCAACGGTGAGATCAACCGCACGTTGAAGAACGCCGAGGCGAACCCCGTCAACGCCTCGACACTGGTGGCCGCCAACTGGTTGTATCCCTGTACGGCGACCAGGGCACCGGTCATCATGGTGAGGAATCCGACGACCGCCACGGATCCCCCGATGATCGCCAATGCGCCTGTACCCAAGCCCATTTGGGCGATGAGGCGCAACGTCTCGGTTTTGTAGTGCACGAGTGCATCCCCGATCGACGCGATCGTGCGACCGTAGAACTGGGTCTGTTCGCCGATGCGGACGCCCTCCCCGATCCATCCCCGGAAGGTCCGAGTGAGGCGGGGGTAACGCGCGGCGATGACGCTGGCGGCGCTCATCCGATTGCCCCGACCGTCGACACGCTCACAGCAGTGGCGAGGATGTTTATGGCGAAGAGTGCGACGAATGTGTAGACGACGGTCTCATTCACAGCGTTGCCGACGCCGGCCGGACCGCCGCCGACGGAGATGCCTTTGTAACACGCGATGAGCCCGGCGGCCAGGCCGAACAACGCGGCCTTGATCCACGCGACGATCACCTTGCTGATTCCCGTGATGAACGTCAGCGAGGAGACGAACGCCCCAGGGCTGACGTCCTGGAAATACACCGAGAAGAAGAATCCACCCGCGATGCCGACCAGGATCACCAGGGAGGACAGCAGGACCGCGACAAACGTGGCGGCCAGCACACGCGGTACCACGAGCGACTGGATCGGGTTGACGCCCATGACGCGCAGCGCGTCGAGTTCCTCGCGGATGGTGCGGGCGCCCAGGTCTGCGCACATCGCCGTGGCGCCGGCCCCCGACACCACCAGAACCGTCACGATTGGGCCGATCTGGGTCACGCCTCCTTCGCCCGCGCCGACGCCGGAGTAGTCGGCCGCACCGAACTCGCCGAGCAGGATGTTGAACGTGAACACCGCCAGCACGGTGAACGGAATGGCCAGCATCAAGGTCGGCAGCAGCGCGACTCGGGCCACAAACCACGATTGGAACAGGAATTCGCTCCACGCAAACGGCCGGCGCGGGATGAGTGTCAGTGTCTCCCACGACATACGGAAGAACTCGCCAAGCGAGCGCAGCGGTGTGGACGCGCCAGCCGAGAGTGCCATCAGTCCCCCGTTCGCCAGACGGCTCGGCGGCCCGCACACTCGGTTGTGGACGTCAGTTGCGCGGCGATCGGGACCGGCCTGCGGTGCCGGGGCGCTGTGTGCAGGCCCCTAGGCACCGCGGCTTGCGCGATGGCTACGCACATTGGCCGACAGGCCGATGCGCGTCGGTCGACTCTGTCGCCCGTCTGGCCCAATGTGCCGCCCTCCCTATACCTCGCAGCGAACTCGTACTGAAGCCATAAATCGCTACCTGATATATCGACTAATGGGGGGATCATGCCACAACACCCCCCGGCTTGGGCAAGATCGGATAATCCCGTCGTGGTGCGTTCGACGGGAACGTGTTGCCGATCCAGACTT
>Ga0137415_10006407_pt1 | contig 11660 bp, 10 predicted proteins | sample CZODoug3_1_1_16f_FD_183082 | JGI IMG/M metagenome (GOLD analysis project Ga0137415, IMG submission 183082) | Vadose zone soil fungal communities from Angelo Coast Range Reserve, California, USA - CZODoug3_1_1_16fungal (Hybrid Assembly) | ecosystem: Environmental > Terrestrial > Soil > Vadose...
CTGATGGTCTGCGCCGCCGCCTGCGCTGGCCACAGCGCCAGGAGGAGCAGGAGGATCGCGCTCGACGGGCCGAATCTCATCGCTGCCTCCCTGGGTCGCGCCGGCCGCGCGGAGCCCGCTACAAGCGGTGACGATACTCTCACACGAACACGGAGCCGACGTCGAGCACACGACGGAGCCAGGTCGAAACGTCACGGAGCTCCTCGTCGCAGACCTGGTGCGCCATCGGGTACTCGTGCCACTCGACGCGGTAGCCCAGCTCAAGCAGGCGGTCGCGCGAGCGCTGCGCACGGGCGAGCGTGATCAACTGGTCGTGCGTGCCGTGCGCCATGAAGATCGGCACGTCGCGGTTGGCGGCGTGCGCCTCGGCGGCGAGCGTGCCCGGCAGCGGAAGATAGGTCGAGAGCGCCAGGATCCCCGCGAGCCTCTCGGCGTGGCGGAGCCCGGTGTGGAGCGCGATCGCCCCGCCCTGGGAGAACCCGGCGACGACGAGTCTGGCCGCCGGGATGCCGCGCGCGGTCTCGCGCGCGATGAGCGCCTCGACCCGCCCCTGCGAAGCGCGGATGCCCGGCTCGTCCTCGCGGCGCACGCCCTCCACGCCGTAGACGTCGTACCAGGCGCGCATCACCATGCCTCCGTTGAGCGTCACCGGCTGCATGGGCGCGTGCGGGAAGACGAAGCGGATCCCCGGCTTCTCGGGCAGGTCGAGTGCCGGGACGACGGGCTCGAAGTCGTGGCCGTCCGCACCGAGGCCGTGCAGCCAGATGACGCACGCCTCCGGATGGGGCGCGGTCTCGACCTCGAGCGCCTCGAGGAGGCCGGTCATTTGTAGCGGGGTCCGCGAGGCCGGCGTGAACCGTGGGTGGCCTGAGACAGGTGCGCGTCGCTCGTTTCGTAGCGGGGTCCGCGAGGCCGGCGCGAACCGTGGGTGGCCTGAGACAGGTGCGCGTCGCTCATCAGCCTAGCCGCGCGGCTTGACCCACGTCTCCGACCACGCGAGGCAGGCGCTCGACCCCTGGCGGTCGCCGCGCATCTCGGGCCAGGGCCGGCCAGCGGCCACACGGCCGTTCAGCTCCACCTGTGCCGACTTCGCCGGGAAGAACGTGCTGAAGACGCCGATCGGGCGGTTGTTGGAGCCCGGCGGCAGCGTGAGCACGAACGGCTCGATGCAGTCCCACCAAGTCATCCGGATCCGGTCGGCCGTCGCGACGATCGTCTCGACCGCGGTCGAGTGCGGATCGCCGCACCGCGCGAACTCGGCGCCGAGGACCGGCAGGTCCTGGTCGGCGAACGCGGGGAAGAGCAGGGTCTCGATCGTCCGCTGGAGCCAGCGCGCGACGGCGACGTTGTCCGAGTAGATGCGAACCTTGCCGTCGGTGAGCGCGCTCTGGACGAAGAGCGCGTGGCCGCTGCCGGCCGGACACCAGAGCACGCGCCAGTGGCTCAGGCGATCCGACTGGGTCTTGCCACCGTCGGGGCTCAGGCGGATGAACGAGTTCTCGCCGGTCATGAGGACATTCGTCGGGTCCACGGGGCTTGGCATGGGCCCGATCCTACCATCCCTGCATCCGAGCGAACATCTCGATCCCCGAAACAAGCCCTTCGTCGGGCGTCCCTCGTGTGCGCTAATAGCCGCCCGTGGGTTCCCAGCGCCTCGACTACGGCTGGATCGTCGTAGCCGCCCTCTGCGTCACCGAGACCGTCTCGTGGGGCATCCTCTATTACGGCTTCCCGGTCCTCCTCCGCCCGATGGAGGCCGACCTCGGCTTCTCGCGCGTCGAGATCACGGGTGCGTTCTCGGTGGGCATGGGCGTGGCGGCCCTCGCCGCGCTGCCCGTCGGCCGGTGGATCGACCGGCACGGCGCGCGTGCATTGATGACGCTCGGCTCGTGTCTGGGGACGGCGCTCCTGTTCCTCTGGTCGCGCGTGGAGAGCCTCGCGGGGCTCTACGTGGTCTGGTGCCTCATGGGCGTGGCGCTCGCGGCCACCCTCTACGAGCCGGCGTTCGCCGCGGTCGTCGGCTGGTTCGCCACGCGCGGCCGGGACAAGGCGCTCCTCACCGTCACACTCGCCGGAGCGCTCGCCAGCACGATCTTCATGCCGATCGAGGCGTGGCTGGTCGGATGGCTGGGCTGGCGGTCGGCGCTGCTGGCGCTCGCCGTGATCCTGGCCGTGCTCACCATTCCGCTGCATGCGCTGGTGCTCCGGCCCGCCCCGCGGAGCGTCCCTCCCGCGCCCGGTGCCGAGCGCGCGGAGGCTCGCGTGCCGGGACTGACCCTCGGCGCGGCGGCCCGCACCACGGTCTTCTGGGTGCTGGCGCCGGCGTTCTTCGTCGGCAACTTCACGACGAACTCCGTCACCATCCACCTCATCCCCTACCTCGCCGATCGCGGGTACTCGCCGACCGTCGCGGCGGTGATGATCGGCTGGATGGGGGCGATGCAGCTCCCGGCGCGGCTCCTCTTCGCGCCGCTCGCCGCGCGCTTCGGCCACCGGGTCGTCACCGCGGTGATCTTCTTCGTGCAGGCGCTGTCGCTCACGCAGCTCGCGCTGCTCGCGCACCTCCCGACCCTGGTCCCGATGGTCGTGATGCTCGGCGCCGCCAACGGCATGGCCACGCTGGCGCGGGCGACGATGGTGGCGGAGATCTTCGGGCCGCGCCACTACGGGTCCATCAGCGGCGCGCTCGCGCTCGGCGCCAACGGCGCACGGGCCCTCGCGCCCGTCGGCGCCGCGCTCCTCGTGGTGGCGCTCGGCCACTACGAGCGCGTGTTCTCACTCCTCGGCGGGGCGCTCGTGCTGGCCGGGGTCGGCGTCCTCGTGACCCGTGAGCGCGCACGCCCGGAGGCGTAGCGCTCGGCCACGGCGGCCGCGTAACCGGCCAGCAGCGGGTGGGGCCTGGCCGCCGCCGAGCGGGCCTGCGGGAGGAACAGCGTCGCGAGGAAGAACGGATGGCCGGCGAGCTCCACGATCCTGATCTCGTGAGCACCGCCGAGCCCGCTCACCGTGAGCCCGCCGTCGACGAGCCGCTGCCGGTAGGCCGGATTGACGCCGTAGCTGCAGTAGTAGTCCTCGGTCGCCTCGGCGGCACCGTAGAGCTCGGCCGCGCGGGTCCCGGGAAGAATCGTCACCGTCTGCTGCTGCCCAACGAGGGAGCACGCGAGCGGCGTGACGACGAGCCGCTCGGGGGCGGGGCTCGTCTCGGCGTGGTCGGCGTCTCGGAACCCGAGAACGTTGCGCGCGAACTCGACGATCGCGTGCTGGAAACCGCCTCAGGTGCCGACGAGGGGCACGCCGCGCTCCCGTGCGTAGCGGATGGCCGCGAGGGCGCCGTCCATGCTGCGGTACGGGCTCGCGGGCGCGATCCACACGCCGTCGTAGGGGGCGAGCCGCGTCTCGGCCTGGCGCGCGAGCGCCACCGTCGGGATCCACTCGAAGCCGAGCCCAACGTGCTCGAGGGCGCCGTTCGTGAAGGCATGCGTGCGGTTCGCCGGATCGAAGTCGCCGACGATGGCAACGCGGGCTTGCACGATCTTCATGGCCGCGAATATAGCAAAAAGCTCGGGGGCGGGACCGGTGCTCCGCCCCCGGGCTGGTCTTGGCTGCGCAGCGCTACGGCTGCGCGACCCGGCGTACGCCGGGACCTTGGTGAAGCGGTGAACTAGGCTACGCGCGCCACCGGCGCTCACGCGCCAATGGCGCGCCGCTCGAGCCGGGTGGAGTTTCCATATTCACCTCCACTGCGGTTGACGCCACGACCAGGAGGAGGCGCCTTCCCCTCCCGTCGGCTCCCAGTCAACACCCGGCGCACGCCGCCGTCAACCTTCCAAAGGTGCGGTATCATGGCGACGCGATTCACCCAGAAAAGAGGAGCGCCATGCCAGCACTCAGCCAGTCCGTCCACCTCGACCGCCGCGGCCGGATCGCGATCCTCACGGTCAACAACCCGCCCGTCAACGCGCTCAGCCAGCACGTACGCCAGGGCCTGCGCGACGGCATCAAGCAGGCGACCGCCGACGGCGGCACCACCGCGATCGTCATCGTCTGCGCCGGCCGCACGTTCATCGCGGGCGCCGACATCACCGAGTTCGGGAAGCCGCCCAAGGAGCCCGGTCTGCACGAGGTCCTCGATCTGATCGAGGCCTCGCCGAAGCCGGTCGTCGCGGCGGTCCACGGCACCGCGCTGGGCGGCGGTCTCGAGGTGACGCTTGCCTGCCACTACCGGGTCGGCGACAAGGCCGCGCGCTTCGGGCTCCCGGAGGTCAAGCTCGGGCTCCTGCCCGGCGCCGGCGGCACCCAGCGCCTGCCCCGCGTGGTCGGTGTCGAGAAGGCGCTTCAGATGATCGTGAGCGGCGACCCCATCCGGGCGGACGAAGCGCTCAAGCACGGGCTGGTCGACGAGATCGTCGAGGGCGATCTCGGCGCCGCCGCCGTCGCCTTCGCCGAGCGGATCGTGACCGAGAAGCGTCCGCTCAGGAAGATCCGCGACCTCGACGCGAAGCTCGCCCCCGCGCGCGGGACGCCCGAGGTGTTCGCCAACTTCCGAAAGTCCGTGGCGCGGCAGACGCGTGGCTTCCGCGCGCCCGAGAACTGCATCAAGGCCGTCGAGGCGGCGGCGAGCCTGCCGTTCGACCAGGGGATGAAGCGCGAGCGCGAGCTCTTCCTAGAGCTGATGGCCTCGCCCGAGTCGAAGGCGCAGCGCTATTTCTTCTTCGCCGAGCGCGAGGCCGCGAAAATCCCCGACGTGCCGGCCGACACGCCGGCCAGGGACATCAAGAAGGCGGCGGTGCTGGGCGCCGGCACGATGGGCGGCGGCATCGCGATGAACTTCGCCAACGTCGGGATCCCCGTCACCGTCGTGGAGGTCGCCAAGGACGCGCTCGAGCGCGGGCTCGGCGTGGTGCGCCGGAACTACGAGGCGACGGCGAGCAAGGGCCGGCTCACGCCGCAGGACGTCGAGAAGCGCATGGGGCTGATCACCGGCACCACGGACTTCGACGCCATCGCCGACGCCGACATCGTGATCGAGGCCGTGTTCGAGGAGATGCCGATCAAGAAGGAGGTGTTCGCGAGGATCGACAAGATCTGCAAACCCGACGCCGTCCTGGCGACCAACACCTCGACGCTCGACGTCGACGAGATCGCCTCCGCGACGACGCGGCCCGAGAGTGTGATCGGCACGCACTTCTTCAGTCCCGCCAACGTCATGAAGCTCCTCGAGAACGTGCGCGGCGCCAGGTCCTCCAAGACCACCATCGCGACCGCGATGGCGGTCGGCCGGCGGATCAACAAGGTGCCCGTGCTCGTGGGCGTCTGCTACGGTTTCGTCGGCAACCGCATGCTCCATCAGCGCGGCTACCAAGCCGAGAAGCTCATCCTCGAGGGCGCCCTGCCGCACCAGGTGGACCGGGTGCTCTACGACTTCGGGTTCCCGATGGGGCCGTTCGCGATGGGCGACCTCGCCGGCCTCGACGTCGGCTGGCGCATCCGCAAGGGCAAGGGCCAGAAGTCGGCCGTGGCCGACCGGCTCTGCGAGATGGGGCGCTTCGGCCAGAAGACGGGGTCGGGCTATTACAAGTACGGCGCCGACCGCGTGGCGACGCCCGACCCCGAGGTCGAGAAGATCATCGTCGACGTCTCCACGCAGATGGGCATCACGCGGCGCCCGATCGGGGACGACGAGATTCTCGCCCGCCTGCTCTACCCGATGGTGAACGAGGGCGCCAAGATCCTCGAAGAGAAGATCGCGATCCGCGCGAGCGACATCGACGTGGTCTGGGTCTACGGCTACGGCTGGCCGGTCTACCGCGGTGGCCCGATGTTCTGGGCCGACCACGTCGGGCTCAAGGCGATTTGCGACCGGATGCTCGAATTCAAGCGCGCGACGGGCGACGCCTTCTGGACGCCGGCCCCGCTGCTCGAGCGCCTCGTGGCCGAGGGCGGAAGGTTCACCCAGTCGTAGACTCGCTCGCCTCGGACGGCGGGGCCCCAGCCCCGCGACGTCCTACGGCTCACCCTGCCGCAGACTCGCGCTGTGACCTCTGCCGGGCGCAGCGGATCACGCCCTGGTACCACGAGGACGAGATCTGCTGGATCGCCGAATGCGAATTGTGCGCCGTACCGATGGTGGTCTGGCGTCACCACGGGGTGTCGCCGCCGCCCGAGGATGTCACGCACATGCTCGCGAAGCTGCGTGACGTCGCCGCCGCGCGGCTCGGGGAGCACTACGTTGACGAGCACATGCGCAACATCCCCGATCACTACCACGCCCACGCGCGCCCGCGGGGCGGCTTCTTCGGCCCGCGCCGAGCTTGATTCCCCTCGACACGCGGCCGCGAACGTCCCCCGCCTACTGCGCGGTCGCGTGAGACGTCGCACCGCGCCAGAAGGTCGTCTCGGCGGGCAGCTCGATGACGAACGACGCGCCCCCCGCCGCGAGATTCTCGGCGCGCAGCGAGCCCCTGTGATCCTCGATGATGGCATAGGAGATCCACAGGCCGAGCCCCGTGCCTTCGCTCGGCGCCTTCGTCGTCGAGAAGGCATCGAAGATGCGAGGGAGTAGTTTCGGAGGGATGCCGGGTCCGCTGTCGCGGATTTCGAGGCGAACGCTCTTCTCGTCGGTTTCCGAGAGTCGCACGGTCAGCACGCGCTCGCCGGCGTGCGCGGCCAGCGCCTGGTGCGCGTTCTGGACGAGATTGAGCAGCACCTGCTGAAGCTGAGTCTCGTCGGCCCGGACCGGCGGAACGCTTTCGAGCTCGGTGACCACCCGGATCCCGTCCCGCCTGAGCGCGTGGCCCGTGACCTCGAGCACCCAGTGGATCTGATCGTGCAGGTGGCACAGCTGGCGCTCCAGCGCGTGCGCCCCGGAAAACCTGAGGAGGTTCTGCAGCATCCGCGCCGCCCGCGACGTCTCCTCCACGATGGTGTTGAGGCGTTGCCGGCCGTGCGCGGGATCGTCGGATCCTATCAGCAAGAGCTCCGCCTGGCCGAGGATCGCCGTCAGTCGATTTCGGATCTCGTGCGCGAGGCCAGCGGCCAGCTTGCCGAGCGTCGAGAGTTTTTCGCCCTCGATGAGCTGGGCCTCGGCCACCTTGAGGTCCTCGAGCCGGCGCCGGGTCTCCGTGTAGAGCTCCGCATTCGCGAGGGCGAGGCCGATCTGGTTCGCGCTCGCTTCGACGAGCGCGATCTCGGACTGGGTGAACGGCTCCGGGGTCCGGCGGCCGAGGGACAGGACGCCGAGGGTCACTCCGCGGTTCTGGATCGCCACGCACACGAACGCGTGGATCCCTTCCTCCCTCACGATCGCCCGCGCGGCCGGCCAGAGATCGAGGGACTCGCTCGCGTCGATCAGGCGAGCCGTCCTCCCGCTGACCGCCACGCGACCGACGATCCCCTGGTCGGTCGGCAGCACGCGAGTGACCTCGCGCAGACGCGGCCGCAGTCCCCGGTCGCCGCGAAGGTGCAGCGTCGTGCCGTCCGGGGACAGCAGATGAAGGCTCGAGATCTCGTGACCGGTGACGTGGGTGAGCGCATCGAGCGCGACGCGGAGTACCTCGTCGACGTCGAGGCTCGCGCTGACCGCCTGGCCGATGAGCTGCAGGATGCGGAGGTGCGGCTCGACGCGCGCGGGTGGAGCGCCCGCGGATCGCCGGACGAGCTTCCGGAGTCGCTTGAGCTGCCAGTCGGCGAGGTGGAGGAAATAGAACGCGTATCCGTCGAGGTCGGCGCGCACGAGAACCGACGCGACCTCCAGGCGCGTCTCGCCGTCGGGAAGCGTGAGCGTGAGCGTCGCCTCCGGCCCGGGGCGGATCGAGCCGCTCGCGTGGACCTTGATCCCGGAGGTGCTGAGGTCCGCCGACGTCGACTCCCACTCGGCGCCGCTCCGCTCGCGGGCCCGAACCGCCAGCGCGACGGGCGCGCGTGGCGCGCGCCGCCGCTCGGTCAGCCGCACGGCGGGACGTCGAGCCGAAGGACGCGATTCGAGGCACCCGAGCACCTCGGCCAGGCGCTGCAGCGCAACCGGCTTTCCGATGAAGTCAAAGGCGCCTAGCCGCAAGCACTCCTGGGCCTGGCTCTCGGTCACCCTGCCGGACGTCACCACGGTCGGCACCCGCAGCTCCCGAACAACCTGGAGCTTCAGGAAATCGAGCCCGCTCATCCCGGGCAGGCAGATGTCGAGCAGGATCGCGTCCGGACGGTTCGCGCGGAGCGCCTCGAGCGCAGCTTCGGCGGTGTGCACGACGAGCGGCTGGTGGCCGATCTCGCTCAGGAATTCCTGGAAGACCCCGCACAGCGCCTGATCGTCCTCGACTATCAGCACGCGCATGGGTGGACCTCCTTTCCGTTAATTTGAGCAATCGACGTACCAGCGCCAGAGTGCCCTGGCCTCGCCTAACTGATTGTCAGGGTTTTGAATTCCGGCCAGCGTGCCGGACGGGCAAACCTCTTCGATCGTGCTCGATGCGAGGATTTCTTTACACGGGTGTCCGATTCCGATGACGCGACGCGCCGCACCACCGAGGCGAATCCCTCGGAGGCGGATCGCTCGCTGGAGCTCAGCGAAGAGGCGACACTCTTCGCACCGCACCGAGCCGGTCTAGCGCGAGACGCTCTGGACCAGTAGCTTGATGAAGCCGGTCAAGCTCGCCTTGTCGATCCAGCGGACGACTGCGACGAGGTCGTGTTCGGGGTCGATCAAGATCACGTTGCTCCCCGCACCCCGTGCGGCGTAGCACGACTCTGGCGCGTCGGGGAACTGGCGGCGGCCGACATTGAGCCACCAGAGAAGACCGTACTCGGGATTGACCGGGCACGGCGCGCGCATCGCACGGACCCACGCCGCCGGCAGTAGCTCCTTGCCGTCCCAGCGGCCGCCGCGGTGGATCAGGAGGCCGAAGCGCGCGTGGTCACGACTACCCATCCAGAGCCCGCCGCCCCAGTGTGAGCCGCCCGGCACCGCCGGCACGCGGACGCCGTCGATCTCGACCCAGGAGTTCCGGTAGGGCTGCCACTCCCACTCGGAAGAAGCGCCGATCGGATCCATCACGGCGCGCTTCAGCACCGCGGGGAGCGGCCGGCGGAACGCCTGGAGGAGCGACAGGCTCAGGCGGTTCACGCGCACATCGTTGTACTCCCAGAACGTGCCGGGCGCGTGGAGCGGGCGCGGCTGGCCCTTCACGGCCGCGCCGAGCTCGCTCTTGCCGACGTCGCGGTTGTGATCGATCGAGTCCGGCTTGTCCCACAGCGTCCCCTGCCACTCGCTCGTCAGGGTCAGGAGGTGTCGCCACGTGATCGCGCTGTTCTGCGGCGATGTGAACCCGTCGTCGAGAGAGTACTGGCCCACGGGATCGTCGATGGACTTCACGAGCCCCTGCGCGACGGCGAGGCCGGCGAGCGTCGCGAGATAGCTCTTCGCGACGCTGAAGCTCATGTCCGTCCGGCGCGTGTCGCCCCACTCGGCGACGATGTAGCCGCTGCGCAGCACGAGTCCGTTCGGCCCGCCACGCGGCCGCACGGGGCCGAGCACGTCGCCCGAGGTCTCTGGCTCGTCGGCCACGCCCACGTAGCGCCCTGATGCGGTGACGAAGTCCCGGGGCCACGCCGATTCGTGCGCCAGGTGATACTCGACCGCCGCCCTCAGTCCATCGGCGCGCATGCCGAGCTCCGCCGGAGCCTTCGCCTGCCACTCATCGCGTGAGGGCTGATAGCTCACTGGAGATCACCCTTGACACTACCCGGAAGCCGGACCTAGAGTCACGCAAACTTCCTCCGCACCCTCGGGGCCACCGCAGATCCGCCACTGAAAGAGGGGGCTTATGGCGACGCTCTTGGTGAACGGCAAGTCTCAAACGGTCGACGTTCCCCCCGACACGCCGCTGCTCTGGGTGATCCGGGAGCACCTCAGGCTCACCGGCACGAAGTTCGGCTGCGGGGTGGCGCAGTGCGGCGCGTGTACCGTCCACCTCGACGGCGTCGCCGCGCGCTCCTGCCAGACGACGGTCGCCCAGGCCGCCGGCAAGAAGATCACGACGATCGAGGGGTTACACCCGGAGGGACGGCACCCGCTGCAGCTCGCGTGGATCGCCGAGCAGGTGCCGCAGTGCGGCTACTGCCAGTCCGGGCAGATCATGCAGGCGGCGTCGCTCTTGGCAAAGACTCCGAAGCCGACCGACGACGAGATCGTCGCGGCCATGACGGGCAACATCTGCCGCTGCGCGACGTACGTGCGCATCAAGCGTGCCATCAAGCGCGCGGCGGGGGTGTAGCCATGACGACACAGCTGAACCGCCGGGACTTCCTGAAGAGCAGCGCCGCGACCGGTGTCGGGATGACGCTCTGGTTCACCTTCGGCGAGGCCGTGAGACCCGCATCCGGCGCGTCGGCGTTCGACCCGGACGCCTCGATGACGATCACGCCCGACGGGCGCGTGACCGTCCACATCACCAAGTCCGAAATGGGCCAGGGCGTGGGGACCGCGCTCGCGCAGATCGTCGCCGAGGAGCTCGAGGCGGACTGGAAGGACATCCGCGTCGACTACCCGACGTCCGACCCGAAGTATGGCCTGATGATCACGGGCGGGAGCTGGAGCGTCAACTGGACGTTCGACACGCTCTCGCGCGCGGGCGCCGCGGCGCGCATCGCCCTGGTGGACGCCGCCGCGCAGTACTGGAAGGTCCCGCCCGAGGAGTGCGCGGCCTCCCGCAGCATGGTGCGCCACCTGCCCACGGGGCGGACGATCTCCTACGGCGACATCGTCGCGAAGGCGCCGATCGCGAAGAAGTTTTCCGAGGACGAACTCAAGAAGATCACGCTCAAGAAACCGGCCGAGTACAAGGTGGTCGGGCAGTGGATCCAGCGCCTCGATATCCCGGAGAAGACGAACGGCCGGGCGAAGTTCGGCATCGACTCGTTCGTGCCGAACATGGTCTACGCCAAGACCGCCTACCCGCCCACGCGGGAGGGCGGCAAGCACACCGCAGTGGACGACACGCAGGCGAGGAAGGTGAAGGGCTGGGTCAAGACGATCGTGAACGACCAGCTCGTGGCGGTCGTCGCGACCTCCTACGAGTCGGCGGTGAAGGCCCGCGACGCGCTCAAGATCACCTGGGCGCCCGGGCCGAACACCGGAGTCAGCACCGAGACGATCTTCAGCGACTTTGCCGCCAAGGCCAAGGACGGGACGGGCGCCATCGAGTGGAACAAGGCCGGCGACGCCAGGGCCGCTCTCGCCGGCGCCGCGCGCGTGCACGAGGCGACCTTCACCACGGACTACGTGGCCCACATGCAGATGGAGCCGATGAACTGTGTCGCGCGGTTCGAGGGCGGCGTCTACGACCTCTACACGGGCAGCCAGTTCCAGACCCTCGCCATGGGCACGCTGGCCGCCGTTCTCAAGACGGACCAGAAGAACATCCGGATCCATCAGCACTACCTGGGCGGCGGCTTCGGCCGTCGCCTCGATCCCGACATCATTCTCGAGGCGGCGATCATCGCGCGCGAGACGGGCCGGCCGGTCAAGCTGATCCGCTCCCGCGAGGAGGACCTCCGCCGCGACTTCTATCGCTCCGCGACGCTCCAGACGCTTCGCGCGGGCCTCGACGCCTCCGGCAAGGTGGTCGCGTGGGACAACGTCATCGTTGCCACGCATCCCGGCAACCGGT
>Ga0137415_10006408_pt1 | contig 11659 bp, 10 predicted proteins | sample CZODoug3_1_1_16f_FD_183082 | JGI IMG/M metagenome (GOLD analysis project Ga0137415, IMG submission 183082) | Vadose zone soil fungal communities from Angelo Coast Range Reserve, California, USA - CZODoug3_1_1_16fungal (Hybrid Assembly) | ecosystem: Environmental > Terrestrial > Soil > Vadose...
AAGTTGTTGTAAAACCTAACCACGCTAGCCTGATAAGGGCGAGGTCGGTGGTTCAAGTCCACCCAGGCCCACCATTCGTTTCAGTCCTTTAGGGCCTCCGGCCCGCGAAAAGCTATGAAAATCACTCCGAGGTAAGATTGGGACGGCCCGGAGAGGCGAGATCGAACCTACATTGGAGAAGTCGAGGCTGTGTTTCAGTCTGATCCGGAGCGTGCGTGTTTGAGCGAATAATTGGGCGTCGTTGTCTTCCCCTGAGGGGGCGGCGATAGCCCGCGACCCTGCTTAAGGTAACCGCAGCACGCTCTCCGCTCCCGGCCAGGAGGAAGCTGATGTCCTACAGAATAGCGGGAATCGATGTTCATAAAAAGGTGCTGGCCGTGGTTGTGTCTGACGTTGAAGTCGACGGTGAGCACCAGTTTGAGCGGAGGATGTTTGGTAGCAACCCCGAACAACTGCGATCGTTGGCTGCGTGGCTAGTCGAGCAAGAGGCCGAAGAAGTAGTCATGGAATCGACGGCCCAATATTGGAAACCAGTGTGGGAAGCGCTGGAAAGGTATTGGAAGCCGCTGCGCGAGAAGCGAGAAGGCGCAAGGCGGAGGTCCGGAACTTTGCACCTAGCGCAGGCACAATCCAATCGCGGACGACGGGGACGCAAGAACGATTTCCGCGATGCCGAACGCCTGGTGAAGCGGCTGGTGGCCCGAGAATTGACGCTGAGCTTTGTGCCCGATGCCGAGCAGCGTCTATGGCGAACGGTAACGCGCAAGAAGTACCAGTTGAGGCGCGACGTGGTGCGGCTGCACAACCAATTGGAGTCTCTGCTGGAAGAGGCCCATATTAAGTTGTCCAGCCTGGTCTCAGATCTGCTCGGTGCCAGTGCCCGGCGCATGTTGAAGGCGCTGGCAGACGGAGAAACCAATCCGGCAGCACTGGCCGCTTTGGCCGATCAGAAATTACGCGCTACGCCGGAGCAATTGTGTGATGCGCTCGGCGCGTGCACGGACCTGAAGCCCGTGTACCGGCGGCTCTTGAAGATGGCGCTGGAGCAATTGCAATTCCTCGAGCAGCAGATCGGTCAACTGGACCAAGAGCTAGCCACTCTGCTCCATCCGCACCAGGATGCGGTCCAGCGGTTAGCGGAGGTGCCGGGCCTGGGAGTGGATTCAGCGCAACAGATCATTGCCGAAGTCGGTTCCACTGCAGCGACCTTTCCTTCGGAAAAGCAGCTCTCCTCGTGGGTGGGCACCTGCCCCGGCGACGAAGAGAGCGCAGGCGTGAACTACAGCCACCGATCTCCGAAGGGCAACCGCCACATGCGGCGCATTCTCAACCAAACGGCCAACGCCGCAGCAAGGACGAAAGGAAGCATCTTCGACATTGTCTATCGTCGCTCAGTCGCGCGCCTGGGACATAATCAAACCATCGGGGCCATTGCCCATCGACAGTGTCGCCTGATCTGGCTAATCCTGCACCAAGGAGTCCGTTACGAAGAACGAGGCCCCGCCGTCAACAAACAGTCAAAGCAAAGGCGCACTTGGAAAATGATCCGGCAACTTCGAAGCCTGGGCTATCAAATCCAGCCACCAAATCCTGAACAACCCAGTCAAGCACAAGGGCAGTGATTTTCGACCCTGGACCGGAAAGCTTGCAGGAGCCTACGTCACAGGAGCCTACGTCGTTGACAGCACGTATGATACGTGTTACACGTATTGTACGTGTGGTGTCGTAAACAGCTAAATCGGCGGAGGTTCGAGGCGACATGAAGCAGAACGTAACGGTAAGCCTTGATCGGCAGACGCTTCGAAAGGCCAAGATTCTAGCCGCTAAACAGGGTACGTCGATTAGCGGTCTTTTGGCCGAGCAGATTGAAGTCCTCGTTGGTGCGGAGGAAGCGTACGAGCGCGCTGAACGCCAGGCGCTGGCACTACTCGACCAGGGGTTTCATCTGGGCGGCGTAATCCGCGCCAGCCGAGACGAATTACATGAACGGTAAGACCTTCGTCGACACAAATGTCTTGATCTATGCCCACGACATCGACGCGGGGCCCAAGCATCAAATAGCGAAGAGCGTTATGCGCGAACTGTGGAGCAACCGAGCCGGTCTCCTGAGCACCCAGGTACTTCAGGAGTTCTACGTTAACGTCACGCGAAAGATTGCTTCTCCGCTCTCAAAGGTTTCGGCGCGCGCAGTGATCAACAGCTACGCGAGTTGGTGCATCGAGAATACTCTGGTGGATATTTCGACAGCATTTCGAATTGAAGACGAGTCGCAGATCGGATTCTGGGATGCTCTTATAATAGCCTCGGCTGCCAAAGGTGGGGCGACGCGCCTCATCTCGGAAGATCTGAACCCAAGGCAATCGGTAATGGGCGTACTTATCGAAAATCCTTTTGCTGCGATTCCATGAATGGATGAAGTCGAGACCACTGCCTGAAATGAATCGTCCGTCATTCAAACTCCTTCGGCTCTGGGTGCCACGCAAGATTTGCAACCCACCATCATGAATCTGATCCCCGCGTGTTCAATCACGAATTTCGTTGGGCGAAAAGTTTCCATCAGCGGCTATGCATTTCGAACCGCAAATCCTCAAAGTCGAGACTAACAGGGGGTTACCATGCGTCTTGCAGGACGTGAGCGTTTGGGGTTTTACCCTCTTCCGGTGCCCGAGGCGCAACGGATCCACGGTTTCTGCGATTCTCCGACCAGGAGTGTTCGGCCATCGATCCTTGCATCGGGGATGGCGCTGCTTTCGCGGACATCACCTCCCAGAAAAGGATGGTCCGGTACGGCATTGAACTAGACGCCGGCCGAGCCGAGCAGGCCCGTTCCAGAGGAATCGAAGTGATTCACGGAAACTGCTTTGACGTGCAGTGTCCAGTGGAGAGGAGAGACCTCAAGACGCGGGAATAGCAGTCCGAGTAGCCGACAATCCGGGAGCTATCTCGTGCTCGCTCGAATCGAAATGCCGAGTGCAGCCACCTCTATGTGCACAGTCCCAATCGGTACCTAGGCAACTGCAACAGCCTGATTTGCTGTTGGTGGCGGCCCCGCGCCACAGAGGCTCACACACACCTTCAGCGAAACGAGGCTGACGCGAGCCGTGCCGCGCGAAAGGCCGGGATCGTCGACGCGACGATCGACACTCCAGCCAGTATCACAGCGACCGTCAGAAGCGTCACTGGATCGAAAGGACCCACGCCGAACAGCAGGCCGCTCGTTAGCCGCAGCGCCATCGACGCAAGGACGATACCGATCGCGACACCAACCGCCGTCAGCGTTATCGCGCGGCCGACGATGAGCGACACGATGTCGAAGGGTGTAGCGCCGAGCGCGATGCGAATGCCGATCTCGCGCGTCCGTGCGGTTGTCAGGTACACCATCACGCCATACACGCCGACGGCCGAAAGGACCAGTGCGAGCACGGCGAAGGCCCCGACGAGCCACGCCAGCTCGCGCGGGCGCGCGAAAGTCTCCTGGATCACGTCGTCGAAGGTTTGCTCGTAGCTGACCGCCAACCGCGGATCGGCGGCGCGCACTGCGTCCCGAATCGCGCGCGTAGCTCTCTCGGCCGGACGGCCGCTCACGCGCGCCATCAGTGTCACGGTGCTCGTCGGGTTCTGCGCGTATGGAAGATAGAGCTGCGGCAGACCGGCGGCGTCGGGCAAACCATCCTCACGCACGTCACCGACGACCCCGACGATCGTAAGTATCTCGCCACTCGCGCGTGGAATCCAGAACGCGTTGCTCTTAGGGAATGTCGGCCGCAGACGCTTACCGACGACATCGGAGGTGTTCCAGAAGCGTCGCGCGAAGGTCTCGCTGACGATCGCGACGCCGCCCCGCGTCCGATCGTCGGCCGAAGTGAAATCACGACCGACGAGCAGTCGAATCCCGGCTGTGTGAAAATAACCCGGCGCGGCAACCCAGTATCGCGCGATCCACAGTTGACCTGGGGGTGGGGCTTGTCCCTCGATGGTGACCGGCACGCCCACGCGAATCACCGAGAGAGGTGGATAGTTGACGAGCGCCGCTGCATCGATGCCCGGCGATGTGCTGAGGCGTTCGAGCATGGAGGCGGCGACGCGGACAAGTCGTTCAGTGTCGGCGTACCGCGGATCGTTCAATGCCACCTGCGCGGTCATCACGCCGTTAACCGTCACGCCCCGTGCGAGGCTGTGGAGAGCCAGAGCGCTCCGCGTGAGCGCGAGCGCCGATGCCGTAAGTACGATCGAGAGCGCCAGCTCCCCAACGATGAGCGCGTGACGCAGTCCACGGTTCGGCATGCCGACCGTCACGCCGTGGGTCGAATCTTTCAGAGCCTCGACGACATCGGTGTTAGCCGCAGCGTGAGCCGGCAATACGCCGAAGACCAGCGTGAGGGCGAGCGTCAGCCCGCCCGTGAACGCCAGCACCCAGGCGTCGACACGAAACGGCTGGAGGCGATTGATGTCCTGAAAGCTTACCGCGGCGTTCAGAGCTGCGACGATCCACGTTGCCAGCAGGATCGCGAGCGCAGCGCCCGCAACCGTCAGGATCAGCGTCTCGCCTGCCAAGTCCCGTGCGATCTGCCAGCGGCTCGCTCCGAGGGACTGCCGGATGGCAAGCTCCTTCCGTCGTCCAGCGGAGACGGCTAGGAGCAAGTTGGCGATGTTGGCGCAGGCGATGAGCAGCACGAGCGCGGCTGCCCATTCGAGCGCCAGCAGAATCGGCCGTGAGTTGGCAGCGAAGCTCGTCGACAGCAGCGCCACGTCGGCTGTCCACAGGTGATCGGGAATCGGCAGCGACGAATACATCGTCATCATCTGCGCACGCGCGCTGTTCAACGACACGCCCGGCTTCAGTTTGGCGTAAACGTTTATCGACTGTTCGCGGTCGGTGGCATCGAGAACGAGCGGCCGGAAAAGATCGACTTCACGATTGAGGACGCGGAAGATTTTGAAGCTCGATGGCAAGACGCCGATGACCGTGCACGGTGTTCCATCAACGTCGATCGACTGGCCGACGACGGCCGAATTGGCGGCGAATTGACGACGCCAGAAGCCGTTGCTCAGCAGGGCGACTGCGTCGCGACCCGGCTGTGCATCCTCGCCCGTGAACCCGCGGCCGAGGGCTGGTTCGACGCCGAGCATTGGAAAGAATGCAGGTGCAATCTGGAATCCCTCGACCTGCACTGCGCTCGTTTTCATCGACACGTTGAAGGCGACGCGACGGAAAACTGCGGTCTGCTCGAACGCGTTCACGCGCTCGCGCCACTCGACGTAGTTGACCGGCGCGGTCGGCGCGGACGCCACCCCCAGCGCTCGGCTGGTCTCGAACACCCGCACGAGCCTATCGGCATCGCGGTAGGGGAGTGGCCGGAGCAGGACTTCGCGTGTCAGGCTGAAGATTGCGGCGTTGACACCGAGGCCCAGGGCCAGTGTCGCAACGGCGACAACCGGGAAAACGGGACGCGAAGCAAGCGATCGCAGCGATCTCCGGATGTTCACCATCGCTTGGCCTCACGCCGGCGCCGAGGATTGCAGGAAGTCCGCGCTCGCGACACAGTGACGTGCAACATACCCCTGCTGTGGACCACCGCCTTTTCACGGCGCACCCGGTTTGCCGACAACTCGCCGATTGTGTCTCCCCCCTCATTTCGGCTTTGAAGCCAATTACCGGGCGTTTTCCCAGTTATCCGAAATGCGTTTGTCGCGCGAGTTAACCGTCTAGTGCGCGAGTGGGTCGGGGCGAAGCTGGAAATGCAAGACCTTGCTCGTCGTTCCTTTACCACCTTCCGCGTGAAAAGGAGTGCGAGTGCCGTAGGTTGCCCACAGTCCTTTTCCCTTCCAGCCAGCGTTTGGATCGTCGATCCGGCCGTCCATCCCTTTCGCGTAGAATCCCATGGGATACGGGACACGAAGCACAACAAACTTCCCGGTGTCGGGCAACAGCGCGAGTAGCGCGTCATTTCCGTTGCCGGTGGCAATCGGCATGTTCGTCCCCAGTCCGAGAGTGTCGAACTGGTCTACCCAATCGTAATAACTGGCCTCGGCGCTTCCTGGATCAGTAACCCCCTTCAACTGCGGTCCCGGTAGTTGATAGAGCGTCCAACCCTCGGGGCAATGTTGTCCTGTTGCAGTTGGCCCGTTGAGCGGCCCTTTGCACTTGCGCCGGTCGAAGCTCGCCAAGTGCCCGCTGGCGATCACCGTCCACACAACGCCATTGCGATCGACGTCGAGCCCGCGCGGCGAGAACCCGTGAACAAGCGCGTTTGGATTGTTCCATGGCAGTTCGTAGATTTCTGCAAGAGCGCTTGCCGGGGGATTTGGTCCAGGGTTTAACCGAACGACTGCGCCAGGGAATCCCAACACCGTTCCCCAGATCGACCCATCCACTGGACTCACGGCAACCCCGTAGAAAGCAGCGTTGATGCGTTTGTCCTTGGTAGGATCGAAGGGCTGATCAGGCTCCACATATTCATCCCGTTTACCGTTGCCGTTGGTGTCGAGTACGAGCGCCGTCCATCCCTGTGACTTCTCTTCATCGTGGGTCTCGTCGAACAATTTCGTGTTTAGCCACCCTACGGCTCCTCCTCCGCCACCGCTGCTCGTCCACAATGTATTGTTGGCGTCCCCGGCAAATACCAAGTGATGTGTGCCAAAACAGGTGTTAATGAGCGTAACCTGCTTCGTCTTTGGATCGTACATAGCGAGTTGCCGGCCACTAGTCTTGAGTGGGAACAAGACCGCCGAAGGATTGCCCGAACCTTCTTTGCAGAAGGATGGATTTTCGCTGGGGCGGATTCTGGACGTTATCCACACTCGTCCCTTTTCATCGAGCATCGGATTGTGGACGTTGGCTTGGCTATGCCAGATTGCTTCGTCCCCCCAATACGGCGAAGACGCAGGCGGCTTGTCGTTAGCGCTCGATGGCGTCTTCGGATCGCGAACTGGCACTCTAACCTGGTTCGTTACAGCGCCCACCGGGTCGAGAACCGGCAGATAATCAACGCTGAGTTCGGCAGCGCCGTAGATTGCTCCGTTGGCGTTCAATGTGGGATTGCGCTTGTCCGTGGCGATCTCATCGTGCAGATATGCCTTAGGGTCGGCCCAGTCCCACTCGGTAATGACCACGTTTCGCTCGACACCTTGTGGTCGCGGAGGGATGGGCGGCAACTCGCCGGCCGCAATGCGGTCGGTCCAATCCGCGAACATCGGCACTGCTCGCTCTGGCCCTAGCTGGGCGAGGCCGTTGATCATGTTGTTGCCGGCTTGTCCCGAGAGTACGCGTCGCGTCCAGGCCGCGGTCGACGAGTCGAAATGGCCCAGGGTCTTTGGAATTTCCCGCGTGGCCTTTTCGCCCATTTGATGACACGACCAACAGCTATCCGTTTTCAACAAGTGCAACCACTGGCCCTGGCTCTTCATGTTTTCCGGAATGCCGTTGCCCCTGGGCCCTGTCCCGGGGAATTCGCCCTTATCTGGCACCCGCAGCATCGAAAACCAGTAGATGGCTGGATAGTATTCCGCCGCTGCACGTGGGTTCGGCGCGACGACTGCAGTCAAGTTGACGATCTTTCCGGGAGTAGTCTGCACGGGTAGGGAATCCACGAGCCCGTAGCCGCGCACCCATACCTTGTAGTTCGCCTTCGGAAGCAGCGGCAGTACGTAGCGCCCACTATCATCAGTAACGACGATTTTCGCGAATTTGGTCGGCAGGTCGGCCGTTTCCGCGATCACCCAAACGCCCGCCTCCGGCCCCTTGGCGCTCATGACCACGCCGCCTATGTCGTCGCTGCCGATCGAGATCGCCTCGTCAGGAGACTGCTGCGCGTTCAGTCCGCTTAACGAAGCTAATAGGATCACGCCTGTAGCGATCGGCGGATACAAGACTCTCTTAGTCATGATGTTCACCTCCCGTGGGGCCGAATGACGGCGATGTTACTCGCAAAGTGGGAATTGGGGATCTGTCAGTCTCAGAAATAAAACGCGGTCGAATCGTATGCACACCGAATCGAGTTGTCAATTGCCGATATTCGTGCTGCTTTATCCAGACCGGCCGTTTCGTCTCGGGAATCTGTTTGGGTGGGAATACGACCTGGAGACGCAGCGGCGGGAAAGATTCCTCATTGCGCAGACGCCAGATCTGAGCGAGAACCAGGTCTACGCGAAGGAGCGGCGCCTGGTGGAAGAAGTAAAAGCAGAACTGGCGCGTGGTCGTCGGTGCCAGATCTATGCGGTGTATACGCAAAAGCGAGATGTAACTCGAAGACTGGAGGATATCCTCACAAATGAGGGGATACGGGTCGCGCTGCTCACCACAGATGTGCCTCCTGAGGCGCCAGAGGGCTGGTATGAATGTCTCTCGAGGAGATGCAGAAGAGACTCGGGATCGCTTGAGCTGATCACTGCAGCGCACTGTTCCGTCAACCGTTGCATACGGCCCTGGCCATCATTTCTTTTGAATAGGTGTACAATTGCCCCGTTTTCGAAGCCGGGGAAGAGGAAGTTCCGGTGGCCAGTGTCGATACTGTTTGGGCTATAGCCATGAATAAGAGGACTTTTATCAGGGTCTTCGGTGCGCTGTTGGCAGGCCCGGTTATCTCACCTCTGTTGGCCTGGGCGTCAAAAAACAGACTGCAGAACTGGGCGGGCAATCTGGAATACAGTACTGACCGCTTGTACTCCGCCAACTCGCTTGAACAGGTGCGGAGTTACGTTAAGAAACAGAGCAAACTAAAGGTACTGGGAACGCGTCACTGCTTCAACAATATAGCGGACAGCACACATAACTTCCTATCTTTGAAGTCGATGGACGAAGTGGTTGCATTGGAGCCGGAGGCGCACACCGTGACGGTCGATGCGGGCATGACTTACGGTCAACTGTGCCCGTACCTCCATAACCAGGGCTATGCGTTGCACAATCTGGCCTCGTTGCCCCATATTTCCATAGCGGGAGCTTGTAGCACCGCGACGCATGGTTCGGGCGAAAAGAATGGCAATCTCGCGACGGCAGTGTCAGCGCTTGAAATCGTCACGGCGGCCGGCGAGGTGGTTAAGCTGTCCCGCTATCAAGACGGCGAAGCGTTTCTGGGAGCCGTTGTTGGGCTTGGTTCGCTTGGTGTAATTACAAAGATCACCCTCGATATTCAGCCAGCGTTCATGATGCGGCAGTACGTGTATGAAAATCTGCCGCTCAATGAAGTGAAAAACCACTTTGACGCCATCGAATCAAGCGCGTACAGCGTCAGCCTGTTTACCGACTGGCAAGACAAGAGTATCGGCGAAGTTTGGATCAAAAGCCGCGTTGAAGAGGGGCAAGCTTTTGACGCACCCGCGGAATTCTTCGGGGCGCAACGTGCTACCAGGAATCTGCACCCCATTGCTGAACTTTCCGCTGAGAACTGTACGGAGCAGATGGGCGTGCCTGGTCCTTGGTATGAACGACTGCCGCACTTTCGAATGGGCTTCACGCCTAGCGCTGGTAAAGAGTTGCAATCGGAGTACTTCGTGCCCCGTCAGCATGCCGTCGAAGCAATTCTGGCGGTTGAACGACTACGCGACCAGGTCAGCCCGCACTTAATGATTTCTGAAATCCGTACGATTGCCGCCGACAATTTATGGCTGAGTCCTTGTTACGAACAACCCTGCATTAGCATCCACTTTACTTGGAAACAGGACTGGCCGGCGGTCAGGAAACTGTTGCCGCTGATTGAAAGGGAATTAGCTCCATTTAAGGCCCGGCCGCACTGGGGAAAGCTTTTTAGCATGCCGCCGGCGGAGCTGAAATCTATTTATAAGAAGTTGCCCGACTTTATCCAATTGAGCAAGAAGTACGATCCGCATGGCAAATTCCGCAATGAATTCCTGAGCGCAAACATTTTCAGCGGTTAACGCCCGTTTCGGGTTGAGACACAAAAAAGAGGAAGTTTTGAACGCGCCGAACGAAGCACAGGTAGCTGGGTCTCCTTCACTTGCCTTATAGTTGGCGACTCGGAAGCTACCTGGAAACGCGACACCATATTCAATGCTGGTCTCGAATATGGTATAATGGGAGGCATTATGGATACTGCGCGGAAGATTACAGTGGAGGTGCCGCTGGAGCTTCTTGAAAAGGCGCAGCGAGCTAGCGGTACCGGTGTCACCCAGACCGTCCGTACTGGGCTACAGCTGGTTGCGGCCTCGCGGACTTATGCTCGCCTGCGCAAACTCCGAGGCAAGGTTCGCTTCTCGCGCACGGTGGCAGAGCTGAAGGCCGACCGGTGATCGCGGTCGACACAAGCAGTTGGATTGCCTTTCTGGAAGGGAGCAGTGGCGAGGATGTACAGCTGCTCGATCGTGCCTTGGAAGACCGCCAGGTAGTAATGGTGCCCGTTGTGCTCACGGAGCTCTTAAGTGACGCGAACCTTCCTTCGGATGTAGCTGAAACAATTTCAGAAGTACCTCTGATCGAGGTCGCATCTGGCTACTGGCAACGGGCGGGAGCGTTGCGGGCTAAGGTGCTCGCAAAGCGACGCAAGGCGCGTCTCGGCGATGCGCTGATCGCCCAGAGCTGTATCGACCAAGGCATTCCTCTTATCACGCGCGACCGGGACTTCCGCGCGTTCGCCGAGGCTGCAAATCTCAACCTTGTACTTGGGACCGGGACACACCGACGTTGACCTTGTCTGGACTTACCGGGACTTTCGATAGGCTTCTTCATCTTCATATTTTGGCGTGCGGAAATGTACAAAACATCAAATTTAACGTTGCGGCACGACGTTGACGATGAGCGCTGGCACGGGGTCCTGCACGGGAATCAAAATAACAAAGAATGAATTGCCGGAGTGAGTATTTCCCACAACACGCACGTCATCAGATTGGTGGATGGTTTCGAACTGCACATGTACGAGAGCTGTCTTCACCAATATGGGCAGGTCTTCCTGCTCGCGGTGCAGAAACTTTTCGAGCAGGTCCATGCATTCCATCATTTTCTCAGGTGGTGGCGGGACAAATGGCGCGTTACCAGGCCGTGTGCCTCCGATCCAGTTCTGGGTCTCACGGAATTCACCTGGATGCTTCCCGCTGCCGCGCTCTTTGGACAAGAGAATCTTGTGAATTTCTCGTATCAACCGCAGAGAGAGCGGAAAATCCTCGCGGAGTCGGCGAAGCCCATGATTCATCGCTGCTACATAGTTTGAGATTTCCTGAACGTCTTTCAGCGGCACAGCAGGCGCTTCGGCGCTTTCGAATAGCATCAGGTCGGAAAACGACGACTGCGTACCCTCGATCTGCGAAGAGAACACGGTTTCCTTCCGAACATAGAGATAAATGAACAACGCGGGGTCAGGCAGAATGGAGGCGAGCCCGTCCAGGCGCCCGAGTGCCTGGTTTGCCTGCCCATTCAAGGAAGAGTCCTTCGGGGCCTATGTGCCACCGCCGTTGCCGCCGGACCCGCCGCTAGCCCTCCAGTCACTTTTACCCAGGCGATCGATATGAGTCGGACCTTATCGCGAGGAACAACCGATCTTCCATAAAGATAGTGATCGTCCAAGACTCTCTCTTTGTAGCCTCAAATTGACGACGCTTGCGACTGATTCAGTCTGCAAACAGGGTGCCCTACAACACACTCTTTTTGGCCCTTCTTTGGGGCAAAGTTGTCCGTGCGTAGGCCTCCAGACCAGACTCTCCTTCATTGGTC
>Ga0137415_10006409_pt1 | contig 11659 bp, 11 predicted proteins | sample CZODoug3_1_1_16f_FD_183082 | JGI IMG/M metagenome (GOLD analysis project Ga0137415, IMG submission 183082) | Vadose zone soil fungal communities from Angelo Coast Range Reserve, California, USA - CZODoug3_1_1_16fungal (Hybrid Assembly) | ecosystem: Environmental > Terrestrial > Soil > Vadose...
GCCGTCGAACGGCGCCTCGAGGTTCTGCCACAGGAAGTCGGTCTCGTCCTCGGTCTCATCGACGGTGCGGTCGAAGTACGAGGTCGAGGAAACGAAGTTGAAGGAGCTTGCATCGTAGCTGGCGCCGAGGGAGGCCAGCACCCAGGAGTCCTTGCTCCTCTCCGGGAGGTTGAAGAAGCGCGCCTGCAGGTAGCCCTGTGGATGCAAGTTCAACGGCCCGACCACCGCCGGGACCGGATAGCTGCCGCCATCCGCATACAGCAGGCCGTTCGTGTCGGACTTCTGGAACATGACGCGCGGGGTGATCGTGAAGCCCCCGGTGGCCTTGATGCCGAGAGACACGGCCGCCCCGTAGCTGTTGTCCCGTCCGATGTCATCGATGGTCGTCGGCGGCAGGTTGCCGAGCGTCGTGGGATTGGAGTTGGGCGCAAGGTTGTTGACGTCGGATGCGTTGGTCAGGAAGCGGCGCTTGAAGAAGCCCGCATCGTGCTGGTAGAAGGCCACCGCACGCAGGGCCATCGTGCCCTGGATCAGCGGGATGTTGAGCGCGCCGTCGACGCCGTAATCGGCGTTGCTCGCTTCCTGAGTCTTGCCGCCGTTGGCACTGACTCGCCCGGAAAAGTTGTTCAGGTCCGGCTGGGTGGTGATCATGCGCACCGTGCCACCCATGGAGCGCGCGCCGTACAAGGTGCCCTGGGGCCCACGCAGCACCTCGATGCGCTCCACGTCGATGACACGCGGGTCGATCGAATCGGGTACCGGGGTTTCGTCGATGTAGAAGCCGGTCGTGTTGTCACCCGACACGCCGCGGATGGAGATGGTGCGGGCCGTGGCGCTGCCGTCCCCGGTGCTGCCAAAGGCGAGGCTCGGCACCTGGCTGGCGTAGTCGATGAAGGACTTGACCGCGCGCTGCTCCAAGGTCGCCGCGTTGAGCGCCGTAATGGACATCGGCACGTCCTGCAGGCTCTCGCTGCGGCGCGTTGCCGTGACGACGATTTCCTCGACCTGGCCGCTTGCGGGCGTCGCGGTCTGCGCGACGGCCGTGGTTGCGCCGAATAGGCTCGCCACTGCGAGCACCCAACGAATCGAACCCATGTTGCCCTCCCCTGCCGACCAGGCCGTTGTTATTTCGAAGGCCAGTCTGTCTGCTGCGCTAACAATGTCACCGCCGCGTGCCCGGATCAAACCCGCTTACGCCCGTCCCCGCCGCTTGAGGGCTTCAGCCCTTAGGTGCGGCCCGCGGGTGCGGACAGCAGCTGTGCGCGGGTACCGGGTACGTCGACGAGCGGAGTCTTGCGGTAGCGGGCGACTTCCCCGGCAGTGAAGTCCCGGAAATCGCTCGACACCGGCCGCGCACTGAGGTTACGGATCATCCAGCTGAGCACCTGCGCGAGTTCCAGATCTGACAGCGGCGACTGCGCCGCACCGGGAACCTGCACCAGGAAGCGCCGGCCCGCGGCGCTGGCGGACAGCGCCGGCAGCGAGTCACGGACCGAGGGAACCCTGCCCGGGGATCCGCTGCCGTCGGCCACGTGGCACCCCATGCAGTGGAGCATGTAGTCAGCCTGCGGATCGGCTCCGGCAAGGGCGCACGCGGGCGCGACGGCCGCGAGGGCGAGAAGCGCACGCCGCAGTCGCGGCCTCACTTCGCAAGCCCCACGATCCGGGCCGTCGAGCAATGGTAGGAAATGCCCACCTGACTGCCCGCGCACCAGTTGTAATCGTTGGAGGCAAACGGCATGTACAGCGGCTTGTCGTTCTCGTTTCGATTGCACAGGCAGCGTCCGCAACTCGCCTTACCGCAGCAGTCGTTATAGGAAACGATGTAATCGCGGCCGTCTCCCGGGTTGTGGCAGGTGCCGACCCAGGTGATTGCCGACGGCTCCGTCCCCGGCGGGCAGCTGTGGGTGGAGCCGCCGCAGCAGCTGCACAGGAAGCCGTCGATCGCGCAGTGGCGCCAGTACTCGCACGTCTTGGGGTCACCGGGGTCCCCAGGCGTACCACCGGCAGGCTCGGCCGGCGGCGCACCGCGCGCGACGGGCAGCAGCGGCAGGGTCGCGGCGCCAAAGAGCAGCGCGCCCAAGCTGCCGAGCAGGCCTCGGCGCGAGACGCGCCGCGCCATGTCCCGCGCCAGCGACTCAAGCATCGCGTCGACGCGGTTCACCGGGTCACCATGACCGTGGGGGTCTGGCCGAGACTGTTCACCGAGCGCAGGTAGCGACCGGAAATCGCATCATAGATGTCGAGCACGTTACTCTCGATGAAACAGGTGAACAGCAGCGGCTTGTCATCCTGCGATACCGCGATCGCTCCGGCCTTGTGCTGCGTGCTGATCTGCTGCACGCGCTTCTTGGTTGCCAGCTCATAGACCCAGATATCCGTTCCCGGGTCCTTGTGCGTCTCCAGGCCCCCGCGGTGCATGATCGCGAACAGCCGCCCGCTCTGGCGATGCACGGCCAGGTGCTGCAGGCCGCCCGTGCGCCACCCCTGCGCCTGCTCGGCAGCCGTGACGAGCGGCCATTTGGCCGCCAGCTCCACGCCCCGGGGAGTGGCGTGAATCGGGTAAACCGTGCCCTGAAAGGAGGCGAAGTACCAGGTGTCCCCGACCCGTACTGCCTTTTCGGTCAGCGGATCCTTCATGGCATCAAACAGCACCGGGCTGCGGACGCGGTTGGCGAGCTTGCCGTCCTCGCCCAGCGTGACGAGCAGCACGGCCCCGTCACCGCAGACGGAAAAGAAGGTGCGCGGCCCGCTCGGGTACACCAGCGCGCAGCCGGCGGTGTCGATCTCGCCCACGAACTTGCGCGCGCGCACGTCGACGATGGACACCGACTGTGCGGGAGTGAAGTTATAGACCACCAGGAATCGCTCGTCATCGGTGAGCGCGGCGGCGGCGCTCATCGGCATGTTGGAAGAGCGCTTCGGCGGGATGACGATCTCACCGAGGGGCTGCAGGCGTTTGGTGTCGTACAGGGTGACGACATCGGTGCGCGTCCCCCGCGTGCCGCGCGAAAAGTAGCTCTCGGGGGAATAGATGACGTCGCCGGACTTCGGCAGGATCACCGAATTGAAGGACGATCCGGTGCTGAGCATGCCGAGCATCCGGCCGCTGTCGCCGTCGACCAGAAACGCCTGGCCATCCGGCATGCTGAAGAAGTTGATGTCGTTGACCCAGACCCAGTGCGGGCCCGCCTGCGGCGCGAGCTGCTCGGCACTCAACGGCTCAGCCGGCAGCTGCGCTCGCGCGGTGAGCGCCGCTGCCGCCGCGAGGCAAGCGCCCACGACCCGAAGCAAGCGGCCTGACGTGTTGATGGGACCCTCCCGTCGACTCTGGCTGCACGCTCCCGCCTGATCAGGATTCCAGGTCGCTCCACATCTGCCGGTCACGCTCCGCCGTCCAGATGCGCGGGTCGCGAAAGCGGGTGGCTTCATCATACGCGCGCGAAACATCGAACGGCAGGCAGTGATCGAAGATCACCCAGTGGCCGTATTTCGGCCGCAGTTGCTCGCTGACCTCGCGGTAGATCGCCTTCAGATCGCGACCGGCCGCCACACCCTTCTTTACCGCGGCGTAGAGTTCGGAGACGAAGTTGCGCGTCCCCGCAAGGCCGCGCGCCACGGCCTCCGCCGTCTGTAGTGCAGCTCCCCGACCGGGCACGAGCTTGGCGGGCTGCAGTGCCGCCACGGCATCGAGCGTCCCCGGCCAGTCCTCGAAGTAGCAGTCGCCCGCGTAGGGAGTGGCCTCGAACTCGACCAGGTCGCCGCTGAAACAGATCCGCTCGGCCGGCAGCCACACGACCGTGTCGCCCTTGGTATGGCCCCGGCCCAGCTGCATGATCTGCACCTCGAGCGAGCCGAGCCACAACGTGAGCGCGCGCTCGAAGACCACGTTCGGCCAGGTAAGTCCCGGCACCGATTCCACCGCGTGGAACAACCGCGGGAAGCGCTCGATTTCGCTCTTCATGTCCGCCTCGCCGCGCTCGGCGATCAGATCATAGGTGTCGCGGCTGGCGATCACGTGCCGGGCGTTGTAGGCACTCGCCCCGAGCACGCGCACGGCGTGGTAGTGAGAGAGAACCACGTAGTCGATCGGCTTGTCGCTCACCGAGCGGATGCGCCGGATCACGTCCGCCGCCATCACGGGCGTCGCCTGCGTGTCGATCACCAGCACGGCCTCGTCGCCGATGACGACGCCCGTATTGGGATCACCCTGCGCGGTGTAGGCGAACGCGTGATCCGACAGGCGATCGAAGCTGATCACCTTCTCGGCAAGATCGGCCTGGGAAGCGAACTTCTTATTCACGGACAGCCTCCGGCGCAGGGCTGACAGACGCGCGTGCCGCGGCCAGAGCCTGCGCGAGGATTGTGCGATCCCCGATCTGGTTCGCCAAGAGCAGGATAAGCCTGGCGTTCAGGACGCCGCTCTGGCGCTCGCTCAGACCCTGGTGGGCCCCAACCAGGCGCTCGTAGAACTCATCGCCGTACCGGCCGAAACCATCCGCACTTCGCAACTCGCTCATGGTGACGCTCTCCCCTCATCGTAACGGCCGTATGCATCCCATGCGGTGCGCCAGGCGCGCGGGTCGCAGTGCGGCCAGCGCGCAAGCACATGCTGGTCGGGCCGGATCAGGTACGTGACACCGGCGGCGCCGCCGTAGCGCGACCTGACAAGGCCCTGAGGATCCGAGAGTCCCGTTGCGCGTGTGGCGCGCGCGCCGACGGTGATCACGTTGAGGCCGCGGATACCGCAGTCGGCGCCATCCGCTTCAGCACGCGCGGCCTGCGCCTCATCCTCCACAAACACCAGGGCGCAGGGCACCGCGCCCAGCTGCTCGAGCAGCCAGCCGGGCGTGCCGTCCGGGCGGATCACGGGCGCGTCGCTGCAGGGCCTGCCGGCCTTCATGGCGCCGTTGAGCACCTCGGGCCCGATTCCGGGCAAGCCTGCGTAGTCGCACGGCTGCGAGAGCCTGCCGGAGTTGACCAGGCCGCGGGCAAAGGGGAAGTCGGCAGCGAGCTCCAGCACAGCATCGCGAAACTGCCGCTCGACGGTTGAGCCGGGCGACATGAAGGCCGTGGTGCGCCGTGAGTTGGTGATGTTCTCATCCGCCGCGCGGCCGCGTTCGATCTCGTAGCTCGCCAGCAGCCGTGCCGGCGCCTCGTCGCGTAGCACGCGGGCCAACTTCCAGCACAGGTTGTCCACGTCCTGGATCCCGCCATTGCCGCCGCGGGCGCCGAAGGGGCTTACGACGTGCGCGGCGTCCCCGGCGAAGATGACGTGGCCATCGATGAAGCGCGCCATCCGAGCACACCGGAAGGTGTACACGGAGCACCATTCCAGCTCGCACGGCACCTGCGGGCCCACGACCCGGCGTACCCGCTGCATGGCGCGCGCCGCGTCGCGCTCCACGGCCGGATCGGCGTCGCGACCGAGCTGAATGTCGATGCGGAACACGTTGTCGGGCTGGCGGTGGATCAACACGCTTTCGCCCGGATCGAATGACGGCTGAAACCAGAAGCGACGGTCGCTGGGATAGGTCGCCTCCATGCGCACGTCGACGATCAGGAACTTATCCTCGAACGTCTGACCCGCGAATCTGTGTCCACGCATGGCGCGCACGCTGCTGCGGGCACCGTCCGCGGCGATCAGCCAGTCACATTCCAGGGGGTATTCCCCGTCAGGGGTCCGCACGGTGATCCGTACGCCCTCGTCGAGATTCTCGACCGCGGTCACGCGGTTCTTCCAGCGCAGCTCGATGAGTTCCGGAAACTCGCCGGCCCGCTCGACCAAGTACTGCTCGACGTAGTACTGCTGCAGGTTGATGAACGCAGGCATCTTGTGGCCGCCTTCCGGCAGCAGGTCGAACTGATAGAGCTCGCGGTCGCCGTGGTAGATGCGCCCCACTCTCCAGGTGACCCCCTTGGCGATCATCCGCTCCGCCACGCCGAGGCGGTCGAAAATCTCCAGCGTGCGTTTTGCCCAGCAGATCGCGCGGCTGCCGTCCGAAACCGAGTCGTTGTCGTCGAGGACCACACAGGGCACTCCCTGCTGCGCGAGGTCGATCGCAGCCGAAAGACCCACGGGGCCGGCGCCGACGATGGCAACCGGGCGGCGTGCGCGCCGGGCGCTCGCCAGTTCATCGGGCGTGCGATAGGGAAAGTGTTGGTAGGTGTAGCTGCCCATCGGACTTCACGGCGGCGCCCCGGGATCCCCGGTCCACAATGTACAGGCAAAGCCGGTGGCGGTTCACCAACCCCCAAAAACGCTCAGGCGCGGCGAACACTCGCAAGGCGCAGGCTCCCCGCCCCAGACACCGCCTTTGTACTTGGCAAAAAGCAGGTACGGATAGAGCGGCCTTGTAAAGGTCACGGGAATGTCGGGATCAAGTGGAAAGGTCAGTCTGAATGATCCCCCGGCAATTTTACCCGTCCGCACAGTGACGGGCACTGGCCAGGAGCGCCCGCACCCGCTCGGGGTCACCGATCTGCTCGATTGCGAGCAGAGCGAAGCGGGCAAGCAGGAGTGGCGCGTGGGCTTCGCCGACTTCACTGAGCGTGCGGCAGAGCTCACCGTAAAGGGCGTCGAGGTCGCTCTCGATCATTGCGCAGACTCCTTGGAATGGGACCCCGAAGCGTGCAGCGCGTGCGCGATCGCGTTGCGGACGCCCTCTGCGGTGCCGCGCTGCCAACGGGCGAGCACGTGTCCGTCCGGGCGCAGCAGATAAATAGTGCCGGGAGAGGCGCCATACATTGGAAACAGCCGCCCGGTGCGATCCCACGCGCACCCGGCCGAGCCGTTCGCGGGGTCGCGCGCGAGCATGACGAGGCGAAACGGTATTCCCGATGCCCGCAGCGCTTGCTCGAGGTGCCCGAGCTCCCTCGATACCCCTGCACTTTGCGTAAAGTAAAGGGCGGTGAATCGCGGCCCGAGCAAGTCCGTCACATGGCTTTCATGGACCCCGTCGGACCCGAAGAGAGTGAGGGGACACTCCTGCGCCACGGAGCCGGGCACGGGGCCCGCGGAGAACTCCCCGACCGAGCCCCCGTTCAGCGATGAGTCCAGGTAGCTGACCGGCTGAGTTTGCCTCGGGTTGATGAGTGGGCGCAGAAAATCGTGCTCGACTGCAAGTCCGAGTACCGCGGTGCGCATTAGCTTAAATCCGAAGGAAGGCGGCGACATGAATTCGGTGCTCTTCGTGCTCTGGCGTAGATTCTCGCGCGCGGCGTAGACTCGCTCGGCCGAGTAGCTGTCGAGCAATTCCTCGCCGGCGACACCGGCAATCACCAGCGCGAGTTTCCACGCAAGATTGTCTGCGTCCTCGAACCCCGAATTCGCTCCCCGCACACCGAAGATCGGCACGAGGTGCGCTGCATCACCGGCCAAAAGCAGCCTCCTCTTGCGGTAGGACTCCAGAGTGAGCGCATTTGCCTTGTAGAGGCTGATCCAGATCGGCGCCCAGTCGTCGCGTTCGCCGATCATGCGCAGGTGACTCTCCACACGGGGAATAACATTTTCCGGGCGCACGGCTGCTTCAGAGTCCTCGCCGTCGCGCAACTGATAGTCGATGCGCCAGATGTCCTCAGGCTGACGATGCATCAGGATGGTCGAACCCGGATTTGTGGGGGGATCGAACCAAGCGAGCCGCTCCGTGGCCCGCTCACTGCGGAGCGCTAAGTCGACAATTACATACTTCCCTTCGTAACTCGTCCCGTGAAGCTTCAACCCTGCTGCCTCGCGCACCACGCTGCGCGCGCCGTCGCATCCTACAAGCCAATCCGCGGACAGTCCGTAGCTGCCGAGCGGCGTGTCAACGTTCACGCGCACGCCGTCCGCGGCTTCCTCGATAGCTCCCACCACGCTCTGCCAGCGCACCTCGACCAGCCCGCTCTCCTGAGCCGCCTCAAGCAGAAACTTCTCGATGTAATACTGCTGAAGATTCATCATCGGTGGCAGGCGCTGATTCCCGTCGTGCGGCATCGAAAAGTGCAGCACTTCGGCGTTGCGGAAGAAACTGCGACCGCCTGTCCACGGCAGACCCTTGGCGAGAAAGGCTTTGAGCGCCCCGCATCGCGCGAGGATCTCCATGCTGCGCCGGGAGATGCAGATCGCCCGGCTGCCCACACACACGGTATCGTCGGCCTCCAATACGACCGAGCGTACGCCGTAGCTAGCGAGCGCAAGCGCGCACGCAAAGCCGGCGATGCCGCCCCCTACGATAGCAACCGAGTGGCGCTGCCGGTCGACGCCGCGCACGAGCGCGGGTAACTGCGCCGCATGGCGTTCGGGTACGAACGGATAGTTCCGGAAGGCTCGAATCACCAAGAGATGAGCTCCTCAGTGCGTTGCGAGCGGCAGAGAACGAAATCCGCGGAACCTCGCGCGCGCACCGCGCACCCCCTCCCCCTTCACACGCAGTCGCGGAAAGCGGCGAACGATCCGCGGGATCGCCAGCTGAGCTTCGAGCCGAGCAACGGACATGCCGGCGCAGGCGTGGCTGCCCGCGGCGAATGCCAGATGCTGATTAGGAACGCGTCCAATTTCGAACCGGTCCGGCTCCGGGAACACGTCCGGATCCCGGTTGGCTGCGCCGATGCATAGATGCAAATACGTGCCCGGTTGCAATAGCTGGTCCGCAATCTGAGCGGGCTCGACGACCAGGCGGTTGCCGAGCTGATTCGGGCTCTCGCAGCGCAGAACCTCCTCCACGGTGGTGGTGATCAGAGTGGGCTCGGCACGCAGTTTCCGCAGCTGTTCTTCATGAGTGAGCAGCAGATGTAACGCGTTGCCGATGAGGTTCGTCGTGGTTTCATGTCCTGCATTCAGCAGAAATACGCAGTTGTGCAGCAACTCCGTCTCGGTAATGGGCTCGGCGGCACGCTCCTCGCGAATGAGCCGGGCGAGCATGCTCTGATCCTCGTCCGCGAGACCCCTGCGCCGCTCCCGGATCAAGGTGCGCAAGTAGGCGAGGAAATCGGTGACGGCTGCATTGCCGCGCCGCTGCTGCTCAGGGTTGAGCACCGGCTCAAGGGCTCCGAGAATGGCAAGCGACCAACCGCGCAGCGGGCCACGCTCTGCCTGGGGCACACTCAGCAGATTCCCGATGACTTCGACCGGAATCGCGGCGGCGAAGTCTTCAATCCCATCGAATTCGCCGCGCACCTCGAGTTGCCCGATGAGTCGGTCGATCAGAGATATGAGCCCGGGCTCCATGTCCTTCAGCACGCGTGGACTGAGCGCACCGACGATGGCCCGCCGTACTCGCGTGTGATAGGGGGGATCATTGAATACGAGGCTGCTCGTGTGATGCTCGTACAGCGGCGATTGCTCGCCGAACTTCGGCGCGAACACGGCCTTCTTGTCGGAGCTGAACGAGCGTCGGTCACGATAGATGCGATCCAGATCTGCATAACGCGTGAGAAACCATGAGCCATCCGGACATTGGTGCAGCGGGTCTTGTTCCCGAAGCGCCCGGTAGGTGGGATAGGGATCGGAGTAGAACTCGGGGACAAGACGCGCGGGATCGAAGGAAATCATGACAGACGGCCTGAGCTTGCGGCGTCGTGCTGTGGACTACGTCCGCCTTGCAGCGTAAGCATCATGCAGAAACGGAATCAGGGTGTCGAAGTATGAGCGCTGATCGTCGTACATGGCCATATGACTGCCGTGCTCACAGATCGCCACGCGGGCGTGAGGAATCAAGCTCCCCATCCGCTGGATTTGCGCAGGCGACATTTCATCGTGACGCGCCGCAATCAACAGCGTGGGCACGCTTATTCCATGCAGCCGGTCCCAGATATCCCATTGTCGGAAATTGCCGACGATATTGAACTCATCGGGGCCTTGCATGGTGTTGTAGACCTTCGCGTTCATCATGCGAAAGCACCTCTGCAGAGGTTCCGGCCAGGGACTGAGGCGACACACGTGTCGGCTGTAGACCTCCTCCATCAGTACCTGCTGATACTCGGGGGCCTCGAAGTCTCCTTCCGCGCGATGGCGCGCGATGACGGCTTGAGCGGCCGGAGGAAGCTGGCTCACCAGGACGGCCGCATATTTCACGTACTCGGCCACGCTCGCGGTCATGTTCGACACGACCAGTCCTGCGAGATGCTGCGGATAGCGCAACGCGTACTCCATTCCGAGCATGCCGCCCCACGAATGTCCATACAGGATAAAGCGCTCGAGACCGAGTGCCTGACGAACCTGCTCGACCTCTTCCCGGTAGCGATCGACCGTCCAGAGCGAGACGTCATCCGGAGAGTCCGAGAATCCGCAGCCGAGTTGGTCGTAGTACCAGAAACGCACATCCGCCTGCGGCAGAAAATCCTCCAAACACTCGAGGTAGAAGTGATTGAATCCCGGACCGCCGTGCAGCGTGAGTACCGGGGTGTTGCCAGTTCCGACCTGCTTCACCCACACCTCATATTTCCCGTCGATGCGCACGGTGCGTGAGCCTCCCGTGCGAACTCCGTCCGCTCGAGAGGATGGGACCGCACGCGCGGCCTCGCGCTGCGGCGATGGCGTCGTAGCGGCAAGCAAGGGTGAAGTGCGCGCCCACGCTACAGTTCCACCCGCGAGCAGAAGATCCCGTCTCGAAAGATCCGCCATGGTGGCCCCCGCCAATGCTGGTCTAATTATACTGCTGGGTCGATTGTATCGCGGCCGCGACCGGATCCTGACTCCATGCGGGCGAGCCGACCGGTGCCGACACTGCGCGAGGCGACACGGCACGATCTCGCTATGGCTCGGGAGTAACTCGTCGGCCGGAAGACGCATGAATGCGCACGACCTGCTCGCGCGGCACGGCAAACATGCCGAAGGGATAGTTGTCTCTCAGATGCTGCTTGGTCGTGAAGGGAAACAGCCGCAAGTCTTCGAGCAAGCGCAGGCGCTCGAGTTGCAGCGCACGCAGTTCGCCAATGCTTGCCGTTTCGATCGGATCGTATGCGTCGCGTGAGGCGGATTGCATCGGTGTCCTCAGAAACTGCCGCTATGTCACCGCCTGGGACTACGAGCTGATCGAGACAGAGCAGACCCCCACGGCCGCCACGGGAGCCAACCTGTGACGAGATGCAGGCGATGACTTACATGACGACAGAAATCACTTTCTCCTCGGTACAGGCGTCCAGGCCGCGCCAGCCCAACTCGCGCCCGATGCCGCTCGTCTTGAATCCACCCCAGGGCAGGCGCGGATCAATAGCGCCCCAACCGTTGATCCACACGGTGCCGGCGCGCACTTTCGACGCGAGAGAGTGGGCCGCGTTGATATCGCGCGTCCAGATCGACGCTGAGAGACCGTAACACGTGGCGTTTGCAAGGCGTACGGCCTCGTCCGTGTCGTCAAAAGCCATGACCGCACCGACGGGACCAAAGATCTCCTCCTGGGCAATCCGCATCTCATTGCGGACGCCCGAAAGGATGGTCGGGCGGAAGAAATAGCCCTTTCCGGCCCGACGATCGCCACCCGCGACAATCTTTGCACCCTCCCCGACGCCCACCTTCACGTATCCCGTGACTCGATCCATCTGTTTCTGGCTGATCAGCGCACCCATGTTGGTGTCTGGGTTGAACGGGTCACCCTGCTTCACACCGGCAGCGGCTGCCGCGAGACTGCGGCATCTACATCCTGCGCGCTGCCAGCGGCAACCTTGCTGAGCACGACCT
>Ga0137415_10006410_pt1 | contig 11658 bp, 10 predicted proteins | sample CZODoug3_1_1_16f_FD_183082 | JGI IMG/M metagenome (GOLD analysis project Ga0137415, IMG submission 183082) | Vadose zone soil fungal communities from Angelo Coast Range Reserve, California, USA - CZODoug3_1_1_16fungal (Hybrid Assembly) | ecosystem: Environmental > Terrestrial > Soil > Vadose...
ACCCACTCGGTGGCGAGCGAGGAGCTGGCGATGGCCGACCCGCAACCGAAGGTCTTGAACTTGGCTTCTTCAATGACCTGGGTATCGGGATTGATCTTCATCTGCAGCTTCATCACGTCGCCGCATTCCGGCGCGCCGACGAGACCCGTTCCGACGTTGGGGTCTTCCTTCGGCATACTGCCGACGTTGCGGGGATTGTTGTAGTGATCAACCACTTTATCGCTGTATGCCATTAGCCGTTGCTCCTTGCGAGATTCACGAGATTACCGAAACCAGCGCTCTTGACAGCCTTGTCCGTGAGCGAAACGTTCGGCACGGAAGCCGAACGGCCCGCGGTCAGTTGACGAAGAGCGTCCTTGATGAATTCCGCGCCGAGCCCGAGCATCTTCAGAAAGGCGCGCACTTGCTGAAGCTCGTGAAAAGAGCGCTCGCCGGCAACGGCCGCCTCTTCTCCTTCTCCGCCGTAGGGCACAAACGTCACGCGGAAAGCCGCGCCAGTGCCGCCGATGGAGCGATGAATGCGAATTGTACCTTCATTTGCCATGTTGTTTCTTCCAGTCCTTTAGGCTGTTTGCCACTTCATTTTAGAAATATCGATGCCTTCTTTGGCCATTTCGTAAAGCGGGGAAAGCTCGCGCAACTTGGTGACGACTTGAACCATCTTGTCGATCACGTAGTCGACTTCCTCCTGGGTATTGAACCGGCCGAGGCCGAATCGAATCGAGGTGTGGGCGAGGTCTTCGCCGACGCCTAATGCTTTGAGTACGTAGCTGGGCTCCAGGGTTGCCGAGGTACAGGCCGAACCGCTGGAAACCGCGATGTCGTTGATGCCCATGAGCAGCGACTCGCCTTCGACGTAGGCAAAGCTCATGTTCAAGTTGTTGGGCAGACGGTGCTCCATTGAGCCGTTGATAAAGACCTCGTCCAGCTTGGCTTCCAAGCCTTTCTGGAGGCGCGTGCGCAAGGCGAGCAAGCGCGCCGCTTCTTCGGGCATTTCCTTCTGTGCAATCTCGCAGGCCTTGCCAAGGCCGACGATGCCGGGCACGTTCAGTGTGCCGGAACGCATGCCGCGCTCGTGTCCGCCGCCATCGATGATGGCGGAAAGTTGCACGCGGGGATTGCGGCGGCGGACGTACAAAGCGCCAACGCCCTTGGGACCGTAAATTTTGTGGCCGCTAATGGCCAGCAGGTCGATGTTGTCCTTCTGGACGTCGACCGGAATTTTGCCCACGGCCTGCACCCCGTCCACGGCGAAGAAGATGCCGTGTTCCTTGGCGATCTTGCCGATTTCCGCAATCGGATTGATTACTCCTATTTCGTTGTTGGCGTACATAATGGTGATCAGAATCGTTGTGGGCTTGATGGCCGCCTTCAACTCCTCGATGCTCACGCGTCCGTCGCGTTGGACGGGCAAATAGGTGACCTCAAAGCCGTGCTTTTCGAGGTTCTTGCAGGTATCCAGCACGGCCTTGTGCTCGATGGCCTGGGTGATGATGTGATTGCCCTTTTCGCGGAACATCTCCGCGATACCCTTAATCATCAAGTTGTCGGATTCGGTAGCGCCACTGGTGAAGATAATTTCTTTCGGAGTGGCGTTGATCAGCGAAGCGATCTGCTGGCGCGAGGTTTCCACGGCCTCTTCGCCCGCCCAGCCGAAAGAATGGTTGCGGCTCGCGGCGTTGCCGAACTTCTCGGTGAAGTACGGCAGCATCGTTTCGACCACACGCGGATCAACCGGCGTAGTCGCATGATTGTCCATGTAAATCGGTAGCTTGACGGCCATATTCCCTCTTCTCCTAAGTCGCACGCATGTGCGACCCCGACCGGGTCGCCGACAGCGCAACGAGCGCGGACTCGTTCGGCTCTTCGCTCATTTGTGAAATCGTTACAGCGCCCAAAACACTCAAAATGCTTTCATTGACACGGCGCAGCGGTTCTTTAACGGAACAGCGCTCCGTGGCGTCGCAATTCCCGTGGTTCGTTACGCACGAAGTGATCAACACGGGACCATCAATAGCGGAGATTACATCCAGGGCGCTAATCTGCGACGGCTCCTTCGCCAGTTGATACCCGCCGCTGGAGCCATGCTTTGCGGCAACCAGCGAGCGATGCGCTAACTTCTGCAGAACCTTGGCCATCAGCGTCGCGGAAATGCCATACTCCTCGGCAATCTCGTTGGCGCTGCAAGCATGCTGCTGGCGATGCATCGCCAGGTGCTTGACGGCAATCAAGCCGTAGTCTGCCTTTTTGGAGAGCTTGAACATCGTTCGACTCTTTGAACACTCCAGAATATGGGACTGATTCAGTCGCACATGAAGTATAAACCCAGCCAGACCGGAAAGTCAACTCGTGATCTTTCGTTAGCCTTGATGCAAACCTTTTGTTTCCAATAGTTTATAGTGCGACCGAAATAGTCTTAATTCATGGCGAATCTCAGCTAAGGGCTTCCGGAAGAGGCTAGCGACGGGAATCCCGCAATGAACTGCGTTTCGCCGGGTTTGCCAATGTGACATGGTAGCCTAGTGGTTCGATGGAGGAGATGGATGGGCGGATACAAAGGAAAGTGGAAACAGTTGCGCGGCGGAACTGTTTGCGGTCTGCTCTTGCTGGTCCTGGTTGCTCGAAATCATGTTCAAGCACAAACGCAGCCGCTGTCAGCCACTGATCGGCCCACACAAACGGAGGCGAAAGCCGGGAAGAAGCACTCACCGGAGCGAACTTTTGTCCTCGTCGGTGCGGGGGACATCGCGAGTTGCAAGAATCCGGAAGGCGCCCGGGCGACCGCCAAACTGATCGGGCAAATTCCAGGGACGGTTTTCGCGGCAGGCGACCTGGCGTATGAAAAAGGTAGCGCGGAAGATTTCAAGAATTGCTATGACCCTGCGTGGGGCCGCTTTAAAAACCGGACGAAACCGGCTTTGGGCAATCACGAGTACGTCGAACCCACGGCGTCGGCCTATTTTCAATATTGGGGAGTACAGGCGGGGCCGCAGGGCAAGGGCTACTACAGCTATGAGCTGGGAGACTGGCACATTGTGGTGCTGAATACCAACTGCAACGCGAAGGACCTGGGAGGCTGCGGGACGGGCTCACCTCAAGAGACGTGGCTGAAAGAGGATCTTGCAAAGCGGCCCAGTGCTTGCATTCTGGCGTATGGGCACCACGCTCTCTTCAGCAGCGGCGTATTCAAAAGACATGCCGTACATCCTGAGTTGAAGCCGCTATGGGAAGACCTGCACGCTGCCCACGCCGACCTGGTTCTTGCCGGACATGAACATTCCTATGAACGTTTTGCACCGCAGGACCCGGAAGGCAAAGCCGATCCCGCGAACGGAATTCGAGAAATCGTGGCGGGGACGGGAGGGCGAAGCCACGATCTTCTTGGCTTTGCCACTCCAAACAGTGAAGTTCGAGAGTGGGACACTTTCGGGGTCCTGAAGCTCACACTCTCACCAGGGAAATATTCTTGGGAGTTCATCCCTGAACAGGGGAAGACTTTTCGTGATTCCGGGGACGGCGTCTGTCACAACTATCGGGCGGAAACGAACTAAATAACGTCTATGTCGGCACAATTCACGCATAGCGTTCCGTAGCAGTGGTTCGTGACATAAGAAAGTGCGCAGCAAGCTGCGCCACTACAAAGACTTAGGGTGGCTAACTCCATCAACGCACATTGGGCACAGGGAAACTAGGGTTTCGCGGTAGAACAGGCGCCACTTGCGGCCGCGGTTTCGACGAGTTTCTGGACGGCGGGCGCGGGAATTAGCAGGAGTTGTGCCTTAGGTTTCTTAGCAGCATCGATGCTCGCCAACTGTTGTGCTTTCCACGAGTCGGCCGCTGGTTGTGCCTTCGCGATCGCGTCGAGTGCAGCAAGCCCGGCGGAGCCAAGTGCCGCGAGGTCCTGTGAGCGGCCTGCGACTTCCTGTACCAGGAAAGAACGCTGAGCGAGCGGCTGAAGCATTGCGTCGTTGTCGCGCCAAGCTGTGAGTTGCGCGCGGAGCCGAGCTTCCACTGCTGGATCCTGACAGGAGGCTGCGACGAACTGATCGACTAATTCGCCGAAACGCCGTCCGGCATCGCTTTCCAGCGGAACGGCGTCCACGACGCGATTCATTGGCGTAGCACTGGTTGGCTCCGCTGGGGCAGTCTGTTCGCGCGTATAGTCCTTCACAGGTTCGAGGACATCGGCAAGAGTGCGTAAGGCGGCAAACTCCGCTGGCGATGCGGAACCTGCGAGGCGCTGCAACATGTGCCGCGAGACGGATCGGTGCGTGAGGCCCAGCCATTCCAGCCGGGCGCTGACAAAATCCAGACGCGCATACATTGAACCGGGATCGCGGACTTCCTGCGGAGACCAGAAACGTTCGGCAATCGCGGCATTCCTGGGCCAGATGCGCGAATCTACGTTTTCTGGGTTCACGTACTCGGCCCACATGCACGATTCACCGCCAAGGATTCTCTGTTTCTCCTGCGGAGAAAGATTCGCCGCATCGCCGCTCATGGGGTCCACGGCGTAGTGCCGCGCGGCGGACCATCCCAAATCCAGGTAGTAGCCGTTCGAAAGAATCCCTCGGTAGCCCTGTTTGGCGGCTTTCGCCAGCGAAGCTTGACCACGCCACGACTGAATTACAATGTCCTTGGGCACGCCCTCGACCAGCACTTCGTCCCAGCCGATCACGGTTTTTCCATGCTTGGTTACCAACTTCTGGACGCGCCCGCTGAAATAGGCCTGCAACGCTTCATTGTTCTTGATCCCATGCGCCTTCATGAACACTTGAATCTTTGGATTGGCATCCCACTCTTTGCCATTGACCTCGTCGCCGCCAATGTGAAAATAGTGGTCTGGAAAAACTCTGGCCATCTCACCGATCAAGTCATCGAGAAACTTGTAGACTTTCTCGTTCGTGGGGTCCATAGCCGGATCGAAGATTCCCCACTTGCGCTCGATGGCGTAGGGTCCTTTGCCGCTGGCCAGCTCGGGATGCCCCACGAACCACGCAGTGCTATGCCCCGGCATATCGAATTCCGGCACGACGCGAATTCCACGGTCCCTAGCGTACGCGACCAGATCGCGAATTTCATCCTGCGTGTAGTAAAGGGCGTCGGAGCCCAATTCATGGAGCTTTGGATATTTCTTGCTCTCCACGCGAAAGCCCTGGTTCTCCGAGAGGTGCCAATGGAAAACGTTCATCTTCACGGCTTCCATACCGTCGATATTCCGACGGATGACATCGAGGGGGATGAAATGACGGGCGGAATCGATCATCAACCCTCGCCATGGGAAACGCGGCTGGTCTTGAATCGTAACGACGGGCACTGCAAATCCGTTGGGCGATACCTCTACGAGTTGCAGAAACGTTTGCAGTCCATGCATCGTTCCGAGCGGCGTAGATGCGCGTAGCCTCGCGCTCGCCGTGCTGACGTCAAGGATGTAGGATTCATCCTCTCCGACCTCCTGAATCTCTTTGCTGGCGTGATCGGTTTGAATCACCAGCGTCCCTTTTCCTGTCTTGGAGGGCTTGAGCGCGAGCGCAAGGCCCGTTTGACGCGCGAGTTGCTTCAGGAATCGCTCGCCGGCGCGCTCCAGCCGCGGCTCGCTGTAGCCGGTGAACGCTATCGAAAACGACGAGTCCACTGCCAGCCTGCCGGTGCCGGACCGCATGTTGGCGGGAAGCGGCATCAGATTCAATACAGGTTGTTGAGCTGTGGTCATCGCCGGGTACGACAAAACACAAAGAACAAGTATGCCAAGGCTATGCAATCGCGCATTCTGAGCCATTGTCGGGAAAATCCTCCCCCCGTAGCGTACCAAATCTTTAGAGACTGCTATGTAGCACGAGTTTCGGCATACTGTCATAACTTCGACGTCCCGCGAAGAGGATTCGTTCCGCCCCGAAAGAATCCACTTTGGCCTCTCGTCAAGTTTGCAAGAGCAGTTTCGCCCGCCTGAGTTAGAATAAGCGCAGACGTGCGGCGGCGCTTCCACGATGAAGACTTCCATTGCTATTTATCCCGGCTCATTCGACCCGGTCACCAACGGGCACCTCGACCTCATCGAGCGGGGGGAGAAGATGTTCGATTTGATCATCGTCGCCGTCCTGCGGAACGCCGAGAAGCAACCTTTGTTTTCGGTAGCCGAGCGCGTCGAAATGCTGCGCGAAGTTACCAAGCAGTGGACCAGCGTGGAGATCGATGTGTTCGACGGACTGCTGGTGGATTACGCCCGCAAGCGCGGAGCCGGCGTAATCTTGCGCGGAATCCGCGCCGTTTCCGACTACGAATATGAATTGCAGATGGCCTTGATGAACCGGAAATTGGAGCCACGGCTTGAAACGGTATTCATGCTTCCGGGGCTGACGTACAGCTACTTGAGCTCGAAACTGGTCCGCGAAATTGCCCAGCTTGGGGCTTCGCTCAAAGGCTTGGTGCCGGAAGTGGTCGAGCAGCGCTTGCGCGCCAAAGTTTCGTAAGCGAATTTATCGTCAACCGTAAACAGGAACTGCATTCGAGGAGCAAAGGTGCAACTAACAGACCGCATCAATCGCATACAAATCTCGCCGACTGCGACGGTTATCAGCGAAGCGGAGAAGCTGAAGACGCGCGGAATCGATATCGCGGACTTCGGCCCTGGCGAGCCGGACTTTCCTACGCCGGACCACATCAAAAGGGCGGCGATCAAAGCCATCGAAGAAAACAAATCGAAATATACACCGACGGGCGGGATCATGCCGCTGCGCGAAGCGATTTGCGCGTGGCACAAGCGCGAACTGGGCTCGTCGTACGAAGCGAAAGAATGTGTTGTGAGCGTCGGCGGCAAGCACTCCATCTTCAACGTGATGAGCGTGCTGATCCAACAGGGCGACGAGGTCATTGTTCCCGCGCCGTATTGGGTGAGCTTTCCTGACATCGTGAAGTATGCAGGCGGCAGGCCAGTATTCGTAGAAACGAAGGCGGAAGATGGCTTCAGCGTGAAAGCAGCCGCGATTGAAAAAGCCATAACGCCGAAAACGCGATTGCTAATCCTGAATTCGCCCAGCAATCCAACGGGCGGCGTGGTGTCGCCGGATGAGTACGAGCGCATCCTCGAGGTCTGCAAGAAACACAAAGTTTGGCTGATGGGCGACGAGTGCTATTCGCACTTCACTTATGAACCGCACAAACCGTACTCGATCGCCAGCGCTGCGGGTTCGAAAGAAAATGTCATCATTATTGGGTCCGTTTCGAAGACTTTCGCCATGACCGGCTGGCGCATCGGTTACACTTTGGGGCCGGAAGCATTAATCCAGGCGCTCACCAAACTGCAAAGTCAGTCCACATCGAACGCCACTTCGATCGCGCAATACGCCGCTCTCGAAGCAATGCGCGGCACGATGGAGACCGTTCCGGTAATGCTCGCCGAATACGAAAAGCGGCGCAAACGCATTGTGGAAGGTCTGCGTGGGATTCCCGGCGTGACTTGCGAATGGCCGGGGGGCGCGTTTTACGCTTTCCCGAACATTTCCGCCCACCTTTCAAGCGTAGGCGGCAAGCCAGCGCTAGCAAAGACGTGCGCGGAAATCTCGAAAATGTTGCTGGACAAAGCGCATGTGGCGGTTGTGCCGGGTGAAGCCTTTGGCGCACCGGGATACTTGCGGCTTTCCTACGCCACTTCCATCGAACGCATCGACGAAGGTCTGCGCCGCCTCGAACGTTTCTTCTCGCGCGCTGAAGCCGCGTCGTAAACCGTGAAGCCGGAGCCTTTTCGCATAGAGCCCACTTTCGTTCCGCGCATTTGGGGCGCGCGCGCGCTAGCGCCTCTTTATCCTGAAAAATCGAATCTGCCGGAACCGATAGGCGAAGCCTGGCTCACGGGCATCGATTGTAAAGTTGCTTCCGGCCCGTTTGCAGGCAAGACCCTAGGCGAAGCGTGGCGAGAGATGCCGCCCGAGTGGCGCGGAACACGTTTCACCGAGCCAGGCGATTTTCCGATTCTCATCAAATTCATTTTCCCGAATGATAAGCTTTCGATCCAAGTGCATCCGGACGATGCCTATGCCGCCGCCCACGAACAAGCTGCTGGCGGCCGAGGAAAAACGGAGATGTGGCATTCGCTCTATGCTGAATCCGAAGCAGGTGTCCTCATCGGACTCGACCCGAAGGTAGACAAGGAGAGTTTCATCAAGGCGATGGAGAATGGCGCGCTGGAGGACCTTTTCGTGCACTGGCGCGTGCAACCGGGAGACACCTTTTTTGTGCCTGCGGGAACACCGCACACGATTGGATCCGGAATGGTGCTCTGTGAGATTCAGGAGTATTCCGACCTGACCTATCGTGTGTACGACTATGGGAGGGTTGACGCCAAAGGAATTCCCCGAGAATTGCACATCAAGAAGGCACTAGATGTGATTCAGTTCGGTCGACCGATTGGCGCAAAGACATCGAGAATCCGCTTGCGCGCGCATGGCTCCGAAGTTTCGCTTATCGCTGCTTGCCGTTATTTCGCCACCGAACGGTGGAAGATCGGAGTTGAAACTAATGTCCCTAGATGTGCTGAGCATTTCGAACTGCTTGTCATCCTAACCGGCAATGGAAATCTCTCTTGGGAGACGGGCTCGGCGAAATTTCAAAACGGCGAATGCTGGTTAGTCCCTGCGGGTATGGAGAAGCTTGCGCTGGTCCCCGGAAGCCTCCTGAAGGTCCTGAGAACCTACGTCCCGGATATGACAGCACTGAGTGCTAGGTTGAAAGATGCGGGCTGCGGGTTCCAAGAGATCGAGAAGACAATATTTTGAGTGAGACGGCGACACACGAATGACAAATAATGAACTGACCGCTCACGCTGTGATCCTTGCCGGGGGGCGCGGGACGCGCTTCTGGCCGCGCAGTCGCACGCGCACTCCTAAACAGCTTTTGGACATCGTGGGCAAAGATACGATGTTGCAGCAGACTGTTGCGCGTCTGAAACCGCTGATTGCGCCGGGGCGCATCTGGACGGTTACGAATGGGGAACAGGCCGTCGCCGTGCGCAAGCAGGTTCCGGCAGCGGCACGCAAGCGCGTGCTGATCGAGCCGATGGGATTGAACACTGCCGTGGCGATTGGGCTGGCGGCCGTTCATGTTCGCCATGCGGTGCGCGGCGATGCGTTGATGGCCGTCCTTCCCGCCGATCATTACATCGAGCAACCGCAAAAGTTCCGGGAGATCGTGAGCGCAGCGCTCGACGTGGCTCGCGAGCCGGGACGCATGGTTGTGCTTGGCATCCCGCCAACCAGGCCAGAGACAGGTTTCGGCTATATCGAAAGAACAGGCGGGCCGATCGATTCAAAAAGATTTCCGGTTTTTGCCGTGCGCCGATTCACAGAGAAACCCGAACTGAAGCTCGCGCAAGAGTACGTCGCTTCCGGAAACTATCACTGGAATGCCGGGATGTTTTTCTGGCGCGTATCGACGTTCCTGGAGAATCTGAAGAACTTTCTGCCAAAGACGAATACCGCGCTGGAAAAGCTAGCGGAATTCATAGGAACGCGTCACTACCAAGGCAAATTGCGCGCGATTTATTCCAAGCTCGACAATATTTCCGTGGATTACGCCGTGCTTGAACCCGCCACCCGCACAGAAGGACCGTGGCGCGTGTTTGTGATTCCTGCCGAAGTGGGCTGGAGCGACATCGGCTCTTGGGCCGCCGTCTATCAATTGCTGGCAAAGAAAAACGGCGAAAATGTTTTCGCCGGGCATGCTTACACGGTGGATGCGGAAGGGAATTTTCTGTGGAGCCCTTCAAAATTTGTGGCGGCGATTGGCGTGCGCGATCTTGTGGTCGTGGAGACGCCCGATGCGCTGCTCATCTGCCCGCGCGACCGCGCCCAGGAAGTCGGCAAGGTCGTGAAATGGCTCGAAGAGCAGCGCCGGAAGGACCTCCTCTAAGCACGCCAATCCGGCTGTTTGGCGGCTATATCGCTTCGCGTATACTTTCCTCAGCTTCCCATGACTGCAATCAAGTTTGGCACCGATGGCTGGCGTGGCATCATCGCGGAAGATTTTACTTTCGCGAACGCGCGCGTCGTGGCACAGGCTATCGCGCGCTACGTCGTGCGATGCGAAGATGCGCGCAAGGGTGTCATCATCGGCTACGACCATCGCTTCGCCTCGGACGAGATCGCCGCTGCTGCTGCCCAAGTAGTGTCCGGCAGCGGCACACCTGCTTTTTTGACGGACAAGCCCTGTCCCACTCCGGCGGTTTCCTTGCTCGTGCGGCAACGCAGGGCGGCTGGCGGCATGATGATCACCGCGAGCCACAACCCCTATCCATGGAATGGCATCAAGTACAAAGCGAGCTACGGCAGCTCGGCTTTGCCTTCCATAGTGGCGCAGATTGAAAGCGATCTCGAAATCGTGCAGCGCGCGAACGTGGCGCCGCTGCCACCTCAGAAAAACCTCATTCAGCTCCTGGAGCCGCGCGCGCCTTATCTCGAGACACTTGAAAAACTGGTGGACTGGAAGAAACTACGCGATGCGCGCTTCCGCTTCGTTTTTGACCCCATGCATGGGTCGGCGGCGGGCTTGCTGCCCAAGCTATTCCGTCGTAATGGCATCACTTGTGATGAAATTCGCGGCGCGCGCGATCCGCGTTTCGGCGGCGTGCATCCGGAGCCGATCGAGCCGCACATTGAAGCGCTGCGCCAGGCCGTGCGCGCCGGAAAATACGACGCGGGCTTTTGCGCCGACGGCGATGGCGACCGTGTTGGAGCGATCGACCGCGACGGCGCGTTCATCAACCCCCATCAAATTTTTGCACTGCTCGTCTGGCATCTCGCGGGAACTCGCAACTTGCCAGGAGATATCGCCAAAACTTTCTCTGTTACCAAGCTCATCGACAAGCTCGCCACAAAATTCGGCCGGAAGCTTCACGAAGTGCCCATCGGCTTCAAGTACATCTGCGAGCTGATGCTTGAACAGAACATTTTGATCGGCGGCGAAGAAAGCGGCGGAATCGGCACCAGTCTGTACATCCCCGAACGGGACGCCACAGTTTCCGCGCTCCTGCTCGCGGAATTGATGGCCTGGCACGGTAAGTCGCTTGGCGAGCTGCTGGCGGTGCTTACAGGGGAATTCGGCGAGTATCACTATGGCCGCGTCGATCTTGATCTGAAGCCCGGCCAAAAGGAAAAAGCCATCACTCATTTTTCGGATATTAAGCTGACCCGGATCCTCGATCTTCCTGTGGTGCGCCGGGAAGACATGGACGGAATCAAAGTGTACCTGGGCGAGACCGGATGGGTGATGGTTCGCGCTTCCGGAACAGAAAATTTGTTGCGCGTGTATTCGGAGACGTCAAAGCCCGAAACGACAAGCCACATTCTCAATGCCGTAACTCAAATCGTTCACAATCTATAGGTGACCCATGAACACGATAAACTTGAAAGACAAATTCAGCCTTATTTCCGAACACTACAAGCCCTGCATCATCGGTGAAGTCAATGATTGCCTGGTGAAAGCCGTCAAATTCAAGGGAGAATTTCTCTGGCATCATCACGATAACGAGGATGAACTTTTTCTCGTCGTGAAGGGCTCTTTCCGCATGAAATTCCGCGATCGTGAGCGTGTGGTGCGCGAAGGCGAGTTCATTGTCGTCCCGCACGGCGTCGAGCACTGCCCCGTTGCGGACGAAGAGGTCCACGT
>Ga0137415_10006417_pt1 | contig 11653 bp, 10 predicted proteins | sample CZODoug3_1_1_16f_FD_183082 | JGI IMG/M metagenome (GOLD analysis project Ga0137415, IMG submission 183082) | Vadose zone soil fungal communities from Angelo Coast Range Reserve, California, USA - CZODoug3_1_1_16fungal (Hybrid Assembly) | ecosystem: Environmental > Terrestrial > Soil > Vadose...
TCGGTCGAGGCCGACTCGATGGACGATTTCCGGCACTACGCCGTCGTCACCAAGTCGACGAAGACGCAACGCACGGACTTCGGGTCGGTCAAGCCGGTGGAGCGCAAGATCCTGGACGGGCCGTTCGAGTGGACCGGCGTCAAGTCGAAGTACTTCTTCGCCGCGGCGCTCGCCGTGGAGGACAACCAGCAGCGCTTCGGCGCGGCGATCGTGGAGGGCGGCCCGCGTACGGTCTCGACCTCGGGGCTGTTCGGCCGTTCGACGGTGGCGACGCATGCCGCCGTCGCCCTGACACTCCCCGTGCCGCCAGCGGGTGGGTTCGACTACCAGCTGTACGTCGGGCCGCTCGAGTATCGGCGTCTCTCGCAGCTCGGCCACGATCTGGACGATGCCAATCCGTACGGCGGCTTCCTGCAGCCCATCATCCAGCCCGTATCAGTGCTGGTCGTGAACATCCTGATCTGGATGCACGATCAGCTGAAGCTGGCCTATGGCTGGGTGCTCGTCATCTTCGGCATCCTGGTCCGACTGCTGCTGTGGCCGCTCAATCAGCGCGCCATGGAGTCGAGCATCCGGATGCAGGCGGTGGCGCCGCTGTTGAAGCAGATCCAGGACCGCTACAAGAACGAGCCTGAACGGCTGCAGCGCGAGATGATGAAGCTCTACAAGGAACACAACGTCAGCCCGTTCGGCGGCTGCCTCCCCATGCTCCTGCCGATGCCGGTGCTGTTCGCGCTGTTCTTCGTGTTCGCGAACACCATCGAGTTTCGCGGCGTGCCGTTCCTGTGGCTGTCGGATCTGTCGCGCCCCGATCCGTACTACATCATTCCGATCCTGATGGGGCTCTCGATGTTCGTGCTCTCGAAGGTCGGACAAATCGGGGTGCCGCCCAACCCGCAAAGCAAGATGATGCTGTACTTCATGCCGGCGTTCTTGACCCTCTTGTTCCTGAACTTCGCGTCCGGGTTGAATCTGTACTACGCCGTGAGCAACATCTTCAGCATCCCGCAACAATATCTGATCGCGCGGCGGCGCCTGCGGGACCAAGGCAAGAAGACCTAGGGACCGGGGACTAGGGGCTAGGGACGAGGGAAGCATGCTTTCCGATCCGATCGTGGCCCTCGCGACTCCTCCCGGCCGTTCCGCCGTCGCTCTCATCCGCCTGTCAGGGCGCGGGGCGTTCGATGTGGCCGCGCGCGCCCTGCGGCCGTTTCAGCCCGATCCGCCCCGCACCGTGCATCGCGTCCAGGTCGTGCATCCCGCCACCGGGGCGCCCGTGGACGATGCCCTCGCCGCCTGCTTTCGCGCGCCCCGCTCCTACACCGGCGAGGACCTGGTCGAGCTCTCGACCCACGGCGGACTGCTCGTCCCCGCGGCCGCGGTCGCCGCGCTGGTGGCCGCCGGAGCGCGGCCTGCCCGGCCGGGAGAGTTCACGCGCCGCGCGGTGCTCAATGGCAAGCTCGACCTGCTGCAGGCCGAGGCGACCGCCGACCTGATCGATGCCGGCTCGCCCGCCCAGGCGCGGCGCGCCCTGCACCAGCTCGACCGCGGACTCTCGACGCGGCTGGGCGAGCTGCGGACGGAGCTGCTCGAGCTCGAGGCCCTGATCGCCTACGAGATCGATTTTCCGGAAGAGGACGAAGGCCCGGTGGCACCGGAGCGCGTGCAGCGCGCCTGGCGTGCCGCGCGCGATCGCATCGCCCGGCTGCTCGACACGGCGCCCGAAGGGGAGCGGCTGCGGGAAGGCGCCCTGCTCGTGATTGCCGGTCGCCCCAACGCGGGCAAGTCATCGCTCTTCAACGCGCTGCTCGGTACGGAGCGCGCGATCGTGACGGAGGTCCCGGGCACCACGCGCGATGCGGTGGAGGCGCACGCGGTGCTCGAGGGCTTCCCGTTCCGGCTGGTGGACACCGCAGGCCTGCGGGAGAGCGACGACCGCGTCGAGCGGTTGGGAATCGAAGTGAGCCGAAAGTATCTCGCGGCGGCGGACCTGGTGCTGTTCTGTCGGGATGCAGGATGCGAGATGCGGGATACGGAGTCTCAGGGATTTCTGGCCTCATGTCGCGCACCAGTGGTCGAAGTGATGACAAAGATCGATCTCACTGACCGCTTGACCGGCGGTGTGTCCGTGGTGACCGGGCAAGGCCTCGCGGAGCTGCGTCGCAAGCTCGCGGAGGTCGCCTTCGGCCGCCTGGTCGCGCTGGGCGACGTGGAGCCTGTCGTCACGCGGGCGCGGCACCGCGGCGCGCTGGAGCGCGCCCTGGCCGAGGTCGAAGCGTTCCACTCTGCGCGAGGGAGCGGCGTCGATGCGGCCGCGGCCGCGACGCACCTGCGCGTGGCGGTGGGCGCGCTCGACGACCTGATCGGTGTGGTGACGCCGGACGACGTGCTGGATCGGGTGTTCGCGACTTTTTGCGTGGGAAAGTGATCCCTCTGTCCGTCTTCACGTAATCCTGACATCGCAGGAGCCAGACGTCAGAATCCTGCTTGCCGACCCTCCCAATCGGCGCCATGTTCTTCGTCCCCATTGTTGTGAGGGCCCTGTGTCACTTGTCAGGTCGGTTCCACGATTCGCCACCCTCGCCGTGGCGGCGGCAGCGGCGTGCTCGTATGACGCGCGTGTCCCATCCGAGCCGTCGGTCGCTCGGGCGCCGGCGTTTGCCGTCCAAGCGGCAAACCGTGGGGCCCCAGGGCAGAACGGCCGTCACATCGTAACCTTCCGCGGCCAGATCCCGACCGACTTCGCCGCGCAGATCGGGCACCTTGGCGGCCAAGTCGTTTGGACGTCACCCGGGGCCGGCCTTGCTGTCGTGCGCGGCCTTTCCAGCACCTCGGCCGCCTCTCTTGCGAGCAACCAGAGCGTGGCCGAGGTTGACCAGGACGACCTGCTCCAGCTCGACCAGCCAACGCTCGGCGTGGTCGATGGCGGCGGTGGCACCGGTCTGCAGAGCGCGGACAACCCGGCCGGAGCGGTACGATTCGCCCGCCAGTGGAACATGCGAGCGGTGCAGGCAGATGCGGCCTGGGCGCACGGGTTCCTCGGATCTTCGAGCGTGTCGATTTTCATGCTCGACAGCGGGATTGACTACCTCCACAGCGATCTCGTGGGACGCATCGATCTGGATCGCTCCGTTAACCTGCTCGGCACGTTTGACGCTCCGGCCGTGGTCGGCAAAGACACGGTGATCGTTCCGTTCACGGAGGCGGACACGGTAGCGAAGTACTTCCCGACCCGGTTGCCGATCACGGATCTGTTCTTCCACGGCACGCACACAGGGGCCACCGTGTCGAGCAACGCCGTCCGAACGGCAGGCGTGACCTCGAAGACCAAGCTCGTCGCGGTCAAGGTGTGCGGGTACATTAACCTCTGCCCGTTCAGCTCGATCCTCGGAGGCGTGCTTTACGGCGCTGCCAACGGGGCGGACGTGATGAATCTGAGTCTCGGGGGCGCCTTCCTGAAGAAGGGGAACAAAGCGTTCATCCAACTCCTTGGCCGGGTCTTCGAGTTTGCGCACAGCCAGGGGGTCACGATTGTGGTGTCCGCCGGCAACGCCGCCTTTAACCTCGACACGCACGGCAACATCTATTTCTCATTCTGCGATACGCCGGGCGTCATCTGCGTTGCCGCGACGGGCCCTACTTCGGATGCGACGGGTCAGACCACCCTTACGGGTCCTTGGACGGATGTAGACGCGCACGCGTTCTACAGCAATTTCGGGCGCAAGGCTATTGATGTGGCCGCTCCCGGCGGAAACAGCTCGTTCGGCCCGGATCTACCAGCGCCAGCCAGCAGGGACGTTTTCGTGTGGGCTCCGTGCAGCCAGACCGCGATCTTCACCGATCCGACGACGGGTGCGAAGTTTTTCCCGTGCGCCGCAAGTTCCATCTTCCTGATCGGTGCGCAAGGCACCAGCATGTCTGCGCCGCACGTCACAGGTACGGCAGCTTTGCTGGTGTCGATCCTTGGCCGGAATCCGGACGCGATCAAAGAGCGCATTGACGAGTCGGCGGACCAGGTTGGCACCATACAGGTGCGGGGATTCTACGGCAACGGCCGGCTGAATGTGGCTCGCGCCGTTGGGGCCATCCCGTGACGAAGTAGCCTAGATCGGATTAAGCGGATTAATTGAAAGGGCGGCGGCTCCTGCGAGGTGCCGCCGCCCTGCCTTTTTCGGCAACCTGAGAGGAGATCACCGAATGGACGTGCAGGCCCAACCGGTTCCCGCGATGCGTTCCCCGGAGCGCTGGCTCGCCGTCCTGCGCGTCGCCGTGGGTTTCTGGTTCGCCAAGGCGATCTTCACGAAGCTCAGCATTACGCTGGCCTGGGGTTTTCTGCCCGTGCCCACGGCGTCGGATCGTTGGCAGCACCTCATGCCGGTCCTAGTGACAAAGTATGCGGAGGGCAACCCGATCGGCTTCTTCAGGGAATTCCTTCTGAACAGCGTCGTCCCGAACAGCCATGTGTACGCCCAGCTCACCGCGTTCGGCGAAGCCGCGGTCGGTCTGGGGCTCGTATTCGGATGCTTTACGATGCTCGCCGCGGCGATTGGATTGGTGCTGGTCGTGAATTACGGTCTCGCGGTGCAGTGGCAGGGCTCGGCACAGCAGGGGTTCCACTACATGCTGATCACCACCCTGGTGGTGATTCTCGGCGCGCACGCGGGGAGGACCTGGGGGCTGGACGGATTCGTCCGAGCCCGGCATCCGGGTTCGTGGCTCGCCCGGCTGCCGCTCGGCTAGGGGATGTACAGCAGGTCGTTGGGCCGCTCGCCCACCGGGACGGCCGTGACGACCTTGCGCACCCTGGTGTCGATCACCGACACGGTGTTAGAGCGTCCATCCGCCGTATAGAGCCACCGTCCATCCGGCGACAGGGCGATCCCCCAGGGCCGCCGCCCCACGGCGATCGAGTCGATCACGACGCGTTTGACCACGTCCACGACGCTGACGCTCGCCGCGGCGCCTTCCGTGATATAGGCGAGCCGGCCGTTAGGCGCGAAGGCGATGCGCACGGGCTTGGTCTTGCCGTCGCGAATGGGGAACTGCCCCACCACGCTGTCTTTGACCACATCGATGATCGTCAGGTTGCCTCCCGCCTCGGCCGACACCCAGGCGCGGGCGCCGTCGGGCGTAAAGGCGATGGTGCGGGGGTTGTCGCCCACGTGCAGGGTGTGAAGCAAGTGGCCCGTCTTTGCGTCGAGCACGGACACGGTGTTGTTCGTCTCCGCGGTCACGTACACCTTGGCGCCGTCGCGCGAGATCGCCATGCCTTCGGGCTCCACTCCTACCGTGGTCGAGAACAATGTCTTGCCGGTCGCGAGATCGATCGCCGAGGCGTGCGCGATCTCCTCATTTGACACATAGGCCGTCTTCCCGTCCGGACTCAGCACCACGAGCTCAGGGTCGCGGTTCGCCGGGACTGTGCCTGTCACTCTGCCGCTCGCCACGTCGATCACTCCGAGCGCGTCGTCCTTGCCCAGGGCGACGTACACGGTCCTCTTGTCGGGGCTCAACGCCATGCCACGCGGGCGATTGCCCACCGGGATGGTCGCGACCACGGCGTTGGTGCGCGGGGAGACGACGGAGATGGTATTGGGGAGTTCGTTGCTGACGTAGAGCTGCGGCTCACGCGCGTCTGTGCCGAAGGCGCTCGCGAATACGAGGAGTGTGGCCAGGGCGGCGAGGCGCCGCCGGCGAGTGGTCTCGGTCAATGGAACGTCCCGGTCAGTCGTTGAAGATCGCCTGATCGACGTGCAGCGCCTTGTCGAGCCCGCGGAGGCGGTCGCGTCCCCGGATGCCCTTGAGGATCGCCCCGGTGAGATCGGCGCCCGTAACGTCGGCATCCGTGAGATCGGCGCCGGTGAGGTCCGCGCGGACCAGCAGCACCTTGCGCAGGTTCGCGCCAGTCAAGTCGGCGCCGCTGAAATCCACGCTGCTGGCATCGACGCGCATGATACCCATTCCCTGGTTTCCGGGATCCACGCCCAGGTTCGCCCTGATGAGCTTCGCGCGCCGTGCCTTGGCGTTGTTCATCGGCCCGATGAGACGGGCACCGGACAGGTCCGCGTCGGAGAGATCCGCGTCGTACAGGATGACGGCGAAGATGCTGGCATCACGCAGCACGGCGCGCCGCAAATCGACGCGATACGCGACGGCCACGTCCAGGTTCGCCGCGGTGAAGTCGGCATCGGTCGCGACCGCCTCCGTGAGCGTGGCGGAGGAGAGCTGCGCCTTGGCGAGATTGGTGCGCACCAGACGGCACCTGGTGAGGTTGGCGCGCTTGAAATCGACACCCGACAAATCGAGCCCAGAGAGATCCTGCCCGGTGAAGTCGGCGGGATGCGCAGGTGTCGCGCGCTCGAGCGCAGCGAGGACCTGCTCGCGGGTGAGGGGCTGCTGCGCGCGGCTGGCGTCGGGTGACATGCTCGCGGTGAACACTGCGAGGACCACCCCCGACAGCCTACCGGCGCGGCCCCTCACGGACTCTTGTTCTTCTGCTGCAGGTCGGAGAGCCGGTGCGGCCGTCCCGGCTTGAGCCAGCCGTCGCTTCGTGCCTTCACGTACACGTAAACCTCGTTGATCGCCGCGGAATCGAGCAGCACGTTCCAGGCGGGCATGCCCTTGGTGGGCCGGCCGTTCCAGGCGGTGTTGAAGAAGCTGTCGCGCGGGAAGTTCGCGCCCGTGGGGCTCACCGCCCAGCGCAAGTCGGGCGCGTTCGGAAGGATCGGGCGCATCGCGTCTTCGCCGTGGCAGCGGAAGCAGTAGACGTGCCACCACTTCCACCCCTGGTAGATGGAATCGGACACCAGCAGGCTGTCCCGCACGGTGTCCCGCGGGGCCGCTGCGGCGGCGCGCTGGCCTCCGGCCGGCGCCCAGGCCATAACGACTGCGGCCGTGATCCAGGCGCCCACCAGGCCGCCCCGCACGAAATGCTTCGTCCTCACGTCCCGTCTCCCTCGTTGGGTATACGTTCCGGCTGGCGGAGCGCCGCTACGGGCGCATCTCGATCATCGGCACGTTGTACTGACGCAGAATCTCCGTGATCTCGCCGTGCCGGCGGTCGATGACCGAATCGAGCGTGGCCTTGAGCGCCTTGTCGCGGTGCCGCACGGCCATCGCCATGCTGAAAGCGAACGGCATGCCTGAAACGGCGTCGCTGTCGGGCAACGCGACCATGGTGAGCGGAACGGGCTGCTGCTTTGCCCAATAGCCCGCCAGAGGTCCCCACACGATGGCGACGTCGATTGAATCCTTCGCCACCGCCTTGATGATGTCGTCGGGATGGTCGGCCTTGGGATCGGGATTGAGGAAGTTCCCGAACCCGACGAGGCCCACGATGCCGCGCGAGCCGAGCGCGTGCGCCGGGGGCGTGTTGGTGTAATCGTAGCCGATCATGTTCACGCCGATCTTCAGACGCTTGAGGAGCGTATCGTCGAGCGAGCGCAACTGGAGCCCCCGGTCGGCCCGGAACACGAAATAATAGGTGGAGCGGTAGTAGGGCTTCGTCGTGGCGACCGGGTCGAGGCCCACGGGAGCTTGGATCATGACGTCGCAGAATCCCCCGAGGATGGAGTTCCGCAGGACGCCACGGCGGCTGGGCCACCAGTAGTTGATGACGGTCGCGTTCAGGTCCCGGGCGACGACCTGCGCGATCTTGTTCTCGAATCCCTCCCCCTGACTGTTGGAGAAGGGCATGTCGTACGGGTCCGCGCAGACTCGCAGGTCCGACGCCGGCCGGGTCGGCGCGCCGGCCATGAGTGCGATCGTGGCGGTGGCGACGAGCAGCGCCCCCGTGAGCCTGCCCTGTATGGAATGCATCGCGTGCTCCCTGCGGAAACCGTCAGAAGGTGAAGAGGTGGCCAAGTACTACACCCGGTGCCGGAGCGGGTTCGCTCCGGCACCGGGTGCTCGACACATCTGCCAACTGCGATTGGTGTTACCCTGCGACTGCTTACAACCCGAACACGAGCAGCGTGCCGCCCGCGTTGCTGATGTTGATGTAGTCACCAAAGGCGCCGATCGCGCCGAGTGCGGCGGTCGGATCCTCGGGGCCGATGCCGAGCGCCACACCAGCGCCCGCCCAGCCGCCGACTCCGGAGAGCACGGCGACGTACTGCTTGCCGTCGGGCCCCAGATAGGTCATCGGGTTGCCGATGATCCCGGAGGGTGTCTTGAACTTCCACAGCAGCGTGCCGGTGGTCGCATCGACCGCCTTGAGCCAGCCTTCCATCGTGCCGTAGAACACGATGCCGGACGCCGTCGCCAGCGCCCCGCCGTACGCCGCCAGGTTCTCCTTCACTTCCCACTTCGCCTTGCCGATGGTGGGATCCCACGCGATGAACCGGCCGCGGTTACCGCCCGGGCCCGGGTACATGCGCACGATCGCGCCGACGTACGGCTGACCGGCCGAGTACTTCACCTCTACGCCCTCGTAGTCCATGCAGATGTTGTTGGTGGGGACGTAGAACAGCTTGGTGATCGGTGAGTACGCGGAGGGTTGCTGATCCTTGAAACCGATGGCGGCGGGGCAAATGCCCTCGGTGTTCTTCTTCGAGGTGGTCCCGTACTGCGGGTTGCGGACCGGGAGACCCGTCGAGAGATCGATCTTCGAGGCCCAGTTGACCGGCCCGAAGGGCTCGGCCACGAGCACTTTGCCGTTGGTCCGATCGACGGTGTAGCCGAAGCCGTTGCGGTCGAAGTGCACCAGCGCCTTCACCGGCTTCCCGCCGATCGTCAGGTCGACGAGGACGTTCTCGTTCACGCCATCGTAGTCCCACTCATCGTGCGGCGTCATCTGATACGCCCACTTCGCCTCCCCGTTGTCCGGGTTACGGGCGAAGATCGTCATGGACCACTTGTTGTCGCCGGGACGCTGATCGGGGTTCCAGCTGCCCGGGTTACCCGAGCTGTAATAGAAGAGGTTCAGCTGCGGGTCGTAGGAGTACCAGCCCCACGTGGTCCCGCCGCCGCGCGTCCACTCGTCGCCTTGCCAGGTGCTGACGCCGAGGTCCTTACCGCGGTGCGACGCGTAATTCGAGTTGGCATCGCCGACGATCTTGACGTCGGCGTCGGGGCCCGTCGAATAGGCGCGCCACACTTCCTTGCCGCTGTTGACGTCGTACGCCGTCACGCGACCGCGCACGCCGAACTCACCACCCGAAATGCCCGCGATCACGATGTCTTTGATCACGATCGGCGCATTCGTCATGGTCGAGCCGGTCTTGTAATCAGCGTTCGGCACGCGCCAAATCTGCTTGCCGGTCTTCGCATCCAGCGCCAGCAGATCGCCGGCGAGCAGCTCGATGAACAGCTTGCCGCTCGGATGGTAGGCAAGGCCGCGGTTCACCAGATCGCAGCACGCGATCGGCTTCGCCTCGGGTGGCTGGGCCGGAACATGCTTCCAGATCATCGGCGCGCCCTCTTTGGTCAGATCGAGCGCAAACACGATGTTCGGGAACGCGCTTTGAACGTACATCGTGGTGCCGATCACCAGCGGGTTCCCCTCATGGCCGTTCAGCACGCCGGTCGAGAACGTCCAGGCGGCCTTGAGGTTCTTCACATTCGCCTTGTTGATCTGGGTGAGCGGGCTGAAACGCTGCAGGTCGGACGTCCGACCCGTCATCGTCCACTCGCCCGCACCCTGGCCGACGGCGGGCGCCGCGACGAGCACCATCAGGCTCGCTGCGAGTCCACCGGACCACAGTTTGAAGCGGTTCATAGCTGACCTCATGTTGAGGATGAGGGTGTGAAAAAAAACGGCCCAGACAAACCTTGCCCGTCAGAATCCGGAGACCCGCGCGACAGCGGGGGGCCCGCGTTCCCAACAGGCGACAACCATCGTCCGACTCCCTCCACACCGGGACTGCTGCTAGGGATAGAGGTTATATCCAGAGTTGCACCGACTGTCAATCAGTCGTTCGGGTGTCCTCAATCACCGGGAAAAGACCCGGCTTTCCCACCCGAAACGGCACTCTGGTCGCGCCACACGCTGGCGCCACCCACGCTGAAACCGCCTTCATATACCAAGCCCCCGGCACCTACCGCCCCGCGTACTCGCTCCGCCAGGGCCCGCGACGCGCCCGCCTCACCCACGATGCCGTACACGGCGGGTCCCCACGAGCTCTGCCCCACGCCCACCGCACCCCACGCCCGCAGCTGCTCGATCAGCTCGCCCGTCTCTCCCGGCGCGAACACTCCTCCTTGCACGGGCGCGAACCAGCCGCCCGTGATGCGCTGTACTTCGCCCAGCGCGGCCCCAAATCCCGCCAGGTCGGCCTCGGCGAGCGCCGGAAGCAGTTGCATCAGCACGAGATGCGCCACACGCTCGACGTCGCGTGCGCTCGGCGCCGGCAGTCGAGCGAACGCCGCCGCTTCGTCGTCGCCCGCGAGCCCCGGCTTGCCCCGCGGCACCGCGACGACACAGCGCCACGTCCCAGGGAACGGGAGCCGCGCCAAGAGCGGTGCCACGCGGTCCGCGTCCGCAGTCCGGCCGCCCTCCAGCACGAAGCCCCCGTGGGCGAAGGTCCATGTACCCACGCCGGATCGGCGCCCGCGATCCACCGCCAGCGCCAACGCCGTCACGTCGGTGGGCAGGTTGGACAGCTCGGCGCTGGCGCGCGCCACGGCGAGCGCGAGCTGCGTGCCCGAGCCGAGCCCTGAGTGGGACGGAATCGACCGATGCAGGCAGAAGTGGAGCCGCAGGTCCAGGCCGTGGTGCCGCGCGAACCGCCGCGCGAACTCGAGCGCCCGATCCGCGTCGGGCCCTTCGGCGTTGAGCTCCGCGGCGGGTCGGGCTTCGAGCAGGAGTGATGGAGCCGGGACCGCCGCCCCGATGCCGCCGAAGCGCCGCCCCAGATCGCCCCGCAGGTCGAGCACGCCGAAATGCAGCCGCGCCGGCGCCTCGACGAACAGCGCTTCGCTCATGCGTGAGCGGCCTCGCGAGCGGCACGGACATACTCGGTGAGCAGCGCCATCGCTTCGCGCTCCCGCGGGCCGGCCGTCTTGTCCACGATCACCTGGAGCCGCGCGAAGTCGGCGCGGATCTGATCGGCGGGCAGGAGATGGGTGCGAGTCGCGAGGATGGCCGCCTCGAGCACCGCGTCGCGGGCGCGGTTGAACCCCAGGAACTCGCGCCGCACGCCGCGGTGCACCACGCGCGTCACGATCCGCGCGCGAGGTGGGGTCGGGTCCAGGGCGCGCACTTCCACCTCCCGCCAGGAGCAGGCTGCTTCCAGCACCACGCCGTGCACCACGGCCGCCGGGACCGCCGGAAACTGGGCGTTCGCGATCGCGCCCTGCGCGAACACCATCACGTCATCGGTCAGGTTGACCACGGCGACGCGCGACGCCTCGAGGTTCCTGAACGTCGTGGTCTCGAGGAACGGCTTGATCACGATCTCTTCTTCTCCCCACTCCACCCCCATGGGCGCGAAGTTGATTACTCCACGTGCATCCATGGTCGTGAGCACGGACTCGATGATCACCGCACCAACTCGGCTGGAGGCGGCGCGACCGCGTCCGCGTGGTCCGGCAGGTCCTCGATGCGCGTGGCTCCCCCGTGCAGGAAGCGGTCCAGCAGGACGTAGCCGTACTCGGTGAGCACGGACTCGGGGTGAAACTGCAGCCCGATCACCGGGTGGCGTGCGTGCTCCAC
>Ga0137415_10006418_pt1 | contig 11653 bp, 13 predicted proteins | sample CZODoug3_1_1_16f_FD_183082 | JGI IMG/M metagenome (GOLD analysis project Ga0137415, IMG submission 183082) | Vadose zone soil fungal communities from Angelo Coast Range Reserve, California, USA - CZODoug3_1_1_16fungal (Hybrid Assembly) | ecosystem: Environmental > Terrestrial > Soil > Vadose...
CGCCTGAACCTTGGCGAGCGGAAGCTGTTCCACCGATGTTACGGAACAATGACGATCACGCGGCTGGACCGCGGATGACAATTCTTGCAGGGCGCTCGTCGTCCAGCAAATGTGCTTTCAACCTCCGGTCAAGCGGGCCTCGGCCAGATCGAGATCGCGCTGGATGCGGCGTAGCGCTTCGTCATTGATCACGTGCTGATTGCGCAAACGGATAATGGTTCGGCGTTCGACGTTGAGCGCTTCCTGCTGAAGGCGTTGATATTGCGGCGTGGCGATTTCGCCGCTGCAATCGACGGAATTGTCCGCGCAAAGTTCCAACTGTTGCACGCGCTCGTCGTATTCGGCGCGCAAACGGTCCAAGACGTTGGAAGTGAAATCGCCATTTGCGGAGAATTTCTCGATTAATTCCATCGCGGCTTTGTTCGCCTCGAGCCGCGCCGACCTTTCTTCTTCGTCGGTTGATCCATCATCCTTGATGCCGAGTTTCCGGATCAAGATTGGAAGAGTGAGGCCCTGGAACACAAGCGTGCTGAGAATTACGCAAAAGGTCAGAAACAAAATGTAATCGCGGCCGGGGAACGCGCTCCCATCATTCAACGCCAAAGGCAGCGCGAAAGCCGCGGCGAGTGAAACCACCCCGCGCATGCCCGACCACGCCACCAGCGCAATGTGCTGCCAGGGCGGAATCGGGTCGCGCGCGCGCAGCTTGCGGCTGAGCCAGCGCGGCAGATACGTGGCCGGCCAGACCCAGGCGATGCGGACGAGCACGACGGCCGCGCTCACGATGAGCGCGTTGCCGATGAGGCCGATGAGCGATTCGCTCTTCAGCGCGCGCAAAATCCCGGGAAGCTGGAGGCCGATAGTGATGAAGACGAAACTGTTGAGCAAGAACACGATCATCTCCCAAAAGGCAAATGCTTGCAGACGGTAGCGGGCGCTGGCGATGAGCGGTGAGTGCCAGCCGAGAAAAATCCCGGCTGCAACCGTGGCGAGCACGCCCGAAACGTGCAGCCGTTCGGCCGGGAGATAAGCGAGGAAAGGAGTGAGCAAGGAAACGGTGATCTGGACCGGAGGATCATCGAGATGGCGTTGCACAAAGCGCATCGCGAAACCGACGAGCAATCCGAAAGCAACGCCGCCAACTGCCACCCAAACGAATCGAAGCGATGCATGACCGATCGAGAAAGTTCCCGTCATCAAAGCGGCAATCGCAAATTGCAGCGCCACCAGTGCGGTCGCATCGTTCACCAGACTTTCGCCCTCCAGAATTGCTTCGATGCGATGCGGCACAGAAAGCCGGCGAATCACGCTCGTCGCCGCGATCGCGTCCGGCGGGGAGACGATTGCCCCGAGCGCGAACGCCGCGGCCCACGGCAAACTCGGCACAATGGAATGGGCCACGCACGCAATCGTGATGGTCGTGAAGAGGACCAATCCGATGGCGAGCAGCAAAATTGGCCGCAAGTTGCGCCGGAAATCTCGCCACGATGTAAAAAGCGCCGCCGGATAAATGAGCGGCGGCAAAAAGAAAAAGAAGACAAGGTTCGGATCGAGCTTCACTTCCGGCAGATGCGGAATGAAACTCAAGGCCAGACCGGCGAGAACGAGCACGACTGGATAGGGCAGGGCGAGCTTGCGCGCGACCACCACCAATGCCGCCACCGCGGCGAATAATAGAACGATGATTTCCGCCTGATGCATCTTCAGCCAATGGAGAAATGGAGTAGTGGAGTGATGGAGTAACGCAACAAAGCTATTTCCACTGCTTCAGCACTCCAATACTCCATCACTCCATCACTTTGACCTTCGCCCGGGCCCGGTTCGCTTGCAGCTCTGCTAAATGTTTTTCCGACCAGCGGCAGAGACCGTGCAGTGGCTCGATCAATGTCCGACCCAATCTCGTGAGCGCGTATTCCACTTTTGGCGGAACGACCGGATGAACCGTGCGCTGCACGAGACCGTCGCGCTCCAGACTGCGCAGCGTTTGCGTCAACATTTTTTGCGAAATGCCGCCGATCTCGCGCTGGAGCGCGGCGTAACGCATGGTGCCCCGAGCCAGAATTTGAATGATGAGCGCGGTCCACTTGTCCGCAATCCGATCGAGCACGAGTCGGGACGGACATTGCGCGTCCATAACCGAAGCGGAGGAGGAAGGTTTTCGCATGTCTTTCTTGTAGCGAGTCTCCCGTCAGGCGCAAGCAGAGAGTAACCATCCGGATTGCATGTATAGATAGGATCGACATGTAGTTGACTGTGGGTGACTAAAGTTCGAAATTTAGTCATGAAAAGTTTCGCTTTTACACGTGACGGTGAGCATCCGGCCGTGCTCCTGCTGGACGAATCCCTTTCCGGACCGGAATTTGACCGGCCAAGCATCGCGCCTCCGCGCGATGATGGTGTACTGCTCGACGAATATTCACGCACCATCGTGAGCGCCGCCGATCGCGTCGGCCCGGCGGTCGTTAACATCGATATCAAACAGCGTCTCGATAGTCGGCGAGGCCCACGCGAAGTCGGGGGCAGTGGCTCCGGTTTCGTCATCGCCCCGGACGGCTTCATTTTGACCAACAGCCACGTCGTTCACGACGCGAATCAAATTGCGGTGAGCTTGCCGGACGGGCGCGAGTATCCGGCGCAACTGGTCGGCGATGATCCCGATACGGATCTCGCTGTGATTCGGATCGATGCGCCGCACCTTGCGCACGTGCGCCTGGCGGATTCGGAGAGTTTGCGCGTCGGCCAGGTCGTCATTGCGATCGGAAACCCGCTTGGTTTTCAAGCCAGCGTTACCGCGGGCGTGATCAGTGCGCTCGGCCGCTCGATGCATGCGCAATCCGGACGTTTGATCGACAATATCATCCAAACCGACGCCGCCTTGAATCCGGGCAACTCCGGCGGACCGCTCGTGAATTCAGCCGGCGAAGTGATCGGTGTGAACACGGCAATGATTCGCCCGGCCCAGGGAATCTGCTTCGCCATCGCGAGCAACACGGCGAAGTTCGTGGCCGGCTGGTTGATTCGCGATGGAAAAATCCGGCGCAGTTACATCGGTGTGGCCGGACAAAATGTGCCGCTGCATCGTCGGATCGTTCGCTTTTACAATTTGCCGCTGGAAACGGGCGTGCTGGTTGTTTCCGTGGAAAAGGACAGTCCAGCTCAGCGCGCAGGCCTGCGCGAAGGCGATCTAATTATCGCATTCAATGAGCAGCCGATTGGCAGCATTCATGAATTGCACAAGATGCTCATGGGCGAACAAATCGGCGTCGAAGCGAAGTTGTTGATCATTCGCCACACGGAAAAGCTGGTGCTGGCAATCACTCCGGCGGAATCGCCGTCGCGCTAACTGTAGTGGCAGGCGTGCCGCCTGCGGGTCTAAATATTCTCGCAGCCGACACGGCTGCCTCTACAGTCAAATCGAACACGAAATGAAAATTCTTGTGATCGGCAGCGGCGGCCGGGAACATGCGCTCGCCTGGAAATTAAAACAGTCGCCGGAGGTCGATCAAATGTTGTGCGCGCCGGGCAACGCCGGCACCGCCGCGATTGCCGAGAACGTTGCGATCAAAGCCAGCGACTTGCCCGCGCTGGTTCGATTCGCGAAGGAAAATCATGTCGATTTGACCGTCGTCGGACCGGACGACCCGCTCGCCGCAGGGATTGTCGATCTTTTTCGCGCGCAAAAATTGCGCGTCTTCGGTCCGACCAAATCGGCTGCGCGGATCGAGTCCTCGAAAATTTTCGCAAAAGAGTTGATGCGCGCTCAAGAAATCCCGACCGCGGAAGCCAACACATTTTCCGACAGTGGCGAAGCATTTCGTTACTGCGAACGGCTCAAGTTTCCGGTCGTGATCAAAGCCGATGGCCTGGCGCTCGGTAAAGGCGTAATCATTGCGCCCGATGCCGCGACCGCAAGGTCGACAATCGATGCGATGATGAGTGAGGGACGCTTCGGAGATGCGGGCCGGCGCATCGTGATCGAAGAGTTTTTGCGCGGCTCGGAATGCTCGTTGCACGCGCTCGTCGATGGAAAGAATTATCGGCTGCTTGAATCGGCGCGCGATCATAAGCGCGTCTACGATGGCGATCTTGGGCCGAACACGGGCGGGATGGGCGCGTTCAGTCCGGCCAACAATTGGAGCGCCGAGTTGGAAGATCAGTTTGATAAAAAAATCATGCGACCGCTGCTGCGCGGTCTGCATAAAGAAGGAATTACATTTCGCGGTTTGCTTTATCCCGGTCTCATGATCAGCGCGGATGGCGCGCGCGTCCTCGAGTTCAATTGCCGCTTCGGCGATCCGGAGACGCAAGTGATTTTGCCGCGAATGAAATCCAATCTGCTGCCGCTCCTGGAGGCGACGATTAACGGCAAGATCGACAATTGCGCCATCGAATGGGACGAGCGCGCGGCGGTCACAGTCGTGCTCGCTTCCGGCGGTTACCCCGACAAATATGAAACGGGGAAGGCGATTTCCGGTCTGGACGAGGCGGAGAAGCTTGATGACGTTCACATTTTTCACGCGGGAACGCAGCGCACGAACGGCGGAATTGTGACCTCTGGCGGCCGGGTTCTCGCCGTGACCGCGCTTGGATCGACAATCGAAGCTGCGCGTGCTCGCGTGTACGAGGCCGTTTCGCGCATTCATTTTGAGAACTGCCATTACCGCCGGGATATTGCTCTCACGGCCCGTCACGGATAACATCGACATGTCACACTGATGTTTCGGTTTACTTGGCCGGCGGGAATCGCGATTTGGGTTTTGATGGTTGCGAATGGGTTCGCCCAATCCCCCGCGCCCTCCGCCGCCTCTCCGGCGGCGAGCAGCGCTCCGACTCCGGCCAAATCTTCCCCAACGCCGTCGCCATCGTCTTCCCCGACGCCTACGACGGAAGAAGTGATCAATTCGTTAGGCGCGGCCGACTTGCAGGCGGTCATCACGCTCTTGAAAAACAATTTCACGAATCCGGATGCAATTACCGAGACGGAATTAAATCGCGCCACCGTTGAGGGCCTGACGATTCGGCTCTCCCACGGCGTGATGCTTTTGCCCCCGGACTCGCGGGGCGAAGCTGCGCCGAGGGAATCGTCGAGCGCGTTTTACAGTGAGATTTTGGATGGTCATGCCGGTTACTTGCGACCCGGTGCGTTCACCACTGCAAATCTCCAGGCGATGGACAAAAAGCTGGGAGAATTCTCCGGCAAGAAAGTGGAGGCGTTGATTATCGATCTTCGCGACAGTCCGCCCACGAACGATTTCGCAACGGCAGCGGAATTCGCAAAACGATTTTGCCCGAAAGGCAAGCCGCTTTTCACATTGCGCAAACCGGCCGCGCGCCAGGACCGTGTGTTTAGCTCGGATCGCGAACCGGCGTTTCAAGGATTGATTATGGTGCTCGCCGATGGCGATACCGCGGGCGGAGCGGAGACGCTCGCGGGCGCGCTGCGATTTTATGACAAAGCATTGATCATCGGCCAGCCGACGGCCGGTCGCGCGGTTGAATACTCCGACTTGCAATTGCCGAGCGGAAAAATGTTGCGGGTTGCCGTGGCCGAAGCGGTCTTGCCGGAAGGCCGGCCATTATTCCCAGATGGAGTAAAGCCGGATTTGCCGGTCGAGATGTCGATGGCGGACAAGCGGCAGATCTTTCAGTTGAGCGTGCAAAAAGGAATGGGCCCCTTTGTTTACGAGACGGAACGTCCACATCTGAATGAGGCCGCGCTCTTGGCCGGAACAAATCCCGAGCTCGACGCGGCGGAAGCAGCGCAGGAGCGTCGCAGGCGTCCGCCGGAAAAACCAGCAGCGCACGATCCGGTCTTGCAGCGCGCTCTCGATGTTGTGACTTCGCTCGAAATCTATCAGAAGCGATAACTGTGAGTCCGCTCGAGGAACGCATCGGTTATAAGTTTCGCAATTCGCTTTTGCTGGCGGAGGCGCTGACTCATCCCAGCCTCGGTCACGAGACGCAGCGCTATCATTTTGATAATCAGCGGCTCGAGTTTCTCGGGGACGCCATTCTCCAGCTCGTCATCACCGAGTATCTTTACGGGCATTTTCGCAGCGAAGCTGAGGGCCAGTTAACGAAACTCCGTTCGCGCCTTGTTTCGCGCGAGGCGTTGAAGGGCCATGCGCTCGCGCTCGATCTCGGAAGTTATTTGATGATGGGACGCGGGGAAGAGGCAAGTGGCGGGCGCGAGCGGGGATCGACATTGGCTGACGCTTACGAGGCGCTGATCGGCGCGATCTATCTCGACAGCGATTTGGCGACGGCAAAGAAATTTATTCTCGCGCAAGCGCGCCCTGATCTCGATCAGCTGGCCGAGGCGCCGATCGACATCAACCCGAAAGGTCAGCTCCAGGAATTACTACAGAGCATTTCACCGCGCAGCCCGGTCTATGAATTGATTTCACAGAGCGGGCCCGAGCACGAAAAAACATTCGTCGTGCAAGCCGTTTGGGAAGACGTTGTCCTTGGCCAGGGCAGGGGCCGGAGCAAAAAACAGGCGGAGACCGCGGCGGCGCTGGAAGCAATGGAATTGAAGCGTTGGAAAAAGCAAAACGTCGCGCATAAGTCTCTGTAGAGTCAGCCGTGCCGGTTGCAACAGGAGTGGTCTCGCAGGCGGCACGCCTGCCGCTACAGATCGACAAGGCGTAGCCAATGTGCCTTTGTGACGTTGGGACGGCGCGCTGGCTTTGGAGTGCGCGGACATGTCCGCGCTTTGGAACGAGATCGCGCCATGGCGGGATCGCCTCGTCAAAAAAGCGGCGACGCGTCGCCGCACTCCAAATCTAGCGCGCGATCGGAACGGCGACACAGCGCCGTGGCTGCGGCGAGGGTTGTAGCAGCCCCGCTCAGTCGGGGCGAACGCTCGGGTCCAAGCACGGCGACAGAGCGCCCTGGCTACAGCGCAAAATGATTGAGGGCGTCGAGATTTTTGCCAGGGCTCGACGTCCATCGAAAATGTCGCGCGATGGACGCGCTCATAAATTTCTTTGCGCGACTGATTGCATCTTCCAGTAATAAACCGGATGCGAGACCGGCGGCGATGGCGGCGGAGTAAGAGCAGCCGGTGCCATGGGTCGCCACATCGCGAACGAACGGCGCGGAGAACTCCGTGATCTTGCCATCGGCAATCAAAAGATCGACAGCGTGGTTGCCGGCAAGGTGACCGCCTTTCAACAAGATCGACACGCTAAATCGCCTGGCGAGTTCGGTTCCGGCGCGGCGCATTGATTTCAAGTCTCGCACGGGTTCGCCGATGAATTTTTCTGCTTCGAGTAAGTTGGGCGTGATCAAGGTCGCGAGCGGAAATAATTCTTTTGCGTAGGATTCAATTGCGTTTGCGTCGAGGAGCGGATCGCCGCTGGTGGCGACAATTACTGGATCGATCACGAGCGGGATGGGAGGCACAGCCGTCTCGGCTGTGCCACGTATCGCGCGCGCAACCGCGGAAATAATTTCACCCGAACACAGCAGTCCGGTTTTGATGGCGGCGATCGGAAAATTTCGGGCGAGCACTTTGATTTGCTCCCGAACCATTTTCGCGCTCACAGGTTCGATGCGGGAAACTTTTCCCGGGATTTCCGCCACAACGCAGGTGACGGCGGTTAAGCCATAGACTCCGAGGGCGCTAAAGGTCTTGAGGTCCGCCTGGATGCCGGCGCCGGCGCTGCTGTCCGATCCGGCGATCGTGAGCGCGACGGGGATGGATTGAATTGGACGTTGTGCGTTCGGAGCTGGACGTTCGGCGTTTGCTTTTTTTCGAACGCGCCGTTCAGGCATAATGCGACGGTCGCAGACCGCCGCTACAGAAGCAAAGACTACGCTCCGTTATCGCCGATTGCTTCGACTGGACATCCTTCCATCGCTTCCTTACAGAGCGCATCTTCCTCCGGAGTCTCCGGTTGTTTATAAACGTAGGAGTGGCCGCCGTCGTCGTTGCGTTTGAAATTGGCCGGGGCGGTTTCGCGGCACAAATCGCAGTCGATGCATTGATCGTCGACGTAAAATTTTCCCGCTACGTTCTCGGCGTATTTGTTCGCAGCGTCGGCCATGGTTTTTCCCGTTAAGACTGAAATAGAACGTTAAGAGGAAACGTTCGAGGCGCAATGGAATTTGCTCGTTGACGGCCTCGCACGCAACCGGCGAATCGGGTTGAAGCGATGAGGAGTTGGAAGCGATGGAGGGCTATCGGCGCCACGCCGATTCATCTTCCGCTTTAACGCTTTAACGCTTAACGCTTTAACAAGCCTCATGAAATCCGATACCGCGAAGACATTGAGAGCATTCCTCATCGAGTTGGTGATCTACGCGCTCCTCGTTGTCGGCTATTTTTTTCTTGTTCTGCATTTTTTGGGTGAAGGACTGCATCGGCTGGAGATTCAGCACCGCAATACTTACGCCGCGGTGGCGATTTTGCTCATCATCGGCCAGGCAGTTGTCCTTGAAAGTGTGACAACGCTTTTGCTGCGGCTCCTTCGCGGCCGATCGGAATAAGCCATGTTTTTTCCAATTTCCGGAGCGCACATCAGTCCGGTCTATCTTGTAATCGTCGGCTTTCTCATCGGCATCCTCGGCGGCTTCTTTGGAGTGGGCGGCAGTTTTATCGCGGGCCCGGCGCTGCGCGCGGTGGGTCTTGACTGGAACTTCGCCGTCGGCACCGATCTGGCACACATCGTCGGCAAGTCGGTGGTCGCAGCAAAACGGCATCGGGCGCTGGGCAATGTCGATCTTCGTCTTGGATTGATCATGGCCCTTGGCACAATTGGCGGAGCGGAAGTGGGCGCGCAGTTGATTCAAATGTTGAAACGGGCGGGCAACGTTAATCTGGTCGTGAGCATCGTTTCGATCGCCGTCTATCTGAGCATCTCCACCTTTATGATGTGGGAGAGCCGGAAAACGCTGATCTCGCAAAAGGGACGATTGCCGCGAGGAAAGGTAACAGGCGGGAAGATAAAACAGGACCATTCGGAATTTATGCACGTAACGCGGGCCATTCAGCGTTTAAAGATTTGGCCGCTGATCGCGCTTCCTGCCTCCGGCGTGAAAGCGATTTCGCTCTGGATCATTCTGCTCGTCGCGTTCGTGGGCGGATTATTCAGCGGTTTTCTCGGCGGCGGCGCCGGTTACATTCGGATGCCGTCGATGGTTTACGTTCTCGGAATTCCGACGCATCTCGCGGTCGGGACTGATCTTTTCGAGATCATCATCTCGGCCAGCTACGGAACATTTAGCCACGCAATTAAAGGCAACGTGGACATCCTGATCGCGCTGGTCATGCACACGGGCGCGGCGATTGGCGCGCAGATTGGCGCCATCTCCACGCAATATTTTGCCGGACCAAAGATTCGGCTGGCTTTTGTTCCGCTTCCGCTGATCGGCGCGGCCATCGTGATCTACACTTTGATGACCGGGCACAAATTGTAACGGGCGATGAAGATTTTGATTTGCAGTGACGGAAAGCCGGGCGCGGATAACGCCACGCGAATTGGCGGCCTTTTGGCCGGTCCCTCTCACGCGGAGACGACGCTTCTGGGCATCGCGGAGAAACCGTCTGACGAACGTCCCTTGCGCGATGCGCTCGAGGCGCAAGCGCAATCGCTCCGCGCGGATGGTGTCGCACCCGAGATCGTGGTGCGAGCCGGCGAACCGGTCCGGCAAATTCTCAATCAAACATCGACCACGACCTATGATCTCGTCGTCATCGGCGCCCGGCACACCGGTCGGACCGGGCTTTACTGGCGCTCGGAAAAAACCTACGAAGTGATCAAGGCGATTCCGCCGCCGGTGCTCGTCGCCATTGGAGAATGCAACCGATTGAAACGCTTTCTCGTTTGCACCGGCGGAAAAGAATTCATCGAGGAGGCAGTGCAACTGACCGGAAAAGTCGCCGCCGCCGTCGGGGCGTCGGTCACCTTGTTGCATGTCATGGCCGAACCGCCCGCGATTTACGCCGATTTGGTGCGACTCGAGGAAGACGTCGACCGATTGCTCGAATCGAAATCGGAGCTCGGATTGAATTTGCACCGGCAAAAGGAGGAACTCGAACGTTTGGGCGTGCCGGCGGAGGTGCATGTGCGCCACGGCATCGTGATCGATCAAGTTTTCGCCGAAGTGCGGCAAGGCGATCACGATTTGATCGTGACCGGTTCATCGCAAGCGCGCGGAATGCTCCGGCATTACATCATGGGCGATCTCACCCGCAGCATTTTAAATCGCGCGAATTGTTCAGTCCTGGTGGCGCGCTCCGGGAAATCTAAAGGCCCGATCAGTCTTCTGGCTTCTCTCAAACGGCTGTTCGGCCCGCGCGCGCCTGAATGAGGCGGCTTGCGCGCAGATGAGCAGCCGCTATTCTGCAAAAAAGCGATGATCACGCGGAAATTGGCGTGGTCCGCTGAGGTGGATCGCGATCTCCGAGCGCGATGCTAAAATAATTGCGGCTTCGCCGGCATTCTTAACATCGAGCTCGCCACGGGACGAGTCCGTCCGAAGGCGGACAAGGGACTGCTCGATCCACCCAATGCAACCACCCGACCAACCAACTCTGCGCAGCTCGCGCGTGCGCCGCTGGTTAGCGCATCTTTGGCGGGAATGGACGGTCGAAAGTTTTCGTCCCATCGCTCCGGCGTTCGCAAAACCAAATCCGGCCGAGTGGAGCGATGAACGGGTAACGGTAGCCTGGCTGGGGCATGCAACTGTGCTCATCAATTTTTTCGGAATCAAAATTCTCACCGATCCTGTGCTTTTTCCGCGCATCGGTATTCGAATTCCATTCCTGTTTACCATCGGGCCCAAACGATTGACTGCGCCTGCCCTAAGCGTGCGCGAGCTGCCTGCGATCGACATCATCCTTTTGTCGCACGCGCATTTCGATCACTTCGACTTGCGAACGCTCCACCGCTTGTCGCGCCGTAGGTCGCCGCGGCGACCGGAGGCGGACTTCGATGATTCAACGAAAGTGATCACCGCTCCGGGTACGAGTGATCTGCTCCGCTGGACACAGTTTCGCGACGTCACCGAACTTCGCTGGGGCGAATGCAAGTCTGTCGAGACTTCGGTTGGCGAGATCGACATCATCGCCTTCCGGGTGAAACACTGGGGCGCGCGGATGCAGCGCGATGATTACCGCGGCTACAACGGTTATCTATTGGAGCGCAACGGCCGCCGAATCATTTTCGGCGGCGACACCGCCATGACCGACGACTTTCAACAGCTCCGAAGTTACGGCTCGACCCAGCCGGTTGAATCAACCGGCTGCCCTTCGGGCACGAAATGGGTCGATCTCGCGATTATGTCGATCGGTTGTTACAACCCTTGGATTCGCACCCACTGTAATCCCGAGCAAGCCGTGCAAATGGCGAACGACGCCGGCGCGCAATTCATCATGCCGGTTCATCATCAAACTTTCCGGCTCAGCTTCGAGCCGTTCCGCGAACCAATCGAACGCTTCGAAGCCGCGCTGCGCGATCAACCCGAGCGCATCGCGCTGCGCGAAATCGGCGAGACGTTCGTCTTGCCCCTGTAGCCGGCGTCGCTGACGCCGGATCTCCTAAAACTGTAGCGGCGCTCTACCTGTCACGCTATAGCCTTGGCGAAATCGGATGAGCGTCGCATTCGTCCGCCGGTCAACGACCACGGCTACAACGGGGGCGTTCAA
>Ga0137415_10006419_pt1 | contig 11650 bp, 9 predicted proteins | sample CZODoug3_1_1_16f_FD_183082 | JGI IMG/M metagenome (GOLD analysis project Ga0137415, IMG submission 183082) | Vadose zone soil fungal communities from Angelo Coast Range Reserve, California, USA - CZODoug3_1_1_16fungal (Hybrid Assembly) | ecosystem: Environmental > Terrestrial > Soil > Vadose...
GAGCTGCACCAGGTCGAGGAGCCGCCCGACCCGCTTGCGGATCTCGGCCTGGCGCGGGCGCAGGCGCCGCGGCTGCGCGCGCAGCCCGAACGCCACGTTCTCGAACACCGTCATGTGCCGGAACAGTGCGTAGTGCTGGAACACGAAGCCGACATGGCGCTCGCCGACGCTGCGCAAGAGCGCGTCCTCGCCGTCGAACCGGACCTCGCCTTCATCGGGCCAGTCGAGGCCGGCGATGATGCGCAGCATGGTGGTCTTGCCCGAGCCGGAGGGCCCGAGCAGCGCGACGAGCTCACCCGATGTGATGTCGAGATCGACATGGTCGAGCGCGGTGAAGGCGCCGAAGCGCCTGGTCACGTCATGCAGGGCGATTTTCATCGGCTTCGCTCCTTAATCTCTGGCCGCGCGGCCTTCCAGCAGCACCTTGGCGACGAGCGTCACCAGCGCCAGCAGCGCCAGCAGCGACGCCACCGCGAAAGCGGCCATGAATTGGTATTCGTTGTAGAGAATCTCGATATGCAGGGGCATGGTGTTGGTCTCGCCGCGCACGTGGCCGGAGACCACCGACACCGCGCCGAACTCGCCCATGGCGCGCGCGTTGCACAGGAGCACGCCGTAGAGCAGCGCCCACTTCACGTTCGGCAAGGTCACGCGAAAGAAGGTGCGCAGGCCCGAGGCGCCGAGCGAGAGCGCCGCCTCCTCGTCCTGCGTGCCTTGTTCACGCATCAGTGGAATCAATTCGCGCGCGACGAACGGGAAGGTCACGAATACGGTCGCCAATACGATGCCAGGCAGCGCGAAGATGATCTTGATGTCGTACGCCTGCAGGAACGGCCCGAGATAGCCCTGTGCGCCGAACAGCAGCACGAAGACCAGCCCGGCGATGACCGGCGACACCGAGAACGGCAGGTCGATGACCGTGATCAGCAGGCTCTTGCCGGCGAACTCGTACTTGGTGAGCGCCCAGGCCGCGATCACGCCGAAGACGAGATTGAGAGCGACCGAAATCGCCGCCGCGACGAGGGTGAGCCCGATCGCCGCAAGCGCGTCCGGATTGCGAAGCGCCGTGAAATAGGCCTCGATCCCCTTCGAGAAGGCCTGCGCGAACACGTTGAGCAGCGGAACGACGATGAAGAGGACCAGGAAAGCGATCGCGATGCCGACGATGGCCCAGCGCATCGGCGCGGGATCGGCGCGCGCATCGGAAATCCGCGTCGTCGCTTTTCGAAACGTCATCGACGCTGTTCTAATCGGTCCGATCCCGCCCGCATAGCGGGGCAGGACTTGGCGGGGAAGGATCAGCGGCTGGTCGGTCATCGCCCGCCTCCGGTACGCCCTTCGGACCAGCGCTGCAGCAGGTTGATCGCCAGGAGGACGAGGAACGACGCGACCAGCATGACCGCGGCGATGGCCGTGGCATCGGCGTAGCGGAATTCCTCGAGGCGGATGACGATGAGGAGCGGCGCGATCTCAGATACGCCCGGCAGGTTGCCGGCGATGAAGATCACGGAGCCGTATTCCCCGACCGCGCGCGCGAAGGCGAGCGCGAAGCCGGTGAGCAGCGCCGGCAGGATCGCGGGCAGGACCACCCGCCGGATGGTGGTCAGGCGCGACGCGCCCAGGGTCGCGGCCGCCTCCTCGAACTCCGCCTCCAAGTCTTCCAGCACCGGCTGCACGGTGCGCACCACGAACGGCAGCCCGACGAAGACGAGCGCGACGAAGATGCCGAGCGGCGTGAACGCCACCTGGATGCCGAGCGGCGCCAGCGCACGGCCGAGCCACCCGGTCTCCGCATAAAGGCTGGTGAGCGCGATGCCGGCGACCGCGGTGGGCAGGGCGAAGGGAATATCGACGATGGCGTCGAACAGCCGCCGGCCCGGGAATTCGTAGCGCACCAGCGCCCAGACGACCAGAAGCCCGAACACCAGGTTGACCGCCGCGGCGACGAGCGACAATCCGAACGAGAGGCCGAGCGCATGCAGCACCCGCGCGCTGGTGATGATGCGCACGAAGCGTTCGGGCGAAAGCTCGGTGGTCCTGAGAAACAGCGCGGCAAGCGGGATGAGCACGATCAGGGACAGCCACAGCAATGTGGTCCCCAACGTGATCCCGAACCCCGGGATCACCCGGCGCCGATGCCGAACGATTGCCGCCTCGCTCACCGAGCCCCTCTCACCACGCTAGTGGCCGCCGCTGCGTTCACTTGTTGCGATCAGTTGCCGCGATCACTGGCCGTAAATCGAATCGAAAATCCCGCCGTCGTTGAAGTGCTCGCCCTGCGCCTTGCGCCAGCCGCCGAATGCCCCGTCGATCGTCAACAGCTCGACCTTCGGAAATTTATCCTCGAACTTCTTCGCAACTGCAGCATCGCGAGGACGGTAGTAGTTCAGCCCGGCGATCTCCTGGCCCTCCGGCGTATAGAGGAACCTGAGATAATCTTCGGCGGCGCTCCGGGTTCCCTTGCGCTCGACCACCCGGTCCACCACGGCGACCGGCGGCTCGGCCAGAATGGAGATGGACGGGACGACCACCTCGAATTTCTCCGGACCGAACTCGTTGAGCGAGAGGAACGCCTCGTTCTCCCAGGCGATCAGCACGTCGCCGACGTTGCGCTCGACGAAGGTGACGGTCGCGCCGCGGGCGCCGGTATCGAGCACCGGCACATTCTTGAAGATGCTCTTCACGAAGTCGCGCGCCTTGTCCTGCGAGCCGTATTTCTTTTCCGCATAGCCCCAGGCCGCGAGATAATTCCAGCGCGCACCGCCCGACGTCTTGGGATTGGGCGTGATCACCTTCACGCCCGCCTTCGCCAGGTCGTCCCAATCCTTGATGCCCTTGGGGTTGCCTTTGCGCACCAGGAACACGATCGTCGAAGTATAGGGCGAGGCGTTCTGCGGGAGCTTCGCCTGCCAATCCTTGGCCACGATACCACGATCGGCGATGGCGTCGATGTCGTACGCCAGCGCCAAGGTCACGACGTCGGCGGCGAGCCCGTCGATGACCGAGCGCGCCTGCTTGCCCGAGCCGCCGTGCGACTGCTTGATGTCGACCGTCTTGCCGGTGGCCGCGGTGTATTTCGCGCCGAACGCCTTGTTGATCGCGAGGTAGAGCTCGCGCGTGGGATCGTAGGACGCATTGAGCAGGGTGACGTCGGCGGCGTGCGCCGCGCCCACCACCACTGTCGCCGACAGAACGACGCTGGCGACAATGCCGCTGACGCGCTTCGTCATCTCAAATGCTGTGGCCATCATTCAAATCCCAAACTCAAATCCCGAAGCTCGATGGCAAGTCCGCAAGCACGGCCGCGCCCGCGGATTTGCGCCAAACCAACGCGCAACCCCCCGAAACGGATCGATCGGCTTGCGGCGGGGCGCCGCGACGGCCGATCGCGCGTCGCCAGCTTGCTACGCGGGAGTGGAAGGACATTGCCAGAGCACCGAATGTCATAGGGGTAAATTCCGGGTTGACGAGAAGGATTTTCCTTATAGAAAGGGAACAATCGCTGCAAATAGAAAAAAATTCTACTAAACCTGCGAGTAAGTGTGGAAGAAAAATGAGGGTCAGACGCAAAAAAGAGGCGGCTTTGGTCTTCCTGCGCGCGCGGCGCGTTGCGCTGCGGCCGGAGTGAGGGCCATGGACCGCCTCGACGAGCTCGAATCCCAGAGCGTTTTCATTCTGCGCGAAGCGTTCGCGCGGCTCAAACGCATCGCGATCCTGTGGTCGCTCGGCAAGGATTCCAACGTGATGATCTGGCTCGCGCGCAAGGCCTTCTTCGGCCAGGTGCCGTGCCCGGTCATGCACGTCGACACCGGCAAGAAGTTCGCGGAGATGTATGCGTTCCGCGAACGCTACGCGAAGGAGTGGCAGCTCGATCTTCTGATCGAGCCCTGCCCGCCGATCGACGCGGTCGATCCGACGCTGCCGCCCGCCGCTCGCTCGGCCGCGCGCAAGACCGAGGGGCTCAAGCTCGCGCTCGCCAAGCATGGCTTCGACGGATTGATCGCCGGTATCCGGCGCGACGAAGAGGCCACGCGGGCGAAAGAGCGCGTGTTCTCGCCGCGCGGCGCCGAAGGCCTCTGGGACGTGCGCGACCAGCCGCCCGAGTTCTGGAATCACTTCAATGCCTCGCCGCCGCCCGGCGCGCATCTGCGCGTGCACCCGATCCTGCATTGGACCGAGAGCGACATCTGGGCCTACACGAAGCGGGAGAATATCCCGATCGTTCCGCTCTACCTGGCGCGCGACGGCAAGCGCTACCGCTCGCTCGGCGACGCCGACATCACCTCTCCCATCGCTTCGGATGCGGCAACGATCGACGCGATCATTGCCGAGCTCGACGCGACCAGGATTCCCGAACGGTCCGGCCGGGCCATGGATCACGAATCCGAGGACGCTTTCGAGCGCCTGCGCAAGGCCGGCTATCTGTAGCGCATGTCCCGGAAAAGTGGAGCCCGGTTTTCCGATAAGGACATGCGCAAACGCAGGAAAATGTGAGACTGCCATGAACGTTGTCCTATCCAGCCAACTCCGCCCCGCCGCCGCCCTGCCGGTGCGCCCCTTGGTCCGCGTCGTCATCGTCGGACATGTCGATCACGGCAAATCGACCTTGATCGGCCGCCTGCTGCACGAAACCGGAAACCTGCCCGACGGCAAGCTCGATGCGCTCAAGGCGGTGAGCGCGCGCCGCGGCATGAAGTTCGAATGGTCGTTCCTGCTCGACGCGCTGCAGACCGAGCGCGACCAGGGCATCACCATCGATACCAGCCAGATCCAGTTGCGCACCGCGTCACGCGATATCGTGCTGATCGACGCGCCGGGCCATGCCGAGTTTCTCCGCAACATGATCACCGGCGCCGCGCAGGCCGATGCCGCCCTGCTGCTCATCGATGCCGGCGAAGGCGTGCGCGACCAGACCCGTCGCCACGGCTATCTCCTGCATCTGCTCGGGGTGCGGCAGGTGGCGGTGGTGGTCAACAAGATGGATCGCATCGGCTTCGATGCGGCGCGCTTTCGCGACATCGCGGCCGAGATCACCGGGCATCTTGTGGGCCTCGGACTGACCCCGACGGCGGTCATCCCGGTTTCCGCGCGCAACGGCGACGGCGTCGTGCGGCGGACGCCGTCGACCGCGTGGCACCAGGGGCCGACGGTGCTGGAAGCACTCGATACATTTGCGCCGGCGCGGGCGCCTGCCGATCTGGCGCTGCGCTTTCCCGTGCAGGCGATCTACAAGTTCGACGAGCGCCGCATCATTGCCGGGCGCGTGGAGAGCGGGCATATCGGCGTCGGCGACGAAATCGTGGTCATGCCGGGCCAGAAACGCGCCCGCGTGCAGACCATCGAGGCCTGGCCGGCACCCGATGCCGCGCATGCGCCGCGCGTGGCGTCGGCCGGCCAGTCGATCGGCATCACGCTCGATCGCGAGCTTTTCGTCGAGCGCGGCAATGTGATCGCGCCGTCGGCGAACCCGTCGACCGCGGCGAAGCGGCTCAAGGCGCGGGTGTTCTGGCTCAATGCGCGGCCGCTCGCGGTGGGCGGCGTGATCGTGGCCCGCATCGGCACGGCCGAAGCGCGCGGCGTGGTGACGGCGATCGCCAACGCCGTCGATCCCGGCTTGCTTGCGTCCGACGGCGCCGAAGTCATCGGGCAGAACCACGTGGGCGAGATCGCGCTCGAGCTCGCGCAGCCGCTGGCGACCGATCCCCACACCAGCGATGCCGGCATGGGGCGCATCGTGCTCGAATTCGACGGAAGGATCGCAGGCGGCGGGCTCGTGCTGTCGGTCGAGGCCGCCGCTGCGGGTGCCGCATCGCATTCAGCGGCGGCCACGCGCGCCGCCGGCACGCACGAGCTGCACTCGGACGCCTCCGATGCGTTGAAGGGACACGCCGCAACGCTCGCACGGCTGTTCGAAGCCCTGTCGCCCGCCAAGCGCCTCGCCCATCTGCGCCGCGAGATCGCCGGCAGGATCGTGTTCACGACGAGCTTCGGGCTCGAAGACCAGGCGATCCTGCATCTCATCGCCGAGCGCGGCAGCGACATCGAGATCGTGACGCTCGATACGGGGAGGCTGTTCCCCGAGACTTATGCGCTGTGGGCGGAGACGGAGCGGCGCTACGGCCTGCGCATCCGTGCCGTCTATCCGCGCCAGGACGATCTCGAAGCACTTATCGAGCGGCACGGCATCAACGGCTTCTACGAAACCCGCGAGGCCCGCGTCGCCTGCTGCCATGTGCGCAAGATCGTGCCGCTCGAACGCGCGCTCGGCGGCGCGCAGGGCTGGATCGCGGGGCTGCGCGCCGAGCAATCCGCCCACCGCCGCGACATGGCGCTGGTGACGGCGGAGCGCGGGCTGATCAAGCTCAATCCGCTGTTCGACTGGACGCGCGAGCAGCTTGCGAGCTTCGTCGCCGCCAACAGCATCCCGGTCAACCCGCTGCACGCCAAAGGCTTCGCCTCGATCGGCTGCGCGCCCTGCACGCGCCCGATCGGCCCCGACGAGCCCGAGCGCGCCGGCCGCTGGTGGTGGGAAGACGAAACAAAGAAGGAATGCGGGCTGCACAATCGGGCGTGATCCCGCCGCGCCTATCTCTTGTGGTCCGCCGATCCGGCGGAGTGCACGGCCTCGCCTGAAAGCGCGCCGGCTCCGAGATAAGCCTCGACCACTGCCGGGTTCGCGCGCACCTCTTCGGCCGTGCCTTCAGCGAGCGTGCGGCCGTTGGCCAGCACGTGGATGCGGTCGGAGATGTTCATCACCAGCCGCATGTCGTGCTCGACCAGCACGACGGTGATGCCGTCGCGGGTCAAGCGGCGGATGATGGCTTCGATCTCGGCGGTCTCCGACGGATTGCAGCCCGCCGCAGGCTCGTCGAGGAGCAGCAGCTTGGGCTCGCTCGCGAGCGCGCGCGCCATTTCCAGGCGCTTGAGCCCGCCGTAGGAGAGGCTCGCCGAAGATCGCGTGGCAAACGCAGAGAGGCCCACGCGATCGAGCGCATCCGCCGCGGCCGCGCGGGTGGCGCGGTTCTGCCGAAAGACCGCGGGCAGATGCAGCAGGTCGGCGAGCATGCCGGTCGCCTCGTGGCGGTGGCGGCCGACCATCACGTTCTCGAGCGCGGTCATGCGCAAGAAGATCTGCAGGTTCTGGAAGGTCCGCGACACGCCGCGGCGCGCCAGCTCTTCCGGCACCTGGCCGGTCACGTCCTCGCCGGCGAGGCGCACGCGCCCCTGTTGCGGCAGATAGACGCCGGAGATGACATTGAACAGCGTGGTCTTGCCGGCACCGTTCGGCCCGATGATCGAGAAGACGATATCGGGGGCGACGGCAAAGCTCACATCGTCGAGCGCGCGCACGCCGCCGAAGGCAATCGAGATGTGTTCGGCGGCGAGGATGGTCATGCGCGGGTGGATCCCAACGCGTGCGCCAGGCTCGGCACGATGCCGGCGCGCAGAAAGATCATCACCGCCATGACGACGAGGCCGAGCGCCATGTGCTCGTATTCGTGCAGCACCGTCAGCGTCTGCGGCAGCACCACCAGCAGTGCCGCGCCGACCAGCGTGCCGGCAACCGATCCCAGGCCGCCGAGCACGACCATGGCGACGAGCTCGATCGAGCGCAGGAACCCGGATACGTCGGGCGTGATGTGGCCGTTGAGCAGCGCCAAGCAGGACCCGGCGACCGAGGCGTAGACCGCCGAGACCACGAACACCGCGAGCTTCTTCTTCGCGACGTCGACGCCCAGCACGCGCGCGGCGACCTCGCTGTCGTGGATCGCGCGCAAGGCGCGCCCGGTCGGGCTGTCGATGAGGTTGTACGCCAGCGCTGCGCCGATGAGAAAGCCTGCGGCCGCGATCCAATACCAGGCCTGCGCCCCGCGCGCCGACCACCCGAACAGGACGAGGCGCGGCACCGCCATCCCGTCCGGGCCGCCGGTGAAGCGCGCCTCGTTGCCGAACACGATGGCGAGGAGGAGCCCGAAGCCCAAGGTCGCGACCGCGAGATAATGTCCCTTGAGCCGCAGGATCGGCCGGCCCACGAGATAAGCGACGAGCGCCGCCAGGGCCGCCCCCGCCACCAGCGGCAGCCACGACGGCAGGCCGAGATGGGTCGGGCCGATGGCGACCGCATAGGCGCCGATCCCCATGAAGCCCGCGTGACCGAGGCTGACCTGCCCGGCGAAGCCCATCAGCAGGTTCAATCCGAGCGCGGCGAGCGCGAACACGAACACCAGCGCAGCGACCCGGTAGTAGTAGGCCGACGGAAAGAACAGCGGCAGCGCGCCGGCGACGACGGCCATCGCCACGACGCTCGCCAGCCGGTGCTCGAAGACCGCTCGCACATTCACACCCGCTCGACCGACGCCTTGCCGAAGAGGCCGCGCGGCAGCGCGAACAGCACGGCGAGGATGACGAGGAACGCCACGGCGTCCTTGTATTGCGAGGAGACGTAGCCGGCGGCGAAGGCTTCCAGCAGGCCGAGCACGAGGCCGCCGACCACAGCGCCGAGCGCCGAGCCGATGCCGCCGAGCATCGCCGCGGCGAAGCCCTTGAGCGCCAGCAGCGTGCCGACGTCGTAGCTGGTGAGCGTGATCGGGGTGACGAGGATGCCGGCGAGCGCGCCGATCGCCGCCGAGATGGCGAAGGAGAAGGCGACGACGGCGCCGGTATTGATCCCGACCAGGGAAGCGGCGAGATGGTTGGCGGCGGTCGCGACGATCGCCTTGCCGAACAGCGTGCGTTCGATGAAGGCCCACAGCAGCACCACGATGACGACCGCGCCGGCGAGCACCACCAGGCTTTGCGGCAGGATCGCCGCGCCGCCGACGCGGATCGGATCATTGCCGAACCAGGCCGGGAGGCTGTGGAAACGCTTGTCGAACACGACCTGCGCCGCGCCGCGCAGGAAGATCGAGGCGCCGATGGTGATGATGATGAGCGCCACCGCATTGGCGCCGCGCGCCGGCGCAATCGCGAAACGATAAAGCGCGAGCGCAATCGCGACCGTGACGATGATCGCCAGCACGGCGGCGAGCGGCAGCGGCACGCCGGCCGCCGCCAGGAACACCGTCGTCATCCCGCCCAGCATCACGAATTCTCCCTGGGCGAAGTTGATCACGTCGCAGGCGTTGTAGATCAGCGTGAAGCCGAGCGCGACCAGCGCATAGACAGCGCCGACGGTGAGGCCGGAGAAAATGAATTGGAGGAGTTCAGGCATGGTGCGAAACGGGGATCACCCTCCCCTGCAGGGCCTTCCAGGGGAGGGTGAAGCGCCCTACTGCGGCAGGGTCCAGTCGCCGTTCTTGATCTCGAGCATGCGGAAGGCGGTGAGGTCGAGGCCGAGGTGGTCGGAGGGCGACATGTTGACGACGCCGCCGGTGCCGATGAAGCCTTTGGTCTTCTCGATCTGGTCGCGCACCTTGACGGTGTCGAAGCTGCCGGCGCGCTTGGCCGCCTCGACGAAGATCATCAAGCCGTCATAGGCGTGGCCGCCGAAGCCGGAGACGTCCTGGCCGGTCTTGCCCTTGTAGGTCCTGGTGTAGTCGACGACGACCGGCTTCTGCGGATCGCTGTCCGGAAGCTTGTCGGCGACCAGCAAGGCGGCTGCCGGCAGCCGCACGCCGTCGGCGGCCGGGCCGGCAAGGTCGATGAACTGCTTCGAGGCCACGCCGTGGCTCTGATAGAGCGGCAGCGGGATGCCGAGCTGGCGGTAGTTGCGGGTCACGATCGCCGGGCCCTGGCCGAAGCCCGGATTGACCACCGCCTGCACGCCGGCCTTGCCCTTGATGTTGGTGAGCTGGGGCGTCATGTCGCTGTCGCGCGGACCATATGACTCCTCGTGCGCGATGGTGATGCCGGCTTTCGGCGCCACCGCCACGCACTGGTCGCGCATGGACTTGCCGAAGGCATCCGTGCCGGAGATCAGCGCGATCGTGGTGAGGTTGCGCGCCTTGAGATCGCCGAAGATCTTCTCGCAGGCCATCTTGTCCGTGTGCGGCGTCTTGAACACCCACTTGCGCACCGGCTCGATCACCTGGATGGCGCCGGCGAGCGAGATGAGCGGGATCTGCGCCTCCTCGAACAGCGGGATCATCGCCATGGTCGCGCCGGTGGTCGACCCGCCGACCATCGCCGCCACCTTGTCCTCCTCGATCAGCCGGGTGGCGAAGGTGCGCGCCGCATTGGCGTCGGCGCCGTCGTCGTAGGTCACGAGCTGCAATTTCTGCCCATTCACGCCGCCCTTGGCATTGATCTCGTCGACGTACATCTCGAGCGTCTTCTTCTCGGGATCGCCGAGGAACGACGCCGGACCGGTGACCGACAGGACCGCTCCGACCTTGACCTGCGCGGCCGCGCTGCCCGCGCAGATCGCGCCTGCCAGGCAGACGGCGACCGCGGCAGCTTTGGTAGTCCTCGCCATGACTGTTTCCTCCCAGAGTGAATTGGCGTGCCTTGGCCGCAAGCGTAACACGAAATCGCCGGCAGACGGTATCGCATGGACGCTGCGTCCGGTCGCCACATCATGGCCGGGCGCGGCCGGGCAGGAGACGTGACGCCATCTCCTGGAGCAGCGAGATGAGATACGCGGCCGCACGAACGAGGCGAACAGGATTGTCGTCGAAGTAGCCGAGTCCGAAATTGCATTTGAAGCAAAGGAGCCCCCGCACCCATCCAGTCGCATGGCGATGGTCGACGCAAAGCACCTTGCGAGTCTCTCTCCTACAGATTCGGCACGCGCCGCGCTGGCGAACCAACATCCGGTCGTACTTCTCCGGGGTCATGTCGACGAGCTTGGTGCTGTTCCGCCAGCTCTGCACCCGCTTCTGGTTACGCTCCTTCTCCCGAAATTCCGGATCCGATTGGGCTCTTTCGCGACGTCTTCCGCGGTGAACACGATTTCTGACAAGCACTCTTTCGCGATATTTCGGGTCTTCAGCATATCGTCTCCTCCTCCTTTTGTTTTCGTCTTCTTGGCTCACCGACGCGGCTCCCCTTAAGTCCACGCGTCGCGATCGCTGCCCCCTCCCCCACGGAATGCGACGGCATCCGCCGGCGCGGGCGGAAAACCGCCTGCGGGCGAGAAGCCGGTTGGCCGTGCTGTCAGGGAGTGGGATGCGTGCCGTTGCCGGGCGCGGCGCCCTCAGGCGCGGGCAGCGGCACTACAACGATCGACGCGCGGTAGTGGAAGGTGTGGTTTGTCGGCTGTCCCGCGTCCCACGCCCCTAGGGGAAGGGACACGGGAAAGCTCAGGATGAGGTTCTTTGTTGTGCACGGATCTACAAGCATCCTTCGAGACGCATCGCAGCTTGCGCTGCGATGCTCCTCAGGATGAGGCCCGTTGTTGTTGCTCGAGGTGCTGCTCGACGACGGGCCCACCGAAATCGAACGATTCACAAGCTCTCAGATAACGTCACGCCTCGCCCGCCGTGACTGCATCCTGCTCGATCCTCTGCTTGAGGCGGTGCACGGCCGATTTCGACATGTCGAGCTCCTCCGCGATCTCGCGCACCGACAGGCCGGACGCGAGCAGGGCCGCGACCCGCTGGCGGTCCACGTCCTCGATGTCCTTCACGGTCCAGACCGCGCTGGCGCCGCTCAGGTCGAGGCTCGCCTCGAACGGCTTTGCCTGCTCGCCGTGGACGCCGCGGGCCTTGTC
>Ga0137415_10006420_pt1 | contig 11649 bp, 7 predicted proteins | sample CZODoug3_1_1_16f_FD_183082 | JGI IMG/M metagenome (GOLD analysis project Ga0137415, IMG submission 183082) | Vadose zone soil fungal communities from Angelo Coast Range Reserve, California, USA - CZODoug3_1_1_16fungal (Hybrid Assembly) | ecosystem: Environmental > Terrestrial > Soil > Vadose...
TTCCGTGTCAGCCTCATTCTCAAGGGGGCAGACGCGCTGTTGGAGGTGGTGGGCGGCCTGCTCTTCCTGCTCGTTCCGCCCTCGGCGCTGGGGAGAATCGTGACCGCGCTCACGCAACATGAGCTGTCGGAAGACCCGAACGATCTCGTCGCGAGCTTTCTCCGGAACACGGCCCAGCACTTCGGCAGCGCCCGTTCCTTCGGCGCCGTGTACCTGCTGTCTCACGGCCTGAGCAAGGTCGTCCTGGTCATCGAGATCTTCCGCGGTCGTCTTTGGGCATACCCCGCGATGATGATGCTCCTGGGCGCGTTCATCGTCTATCAGAGCTATCGCCTGGTACACGCGTTCACGGTGGGCATGCTCATTCTCACGCTCTTCGACTTGATCGTGGTCGTGCTGACGTGGCGGGAATACGGCCGACAGCGCGAGCGCCTCTCGGCGCGACGCTGAAGTCCGTTACAAAGGCATCAGCCCATACCCTTCGTTCTCGAGGATGGTGATGGTGGTCAGGGCGGACAAGGTCAGCGTGACGTCAGGTGCGATCCATTCGTACTGAAAGTGGTGCTCGGCCACCGCCTGGCCGCAGACGGCGACGTCGACTCCTGCCGCGCGCAGCTTGCGGATGATTGCGAGATTCGGATTATCGACGCCCAACTGCTCCTTGTAGTGTGGGTTGTCGAGTGCCGCAGCCGTGGCCGCCCCATGCAAGATCGCCACGAACTTCAGATGGTCGAGGGGCGTGCCCGCCGACGCGTAGAGGTTGACGGCGCGCGCGACCTGGTCGAGTGAGGGGCTCACCTCGCCAGGGTTGTCGCCCCCCTTGGTCACCGAAAACACGATTTTATACGTCGCACCCTTCCGCGGCTGATAGGCAGCCTCGGGCAATGGATGCATTTTGCCGAAACCGCTCAGAACGGGCGTCTGCCAGAAATCCGCCAGGGCCCCCGCACCACCCTCGCCAAGGGCGGCGCCAGCCGCAAACAGACCAAAGCACAATCCTGCAGCTCGGATGAACCTCATCATGGTTCTGCTAGCGCTCCTTCTGGCTGTTCAGGATGCACTGGGCGGACCTGGGTTGCACGAACGGTGATCCATTCCCCGACAGGGTGTCCGACCGCTGCACAATCCCCCGACCTCGGCTCGACAGTTGCGGCACCAGGTTTGGAGCGCCTCGGACGGTGGCGCAGCGGTTGCAGCTAGCACCTATCCAATCGATCAGCGAGAGGAGGCCCCCGGGGAACCTCTGACCAGCCGCGACCGCTCGTCCACGTCATTCGGCCTGATCCTCGCTCTCGCAGTCCGTTGTCCGGAGTCTGACATGAAACACAACGATGCTGAGATTCGTCCGTTCGCGCCTCGGTTCCGACTCATGATGTGCCTCGCTGCGCTCACCGCAGCATTCACGGTCTGGTTGCCGCGGCCGGCCCACGCCGACGATGCCAAACCGCCACGCGTGCCCCCCAACCTCCAGGTGCCGGCCGGGAACAAGCTGTTCCTCGAGGGTGACGCCATCGGTACGCAGGACTACATCTGCCTGCCCTCGGGCGCCGGCTTCGCCTTTACGTTCTTCGGGCCGCAGGCAACCCTGTTCGACCATGACGAGCAGATCATCACGCACTTCCTCAGCCCCAACCCGTTCGAGAATGGCACGCCACGCGTTACGTGGCAGGACTCCGAGGATACGAGCACCGTCTGGGCCGTGACGATTGCCCAATCCTCCGACCCCGCCTTCGTCCGGCCGGGTGCGATTCCCTGGTTCTTGTTGAGGGTGGTTGGAGCCCGGGCTGGACCGACCGGCGGCGACAAGCTGTCGAAAACTACTTTCGTCCAGCGGCTGAACACCTCTGGGGGCGTCGCACCGTCGACCGGGTGCACCGTGCCAACGGACGTCGGCAAGGTGGCATTGGTGCCTTACACAGCTACCTATTTCTTCTTCAGAGCCGTCAAGGACAAGTAGAGGTCAACCCGGCGGTGCCCCCGGCACGGTGAATCGGAAGACGGTGCCACACGGCAGGCCCGGCGACGCCCACAAGCGCCCGCCATGCGCCGTGACGATGGACCGGCAGATCGACAGCCCCATGCCCATGCCCTGGGGCTTGGTCGTGAAAAAGGGCTCGAAAATGCGATCCGCCGTCGCCGGGTCCAGCCCCGGCCCCGTGTCCGCGACGGCAACGAGCACGCCGTCCGGTTGGGCGGGCTCCGAAGATATCGACAAAATCCTCTGCTGGCCCGCGACTCCTCTCATCGCTTCGACGCCGTTCAGGATCAGGTTCATCAACACTTGCTGCAGCTGGACCCGATCGGCGAAGGCCGGCCGATCGCCGGCGAGCAGGTCGGTGCGCAGCACGACGCCGTGCCTGTGCAGCTCGCCGCGGGTCAGGGCCAATACTTCGTGAATGGCGTCATTGATGTCGAGGTTCGCCAGCTCCGGACCGGATTTCTTGGCGAGCGCTCGTAGGCCTCGGATCACGTCCCCCGCGCGCGCGCCGTCCCGCACGATGCGCGAGAACGCAGCGCGCACCTCGTCGAGATCGGGCGGAGCCTGATTCAGCCAGCGCAAACCAGCGCTGCCATTGGTCACGATGGCGGCGAGCGGCTGATTGATCTCATGGGCGAGAGAGGCGGCGAGCTCGCCCATCATCGTCAGCCGCGCCACGTGGGCCAGATCCGCTTGGGCGTCTCTCAGCGCCTGCTCGGCGCGCTTGCGTTCGGTGATGTCCATCACCGTGCCGATGAATTCGAGGTGCCCGGAATCGGCGGTGTCGGGATGTCCAACGCTTTGGAGATGCTTCACCGATCCGTCGGGCAGGACGATTCTGTATTCATGTTCGAAGCCGGTCCTTTCGCGCACGGCCCGGTTGAGAGCTTGCTCGAAGGCGGGCCGATCCTCGGGCGCAACCCTCTCCATGGTGGTCGCATAGGATGGCTGCGCCGTCGCCGGATCGAAGCCGAAGATGCGGAGGAATTCCGTCGACCAGCGGAGCTCGCCCGTACCGACGCTCCAGCGCCAGCTTCCAGTCCGGCTGATCCGCTGCCCCTGCGCGAGCGAGGCCTCGCTCCGCCGCAGATCGTCCTCAGCCCGTTTCCGTTCCGTGATGTCGATCGCGACCCCGGAAAGAAGAGGCTTGTGCGCTGCGACCGGTATCAAGAATGTGCTCAGCTCCACCCAGATGACATCGCCATTCTTGCGGCGGTAGCGCTTCTCCCAGCGCGCGACGTGGGGCTGCTGCTCCGCGTGCGCCGCGATGGCCGCGATGGTGGTGGCGCGGTCGTCCTCATGCGTGATGTCGGCCGGCGAGAGGCTGCGGAGCTCCGCCTCGGAGTAGCCGACCATCCTCTCATAGGCCGGGTTTACCGCGACGAAGTACCCGTTCGAACCGAGCAAGGCGATGCCGACAGGCGCGTTTTCGAACAGGCTGCGCCAACGTCCTTCGCTCGCCCGCAGCGCGTCTTCAGCCTTTGCCCGATCGCGGTTTTCATCGATCAATTCGGCGTAGAGCCGGGCGTTCTCCAGGGAGATCGCGGCCTGCGACGACAACAGGTTCAGGACCGAGATCCGGGCCGGCGTGAACACGTGCGACGCCAGATTGTTCTCGAGATAGAGCATGCCGATCAGCCTGGCCTGCTTCACCAATGGCAGGCACAGGACGGAACGGGCGTGCTTCTGCCGGACGTATTCATCCCCCGAGAACGGGTTCTGTGCCGAGGCGTCATCCAGGATCACGCTCTGCCGCGTCCGGACCACCGTGTGGAGAATGGATTCGGGCAGCTCGGCTGGCGTCGCCGTGTCGTGTCGGAGCGTGACTTCGACCGTCTCGCGATCGGTTCTGGCCTCCGCTTCGATCTGCAGCTCGTCACCCCGGAGGAGAACGAGCAGGCCACGCTCGGCGCCGGCATGTTCCAGCACGATCGTCATCAGGGTCTCGATGAGCCGGTCGAGGACGATCTCTCCGGAAATGGCTTGCGACGCCTTCACCACCGCGCCGATGTCCAGCTGCTCGACGGCCGCGCCGAATGTGGCGGTCGAAGAGGACGGGGCGTGGTCCTCGCGGAGGTGCGGGTGCGCTTCTTCGAGCTGCCGGACCTTGCCGTCGGCGCCCCAGCGCAGATAACAGGACTTGGCGTTCCGCAGATACGCGTGGGCGATGGTCTCGAAGCCGCGCGCCGCGTAGAACCGCGCAGCCAATTCGTGCGCCAGGCCCTCGTTCTGCACGAAACCGTGCTCGCGTGCCAATCGAATGGCCTCTTCATACAGGCGCTCTGCGTCGAGCTGCCGGCCTTCGATGCGGGCTATCTCCGCCGACACCAGTGCGTGCTTGTCGCGGAAAGTCGGTGGATAGTTTTCGGCCCACTCGCGCAGCTGTTCCTGGTACGACGTCAGGCGCTCGCGCCACCCGGATTGCGCGGCGGCAGGAACGTTCTCGTAGAGCGCCGCCATGGTCAGCGGGGTGTAGTAGTAATAGTCGAGCAAAGGGAAATGGGCGGTCGAGGACCAAAGCAACGCCTTCGCCTTGTCGGCTGCCGCGAGCGCCTCGGCGTAGTCGGCCGACATGAAGCGCGCCTTCGCCTTGACGATCCAGTACCAACAAATCATCGTGGGCATCCGGTCGCTCGTCAGCTGCGCCTCGAACGCCGCTTCGTCGAACTGCGCGTCGTTGAAAGTCGAGAAGGTCGCGGTCCGGCCTTGCATGGTCGCCATGAAGCGTTGCTGGGAGACGATGGTGTCCTCCATGTCGCGGAACCTGGCCTTGTGCACGAAGTCCACGGCAATCTCCGACTCGCGCCACACCGCGTCGAGCGGATCGTTCCGCAGGAGAAGGAGGATGACGATATGGTACATGCCGTAGCACGCGTAGGTCAGATCCCCGTTCTCGACCGCGGTGCGAAGGGACGCCCGGACGAACTCGATCGCGGTCGCCATCGGCTGCGTCCAGAAGGCAGCGATGCCCGTCGCGTCCTGAACCTTGGCTCGATAGGCGAGGAAGCCGTGCTTCTCGACCAGGTCGCATCCGAGCTTGGCGAGACGAAAACCCTCTCGGTAACGCTGAAAGACCGATCCGAGGCTGAACCCGAGGTAGCCACAGGCGTGTGCAAAAGCGCCGCTCGTCCCGTGCTCCATGCCGATGTTCACCATCCGGCACAGTTGCAGGCACAGCAGATTGCGATCGGTAACGTAGGCGGGGTCCGAAAGGACGGACAATAGACGCATGGCCGCCTGCAGCTCCGGATCCTTCATCAATGGCAAATCGACGAGGTCCTCGATCGGTCGTCGTTGCAGGTTGCGCCAGACCGTCTCGTATTCGGCCTGAACCTGTTCCCAGCTCGGGTGAGCCGGGATGTCGATGCCGAACAGGTTGAGGCACGCAAGCGCGCTGTCGACGGCCTGTGGGTTCTCCGACTTCAGGATGTGAAGCAGTACTTTGAGGTGATAGACGGCCGCCAGGTCGACTTTCGACGCCCCGCGCCGCAGCAACTCCGCAATCAATTGCTCGGCTGTGTCGAATTCACCGGTCAGGAACTCGCACTCCGCGCGTTCGAGCCGGAGGTTGAACATCAATTCGTTCTCCCTGGCCCAGTCCGTTTCATCGAGCAGCGCCATGCCTGCCGCAAGGTAGATGCGCGCCGACGCATAGGCAGCCGACGCTTTGGCTTTTCGCCCGGCGCGCAGGTCGATCGCCGCCACCTGCGTCCTCTCGTCCCGATCCTCCAGCCGTGCGGCGCCCCGATTGAGCTGGTTCGCGACATCGAACAGATGCTCGGCGAGCTCGTCCGCCGTCATGTCCGCGACCAGCGCACGGCCGATTCGCAGGTGGACTTCGGCCCGCTGCGCTTCGGCAATGAGCGAATAAGCCGCCTGCTGGATGCGGTCGTGCAAGAATTTGTAGGCGCCCTCCTGGTAGAAGACGAGCCCGGCGTGGACGGCTTCCCAGAGTGCCGCGTGCATCGACTCTTCCGTTGCCGCGTGGACCATGGTCAACGTGGCCACCTCGGCGACGTTGCCCAGGCAGGCGAGCTGTTTCAGGGCTTCCTGGGTGGTGGCGGAGAACCGCTTGAGCTTCCCGGTCATGAACTCCACCACGTTGTCCGTGTAGTTCTTGGCGCGGATGCGATCGATGTTCCATTGCCACGCGCGCGCGGACGGATCGAACGTGAGCAGCTCCTCTTCGGCGAGCGCGGTGAAGAACTGGATTGCGAAGAATGGATTGCCGCCGGTCTTCTCGTGCACCAGTTGCGCCAAGGGCCGCGCGCGCTCCGGCTCGCAATGCAGGGCATCGGCGACGAGCTGGCCGACACCGTCGAGCTCGAGGGGCGCCAGCACGATCTCCTGGACCCGCGCTCCCGCCTTGCGGATTGCCTCGAGCGTCCGCAGAAGCGGGTGCGCGGGGGCGACCTCGTTGTCCCGATAGGCCCCGACCACCAAGAAATGTCGCACCTCGGAGTGCGTGACCAGGTGCTCGAGGAGGTCGAGCGTCGCGGCATCCAGCCATTGCAAGTCGTCCAGAAATAGCGCGAGCGGGTGCTCCTTCCGCGCGAAGACGCCGAGGAAGCGTCGGAAAACCATCTGGAAGCGGTTCTGGGCCTCCTGCGGCGGCAGATCCGGGACCGGCGGCTGTTTTCCGATGACGAGCTCAAGCTCGGGGACGAGACCTACGATGAGCGCGCCGTTCGGGCCTAATGCCTCCTGAAGCATCTCCCGCCACCGGCCAAGCTCAGTCTCGCTCTGGCCCAGAAGCGGGCGCACAAGGCCCTGGAAAGCCTGGGCCAGCGTGGCGTACGGGATATCGCGCTTGTACTGGTCGAACTTGCCGGAGGCGAAGATGCCGCGCGGCGGGACGAGCACCTTGTGCAACTCGTTCACTACTGAGGACTTGCCGATTCCGGAATAGCCGGAAACCAGGACCAGTTCGGGTGTGCCGTCGGCCACGACACGCTCGAAGGACGCGAGCAGCGCGTCGATCTCGCGCTCCCGCCCGTACAGCCGCTCCGGGATCATGAGCCGGTCCGACGCGTCCAGCGTGCCGAGTGAGAACGGTTCGATCCGCCCGAACGACTCCCATGCCGCGAGGCACCTCCGAAGATCAGCCTCGATTCCAGCGGCGGTCTGGTAGCGGTCCTCGGCAGTCTTGGCGAGGAGCTTCATCACCATCGCCGAGAGCGGGCTCGGAATGCCCGCGACCCGCTCGTCGGGCGGCACCGCTTGCCTTGCGATGTGGCAGTGCACCCATTCCATCGGATCGGCGGCGGTGAAGGGCAGCGTACCCGTCAGCATCTCGTAGAAGGTGACGCCCAGCGCATAGAGATCGCTGCGAGAGTCGACAGAGCGGTTCATCCGGCCGGTCTGTTCCGGCGCCATGTAGGCCAGCGTTCCTGCGATCACCTCGGGCGGCTCGGGGACCCGATGCTCGCGGGCGAGGCGGGAGGCAATACCAAAACCGGTGAGCCAGGCGCGCCCGCTTGCCATGTCCACCAGGACATTCGCGGGCTTGATGTCCTTGTGGATGATCTCCCGCTCATGCACCCGGCGGAGTGCAACCGCGAGCGGAATGGCGATGCGTAGGAATTGCGTCACATCGAGCGGCCGGCCAAGCAAGCGATCGAGCGGCTCGCCGCCGGGATCCTCGAGCACCAGCGTCATGCGACCTTCGCGAGGGGCGAGTGCCACCGGCCGCGCTGCCCAGTCAGGGTCGAGCAGGGTCCTGAGCGCGTATTCGTGTTCGAGCCGCTCGAGGGACTCGCGCGCCGTGTGTTCCCCGGCTGGCGCGACCAGCAGGATTGGATCCAAGCCGTCGCCGGAGCCTCGGTAGAGGGTGACCTCGCCCTCCCGAAACGCCGAGAACACGTAGTTGGAGAGCTCCGTCATGGAGGCGTTATCCCGATCGCCGTGGGCACCTGGCGCCCTTGGCTGAGGCGTCGGCGGAGCGATAGGACCGATGGAGGCGTGTTCCGACAATTCGACGCTCCCTTCCTTCACTGGGCCGAGCGTCGCAGACCAGCTCGCAGCGATCTATGCGCCGCCGCTACGGTGAATTCAAGGTGGGCTCGCCACGCGGAGCGCCATCCGACGACCGGCCTGGAAGGAATCATGCGGAAGCGCGGCGGAGCAATCGCGGTGAGCGCGATTCTTGTGCAGCGCAGCGGAGGGCTGGCGGACGGCGCCCGAGCTACTCGACCTCCTGGTCGGAGCGGCGAGACTTGCCGGCGATGCGGATGAGCAAGCCTTTGTGGACGAGGCGGTCGGCGATGGCGGATGCGGCGGCGCTGTTGTGAAAGAGGGAGCCCCAGTCCTTGAAGGCGAGGTTGGTGGTGACGATGGTGAAGCGCGCTGATAGCGGCGATTGAAGACCTGGTAGAGCAGGTCGGCGCCGCGGGCGTCGAAGTTCAAGTAGCCCAGCTCGTCGACCAAGAGCAGGTCCGGCGCCGCCCAGGCGGCGAGGCGGCGGTGGAGCGTGTTGCGGGCCTGCCCGGCAACGAGGTCGTTGACGAGGTCGGCGGCGGTAGTGAAGCGGACGCGGTGGTCGCGGAGACAGGCGAGCTGGCCGATGGCGTTGGCGAGGTGGGTCTTGCCGACGCCGGAGGGACCGACGAAGACGCAATTGGCTTTGTCGCGGAGGAAGTCGAGCGAGGCGGCGCGCAGGACGAGCTCGCGGTCGATGGACTTGGGGTAATCGAAATCGAAGGTATCGAGAGTCGTCAAAGGAAAGAGGGCCGAGCGCTTCAATGCCAGTTGCGCGCGGCGCTCGATCTGGACGCGCAGCTCCTCGCGCATGAGTCCATCGAGGAGCGCGGTAGGCGGGTCGTTGCGGGCGATGGCTTTGGCACAAGCGGCGTCGAGGATGGAGGCGGCGTGGGCGAGGCCGAGGGAGCGCAGAACGCTTTCGAGGGACTGCGTGGCGGCGAGGTCAGCGGTTGGAATCGTCGGGATCGGGAGGGTCGCCTGGGCGGCGGAAGAGGGCATCGTAGGTCTCCATGGCGTGAGGATTGACGACGACGTCGTCGGCGGCGGGATTGCCGGTGTGGATGGGCTCGACGGGCTCAGCTAGGCCGCGGGCGAAACGGGCCTGGTCGCAGAGTGCGCGGACGTAGCGGGCGCCGAAGCTGCGCTGGAGGAGCGCCTTGGCGATGGCCTGGCCAATCTCGGCCTCGCCGTAGAGGTCGATGAGGCGCAGGAGCTTGTCGACCTCGTGCGAGAGGTGGATGCGCCGGCGTGCGATCTCCTGGAGGTAGAGCTTAGGCCGCCGATCGAAACTACCTTTTCGGCTTGGACAACTATGTCTACCTCGGAGGCGGCCAAGTCCAGTTGACAAGGTAATTTGTGCCAGCGGCCTTAGCTTGCGGACAGAGGCTGAGCAGGCGCTCTTTCTGTTTGGGACCGCGAGCGCCTTTGCGGCGCTCAAGGAGTTTCTCGATGTGCGCCGGGTCCTCGATGTGGCGGCGGCGATCCCAACAGCGGTCGTGGCGGGCGATGAGGGCGCCATCGCAGAGGATGCGCACGGTGCGATCGTCCGCGCGCAGGTGGACGGTCTTGCCGACATGGTCCGGTGGGACCGAATAGGTATTGGTGTCGAGGGTGACGCGGGCTTCCTTGGAGACAATGAGCGGAATCACCAGATCGGTATCGAAAGGTCGCTCGGGCAATCGGCGCAGGCGGGAGCGCTCGACGAGAAGGCGGTCGGCGGGTCTTTCCCTGGTGGTGCCGTGAAGACGCTGATTGGCGGTGTGCTCGCACCAGAGCGCGGCCTGGCTGCGAAGGTCGTCAATCGAGGAGAACGTGCGCCCGTAGTAGAAGGATTGGCGGACGTACTTGATGCTCGCTTCGACGCGGCCCTTGTACTCGGGGTAGCGTACCGGAGCGGCGGTAGCCTCGAACAAGTAATGCCCGGCGAAGGCGAGAAAGCGCGGATTGAACTGAACGGTCGAGCCGACATGGTGGAGAACGACGCTCTTGAGATTGTCATAGACGATGCGCCTGGGAACGCCGCCGAAGGAATCCAGGGCACGGCGGTGCATGCGGCAGAAGGTCTCCATCTGCTGGTCGAGGGAGAAGTCGATGAAGAGCGCCCGCGACCAGGAGAGCACCATGGAGAAGACCGAGAGCGGCCGCTGGGTGGCGCCGATGCGGATTTGGCCGAAGGAGCCCCAGTCGACCTGGGCCTGCTCGCCGGGATCGACCTCGAGGCGCATATAGACTTTGCGCGAGCGCGGGGCGCGGACCATGGCGACGTAGCGCCGCAGCTGGCAGATGCCGAGCGGGAAGCTGCGCTGCTGCAAGTCCTGGAGCAGCCGGGTGCTGGTGAGGTCGGGCAGGTCGGTGAGCCGCTCGACGATGTAGGGCTTGAACGGCTCGAGCGCGCCGGGAGTCTTGGGCCGCTCGCCGGCGTCGTCCTGCAAGGCGCGGCGGACAACGGAGTGGTGGACGGAGAAGCGGCGAGCGACCGTCTCGATGCGCCAGCCCTCGACCAGGACCAGGCGGCGCATCTGCGCGCGCATCTCCGCGGTGATCATCGCAGCCCCGTTGCGGTGAAGACGATGAGGCGCTTGGCGCCCTTGAAATCGCCCAGCTCGCCGAGGAAGCGATCTCGCTCCACTGGCGGAACCACCACCCACTCGATGCGCGCCTGCTCACTGTCGATCTCGCCGAGCAGCTGCGCCCACCGCTCGGGGTGGACCAGCACGTCCTCTCTGTCCGCAGCGACCACAGCGGTCAGGGGCTCCCCGAACCAGGCCGAGAGGCCCTGCAACAAGAGCGTCAGCGCCTGCGGCTGGCGCGGGACCGGGGGCAGCCGCGCCCGCAACGCCGCGCCCGTCCGCGCCGAAGTCACCATCAGGCGCGTCTCGTCGGAGCCCGGCTCGATCGAGACCCACAAAGTCGACATGGAGCACCGCCTCCAGCCGGAGCGGCGAGTTGGCGGGCAACGTATCCGCACTCCCGACCGGCGAGGCCACCGCTAACGCAGCCGACGGCGGCGCTGAACCCTGTCTCGTCACGCTTTCTTGCCGGGCACGCTGGCGCAGCCGCTGCCGATACCAGCGCTGGTGCTTGGCGTGATCGTCCCTGGCGTCCTGGGTGCGCTGGTAGCGTCGGTCATGCGCGCGCTTGTACGCCCTCCGCGCCGTGCGCGAGCAGAGCTTGCTGCAATAGCGGTGGCCGCGATCGCAGGAACGGCAGAGCGCGAAGACCGTTAAGCACTGAGGGCACTGCTGGACCCGCAACTCCAATGGCGCGCCCCGCGCCACCCCGATCTAGACAGGGCGGGCGGGCCGTGCGAAGCACCCGAACCGGGTGGCACGACCGCCTCTTTCGGTCGAACCCTCAGATGGTCCGGGGCTCCAATCCTCGGGCCATCGCTTTGCTGGGTGGCTGGCTACGCCTCTACGAGCAGATGCTCTGAGGGGCAAGAAACCGAACCGACCAAGTCCGCGCTACCCCGCGCTCGCCATGATTGCTAGCCCGCGCTTCAGCCTGATTGCTTCCATCCTCAACGAGCAACACCTTCGTCGTCGCCTGCGCAGTTACTTTAGCTACTACCACGCCTCGCGCACGCACCTCGCTCTCGACAAGGACTCGCCCGACCGGCGCGCCGTCGAGCCACTCGATCGTGGACTCGTCGTCGCTCTTCCGCAGGTCGGCGGCCTCCACCACCGCTACGT
>Ga0137415_10006421_pt1 | contig 11647 bp, 9 predicted proteins | sample CZODoug3_1_1_16f_FD_183082 | JGI IMG/M metagenome (GOLD analysis project Ga0137415, IMG submission 183082) | Vadose zone soil fungal communities from Angelo Coast Range Reserve, California, USA - CZODoug3_1_1_16fungal (Hybrid Assembly) | ecosystem: Environmental > Terrestrial > Soil > Vadose...
GGCTCGGTGACGGTGCTCAACGGTCACATCCACCAGGTGATGCAGAAGGTCGAAGGCAACGTCACCTTCCACACCGCCCGCTCGACCGCCTTCCCGCAGCCGGCGCCCGGCACCGCCCCCTCGCCCGGGCCGATGAAGGTCGCCGACGACAAGCTGCGCGGCCTGCTCGGTGTTGCCAGCATCAACTTCAAGCCGGGCGATCAGCGCCTCGCGATCATCGACACGCCGCTGCAAGGCTGAGGAAATTCGTAATGGTGTCAGTACCTCTGCGCAGCCTTGGCGTTCGCAGTCTTGGCATTCGCTTGGCCATCGCCGCGGCAATATCCCTGTATCTCAGCGGCGCTCACGCCGAGGAGGCGACAAACGTGATGATCGACAATTTCACTTTCGAGCCGGCACAGCTCACGGTGAAGGTCGGCACTACCATCACCTGGAAAAATCGCGATGACATTCCGCACACGGTGGTCGCGGCCGGCAAGTTCAGATCGAAGACCATGGATACCGACGACAGCTACTCGTTCACGTTCACGTCGGCGGGCGATTACAAGTATTTTTGTTCGCTGCACCCGCATATGACAGGAACGATCAAGGTTGAGTAGCGGGCGAAACCAAGGCATCACAGCAATGCCCGGCCGGTGGATTCAAATCGACCGGGCACCCGTCATTTCTGCCAAAGCGGGGCAAAAGGCGATGCCGGTCGACAATTCGGACCACGATCCGGAAAGGGCGCGGCGGTTTCGCGACGCCGCGCTGCCGCATCTCGACGATGCCTATACGCTGGCGCGCTACCTGCTTCGCGACGCCGCCGATGCCGAGGATGCGGTGCAGGAATGCTATCTGCGGGCGTTAAGGCATTTTGACAGCTATCGCGGGCCGGCGATAAAGCCCTGGCTGTTTGCAATCCTGCGCAATGTCTGTCGGGCCGAATTTGCGCGGCGCGCCAGTTTGCCGACCGCTCCGATCGACGATGTGCCCGAGGACGCAGAGCAAACGCCGCTCTGGCACGAAACGCAGGAAACGCCGGAGACGCAGATGCTGCATCGATGGGATTCTTCAACAATCCGCCGGCTCGTGGCAGCGCTGGCAGAACCGTTTCGAGAGACCTTCGTGCTGCGTGAGATTCACGATCTATCCTATCGAGAGATCGCCGATGTCGTTGGCGCGCCGGTTGGCACCGTGATGTCGCGTCTCGCGCGCGCCCGCGCCATGCTGCGATCAGCCTGGATGGCGGAAGAGGAGCAACCGAAATGACTTGCGATGAGGCTGAAATTCTTCTTCACGCCCTAATCGACGGCGAACTCGACGCCGGCCACGCGCGCGCCGTCGAACACCATATCGCCGGCTGTCCGCGCTGCGCCGCGCAGCTTGCCGCCTATCGCGGGATGAGCAAGGCCGTCGCCGGCGCCGATTTGCGTTATGCAGCTCCGCCCGAACTGCGCCGCCGCATCGAGGCAACGCTGCCGCCAACGCGGATGCCGAACCGGCGTGCGGTGCTCAGGGGCTTTGCGATGGGATCGGCGGTATCGGCGATCGCGGCGACCGGTCTGGTCGCCATCGTCCTGCGCGGCGACGACGAAGCGCGCATCCAGTCCGAGGTGGTCTCGGCGCATCTGCGCTCGTTGCAGGCGGGACATCTCACCGACGTGCTTTCTACCGATCAGCACACGGTGAAGCCGTGGTTCAATGGCAAACTGGACGTGGCGCCGCCGGTGGTCGACCTGACCGCACAGGGTTTTACGCTGATCGGTGGCCGGCTCGATTATGTCGACGCCCGCCCGATCGGCGCCATCGTCTACCGCCGGCGAGCGCACGTGATCAATCTGTTCGTCGCCCAGACCGCCAGCACCGAACACCACGCCGCCAAAATCGAAACGCTTCAGGGCTTCAACATCAGACGCTGGAGCGAGCGCGGATTGAATTACTGGGCGGTCAGCGATCTCGCCGCCGACGAACTCGCCGACTTCGGTGATAAATTCGAGAGCGCGCTGCGGACCGGGAGTGCGGGGTAGCGATTTTTCATCATTGCGAGGTCGCGCGAATGCGCGGCCGATGACAGGCTCCGCGAAGCAGTCGAGAAACTGTCATTCCGGGATCGCGCGTCAGCCCGTAGGATGGGTTGAGCGCAGCGATACCCATCACGCCGTCGCGTCATCACTCGTCGTTCCACCATATGGTGAAATCGGAATCTATCCGAGGATTGGGCTGGCGATGTATCGAATGACAGCGGCGCTTCCGTAAGCGGCAAAGTGATGGGTATCGCTGCGCTCAACCCATCCTACGGGCTCAACCCATCCTACGAGTCTTGGTTTTGACTACGCCGATTTCCGCACCGCGTTGTCGACCAGCGTCTTGCCGAGCGACCAGATCGCGCCGGGGACCTTGTGGCTGGAGGCGATGACGGAATCGAACGCGGTTTCGATCCAGCCGCAGTCTTCTTCGGTGATGGTCAGCGACGGCAACAGCTTGATGGTGTGGCTGCCGTGGCCGGAGACTTGCGTGAGGATCTTGTGCTCCTTGAACAGCGGCACCGTGATGAGCTGACAGAACAAACCCTTGTTGGCGGTCTCGAGCAGGTTCCACGACGCCTTCAGCCGCATTGACTTCGGCGGACCGAACTCCACGCCGATCATCAGCCCCTTGCCGCGAACTTCTTTCATCAATTCATAACCGGGAACCATCCGGGTCAGCGCGAGCCGAAGTTCGGCGCCGCGCTTGGCGGCCGCATCGATCAATTTTTCGGACTCGATCACTTCGAGCGTCGCAATTCCGGCCGCCATCGCCAAGTCGTTTTTCGCGAATGTCGATCCGTGCACAACCGCGCGATCCATTTGATTGAAGATCTTCTCGAAGATGCTCTTGCGGGTAAGCAACGCGCCGACCGGAACATGGCCGCCGGACAGCGCCTTCGAGAGCAGAACGATGTCGGGCTCGACATTCCAGTGTTCCACCGCGAGGAACCGCCCGGTTCGCCCCATTCCGGTCTGGATCTCGTCGGCAACCATCAAGGTGCCGTACTTGCGGCAGAGCGCTGCGGCGCCCGGCAGAAATTCATCTGTGGGCATATTGACGCCTTTGCCCTGGATCGGCTCGACGATAAAGGCGGCAACCTGACGCGACGACAGCGCCTGCTCCAGAGCGGCGAGATCATTGAAGGGTATTGAGGTGCATCCGGGCAGCAACGGCTCGAAGCCGCCGCGGAAATTCGGGTCGTCGGTCAGCGACAGCGCGCCATAGGTCAATCCGTGGTAACCATGGGCGCAGTACACGATGCCTGGCCGCCCGGTGGCGCCGCGGGCGAACTTGATCGCAGCCTCGACGCATTCTGCCCCGGAATTGGCAAAAAACACCTTGTCCAGATATGGAACAAATTCCAGCAGGCGTTCGGCCAGCACGCCCGCAAGCGTCGAAACATCGAGTTGCACGAGGTTGGGCAGGTCGCTGTCGAGGACGCTCTTCAAGGCCTGGCGCAGCGCCGGATGATTCCGGCCAATTGCAAAAACGCCAAAACCGCTCAATAGATCGAGATAGCGCGCGCCGTCGCGATCGAACAGATACTGGCCCTGACCCTTCTGGAAGCCGACATCGTAACCAATTGTCTTGAGGACCCGCACCAATTGCTCATTTAAGTGGCGCGCATGCATGGAACTGCGCTGCGACTGGCGGTCCACAAACATCTCGGAAACGTCTAGATTGGGATATAGCATCGGTTACATACTTCGGTTGGTGGCCATTCCGTCAACTGAAAACGCACAATGCGGCGTTTTGCCCTCACTCGGATCATCTAAATTAAGCACAGGTCTAAACCATGTTGCACTGCCCCCGAACCACCATGCGTACAGTAGCATATTCCGGAATTTTTTTGGCGACTTGCTTTACAGCGGCCTTTGCGGCGGATCCGACAGGCGACTGGAAGGTGGCGGACGGCGTCGCCAACATCCGGGTTGCGGAATGCAATGGAAGCATGTGGGGCGCGGTGTCGTGGGAGAAGGCGCCGGGCGGCCACGACAAAAACAATCCGGATGTCTCAAAACAAAGCAGGCCGACCCTGGGAATGCCGATCCTGATCGACATGAAGAAGAAGCCCGCCGTCGATCAATGGGAAGGCCAAGTCTATAACGCCAAGGACGGAAAATTCTACAGTTCGACGATCAAGCCGGTCAGTTCCGACCAACTTGAAATTCAAGGTTGCGTGTTGGGCTTCCTCTGCGGCGGCGAAACCTGGACCCGCGTCGCGGGTCCGATTCCCAGTAGCCCGGCCAACAGCATGGCCAAGAGTGCGCCGAAGACCGCGGGTGCTCCTCCGCCCAAAACCGCCGCATCGAGAACAACAGCTACCGCGCCGAAGACCAACCCTCCCAAGATGCCCGGTCAAAAACTGGCGACTGGGCAGCCGGCCGATGCGGTTGGCGATATCTGCCTACTCCCCGACATCGCGGGGTTTGCCCATTAGCGCGGGCTGGAACAACAACACCGCGGCCAGCGTCGTAACCAGGGAGAGCGCCAGCAGCTTGCCCATGCTGGCGGTACCCGGATGACTCGATAGCCACAAGCTTCCGAACGCGGTGGCCGTCGTCAGCGCGCTGAAAAATATCGCGCGCGTCAGGCTCGATTGCAGCAGGTTCGTTCTGCCCGACCGCCACGCCGTCACATAATAAATCTTGAACGCGACACCGACGCCGAGCAGCAACGGCAGCGCCACGATGTTGGCGAAGTTGAGCGGCAGCCCGATCAGCACGCAGATTTCCAGCGTCACCGCGCCGGCTACCAACAGCGGCACCAGCGTCAGCAGCACATCGGTTACCCGCCGCAGCGCCAGCCAAAGCAGAAAGCTGATCACGAGCAGCGCGGTGATGCCGGCGTGGATGAAGGCCCTGACGACGGTATCACCGGACTTGAGAATCGAAACCGGCCCGCCGATCGCGTTCGGTTCGGCGACCAGAACCGCGGCTGCGAACTTGCGCAGCGTGTCGTTGTCGTTGGGATCGCCGCGCGGCAGGGCCTCGACGCGGGTCAGGCCATCCTTGGTTTTCCACGAATTCACCAGATCGGCCGGCAGCGTCTTCAGGCTGACCGGCTGGGCCTGCAGCGAGTTCCTGAGCTGGTCGAGCACCACCTTCAACGGCGAAACGAAGATGGCCTGGGTCTTGTCCCGCGTGGCCTGATCCGAATCGGCGAGCTTCGACAGCGCGTCGGCAAGCCGCCGCGATGCCACGGCGCCGGGGCCCTTGGCATCGCCGGCGGTCCTGCGCAGGTTTTCCGCCGATCCCTTCAAGGACTCGACATTCTCCTGATCGGACGGCGGCGCATCGATCGAGTCCGGGTTGAGCGCGGGATTAAGAATCTTGGCGCCTTGCCCGATCAGCTTCAGTTTTGCCGGCTGGTCTTCCGGCACAAAACTGTCCAGCGACATCACGCGGAGCACTTCCGGCACCTTGGACAGCCGTTCTTCGATCTTCCTGGCGTCGGCGTCCGAGTTCGTCATCACATTGATGGCGTTGGCGCCGGTGTTCGGATCGCTCCGCAAATCGAGAAAAGTCGCGATCGATTCCACCTTGGGACTTCGCAGGTTGATCGGGTTGAAATCGAACCTCAGGAAATAAAGCAACGGCAGACCGGCGACCGCGATCAAAAGCGTGCCGACGATGATGACGACGCGATGCTTTTCGAGGAAATAATCGACCGGCGCCAGGAACGCATAGCCGACCGGTTCCGATTCCCCGGGAGGATTGAGCAGCCTCAGCAACGCCGGCAGCACCGTGATGCTGGTCGTAAAGGCAACCAGCATCCCGACGCCGGCGATCTTGCCGAGTTCCGAAATGCCCTTGTAGTCGGTTGGCAGGAACGAGAGAAATCCGGCGGCGGTCGCCATCGCAGCGAGCGAAAGCGGCACCGCGGAGCGTTCCGCTGCCTTTTCCAGCGCCAGCCGCAGGTCGTCGCTTTTGAAGCGCTCCGACCGGTAGCGGACGCTGAACTGGATGCCGAAGTCGACGCCCAGTCCGACGAACAGAACGGCGAATGCGATCGAGAGCAGGTTCAGCGAACCCACCATCCACAGCCCAACGGCGGTGGTGATGGAAAGGCCGATAAACAGGTTCAGGAACACGGCGGAGATGATCTTGGCGGAATGCAGCGCCATCCAGAGAATCAACAGCACCACGAGCACGGTGCCGATCCCGTTGACGATGGCGCCATCCTGGACGGTGGCGAATTCCTCGTTGGCAATCGGAACCGGTCCGGTGAGCCTGACCCGCGCGCCATATTCGCCTGCGAGATTGAGATCGCGGGCGGCCTGCCGGATGGCATCGGTCGCATCCTTGCCCGGCTCCAGCGCATTGAAGTCGAGGATCGGCTTGAACTCGATGAACGAGCGCCGATCGGAGTCGGTCAAAGGCTTGTCGCTGGTGAGTTCGCGCCAGGAGAAGGTCCCGGAGCCGTTCTTGAGCACGTTCTCCACGGTCTGGGCGATCAGCGTGAATGGCCGCTCGGTGCTGTCGAGTTTGACCTGTCCGCGCTTGACGCCGGCGAGCCCGGTTTCGAGCGCGCCGGTCAGTCCCCGTATGCTGGGATCGCCAGCCATGATCTCGATCAGCGGGGCTGCGGATTCGAACTGGCCGGTCAACTGGCCTACTTCCGCCGCCGGCAGGAACAACAGCCCGTTTTTTTCGAAAAACGCACCGGAGCCGAGCGGCTGGACCGATTCGAAATGCCTGACGTCACCAGACAATTTCTGCTCCAACGCGGCCGCCGCGGCGCTGGTCAGCTCCGGCGTCGGCGCGTTCACCACGGCCAGAATCGTTCGATCCCGATCGAACGCCTTCTCGAACTGATTGTCGCGCTTGCGCCAGTCCAGATCGGGCGAGATCAGGGTATTGATGTCGGTGTTGATGATGAAGTTCCGGGACGTGTAGTAGCCCGCCGTAATCGCAAGGATAAGCGCGACCACGATCGTGAGAGGCGCGAACCGCGTGCAAGCTTTCACAACTGAGACAACAATACTTGTCAGCACATTTTCTCTTTCTGATGTTCTTGAGCTTGCCGGGAACTGCGGAAGAGCTTGCCGGAAACGCACGCTGTCTACCGGAGTTCCGCCAGCCGATCTAATGTTTGTTTTGAGCTTTTTCTTCAGGGACACGAACAAGTAGCGCAAAAAATGCCGAAACTACGCTGGGGCGGCTCACATTATCGGGACCGGCGACGGTAGCGTACCGAACAAATCAGGGTTTTGGCTTGGTTTGCCGCGGTTTTGTGGTAAACTGTACTATAATACCACCTAGGAATTGCCGCCCTGTGGCCGATCGTTGCAAATGATCCGGCTTTCCTAGTCCATGGTTTTTTGACACAAAGCCCACCCCATGCGCTTGGGCGCAAGGATGCGAAACCGCTCATGGTTCGGATGTTGCATAGATCACAGACCAAAGCCGCGCGGAGATACTGTATGAGTTTGGTGCAACTAGCGTAACGGAAGTCCCATGGAAGTATATCTTGCGCAGCCCCGCGGATTTTGCGCGGGCGTGGTGCGTGCAATCGAGATCGTCGAGCGCGCGCTTCAGAAATATGGTCCGCCGGTCTATGTCCGGCATGAGATCGTCCACAACAAATACGTGGTTGAAAGCCTGAAGAACAAAGGCGCGATCTTCGTTGAGGATCTGTCGGAGGTGCCGCCGCTCGCGGTCACCGTATTCAGCGCCCACGGCGTGGCCAGGAGCGTGGAGGAGGAAGCCGCCGTCCGCAGCCTTCCGGTCCTCAATGCCACCTGCCCTCTGGTGACCAAGGTCCATAACCAGGGCAAGCGCTACATGTCCAAAGGCCGGGCGTTGATCCTGATCGGTCACGCCGGTCACCCCGAGGTCGAGGGAACCATGGGTCAGGTTCCCGGACCGGTACTTCTGGTGCAAAATGTCGACGATGTGGCGGCGTTGACGCTGCCGGCGGACAAGCCGGTGGCCTATATCACCCAGACCACCCTCAGCGTGGATGACACAAAAGACATAATTGCAGCCCTTCAGCAGCGGTTTACGGATATTCAAGGCCCCGACATCCGGGATATCTGCTATGCGACACAAAACCGCCAATCTGCGGTAAGGGACTTGAGCAAACTCGTGGATGTTATCCTGGTGGTGGGCGCCACCAACAGTTCCAACTCAAACAGGCTGCGCGAAATCGGCACCGAAGTCGGGGTCGCGAGTTATCTCATTGCCGACGGAAGTGAGCTGAACCCGGATTGGCTGAAGGACGCCAGGGCGGTCGGCATCACCGCCGGCGCCTCGGCGCCCGAGGTGCTTGTCGATGACGTGATCGAGGCCCTGAGACGGATCGGACCGGTGACGGTGTCGGTACTTCCGGGTCGGGAAGAAAATATCGAATTCCGGCTCCCGGCTGAACTGACCGTGGGTTGATCCACTTCACTTAAGTCCAGAAAGAAACCTGTAATGGCAATACCGTTCTTCAAGGAAATGCGTATCGGCGGCTACCTGATGAAGCAGAAATTGCTTGGCCGAAAGCGCTATCCGCTGGTGCTGATGCTCGAGCCGTTGTTTCGCTGCAATCTGGCCTGCGTCGGCTGCGGCAAGATCGACTATCCCGATGCGATCCTCAATCGCCGCATGTCGGCGCAGGAATGCTGGGATGCCGCCGACGAGTGCGGCGCGCCGATGGTGGCTATCCCCGGCGGCGAGCCGCTGATCCACAAGGAAATCGGCGAGATCGTGCGCGGCCTGGTGGCGCGGAAGAAATTCGTGTCGCTGTGCACCAACGCGCTGCTGCTGGAGAAGAAGCTCGACCTGTTCGAGCCGTCGCCATATCTGTTTTTCTCGGTGCATCTGGACGGTTTGAAGGAACATCACGACAAGGCTGTCTCGCAGAAGGGCGTGTTCGATCGCGCGGTCTCGGCGATCAAGGCGGCCAAGGCGAAGGGTTTTACCGTCAACGTCAATGCCACGATCTTCGACGGACACGCCGCCGAAGACATCGCCAAGTTCCTCGACTTCACGAGGGAACTCGGGGTCGGCGTTTCAATGTCGCCGGGCTACGCCTATGAGCGCGCCCCCGACCAGGAGCACTTCCTCAACCGCACCAAGACCAAGAAGCTGTTCCGCGACGTGTTCGCGCTCGGCAAGGGCAAGAAGTGGAATTTCATGCATTCCGGCCTGTTCCTGGATTTTCTTGCAGGCAATCAGACTTACGAATGCACCCCGTGGGGCATGCCGGCACGCAACATTTTCGGCTGGCAGAAGCCCTGCTACCTGCTCGGCGAAGGCTACACCAAGACCTTCAAGGAACTGATGGAGACGACCGACTGGGAGACCTACGGCACCGGCAAGTACGAGAAGTGCGCCGACTGCATGGCGCATTGCGGCTACGAGCCGACCGCGGCGACCGCCGCGCTGAACAATCCGTTGAAGGCAATGTGGGTGGCGCTGCGCGGTGTCCAGACCACGGGTCCGATGGCGCCCGAGATCGATATGAGCAAGCAGCGTCCGGCGCAGTATATCTTCTCGGAGCAGGTCCAGAAGAAGCTCTCGGATATTCGCCGGGACGAGGCCCTCGCTGCCCAGCAGAAGGCCGCACAGCCCAAAGCCTCGACGGCTGCGTAAAAGGCCCAGCAGTCCTGGCGCCGGCTGCACGACGCCAAACAAAAACGGCCTGACCGCGTTGCGGGCAGGCCGTTTTGCATTTGATGGCCGCAGAAAGCCCTCAGAGATTGGCCGTGACGAGGCCCTCGCTGCCGAGCAGAAAACCTCGGCAGCCGCGCAAGGAGCGCAGCGCGCGATTGAAGTCGATCCCGGTCGACACCAGCGCGCGCAGCGTCGTCGGATTGCGCGCGAGGCCGCGCAGCACCTTGCGCAGGTCGATATCGCCGTTCGGCTTGAGCGCGGTCTTGGCGAGCTCCGGCAGCGCCCGGCTGGCGGGATCGCTGATCACGCGCAATGCCGCGAACGGAATGCCTGCGTTGGCGGCGTAGGCGGCGGCGATATGGCTCTCCATGTCGACGGCGGCAGCACCGGTTTGCGAGCGCAGCGCGGCCTTACTGGCCTTGGCGGCGACCACCTGCTCGACACCGGCAAGCCCGCCCCTGACGATCCGCCGGCGCTTCAGCGCGGCGCTCGCGATCATTTCCTCATTCAGGGCCGAAGCGGCCAGGAAGCGTGTATCGCCGGCCAGAACCTCGGTCGCCACCACGATGTCGCCCGACTTCAGCGACGGATCGAGCCCGCCGGCGACGCCGAAAGAGATGACACCTCTGAAGGTCGATGAATCCAGCGTGGCCAGCAGCGCACGCAACTGGCGCGGATCGCTCGAGCTGCAGATCACAATCATGCCGGGCCCGGCCGCTATGCGGGCCTCCTGCACCAATCCTGTAACGATCAAAACCGGCCGTGGATCAATTGAATTACGATCAATCGCATTGCCCACGGTTGCGGTGGCCCCCGCCCCCAAAATCACATCCCGACCCCTACCACCCTGCTGTTGGTGCTCCTCAAATTTCGATACCGCGCCAGCGCCCAGAGCGGAAAGAACTTCGAGTAGCCATGATAACGCAAGTAAAACACCCGCGGAAAGCCCGTTGCGGTGTAGCGCTGCTCGTCCCACAGCCCTTTTTCGGTCTGTGTGGCCTTTAGGTACTCCACCCCGCGGACCACGGCCGGGTTCCCGACCTCGCCCGCAGCCATCAGACCAAGCAAAGCCCATGCCGTTTGCGAGGAGGTCGATGGCGCGCCCTCAAATCCCCTGTAATCGAGCCGGTAGCTGACGGCATCCTCGCCCCAGCCGCCATCCTTGTTCTGGATCGCGACCAGCCAGTCCGCCGCCTTGCGCATCATCGGGTCCTGGTGATCGACGCCGGCGGCATTGAGCGCGCACAGCACCGACCAGGTTCCGTAGACGTAATTCAGCCCCCAGCGGCCATACCAGGATCCCTCCGCCAACTGGGTACGGCGCAGATAGGCGACACCGTCGGCGACCGCCTTGCTCGTCCTCCCGGTCTCGCCGAGCTGGGCCAGCATCGAGATACAGCGCGCGGTGACGTCCTCGGTCGGCGGATCGAGCAGCGCGCCATGATCGGAGAACGGGATGTTGTTGAGGTAATATTCGAGGTTGTTGACGTCGAAGGCGGCCCAGCCGCCGTCGCGGCTCTGCATGCCCTCGATCCATTCCCGGCCGCGCGCGATCGCGACATCGTATTCCTCGGTACCGGTTTGGCGTCGCGTCCGATCCATCGCCATCACCACGACGGCGGTGTCGTCGAGATCGGGATAATGGTCGTTGTTGTACTGGAACGCCCAACCGCCCGGGCGGGTGTTGGGTTTCTTCACCGCCCAGTCGCCCTTGAGATCCAGCACCTGCCTTGGCTTCAGCCAATCGAGGCCCTGTTTCATCTTGGCAAGCGTCTCTTCGCCACCCGCCTCCGCCAGCGCGTGGCAGGCCAGTGCAGTGTCCCACACCGGCGAGACGCAGGGCTGGCAATAGGCTTCATGCTCGTGAATCACCAGGAGCCTGTCGATTCCCTTGCGGGTGATCGCGCGTGGCGGAAAATCCTCTCCCTTGCCGAGTGCCTCGTACATCATGACGACGTTGGCCATCGGCGGATAGATCGCGCCCATGCCGTCTTCGCCGTTCAGCCGCTCTTCGATGAAAGCAAGCGCGGCAT
>Ga0137415_10006422_pt1 | contig 11646 bp, 10 predicted proteins | sample CZODoug3_1_1_16f_FD_183082 | JGI IMG/M metagenome (GOLD analysis project Ga0137415, IMG submission 183082) | Vadose zone soil fungal communities from Angelo Coast Range Reserve, California, USA - CZODoug3_1_1_16fungal (Hybrid Assembly) | ecosystem: Environmental > Terrestrial > Soil > Vadose...
CCAGCGTCGACCCGGAGCTGGGTCCCGGTGACAAAGCGTGACTCGTCGGAGGCCAGCCACAACACGGCTTCAGAAACGTCCCTCGGCCCCACCATTGGAACGGGGCAGTACGGCGCTTCGGGTGGCAGGTCGGGTCGCGGAGCACGTTGATCCCCGGTGCTCCGGCCAACGGCGGGTACTTGGCGAAGAGCGCAGCGGCCTGCTGGCCTCCGACTGTGCCCATGAAGCTATCGGCATCGTGCCCGCTCAGGTCGGCCCCGACGCCCGTGGGAGGAACGGTGTTGCCCCAGGGCCCCAGCTCGTTCGCGAACGCCTGCGCGAGGCCCACGACACCGAACTTGCTAGCGGTGTAGTGGGCCATGTGGGTGAGGCCCCGCAGACCGGCCGACGAGCTGGTGAGCACGATGGAACCTCCCCGCCCGGCCTCCATCATTGGTGGTGCGACCGCGCGAAGAACGTTGAACGCGCCGCGAAGATTGACACTCAGCAGGGTGTCCCACTCCTCGTCGCTGATCTCCCAACCGAGTGCGTAGGAGATCACGCCGGCGTTGATGGGCCACGACACCCAACCGACCGAACGCCGAAAGCCCGCCCGCGACACCGGCGGCCACCTCCTCCGGCCTGCGTACGTCAGCACGGTAGGCGAGGACGTGCCTGTCGAGTTCTTCGACAGCTTTGGCCGTCGCGGCGAGCTCATCCTCGGTGCCCATCGGATAAGCGATCCCAGGCATAGGAGCGCACGCATCGAGCAGCACGATGTCGGCCCCCTCCTCCGCGAACCGAATAGCGTGCGACCGCCCCTGCCCGTGGGCCCCACCGGTGATGAGCGCGACCTTGCCTTGGAGACGGTGCACGTCGGGACCCCCTGGAGATTGCTGCCGCGGACGTGTCGAAGTCGACGATACGTAACGGTAGTCTCGATTCGTAACGCTATCTGACCGCAGGGAGGATGCCGTGCCGGGCGAACCGGGGCTCTGCGGGGTGTGCGGGCGCGAACTGGCCAGCAGACAGACGGGTCGTCCAGCGCGGTTCTGCTCCCGGGCCTGCCGACAGAAGGCGTACCGCGACCGGGCGTCGGGCCGCGACAGTGGGGCGGCCGTCGCGGCGATCACAGGTCCGGATGGATTGCTGGCGCGGGAGGACTCAGCGCCCAACGCGGCCGAGAAGGCGGTCCCGCACCTCTCGGAATCCGAGCTGTTGGCCTGGCGGGGCCTGCTCGAGGTGCACGCCCGGCTGTTGCCCACGCTCGACGACGAGCTGTCGTCGGTCACCGGGCTCTCCCTGAGTGAGTTCGACGTGCTCTACCAGCTATGGATCCGCCCCGGGGGTCGGATGCGGATGAAACGGCTCGCGGCCGCGTTGCTGATCACACCCGGTGGGGCAACTCGGATCGTCAAGCGTTTGGAGAACGACAAGCTGGTCCGCCGGTTGTCGCGGGCAGGCGAGCAGGCGGTCGAGGCGGAGTTGACCGCACCAGGGCGGGAGAGGCTTGCCGTGGCGATGGATATCCATTTTGCCGGGGTCCGGCAGCTTCTCCAACGACCTCTCCGACGCGGAGACGGCGACGCTCGTGGCGATCTGGCGCCGGCTCGATCGAGAGCTTTCGTAACGAACAACATGGAGGAGACCGTCAAGTTCTACAACGGTCTGCTCGGATTCCCGGTGGTGGTCACGCTGCAGCTGCCCAACCCCGACCCGTTCCCCGGCGCCGTGCCGGGGAACCTGGGTGGCAGCCGTCACTACTTTTTCCGGATCAGTGAGCAGGACACCGTCGCGTTCTTCGAGTTCGCCGACGTCGAGGTGCCCGCGGACAACTCGCTGCTCGGAGCGGGCAACCACCTCGCGATCACCGTGCCGTCGGAGGGCGAGCTGCAGAAGGCGAAGAAGTTGCTCGAGGAGAACGACATCAAGATCAAGAGCGATCTCGACCACGGGTTCTGCCACTCGATCTACTTCGAGGACCCGGTCAACAAGATCGCGCTGGAGTTCGCGACCTGGCAGCACCCGTGTGACACCGCCCAACCCTTCCTGCAGGACCCGAACCCCGTTCCGGCCGCGCTGGCTGCGATCGGCGCGGACACCTACGCGGAGCACCAGCTTCACTTCGAACCCGACGGTCACGGCGGCGCGGGCGAGCGCGACTGACGGTCGAAAGGAACGGAGGCCGAGGGCGGAGAGCAAGGAACATGGCGACGCCCGAGGGAACAACACTGATCGCCCAGCCGGGCGCGTTGGCCGAGCTGCCTGCCCTCGCCGACGTTGTCGGCGCCCACCGGGTGCTCGTCGTGGCCGGCGGCGCCTGCCGCCCGATCGCGGACCACGTGATCGGACTGCTCGGGCCACGTGCTCTCGGCACGTTCTCCGACACCGTGGCGCACGTGCCCGCGCGTTCGGTCAACCTTGCGGTCGCCTCCGCCCAGAGAGTGCACGCCGATGCGGTCCTGACCGTGGGAGGCGGATCCACCACCGGCTTCGGCAAGATCGTGGCGCTGGCCCTGCGGATCCCCTTGATCGCCGTTCCGACCACGTACGCCGGCGCGGAGATGACTTCGCGTTACCTCGTCACCACCGGCGACGGCAAGGAGTCCGGTACATCCCCGCGTGCCCTGCCGAGGGTGGTGCTCCACGACCCGGACCTCACCGTGGGGCTGCCGGCGCGAGTGATCGCGTCGAGCGGGGTCACCGCCGTTGCGAGCTGCCTGACGGCTCTGGCTTCCGACCGAGGGCCCGACGCGGCGTCGCTGGCGCGGCGTGGCCTGGCACTGCTCTGGTCGAGCCTGCCCGCACTCGTGCGGGATCCGTCCGATCCCGCGCTGTCGACACAGGCGCTGCAGGGCGCCGCGTTGGCGGGGCGGGCACTGGAACTGACGGGCCCGGGTCTCGTGCAGCTCGTCGCCGAGGAGCTCGGCGCCGCGCTCGGTGTCGACCACGGGGCGGCGCTGGGCTGCCTCACTCGGCAGTCGCTGCGCGCTGGGGGTGGGGGTGGTCGGCAGGCGCTCGAAGAGCTGAGTCGGCGGACTGATCCGCCGGACGTCGTGTTCGCGGAGTTCCTCCAGAGCATGGACCTTCCGCCTCAGCTCGCCGAGGTCTGCCGATCGTCACCCGCACCGGGCACACCCCCGGCTCACCGGCCCGCCCTCTCGAAGATGTGAGGAGATCCGCCATGACCGCTCCAGAACCGACGAACCGGTTGGTCCACCTTGTCGGCAGTGTGCCGCTGAGCACCGCCGCGGCCGTGTTCCGCGCGGCGTCCGACGCAATTGGGCCCCATCTGCAGCGGATTCCGGACGGTGAGACGGGTGACCGAACCGGCTGGGTCGGCTTCCAGGCACTGATGCTCCTGGACCATCCGAGCTTCGAGTTGGTGCCCTCCGACGTTCCGGGCGAACGGGCGGAGGACCTCACGCTGGCCGTCAGCGCCCAGAGCGACGGGTACCGGGCTCCGTCGTTCCGGCTGCGGGAGGGCATGGATCCGACGCAGCTCCGGTTCCCCCGCCTCGGCTACGCGGCGGCGGCGCTGGCGTCCTACGCGACCTTCGCCGAGCTCAAGGCCTCAGGGGTGATCCATCCAGGCACCCGGTTCCAGGTCTCGCTCCCGACGCCGCTCGCTCCCATGGCGCTCTTCGTGACGCCCGAGGACATCCCGGCCGTGCTGCCCACGTACCAGACCGCGCTGCTGGGCGAGCTGGCCATGATCTGCGCCGCGATCCCGGCTGATGAGCTCGCCGTGCAATGGGACGTGGCAGTGGAGATGGGTGTGCTGGAAGGCGCCTTCCCGGCCCCGTTCGACAACGTCGAGGAGACGGTCGCGGCCGCCGTGGTCGCCCTCGGCGAGGCGGTGCCTTCAGACGTCTCGCTCGGGTACCACCTGTGCTACGGCGACATGGGGCTGCACCACTTCATCGAGCCCCGAGACATGTCAGTGCTGGTCGGACTGGCCAATCGCATCTCCGCCGGCCTGACCCGCCCGCTGGACTGGATGCACATGCCGGTGCCCCGTGACCGCGACGACCCTGAGTACTTCGCCCCCTTGGCAAGACTGCAGCTCGCCGAGACCGCGGATCTCTTCCTGGGGCTGCTCCACGACTCGGACGGCCTCGACGGTGCCCGCCGGCGGATGGGGTCGGCGAGCAAGTTCCGAGCCGGATTCGGCATCGCCACGGAGTGCGGTTTCGGGCGACGCGACCCGAGGAGCATTCCCGCGCTGCTCCAGCTCCATCGCGACGTTGCCGTCTCCGCCGAGCGCCCCGGTTCGGTAGCGGTGCCTTCCGGCGGACAGGCCGAACGGTGACCGTGCCGATGTCCGGGGCGGCGCCGGTGCTCATCGCGGGAGCCGGCCCGGTGGGGCTGTGCGCGGGACTGCACCTGGCCAACCTCGGCGTGCCTTTCATGATCTTCGAGGATGACGGAGGGCTGTCCACCGAACCGAAGGCGGGCGTCCTGCTTCCGTCGTCGCTGGAGATCTTCGCCCAACTCGGTGTCGCCGAGCGGATGGTCGGAGAGGGGGTGCGGTGCGGCACGGTCGAGTTCCTGGACGGGGTCTCCTTACGCGTGGTCAACCGGATGCAGCTGCACGAGCTGGCTACCGACACCCGCTATCCGATGGGGCTGAACCTGGCCCAGAACGACACCGAGCGCATCCTCCGCGACGAAATCTGTGCCCTCGGACTGGAGAGCGCACTGCACTTCCACCATCGCGTGACCGGAGTCGTCCAGGACGACGACGGGGTGACGCTGCTGGTGGAGACCCCCGACGGCCGCAAGGAGTACCGCGGCAGCCACCTGCTGGGCTGCGACGGCGGCCGAGGCGCGGTCCGGGAGGCCATCGGCGTGACCAGCACCGGACGGACATACCCCGAGACGTTTGCGGTGTTCAACGTCGAGTTCGACTCGCTGCAGGCCGATCTGGCGCGCGCTCCGGGGACGTTCGTGTTCTCCCCCGAGGAGTGGATGATCCTTGTTCGACTCCCTGGCTTATGGCGCGTCGTCTGGCCGCAACAGCCCGGCCGGCCAGCGGCTACCGAGGCCGACCTCGCCGAGCGGCTGCGCTTCGCGTTCGGCCGAGACGAGGGGTTCCGCATCGTCGGGCAGGGCCGCTACCACGTCCACCACCGGTACGCCGACCGGTTCCGCGTCGGGCGCACCTTCCTACTCGGCGACGCCGCCCATCTGGTGACGCCGATCGGCGGACTGGGACTCAACACCGGCCTGCAGGATGTCAACAATCTCTGCTGGAAACTCGCCCGCGTCATCAACGGCGCCGCCGGTCCCGGACTCCTCGACACCTACGAGCAAGAGCGGCTGCCGGTAGCGCGCTTCATCATCGGCAATATGGCCGATCGCAACCGCGATCAGATGATGGTGCGCCAACCTTGGAAACGTCTGCTGCGCAACGTGCTGATGGGAGTACAGCTCCGGTCCCGGCGACATCGCTGGCAGTTGGCGTACAGCCGGTCGCTGCTCGGCATCAGCTACGGACCGCCCGCCGCTGCGCCGCGAGGGTTGCGTGCGGCCATGGCGGTACTGCGACCGGACGTCCCACCAGAAGTGGCACGTGGGAGCTTCGCTCCGGATGGCCTGCTGCACTGGCCCGATGGGCACCTCCGCCACCTGCACGACCTGCTCGGGCGCGACATCATCGCGCTGACGTTCGCCGACGCCCGCGCGCAGCACGACGTCCCCGACCTCGGCGAGTTTCCGCTGCGGCATTACCAGGTCAGCCCGGTGGACGTCGTCCCGGAGGCGCCGCTGCGCGCCGGACTGCTCGTCGACCTCGGCGGCCGGGTAGCCGCCCGGTACCGGGCAACCGCCGGCACCAGCTACCTCCTGCGGCCGGACGGTTACGTACTCGACATCGCGCCGGCGAGCCGAGCCTCGAGCAGCTTCAGGCAGGCCCTGGCGACCTATCTCGACACGAACCCCCAGCTCGACCGCGAGGGCATCCCAGCGGCATCGGCGGGTTCCCTGCACGCTCAGTTGCGGCAGTCACCGTCCGGAGCTGGCCAAGGGCCTACGCCGTAGTACTCGGGCTGACCAAGAGCTGCCACCGCGCTCCATCGACGGGGCGACCATCCCTATCGAGAGATCGGAGCCCGACTGCGCCGCGGTGGCTACACCCCGGGTGTCGGGTTGCCCGCGCTGAGATACCGACTGGGATCGCTTCCCGCCTGAGGCAGAGTGGCCAGCCAGCGGTGGAAACCCTCGGGGTCCCGCCGTTCGATCTCGTCGAGCAGTTGCCCTCGCAGCCGAACTCGCTCCGACTCGCCCTGTTCCGGCGGGCGATCCGGCAGCGGGAGATAGCTGCGCCGCAGCGTCTCACACAACTGCGGGGTCGACAGCTCGCGGAACGCAAATCTGTGGGCCGGCACGGGGAAATCGATGGGCAGCTCCCCGCACACGGCCGGTGATGTGCGCGGTGGTTTTGTCCGCGCTCGCTTTGTCCGCGATGGCTTTTTCCGCGCGTTTGCGGCGTCGGCGCACAGCAGGCAGAGCGCTACCGCGGCCACCGCGAGGAGGAGTACGCACGCCAGACCGGCGTACCGGAAGAACTCCACGGTCAGAATGTGCACGCCGTTCATGTCGCACCCGCTTCCGGCTCGTCCGCCATCAGCCGATCTCGACCGGTTCGCTGTCACCAGTGCTCTTCTCGCTGTGCAGGAAGAACGCCAGCACCACTCCGGCGGCGGTCAGGGCGGCGAGGACGAGGAAGATGTTGCTGTAGGCCTGTGCTTCGACCTCGTTCTTGAGTGACTGCCAGAGCGGGATCAACGCGGCCTGCCCCTGCTGCTCCAGCGAGACGATCTGCGGGTTGGTCCCTGGGCCGTTGGCCTGCATCAGGCCGGAGCGGTCGGACATGAACTGGGCCTGCTGCACCGTGGACATCGCGGACAGCAGCGCCAGCCCGAGCGAACCGGCAACCCGCTGGCAGATCGTATTGAAGGCGCTACCGGCACTGGCCAGGCTCGGGGGCAGCACCGAGAGCCCACCAGTCATGATCGGCATCATGGCCAGCCCGATCCCGGCGGCCCGGATCATCATCCAGATGACCAGCTCCTGGCGGGTCATGTCGACGTTGACCTTGACCATCAAGAATGTGCCGACCGCGGCGAGGGCCAAGCCGATCACCGCGGGCCAGCGGGCACCCATCTTGTCGTAGATCCGGCCAGCCACCGGCACGATCACCATCATCACTATTGCCTGCGGGAGCAACACCAGGCCGCTGTTCATCGGGGTCAGGCTCTGCGCGCCCTGAATGAAGTTCGGCACGTAGAACAGGACCGCGTTGATGCTGATCGAGATGATGCTGATCTGGATCAGCGAGTTCACCAGCGGCCAGTACCGGAACACCCGCACGTTCAGCAGTGGCTCTTTGACCTGCAGCTCAATCACCACGAACAACGCGAGCGCATTCACCCCGACCGCGAGCAGGATCAATACCCGGTAGCCCATCCAGCCCCAGGTTGTGCCCTCTTCGAACGCCAACAGCAGCGAGAACATCGACACCGCGATACACGCGAACCCCGGCAGATCGAACGACCTGCCGCCGACGCGGGGAAAGTTGGGCAGGATCATCATCGCCAGCCCCGCGCCAAGGACCCCGACCGGCACGTTGATGTAGAAGATCAGCCGCCAGTCCACGTACTCGACGAGGTAACCGCCCAGCGTGGGCCCGACCCCCGGCGCGACGATGATGCCGAACCCGTACAGGCCCATCGCGACGCCGATCTTCTCCTTGGGCACCATCCTGTACAGGATCGTCAGACACGTCACCGGGATCACCCCACCGGGAATGGCCTGCAGGATCCGGTAGAAGATCATGCTGTTCAGCCCGCCGGCCATGCCGCACAGCGCCGAGAACGCCGAGAACGCCAGCATCGAGATCACATACAGCCGGCGCAGCCCGATCCGGTCCCCCAGCCAGGCACTGACCGGCACCACCACCCCCAGACACAGCGTGTACGCCGTGCTGACCCACTGGATGCTGTCGGTCGAGACACCGAACAGGTTTTGCATCGTCGGGATGGCGACGTTCACGATGCTCGTGTCCAGCGTCGACATGAACATCCCGATCACGACCACCCCGAGCGGCACGATCCACTTGGGCGTCTGGCCCGCCCCGCCCGCCGCTGGAACGGGCGCCGAGGGAGGCGCGGGAGGCCGTCGTTCAGGGGGAACCTGCGTCGGCAGGCTCCCCACCCCCACGTCGACCTCGCTGGCGGGCCGAGGGATCACCTCGACGCCGACCGGGCCCCTGCTCGCCTGCTTGGTTCCGCCTCGGGGGCTACCCCCGTCGTACCCCTCATGTGTCATGATTCCAGGAGATAGTTTGTAAAACTAATTAGCAAGCCACACTGTGTCACATCCTGAGATCGCTATAAGTGACTTGGCATCTCGGCTGCCGCGCTGGCCGATCCGGCGATATGATTCGTTTGCATCACTAAGTAAATCTCCAGAGGCAGCCGCACTCGGAGCGCGCAACCACGCTGGGAGGCCCGACGATGGAAGGCCCCGACACCACACCCCGCAACGGGCACCCGCACGATCAGGAGTCCGGCGGGACGGTGCTCACCGCGCCTCGCCCGGCCGCCCCGAGCCCGACTCCCCCAGCCCGCGAACGCTGGCGTCGCTCTACCCGGATGGGGCTGACCGTCATCGTCGCGGTGAGCCTGCTCGAGGCCGCCGCGTTCGCCGGCACCTACTACCTCGACACCAGCAAGTACGTCTCCACCGACAACGCCCAGGTCGACGGTGACAAGGTCGACATCAACGCGCCCGCGACCGGCACCGTCACGCAGTGGAACGTCACCAACGGCTCCACCGTGCACACCAACCAGGTCCTCGGCCGGATCACGGGCATCGGCGCCGGAGGACAAGCCCAGCACCCCATCAAGTCCCCCGGCAACGGCACCGTCGCGGTCAACAACGCGGTGAACGGCGAGGACGTCAACGCCGGCACGGAGCTGGCCACCGCGTTCAACTTCAACGACATCTACGTCACCGCGCGGGTCGCCGAGACCGACATCAAGGACGTCCACGTCGGCCAGCCCGTCGACATCTCGATCGACGCCTCCCCCAAGACCCCGGTCGCCGGGATCGTCGAGGAGATCCAGAACTCCTCCGCCGGGTCGTTCAGCTTCTTCCCCGGCCCGGACACCGACCCGAGCAACCCCCAGAAGGTCGATCAGTACATTCCAGTCAAGATCGAGTTCACCAACACCGACGGCCTCACCCCGATCCCCGGTACCAATGTCACCGTGCACATCCATAAGCCGTGACCAGTCGCATCGGGAGTAGAACTAAAGCGACTCCCGAGGAAGGTTGACACCATGCGGTCCGCGCCCGAGATCGGCTCCAGTCTTGCCGGTGAACTGCGCATTTCGGCACTTCGCCTGCTCCGCAGGCTGCGTTCGGAACAGACCCCCGACGCGCTGTCCGGCGTCCAGTTCTCCGCACTCGACAGCGTGGCCCAGCACGGCGCACTGACCCCCCGCGAGCTGGCGATCCGCGAGCAGGTCCAGCCACCCACCATGACCAGACTGATCGCTGACCTGCAGGCCAGCGGCCTCATCTCGCGGCGGGTCGACCCGGACGACCGCCGGCAGCAGATCCTCGAGGTCACCCCGACCGGCACCGAACTTCTCGCCTCGGCCAACGCGGCGAAACTGCGATGGCTGAGCACTCATCTCGCCGAGCTCACCGAAGAGGAACGAACCACCCTGTGCGCCGCGATTCCGATCATCAACAGAATTGCCAGCGACTGATTTCGAGCCCGAAGACCTGACGTCAGCGCTGGTCCTGACGATCGGGCAGGTTGCCAGATCGAGGCGGTTCGGCCGTTTCGCCCCCGTCCAGCGGCGCTGGCTTGATCGCAATCCAGTCCGCGACCACCTCCTTCATGGGATCCCTTGTCACTAGGTCATCACAGGTTTGATGATGTGATCCTTGACAGTCGCAGGTGTTGCTTTCTATCGTTTCTGCACGGCGTAGGGTGCCGACTCACAGGGGAGAACACATGAACGACATCGTTGTCGTCGGTTCCGGTGTGGCCGGACTATCCGCGGCGGTGGAAGCGGCCGAGACCGGTGCTGAGGTTCTCGTTCTCGAGCGTGATGGTGCCATCGGCGGCGCGTCGACCATGAGCGCAGCGTCCACCAACATGGTGGGGACCCCCCTACAGCACGCGCACGGAATTGATGATGACGTCGAGTTGGCACTCGCCGACTGGGTTCGGATGGGCGGGCCTACCGCGGACGTTGAATGGGCGCGCCGGTACCTCGATCGAAGCCGAGCAGACGTCTACGACTGGTGTGTGGACCTGGGCATCAGCTGGATGGCGCTGTCGCAGCCAGAGGGCAACAGCGTACCCCGGGTGCACACGCCCGCGGGTTTCGGACGAGGAATCGTCGAAGCCCTCACTGTCCGTGCCACATCGCTCGGCGTGAGGATCGAGGTCGGCGTCGATGTCAAACAGATCGTCATGCGCGACGGCACGGCCCGGGGGGTGCGTGCCTCCACCGCCGTTGGTGAGGAGCTGCAATGTGACGCGCGAGCCGTCGTTGCGTGCGCCGGCGGATTCGCCTCGAGTCACGATCTGACAATCGAGGTCGCTCCGCAATTTCGCGAGCTCCCAAGATTGCTCAGCGGCGGCGCACCCGGCTCACTCGGCTATGGATATCATCTTCTCCACAGTGCGGGTGCGCAGTTCACGTGCCTCGACCACGTCTGGACCTATCCGAATGGCACGCCCGATCCTGACGATGAAACCGGAATACGCGGCGTGGGCGTGCTTGGCCTCAAAGGGGACATCTGGCTCAACAGCGCAGGTCGGCGATTCGTCGACGAAGGCAACCAAAATCGCGTGTCGGGAATGAGGGCATTGCTCGCCCAGCCTGGTCAGACGGCGTGGAGCATCTTCAATGCCGCCGAGCTGTCCGACGTCGCATTGGTCGGCAACGATCACTGGGGAGGCCCTGGCGGCGGCGACCCCGCCGTGATGGCGGAGTTTTGGCGCCGGTCGGAGTTTGTCTGGCGCGCCGATACGCTTGAGCAACTGGCAACCAAGACGGGACTGCCCGCCGACGCGGTGGAGGCGAGTGTGGCCGACTTCAACTCGGCTGTCCTCGCCGGAAAGGACCGTGACCCCGAACAGCAGCGCTCGCTGAGCGGTGTCCTGCCGATAAGTGGTCCTGACTTGATCGCCATCCAGTTCTTCCCGGTTGTGGCCAAGACCCTCGGCGGGGTCCGTACGGATCTCGAGTGCCGGGTGCTTGACCACAATGGAGCCGCTATTCCGGGACTGTTCGCGGCGGGGGAACTGGCGGGCATGGCGGGCGGTTGCATCAACGGGGCCGCCGCACTTGAGGGCACCATGTTCGGCCCGTGCCTCTACTCCGGGCGGGTAGCCGGGGCAGCAGCCATTGCGGCGCGCACGATCTAGTGGCGCAGGGCGTCCATGGGACAGAGCCTGGCCGCACGAACGGCCGGATAGCAGCCGGCGAGCACGCCGACGAGCAGGCTGATCCCGAAGGCGATCCCGATCGCGGGCAGGGAGACCACCGGTACGCCCCACACCGGCGCGTACCTGGGCAGCAGGTGCTGGCCGGCGACGGTGAAACCAATGCCGAGCGAGACGCCGAGAAGACCACC
>Ga0137415_10006425_pt1 | contig 11645 bp, 13 predicted proteins | sample CZODoug3_1_1_16f_FD_183082 | JGI IMG/M metagenome (GOLD analysis project Ga0137415, IMG submission 183082) | Vadose zone soil fungal communities from Angelo Coast Range Reserve, California, USA - CZODoug3_1_1_16fungal (Hybrid Assembly) | ecosystem: Environmental > Terrestrial > Soil > Vadose...
GCAGGGATCTGCTTTTCGCTTTCTTCATCGCAAGTGCCGGGTGCCCCATCCTCGCGGCGGCCTCATCGCCGCAGGGTGGGATCACAGTTATCCGCGAGCCCTCCAACAATCCGCTGACACACCACAATGTCCGCTAAGATTCCCCCATGGTCAGTGCCTCGGAAGCTGAACCGCTACACCCCGCGCAAGAGAACACTCCAAGCAACCGCATAGCCTATGCATGCATGACGATCGCTCGTCTCTTCCTGGGCATCGCGATGGTGTCCTATGGTCTCGACAAGCTGTTCGACTACCAATTCGCGCTTCCAGCTTGGAGCTATGCTCAACCTCTCGGCCTAACAAGCGGCAGTACACTCACCTGGGCGATGCTGGGCTACTCCCCTCACTTCCAGATGCTTTTGGGGCTATTCGAGCTTATTCCCGCTCTCATGCTTCTCAACGTTCGTACGCGGCGCTTCGGTGCCCTGTTTATGTTTCCCGTTCTCTTGAACGTCGTCCTAATCAACTATTTTCTCGATCTCTGGCCATCCACAAAAATTGTCAGCACCGTATTATTGGCCGCCAATGCTTTTCTCCTTCTCTACGATCATTCGATTTACTGGAGCTTCCTAAAAGAACTCCTCGTAACGCCCCCTCAGATCGCTAGCCGAAATGCGTCGCCGTCGCGTACGATCGTGCCGCCGACGAAATGGCCGCCCAGAATGAGCGTTGGCGTTCCGGCAAAACGGGAGAACAACTCGTTGCGGGTGCGAACTGCCTGCACCGGATCGGAGTCGATGGTCGAACACCAGTCGAGGTGCACCATCTGGCATGGATGGTGCGCAACGTCGCCGATGAGCAAGGCGTCCTCGCCCCGCGACCTGATGTGGATGCTGAAGTGGCCGGGCGAGTGACCGGGCGTCGCGATCAGGCTGAACTCGTCGCAAACATGATGGCCGGCGTCGATGAGGTCGACCAGGCCGGCGTCGGCGACAGGCCGGACCGAGTCATCGAAGATGGCGGCGACCGCCGGATTGCGAACGTCTTTCCAATAGTCGAATTCGATGCGTCCCATCAGATAACGGGCGTGGCGGAACGTCGGAACCCAGCGGCCGTCGGAAAGAATCGTGTTCCAGCCCACATGATCGACGTGGAGGTGAGTGCAAAGCACGGTGTCGATTGTGTCGGGCGGGCAACCGGCTGCGGCGAGACCCTCCAGAAACGCTCCCTTGCGCCCGTTCCAGATGGGCTGAGTGCGGTTCTGCTTGCCATTGCCGATACCGGTATCGACGATAATCCGTCGGGTCGGCGTTTCGACCAGGAACGAATGGATGGTCATCCTGATCCGCCCCTCCTTGTCGGCAAAGTGCGGGCACAGCCACTTCAGCTCCCGAAGCGCCGCGGGCGTTGCCTGCGGTAAAATGTACTCCTTGCCTCCGATCGTATCGATTTCGACGAATTGGGTGATCGCTACATCGCCAATTTGCCATTTCATGAGGCATCTTCCTTTTGCACGAATGCAGGTCTTGCGGAACCAACGATATGGAGTTAATTATCCTGCCCGGCTTTCCGCATCAACGGGACGTGGCGTCGAAGACTTGCCCGCCCGTCCTGACCTTGCATCGCCCCGATCCGGGTATGCATAACAAAGTGAAAAACCAGCGAATTTGGCTGATGCCGCTTTCGTTTGATTTATTCAAATACTTTTCTAATAAAAAATGACGGAGCGGCCCAATTGCCGCCTTATTGCCCCCGCAACTGAGGATGCGGTGTTGTTGCAGCGTTCGGCTGATCATTTTTGGCAATCGCTGAACGTCGAGTTGTGGGGGGTTGCAATGCGTCTCGCCGTCGTCGTTCTTTCGGCTATCCTGATCTTCGCAACCTCTGCGCTTCCGGCGGCTGCCGCCGAGTTCGGCACCCGGGAAGAGGCGTTGGCGATGGTCCGGCGCGTGCAAGAAAAATTCAAAAAGGATGGACCGGAAGCGACCTTTCGAGCGATCAACAACAGGGCGCCGGGGTTTGCCGATCGCGACCTTTATCCCTTCGTAACCGAGGTGGCGACCGGCCTTTGTGTTGCCAACGGCGTCACGCCGGCGGTCACGGGCAAGGTCCTCATCGATCTCAAGGATCAAGACGGCAGATTCATAATCCAGGAGTTCATCAAGATTGCCTCGACTGCGCCAGGGCGCGGCTGGATTGACTATCGCTGGCTCAATCCGGTCACAAAGACGATCGAAGATAAAACGGCCCTTATCGAGCGGATGGACAAGTATTACGTGGGCGTCGGCGTCTATAGGAATGAGCAGCCCAATGAGAATACGATCGGTCTCATATCCGGCAGTCCGAATTCGGACGACACCTATCTGCAGATGGCGTACGATCTTGCCGACGTACTCAACGATGGCGATAACTTGCGCATTCTGCCCATCGCCGGAATAGGCGGCCCAAGAAACATCCGCGACGTACGTTATCTGAGAGGCGTCGATATCGGCCTCACGCAAACCAACATTCTCAACAACTTCCGCCGGTCCAACGAACGGATGGGGCAATTCGATAACAAGATCGTATATATTGCAAAGCTGTTTAACGAAGAGGTTCATCTCGTTGCGCGCTCGAACATCACGTCGATTGCGCAGCTTCAGGGCCAGAAGGTCAACGTCGACGCAAGAGGTAGCGGAACCAGCTACTCGATGCGAGACCTGTTTAAGGCTTTCGGAATCGAGATCGAAGAAGTGAGCATGTCGCAGCTCGAAGCCTTCGAAAAGCTCAAGAGCGGCGAGATCGCTGCGACGGCTTTGATTGCAGGCAAGCCGGTGCGGTCGATGGCCAAGCTGAACATGAGTGACCGGCTGCATTTTGTGCCGATCCCTTATCCCGCCCAGCTTATTGGCGATTATCTTCCGACGACGCTCAACCATGATGATTATCCCGACCTCATTCGACCCGGTGAGACCGTGGACACGGTCGCGGTGGGTGCGGTCCTCATCGCCTATAATTGGTCTAAGACCAATGCGGATCGCTATCGGCGTGTGCAGAAGTTTGTCGACGCGTTCTTTCCGAAAATCGCCGAATTCCAGAAGCCGCCTCGCCACGTGAAATGGCGCGAGGTCAACCTCAGTGCCTCATTGCCGGGCTGGACCAGATTTGACGCCGCGCAGGCCTGGCTGGACAATCAGCGCAGCGCGGCGGCAGCTACGGAACAAGCCGCTGGCGGTCAAACTGTGGCGTCCAGCACTGCGGTGACGCGATCGGGAGGCCCGGTGGAACGGTCCGCGCAACGACAGGTGGACCCCGCGCTGTTTCAGGAATTTCTGCGATGGCGGCAAACGCAGGGCCGGTAGCTTTTCCGCGCTTTAGAGCGCTTCCGATGAGATGGAATCACCTCTCCAGCGTCATGCCCGTCCCCGGACTTGATCCGGGGATTGTCGCGGGCACCCACGTCTTTCTTGAGGCTGCTCAGCGAGCAAGACGTGGATGGCCGAGACAAGCCCGGCCATGACTCCAGACAAAGCGGTTTCAACATGACGGGAACACCGGCAAAAGCACCGAGAGGTCATTCTCCGTCATGGCTGGCAGGCAGTCAGCGCCTCCCTGGCTGGAAATTTCCTTACAGCTGTCGATCACGTTATAATGGCGACCGGCAATTCCGGTCCGACCATGAAACGCCGCTCGGCAGGCAACGAAGTTCATGATCATCGACCGCAAATGGCTGTCGTTCTCTTTGCCGAGACAACGAATCTGGATTTTTCGCGCCGTGGCGCTCAGCCGCTGCGGTGACAGCAAGGCGTTCGGGGAGGGAATGTATGACCGTACCCTTTGAGGCCGATATGACTGCGCTGCCGCTGGCGCTTCGCTACAAGCTGCTGACTGCGCTCGTGGTGCCTCGCCCGATCGCCCTCGTTACCAGCGTTGGTCGCGACGGCATCGTCAACGCCGCGCCGTTCTCGTTCTTCAATGTATTCAGTGAGGACCCGGCTCTCGTTGTTCTCGGCCTTCAGGCAAGACCCGACGGCACGCCAAAAGACACGCTCAAGCACGTGCGCGAAACCGGAGCATTCGTCGTCAACCTCGTCGACGAAGCGATCGCCGACCGAATGAACATTTGTTCCGTCGATTTTCCGTCCAATATCAGCGAAGTTGAAGCCGCCGGATTCGACGTCCTGCCGGGCGTTGCCGTTCCGGTGCCGCGCATCGTCGAAGCGCCGGTTGCGCTGGAGTGCCGTCACTATATGACGTTGGAAGTTACGTTCAGACGCCATCTCTGCATCGGTATGGTCGTCCATTTGCACGCACGGCCGGGCATCATCGACCCCGAGCGCCTCCGCGTGAATTTCGATGCCTACAAACCCGTGGCCCGTCTGTTTGGCAATTTTTATGCGCGCCTCGGCGAGAAATTTGCGCTTAAGCGCCAGACCTTTGCCGAGTGGCAAGCCGATACAGGCGCCGACGCTCCGCGCCAAGATGAAAGTCTGATCGCATCAAAATCCCCTGCGCTAGCTGAGGACAATGACGCGCTTTTCTGCGCTCCGACGAATCCCGTTCACGAATGACGCGGACAGTTGGGAGCCCGATTAAATCCATCGAACAATTTCTTGCCTGCGCCTACCGCGGCAGTTATCCTTCAACCTATCGAAACGTGCTCCAGGCAAAGCAGGTAAATCCAGTGGTGCGAGTGCTGAAATTATTTCGTTGGCTTGCTGTCGCAAGCGCAATCGCCTTCTCTATCGACGCACCCCGCATGCCGGCCGACAGCGCCGAGATGACACCGGTCCGGGCCGCGTATATTCCGGTCGTGACATGGCTGCCGGCGTGGATCGCCAAGGATAAGGGTTTTTTCGAAAGGAATGGCCTCAACGTTTCGTTGACCGTTACGCAAAATCTTTCCGTCCTGCCGGGAACGCTTGGCCGCCAATTTGACTTCGTACCGTCGACCGCGCCGGACCTCATCAAGGCCGTGGTTGGCGGTATCGATGTTGTCGCGGTTGCCGGGCAAGCCATCGAGACCAAGGACAATCCGAGCACGCATGTGATCGTTCGCGCCGATTCGACGATCCAGAGCATGCAGGATCTGAAGGGCAAGGTCGTCGCAACGCCAACGATCGGCGCCATCATTCATGTCTCGCTGCTTCACACTCTCAAGAAGAACGGCGTAGATCCGGCCTCGATTCGTGCCGTCGAAGTGCCGTTTCCCAACATGGCCGATCAACTCAAGGCTGGAAACGTCGACGCCGTCGAGTCCCTTGAGCCGTTTGCCGGACAGTTGCTTGCGGCCGGCAACAGATCGCTCGGAGATCCGCTTCTGTTGGCGGGTGGCGACGAGGTCCTGTATCCATTCTGGATTTCGCAGAGTAAATGGGCGGAAGGCCATCGGGGGGTGATCGAGGCCTGGGTCGCATCGCTGGAACAGGCCAAGGAATTCATCGACGCTAATCCGGGCGAGGCGCGCGCGGTTCTTGCCAAATACACGAGGCTCCCGACACCGGTCGTGGAAAAAATACCCTTTCCGACGTATCGATTTTCGCTCAGAACGCAGGACTTCGCTATTTGGGTGACGATACTGAAGGACCTTGGTCAAATTGCAACGTCTGTCGACGAGAGCCGACTGGTCGTAAATTTCAAGTGAGCGCTGCCGTGTCCGTGGCCGGTGGAGACACAACGGGCCGGCAGGAACACGATTTCGTTTTCTCTTGCCGATCGGTTTCCTTGAAGTTGCCTTATCAAGGCGGCAACCGATGGATCCTTCAGGATATTTCGCTCGATATCCGGCGAGGCGAGTTGCTCACCATTGTCGGCCCGTCGGGTACGGGCAAGACCTCGTTGATCCGCGTGCTTGGTGGATTGACATCGTGTACCAGCGGATCGGTCCGGATTAACGGGGAGGAGATAGCTGGTCCGCCAGAGGGCGTTATCATTGTTTTCCAGGACTATTCCCACGCGCTCCTGCAATGGAGAACGGTCTTCCTCAACGTTGCATTGGGTATTGAAGGCCGGATAGCGGCATCCGAGCTGCGGATCAGGGTCCTTGACGCATTGCGGCTCGTGGGGCTGGAGAAGAACGCGGATGACTATCCGTGGCAATTGTCGGGAGGCATGCAGCAGCGCGTGCAGATCGCCCGTGCCCTGGCGGTAAGGCCCGCGGTGCTGCTGATGGATGAACCCTTTGCGGCGCTCGACGCCATGACAAAGGCCTCGCTCCAGGACGAACTGCTGCGCGTGAAGCAGGAGACCGGCTGCAGCATTGTGTTCATTACCCACGACATCGAGGAGGCGGTTTATCTCGGTGATCGCATCGCCGTGATCAACGGCGCCCCGGGGAGGATCGAGCGGACCTTCGACGTCACGTTGCCGAAGCCGCGCGATCAAATTCTCACGCGGCAACTGACCGAATTCCTGAAATTCCGCTACGCGGTCCACCAGGCGATAGGCGGAATAATACGATGACCGCGAGGCGGTTTTCCGGGCGGCTTTGGTGGCGTCCAAATATTGCCGGGCTCCTCACCATGGCGGCCTGCGGTCTTGCGTGGGAGCTGACAATCCAGGCCGGCATCATTGACTTTCAATATCTGCCGGCGCCGTCAGCCATTATCCAGGGCGCACGCGAACTCGTGGCAAGCGGCGAACTTGCCGCCGCGACGGTGCACACGCTTGAATCGGTGTTTCTCGGCTGGGCGATCGCCGTGGCGGCAGGAGTTTCGCTCGGCCTGCTGCTCGGTTTTTCGCCGCTATTGCGGCGATATTCGCTGGCGACGATCGAGGTCCTGCGACCCATGCCGGCCATCGCATTTGTTCCGGTGGCGCTGCTGCTTTTCGGTTTTTCGATCCAGACGGAACTCATGGTCATTGTCCTGCCATCGCTGTGGCCGGTGCTGATTAACACCATGGGCGGAGTGATGGGAGTCCATGCGCGTCTTGGGGAAGTCGGCCGCACTTTTCGGCTTTCACGCGCCGCGATGTTGTACAAGGTATTCCTGCCGGCCGCCACGCCCACCATTCTGGTGGGCATGCGCATCAGCCTGACGCTTGCCGTGGTGCTGGCTGTGCTTGCCGAAATGGTCGGAAACCCTGAGGGCCTCGGTTATGGCGTCGTAAGCCAGCAACAGGCGTTGCGGCCAGACCTGATGTTCGTCTACGTGGTGGTTATCGGCCTGCTTGGCTTGGCGTTGAATGCGCTTCTCATCGGGGTCGTGTCCGTGTCTTTTCCCGCTGCTGCAGCGGAGCTCAAGGGATATCGGCCGTGAAGCGAGGAGAGCTTGGCGCGTTCCTGCGCATGGCGGCGGCGGAAATCCCACCGGCCCGGGGCCTCATTCCGCTCCTGGCGCTGTTGACGTTGTGGCAGCTGCTGGCGCCCGGGCCGTCTGCCTACTTCCCGGCGCCTTTCGAGTGGTGGAGGGCGGCCCTGCTGCTGTGGGACTCCGGTCAGCTGCTGCCTGCATTTGCGGCGACCGTCACCACCTTCGTTGAAGGGCTTGTCCTTGCGGTCGCGATCGGGGTCGCGCTGGGCATCGCCATCGGCACGTCGAGGCCGGTTGAACGGGCGCTGGGGCCGCTTCTTGAATTCATGCGCGCCATTCCGCCGCCCGTGACGGTACCGATCGCGACGTTGCTGCTTGGCTACGACGTGACGATGAAACTCACGGTCGTCGCCCTGTCGGCGATCTGGCCGATCTTGCTTAATACCTCATCGGCGGCTGCCCATGTCGAGCCGCTCTTGCGCGACGTCGCCCGGACCTTCCGCCTTTCCACCGCCCGGTGGATCCACCAGGTCGTCGTTCCATCGGTTGTTCCGTCTATTCTGCTTGGAATACGCGTTGCGATCCCGCTGGCAATCGTCGTCACGTTGCTGGTCGAGATGCTGACGTCATTGCCCGGCATCGGGGCGCTGATGATCCAGTCCCAAAGAAACTTCCAGTCCGCCCAGGTCTATGCGCTCCTGGTCGTGGTTGGATTGTTTGGGTTCATCGTCAACGATCTGTTCGCTGTCATCGAAGCGATCGTGCTGCGGCGATGGCCCGCCAGGGGTGGGTTTCGATCTGGTTGAGCTGGTCGTGCTCCGGGGAGACGCTTGAAGTATTCTGGGGACAAGATCCTGATCGAAATTGCAGGGCGGCGCATCCGCCTGCTGAATTCATTGTGACTTCAACACCCCCAGGCCGTGCCATGAGCTTCTCAGCCGACGCCCTGTACAAGATGTCCGACATGGAATTGCTGGCGACTTATGACGAAGCTCGGCGACAATTCGTGGAAAAGAAGTTCGCGCGCGATACACATCGGGCGCGGCTGGCGTGGATCAGGGCGAAAATGTTCGTCAGCAGCTCGGGCGGGGTCACGGAGCGCAACATGGCCATCGACGTCTCGGAGGAGATCGCGCGCAAAGGCCAGGAATTGCGCGAGATGACGCGCGACCTCGATCTAATCAAGGTCGATGTCGACATTATCTCGATCGTCATTCGACTGCGCGGCGCAGCGGCGCCGACGGGTGTGCAAGGCGAAGAGGAGACTGAAAGCGATCCCGAGCGCGAAGGCGCTTGACCTGCTTCATCAACCGACTCACCCCCGCCGCGGTTTGAAGCCGCCGCGCATGCCAGGACGGCCGAGCGTAGAGCGCGGCCCGGGCTTGCCTGGGGGATTGCCTCGACACCCGGGCCCATCTGGTCGAGCGACGGCTTCCCCGACCGCGGCACTTTCACCTTGCCGGCGTATCGCCCGTCCCGACGCCAAGCGCCGCGTCCCGGCCCTTTCGCCTATGAGGTGGACAGCTGAGCCACGGTCGTATTCTGTTGGCCAACGGAAAACAGGCACGTCCACCGACATGGCGCTGCACATCGCCCTTGAAGATCCAGCCCAGCCTGAGATCATTGGGCTCCTGCGGGATGGCGAAGAGCATTCGGCAGAGCTCTATCCCGCCGAGAGCAATCATCATCTTCCTCTCGATGCTCTGCGCTCGTCGAATGTACGGTTCTTTGTCGCTCGCAACCGCGGCGGGTGCGCGATCGGGACGGGCGCGTTGGTGCTACACGGTCACTGGGCTGAGCTGAAGCGCATGTGGGTCGTACCAGAGGCGCGGCGGCGAGGCGTTTCCAAGGCCGGCAAGACGCGGGGTGGACCGCCTGCCGCAGGTCCCGGCGCTGCTCGGTCATCCTTCCGCTGAAAATCGCCGCGCCAAGCTCTGTTCGCGGAACGCGGCGGTCACATGGTCGACGAAGGCGCGGGTTTTGGCGGGCAGCAATTTCTGGCTGGTGAAGTAGAGGGATATCGCGCCGAGGTCAGCGTGCCAATCTGGCAACAGGCGTTGCAGCGCACCGCTTTCCAGATGCCGCTCCACATATGGTACGGCGATCATTGCCACTCCCAAACCCATCAAGGCCGCACGGCATATCGCCTCGGGATCGTTGGCCACCATGCGCGCTTTGTGTTCCAGCGTCGTTTCGACGCCTTCGCGGTTACGCATTCTCCAGACGCGCACGCGACCGGTGTGAGCCGAGCGCATGGAGAGTCCATCCAGCATAGCTAGCTCGTGAGGTTGCCGCGGCGGTTGGCGGCCTTGCAGGTATTCCGGCGAAGCCACCGCGATGACATGCAGCGGCGCCAATCGCCGGGCCACCACGCCGGACGCCAGTTCCATGCCGCCGCCGATGGCGGCGTCGAAGCCCTCGCCGATCAAATCGACCTGGCGGTTCTCGAAGCTCCAGTCCAACTGAACGTCGGGATAGCGCTCCATGAAGGCCGGCAGCAACGGCAACACATGGTCCAAGCCGAAGGTCAAAGCCATGCTCACCTTCAACACGCCGGCGGGCTTGCCGGAGTGCGTCGTCACGTCGGCAATGGCCGACTGGATAGACTCCACGCCGTCGGTGACCGACGCCAGGAGACGCTCGCCGTCCTCGGTCAGGGTCAGGCTGCGGCTGCTGCGCTGAAACAAGCGAACGCCCAGGTTGCGTTCCAGCATGGCCACGTTGCGACTGACTGCGGCAGGTGTCACGCCCAGCCGCCGTGCCGCCGCGGAAAAGCTGCCGCACTCGGCGCTGCGGATGAAGGATTCCAGGTTGGCCAGTGTTTCCATGCGACGATCTTAAACAAACAGTTGAAGCTCGTTCTAGCCATCAATGACTAACCTGAGCCGATCTGGCGCCCATTTATCTCCCTCAAGGCGCCCATCCCATACGAGGCCACTGCAATGTCCATCTCGCCGGAAGCTTCCATCGATTACGAGCGCCTCATGCAGGCGAACCTCGTGCGGGTGTTCGGCGAGCGAGACGCCAAGCGGCGCATCGCGGCGATCAGCGAGCTCTATGCCGAAGACGCCGTGCTCTACGAGCCGGATGCCTCGGCGACGGGCCATGCGGCCATCAGTCAGGCGGTGGATGCGCTATTGTCGAGCCTGCCGCCAAACTTCGCCTTCACTGCGATTGGCTCCGCCGTCGGTCACCACGGCGTCGGGCGGCTGCGATGGCAGTCCGGTCCACCGAACGGTCCCGTAGCCGTGACGGGAACCGATGTCGCCCGGATCGAAAGCGGTCGAATCCAAACCCTCCATGTCTTTATCGATCCCACCGGCGCCTGAGCCGCCGCCCGCATATCCCAAGGAGTTTCCCATGCCCAAGACCGGCCTCGACGCCCTGCTTCGCCCCGAAGACAGCATCCTCGTGCTGATCGACCATCAGCCCTACCAGTTCACCAACCTGAACAGCCACGAGCCGACGATGATCATCAACAACGTCATCGGCCTCGCGAAGACGGCGAAGGTCTTCAACGTACCGACGATCCTGACCACGGTGATCGAGGAACGCGGCGGCTATCTGATCAAGGGGCTTCAGGATGTCTTCCCGGAGCAGAAGCCGGTCGACCGCACCTTCATCAACACCTGGCAGGACGAGCGTGTTGTCGACATCGTGAAGAAGAGCGGGCGCAAGCAGCTCGTGCTGGCTGCGCTCTACACCGAATCTGCCTCGCCATGCCGGCGATCCAGGCGCTCGCCGAAGGATATGACGTCTTCATTGTCACCGATGCTTCAGGCGGCGTCTCGTTGGAAGCCCATGACATGGCCGTGCGCCGCATGGTCGCCGCCGGTGCGGTGCCGATCACCTGGATGGCCGTGCTGGGCGAATGGCAGCGTGATTGGGCGCGCGAGAAAACAGCGGCCGGCGTCGCGGGCGTCGTTGCCGAGCATGGCGGCGCGAGCGGCGTCGCCTTTGCCTGGGAAATGCAGCTCCTCGCTGCGCGCGCTAAAGCGAGCGCCTGAAGAGGCGCGATATGACCACTGCATCAACGCCAATCCGTATCGGATACTGCCTGTCGCTGACCGGTCCGGTCGCGGGCAACACCCGGTCGGCTCGGCTCGCCCATGACATTTGGCGGGAGGACGTCAACAACCGGGGTGGACTGCTCGGAAGTCCGGTCGAACTCGTCTGCTACGACGACCAGGCGGACGCTTCACGCGTTCCCGGACTCTACAAACGGCTGATGGACGACGACAAAGTCGATCTCGTCATCGGCGGCTACGGCACCAACACCGTGTTGCCGGCAATGCCGTTGATCATGGAGCGGCAGCGTTTCTTTGTTGGATTGATGGGCCTCGGCGTCAACAACGTGCTCGCCTATCCGAACTACTTCGCCATGATCCCGACCGGTCCCGATCCGAATGCCGCGCTCACCGAAGGGTTCTTTGC
>Ga0137415_10006426_pt1 | contig 11644 bp, 12 predicted proteins | sample CZODoug3_1_1_16f_FD_183082 | JGI IMG/M metagenome (GOLD analysis project Ga0137415, IMG submission 183082) | Vadose zone soil fungal communities from Angelo Coast Range Reserve, California, USA - CZODoug3_1_1_16fungal (Hybrid Assembly) | ecosystem: Environmental > Terrestrial > Soil > Vadose...
AAACGGGACGTGGTCCGGGAGTATGTGAATGCGTTCCGGGCGCAGGGGTTAAAGACTCTTTTATATTATTCGATCCTGGATACGCATCATAAGCTGCGTCCCGGTCATATTACCCGTCAGCATATCGAGATGATCAAGGCGCAGCTGACAGAGCTGCTGTCGAATTACGGAGAGATCACCGCCCTGATCATCGACGGATGGGATGCTCCCTGGTCGCGTATTTCCTATGACGACGTCCCTTTCGAAGAGATCTATACGCTGGTGAAGACCCTGCAGCCGAACTGTCTGCTGATGGATCTGAACTCCGCCAAGTACCCGGCCTTATAGTCGGTAGGAATAAAATCCGCCAGCCCCTGCCAAGCATCGCGAGGGCACTCTATTAGCTTTACTTGCTCAGGCATGCAGATTGCATCTCCCTAACCAAAGAGGATGAGGCGATCATCAAAAACGTCTGGGTTCACTTTGCTCTTCGACGGGCCATTTCAGCTTCCAGTTCTGCGATCGACTGCGAATACTTTTTTATCTTATCCTGTGCATGCATAAGTCGCTCTTTCTCGTATTCACCGTAGGCGTCCAGTTGCTCGTCGGTCATTCGTGAAACCAAATCTTGAATAGCGCACTCGATGTTACTTGTGTCCCTTCCTTCAAGCTTTGCATGTGACCAAGCTGACTCAAGACTGTGAAGAGTGTTCAGAAGGTTCGAGAACTCGTGACTCCATTCGGTCGCCATTTGTTACTCCCCAAGGTTGCGGTTGGTCCCGTGCTGGGAATCGAACAGTTCAGATAACAATGTTTGGACCGTTTTACGAGCCGTCCGCAGTTCGTTCACGTCGGTACTGCCGGCTACGCGAGCCTCCGCAATGCGGTGCATGATCTCCACGTCGAGACACATCCCGTCGGTTTCGATGAAGCGGATCATTCGTCCGCCCTTGCGAACCAGAGAATTACCGCAACGAGAAACAGCCCCAACACCACGAACCCGAAGATTCTAGCGACGACGATCATGCGGCAAGCCCCGCCCTTCTGAGCCTGTGAATCCTCCGCAGCTTCCGCATGGCCCGCAGAAAGATTCTCCGGGCACCGGCTCCCGTGACGCCGACGGCCCGGCCGCGCTCCACCATCACCTCGCGCACGCCGCCATCCAGCTCGATCTCGGCGCCATGCCCGCGCGCGGCGCGCGCCATCGCTTGCGTGATCGCGCCCATGCCGCCGATGGCGTGGCCCCAGACGCCCTTCTTGCCGTTCACCTCGCCGAACGCATGATGCAGCATCACATAGGCCGAGCCGGCGGCGTAGGGGCTGGCGTAATTGCCGACGATGGCGTCGAATCCGTACAGCGACTTGACCAGATCGCTCTCGAAGCGGTCGTCCAGCATCTCGCCGGCCGAACGCGTGAACAGATCGAGCAGGCTGCGCTGCTGCTCCAGGTCGAGCTGGCGCAGGATGTTCGCGGTGCCCAATGCGTTGAAGGCTTCGCGGACCGTGTTGACACCGAATCCTTCAACGATGTTCGGCGGCGCGCGCAGCACGAACGCGCGCAGCACGTCCGCGATCGCCTCAAGTTCGTGCGTGAACGCATCGATCCGGCCGGCGTCGCGGGGGCTGAGCCTCGCAATGGACTGATAGGTGCGGCCTTCGCCGGTCAGCAAATAGCTGCCGTCGGGGGAGGGCAGGAAATTCTGCGCGCGGCGTTCGATGATCCGCAACCCGTGGTTGGCTAGCTTCAAGTCTGCCGAGATCTGCGGATTCAGCAGACTGACGGTGTAGGCCGCGACCGAATTGCGAAAGCCGGGATGGAATTCCTCCGTCACCGCCGCGCCGCCGACCACCTTGCGGCGCTCGACCACCTTCACGCGCAGGCCGGCCATCGCCAGATAGGCCGCGCAAGTCAGGCCGTTATGCCCCGCGCCGATGATGACAACGTCCGTTTCTGTCATGGCCGCTTCAAAAATTGTTGATCAACTTCGCGCTGTCCCGGCATGACGCCCCGTGTATTGATTTCGTCATCCGGGATGATCTCCATAGCACATCTGAGGTTCGCGCGGCTTGTCATCGGCCGCGCCTTGCGCGGACCCGGTGGCGCGCCTTGGAATGAGGATGAGTTTGGCCGTCTTCCTAGCGAAGATGCGCGTATCATCACAGCGTCAAGTGACGATCTGGTTTCCGGACGCCGCATTGCCCGCCGTGTCGCCATATGCTCCATTGAATGCCCCCGGCGCGCGCCTTGCCGGCCCCCCGCCGCCAGCGCCCGCCGGGCTCAAGCCGGAGTTTGCATGACTTTAGCCGATCCGTCCGTGGTCACGGACCAGCCATCCGCGAGCCGAAACCGGCTGGTGCTGATCGTCTATACCGCGGCCATCTTTGTCAGCGCGCTGCTGCTGTTCTCGGTACAACCGTTGTTCACCAAAATGGTGCTGCCACGGCTCGGCGGCTCGCCGGCGGTATGGTCGGTGGCGATGGTGTTTTTCCAGTCGCTGCTGCTCGGCGGCTATGCCTACGCGCATTATCTGATGCAGCTGCGCAACCGCATCATTCCGGTGATCGTGCATCTGGTGCTGCTGGTGATCGCATTGCTGACGCTGCCGCTGTCGATTGCGAGCGGCTGGGGCGACCCCCCGACGTCAGGCTATGCGTTCTGGCTATTAGGCCTGTTCGCGGTTTCGATCGGGGTGCCGTTTTTCGCGCTGGCCGCGAACAATCCGCTGCTGCAGGCATGGTTCGTCCGTACCGGCCACCCGAACGGTCCTGATCCCTATTTCCTCTATGCTTCCTCGAATATCGGCAGTTTCCTGGCGCTGTTGTCCTATCCGGTGCTGCTGGAGCCGATGTTCACGCTGCGCACGCAGAACCTGATCTGGACCGGCGGCTACGGATTGCTGATTTTGTTGATCGCCGGCTGCGGCGCGCTGTTGCTGCGCTCGCCGGTGAATGCGGCGGTCGATACGCTTGCGGAGGATACCGACGCGCCGGCGCCGGCCTCGATCTTGCGCGCGCGCTGGATTTTTCTCGCCGCGGTGCCATCGGGCCTGCTGATCGCGGTGACCGCGCATATTTCCACCGACGTGGCCGCCGCGCCGCTATTGTGGGTGCTGCCGCTGTCGCTGTATCTTTTGACCTGGGTGCTGGTGTTCCAGTCGCGCCCGCTGCTGCCGCATAGATGGATGCTGATGCTGCAGCCGCTGGCGATCACGGGCGTGATCGTGCTGCTCGCGGTCGGCGGCGAGCAGAATCTGCTGCTGACACTCGGCGGGCACCAGCTTTGTTTCTTTATCATTGCGATGGCCTGCCATGGCGAGTTGGCGCGGACTCGCCCGGCCGCGAAATATCTCACCGGCTTCTATGTCGCGTTGTCGTTCGGCGGCATGGTCGGCGGATTGTTTGCAGGCCTGATTGCGCCGTTCACGTTCTCATGGATCGCGGAATATCCGATCCTGCTGGCGCTGGCGGCATTGTGCCGCCCGCCTGGCGGCGACGAGCGCCTTTCCCGCTGGAGCGCCTGGTATTGGCCGTTTCTCGCCGTGCTCGCGCTGGTCTTGATCGCGCCCTCTTATTCGGAGGGCAAGATCATGGCCTGGCTCGATGAACACCGGGTCTGGGTGATCGGCGCCGTCGGCGTGCTCTCGGCACTGCTGGCGCTCGGCTTGAACGCCAACCGCTGGAAGATTTTCGCGACCGTCGCGGTGGCGCTGCTGCTGATCCGCGCCTATCCGTCGGACGATGGACGGGTGGAAACCGTGCGCAGCTTTTTCGGCGTCCACAAGATCGTGGTGACGCCGCACGGCCAGTATCACGTGCTGATGCACGGCACCACGATTCACGGTGCCGAGAAATTTCAGAACGACGACGGCACGCCGGTGACCGGGCGGCCCGAGCCGATTACGTATTACCACAAGGACGGCGGCATCGGTCAGGCGATCTCGGCGATCCGCGAGCGCAAGGGCGGGCCGCTGCGCGTCGCGGCGATCGGCCTCGGCTCCGGCACCCTGACCTGCGCGTCGGAGCCGGGCGAGACCTGGAAATTCTTCGAGATCGATCAATCGATGGTCGATACCGCGCGTGATCCCAAATATTTTACCTACATCCAGAAATGCGAGCCCGATCTGAAGCCCGTGATCGGCGACGCGCGACTGACCTTCGCCCGCGAGCCGGACAGCATCTATGATCTGATCATCGTCGATGCCTATTCGTCGGACGCGATCCCGATTCACCTGGCGACCGAAGAGGCGATGGAGATCTACAAGGACAAGCTCGCGCCGCAGGGCGCGGTGCTGATGCATGTCTCGAACCGGCATCTGGAGTTGTCGAGCGTCGTCGTCGGCATCGCCGACGCCAACGATCTCAAGAGCTGGGTCTACAGCGAGGATTCCAACCGCGACAATGAATATATCTTCTCGACCTCGGTCGTGGTCTCGGCGCGCGAGGAGGCCGACGTCGGCAAACTGGCATCGTCAGAACAATGGGCGCTGACCGAGGCCGACGAGAATCAGCGGGTCTGGACCGACGATTATTCCAACGTGCTCGGCGCAGTGTGGCGGCGGCTGCGCGACGGCGAGCAATGAAAATCAGATCGCGGTTAGTGAAATCCAAAATCCGAGGCAACGGAGCCCACGAGGCCGGCCACCGGTCGGGCGTAGCAACCGCCGCGCGCGATAACGGGAACGCTTCCTAGTCCTGATATGTGAACAGTCCGCGCGGCTGGTAATATGGCCGCGGCGCGTAGACCTGCGGCGCCTGTTGCGGCGCGTATCCGCGGTTGTCGTAATATTGCTGCGGTGGATTGGCCTGCGCGTCGTAAAGGCGCCGGGAACTGCGCGGCGCGGGATAGCGCGCCACGTCCGAGCCGCCGTCGGCCGGATAGATGTAGCCGTCGTCGGCCTGCACGGGAGGCTGCGCCACCGGCGCGATCTGGCGCGGCGGCGGCAGCGGAGACAGCACCACCGGATCGCCGGCGGCGTTATACTGCGGAGCGTATGGCTGATCCGGGTCGCGGCCGGCGACGGCGGTATTGGCGCGGGTTCGCGAGTTGCGCGCCAGCGCGATCTGGGAAGAGCCGGTGAGGGTCACGGTGGTGTTGAGCACCCCATCCTTCTCGACCATCTCATACAGCGTGGCCGCGTTAGCCTTCGACAGACGTACGCAGCCATGGGATGCGGGTGTGCCAAGGCGGCCTTCGGAGTCCGTGCCGTGGATGGCGTGGCCGATCTTGGTGAAGAAGATCGAGTGTGGCATCGGCGCGTCGTCGAACTCCTTGGAGAAGTGGTCTTCCTCCATGCGGAAGGCGCGGAAGCTGCCGTTCGGTGTCTCGCGCGATGGAATGCCGGTCGAGACCGGCCACTGATAGCGCAGGGCGCCGTCGACCGCGACGGTCATCAGCTGCGCATTCTTGTCGATGGTGATGTCGATTTTCGCCTGCGCGGCGCCGGCGGTGAACAACACCAGGCCGGTGATAGAAACGAGGAAGGAACGCATTTTACCTTTGGCCTCCAGGTTCTTCACTGCGGCGCCTTCACTGCAACGCCTTCACTGCAACGCCTTGACTGCAACGCCGCTCTCACCGCACCGCATCAATATGCCCCGAATTCGGCTTTGGTTCCAGCGGTCCGTCGGTCAATCGTTAATGTCTGGCAGGGCGCAAACAAGGCGGCGGCCGGGCTGAATGCGGCGGGCCGCGCAATTTTTCGGGAGGCGAAACCTTGTCGTGCTATCCTGAATTTACCACAGCCGCGCAACCTTTTGGCCGTATCGGCGTTACAAGTTCCCCGCCGCGCCGGTTGGTTGCGGTCGAGCCCAAGGAATTCAGATGATGAAGATGAAGGTCAAGACAGTGGCGCTGCCGGCGGGGTTGCCCGTAAGACTCTATCTTGCGGTCGCGGCCATTGTGCTCGCATTGCTTGCGATTCCCCATATCGGGCACGCCCAGGGCATCGTGCGCGGCGCGCAGGAAGGCTCCTACGAGGGCAACCGGGTTGCCGGCCCGATCGGCGGTGTGGTCGGCGGCGCGGTCGGAGCCGGTGTCGGCGGCGCCGTGGGGGCCGTTAGGGGCGTGTTCGGCATCACGGACCGCGGCTATCGCTGCCGCGGCTATTACGACCGCCACGATCGCTTCCACTGCTATCGATAAGTTTTAAGCCGTCATTCCGGGGCGTCGCGCAGCGGCGAACCCGGAATCTCGAGATTCCGGGGTTCGCGCTAACGCGCGCCCCGGAATGACGGCTTGAGAATTGCGTTGCGCGTTTCGCGTCAGTTCTTCAGCCGATAGCCGGTCTTGAAAATCCACCACACCACGACCATGCAGACAACGAGGAACGTCAGCGTCATGCCGACGCTCAGCGTCACGCTGACGTCGGAGATTTCGTAAAAGCTCCAGCGGAAGCCGCTGATCAGATAGACCACGGGATTGAGCAGCGTGATGGTGCGCCAGCCCGAGGGCAGCATGTTCACCGAATAAAAGCTGCCGCCGAGGAACGTCAGCGGCGTCACCACCAGCATCGGGATCATCTGCAGTTTCTCGAAGCCGTCGGCCCAGATTCCGATAATGAAGCCGAACAGGCTGAAGGTCACCGCGGTCAGCACCAGGAACGTCAGCATCCACCAGGGATGATGAATCTGCAGCGGCACGAACAGGCCGGCGGTGGCAAGAATGATCAGGCCGAGGAGGATCGATTTGGTCGCCGCCGCGCCGACATAGCCGAGCACGATCTCGAAATAGGAGATCGGCGCCGAGAGCAATTCGTAGATCGTGCCGACGAATTTCGGAAAGTAAATGCCGAACGAGGCATTGGCGATGCTCTGTGTCAGCACCGACAGCATCACCAGCCCGGGCACGATGAAGGTGCCGTAGCTGACGCCTTCGACAGAAGTGATGCGCGAGCCGATCGCCGCACCAAACACCACGAAATACAGCGACGTCGAGACCACCGGCGAAACGATGCTTTGCAGCAGCGTGCGCCAGGTGCGCGCCATTTCGAACAGATAGATCGCGCGGACCGCCCTGAAATTCATGACGCCCTCACCAGGCTGACGAAGATGTCTTCCAGCGAACTCTGGGTGGTGTCGAGGTCGTAGAAGCGGATGCCGGCCTTGCGGAGATCGCTGAGCAGGCTGGTGATGCCGGTGCGTTCGCCCTTGGTGTCGTAGGTGTAAATCAGCTCGCCTCCCCCGTCGCATAGTTCGAGATCATAGGCCGCGACATCAGCGGGGATCGCATCGATCTTGCCCTGCAGATGCAGCTTCAGTTGCTTCTTGCCGAGCTTTTGCATGAGGCCCGCTTTGTCCTCGACCAGGATGATCTCGCCCTTGTTGATGACACCGATGCGGTCGGCCATCTCCTCGGCCTCTTCGATGTAATGCGTGGTGAGGATGATGGTGACGCCGGAGGCCTGCAGCGTCCGCACCACTTCCCACATGCCCTTGCGCAGTTCGACATCGACGCCCGCGGTCGGCTCGTCGAGAAACAGAATCTGCGGTTCGTGCGACAGCGCTTTCGCGATCATCACCCGGCGCTTCATGCCGCCGGACAGCGTGACGATCCTGGCGTCCTTCTTGTCCCACAGCGACAGGTCCTTCAGCACCTTTTCGATATGAGCAGGGCTTTTCGGCTTGCCGAACAGGCCGCGACTGAAGCTGACGGTCGCCCACACCGTCTCGAAAGCGTCGGTGTGCAGTTCCTGCGGTACCAGACCGATCAGCGAGCGCGCGGCGCGATAGGATTTGATGATGTCGTGGCCGCCGACCGATACGTTGCCCGAGGTCGGATTGGCGATGCCGCAGACGATGCTGATCAGCGTGGTCTTGCCGGCGCCGTTCGGCCCGAGCAGCGCAAAAATCTCGCCGCGGCGAATCTCCAGGTTGATGTTGTCGAGCGCCTTGAAACCGGAGCCGTAGGTCTTCGACAGATTTGCAACGGATATGATAGGTGACATGAGGGGCTTGATGGCCTGAATTGGGAATGCGGGCGGCACTTCGGCCAGCCTGGGGCAGGTGGGTGGTGAGTTCCGACAGATAGGTACGCTCAAGCCATTGCGCAATCGCTGCACGGCTGGACCATGTACCCATAAATGGATGAAAGGTTAGCCGGGCAGCGACTGGCCAATGTCTGGTTTGGCGGGCATTACCGACTCGAAGTTCGGCATTGCGCCGAGGCTGATGGTGCCGCCGGCGGACATCGCCGGGAGCAGGTCAGTTCCGTCATCGGCGGTGCGTATTTCGTATCTATCGCTGGATTCTTACGCGCCCGGTCCGGTCGGCTTTTCGATCGCGCCGCCGCTTTCGACCCAATCCTTGAAGGCGCCGACGTTGTACACTTGGCCAAACCCCATGTCCTTGAGCACCTTGGCAGCCAGCGCGGAGCGTCCGCCGGATGCGCAGTACAGAATGACGGTCTTGTTCTTGGCGAAATTCTTGTCGTGGTAGGGCGACTCCGGATCGGCGCGAAATTCCAGCATGCCGCGCGAGACATGTACCGCGCCGGCAATCTTGCCGCTCTTCTCAACCTCCGGCGCGTCGCGCACGTCGACCACCAGGGTGTTGCCCTTGTCGATCATTTCGCGCGCCTGAGCCGGCGTGATCTTCGGAACCGCGGCGTTGGCGGCTTCCATCATCTGCTTTACGCTTGTCGCCATCTGTGCCTCCTCAGTTTAATTACGCATCACACTTCAGCAATTGTGACAGCGTACACCCTATGGGATTTCCTCACCACCGATACGTTGCCTTCGGTTGGATTGGCGACGCCGCAGAAAATGCCGCTAAAGCGGTTTCGCAACGGTCACAACCTGGACCTGTTGGTTGATCGCCGCTGCCGGACGGGCGGCGTCCTGCAATTGCTCCTCGCCCAGACCGACCGCCTGAAGGCGTTTTGACGAAATCTTGAACGTATTCACGAGCGCGTCACGGATTGAGTCGGCCCTTTTCTGGCTCAAGGTCAAATTGTATTCACGTTTGCCTGTGGCGTCGGTACGACCAACGATCAAGAACCCGTATCGCAGCAGCGTCGAGTGGCAGAGCGCATCGGCAATGCGCCCAAGCGTCTGATAGGACTCTGGCCTGATCGTCGAAGCGTCGGGATCGAATTGAACTTCGACCATAAATCGCGGCAGCTCAAGGAGCTCGGCGGCAATCGGTGGTCGCTTCAACGGCACTGCGTCTGCTTTCGACTTAACTCGCTCAAGTGCTCGCTGGCGCAGGGCTGCGACATTCAAATCCGGGGTGGCTTCCAGGCCAGAGAGCCGCTTAATGATGTCGTCCCTCGTGACAGCCTCTTGTGCGCGCGCCGGAAACGTCGGCGCCACCAATACGATCAGGGCTGCCGCCACGAGGCCAATGTCGCGCAGGCCTCTCTTTCCCAGCCGCATCACCGATACCCCGCATCGCCAATAGCCTGGTTGCATTTTGCGCTCACCCCGCTCGCCGCCAGCAGGCATTCGACGGCTTTGGCAATTTCCCTTCGATCGCCTCCGCACAATTTGACAATGTCGCGCTCGCACGTCTTCGGAACGGCAGCGCGCGCCGCAATACGTTTCTGTATCGCATCGAACGACCTGGCATAGTCAGCCTTGCATTGGGCCGACACGACATCCTGATTGCGCGAAAGGCAGTCCTTTAGACGGCTGGAGTCGAAATTAACGCCGCGGCAATTTGCGTCGATATCCTTGCCGCAGCTTTTGCTCAGGATGGCTGCTGCGTCACCGAAACTCATCGTCTCCGCCCACGCCAGCGACGGTGTGGCGAGCGCAAGCATCAGCAAGATCGATCGGCCCCGGACCATGGCATCATCTGATACGATGAAGTCGTCGATGGTCAAGGCCTCCAATAGACACGGAAGGCCGCGTCGGGCCAAAAAACTAGGCCCGCTCCACAAAACTATCGACCACCTTTTTCTCGCCAGCCTTTTCGAAGGCGATGGTGAGCTTGTTGCCGTCGATCTTCACCACCTGGCCGTAGCCGAATTTCTGGTGGAACACGCGGTCCGAGAGCGAGAATTCGGACGTGGTGCCGGTGGATTTTGCGATCAGCTCACCTTCGATGGTCATCGGGCCGCGCTTGTTGCGGGGGAAGCCGCTGCCGTGCGCATCGCCGCGCGAGCCTGAGGCGTCGCTGCGCGAGCCTGAGGCATCGCTGCGCGAGCCTGAAAACGGCGACTGGCTTTCGTTGAAGCCGCCGCCGGCCTGTCCGCCGCCACGACCGCCATTCTGATTGCGCGCGCGATTGGCCTGCGCGCGCTGCCAGCCCGGCGTCGAATAGCTTGAGCCGAACGATTCCACATTGTCGAACCGCGACGGGCCGTAGCCGCTGCTGCCGCCCCAGCCCGAGCCGCCCTTGGATTCCGTGATCTCGACATTCGGCGCCGGCAGTTCGTCGAGAAACCGCGACGGGATCGTGGTCGACCAGGTGCCGTGAATCCGCCGGTTGGTGGCGAAGTAGAGTTTGGCGCGGCGGCGCGCGCGGGTCAGCCCGACATGGGCGAGGCGGCGCTCTTCCTCGAGTCCGGCGCGGCCCTGTTCGTCGAGCGTGCGCTGGCTCGGAAACAGGCCTTCCTCCCAGCCGGGCAGGAATACGTTGTCGAATTCCAACCCCTTGGCCGAATGCAGCGTCATCAGCGACACCGCGTCGTCCTCGGCGCCGCCGTCGCGGTCCATGACCAGCGAGATGTGTTCGAGAAATCCTTGCAGGTTCTCGAATTCCTCCATCGAGCGCACCAGCTCCTTGAGGTTTTCGAGCCGGCCGGCGGCGTCGGCGGAACGATCCTTCTGCCACATTTCGGTGTAGCCGCTCTCATCGAGCACGATTTCGGCCAAATCGGTATGCGAGATCACTTCGCGCTGCGCGCGCCAGCGATCGAAACTGATGATCAGGTCGCGCAGGGAGCCGCGTGCCTTCGGTTTCAGTTCATCGGTTTCGACCACGGCACGGGCCGCCTCGGAGAGCGGAATGCGGCGCTTGCGGGCGTGGTCGTGCAGCATCTGCACGGTGGCGTCGCCGAGACCGCGCTTCGGCACATTGACGATGCGTTCGAAGGCAAGATCGTCGGCCGGCGAGTTGATCACGCGCAGGTAAGCCAGCGCGTCGCGGATTTCCGCGCGCTCATAGAACCTGGGGCCGCCGATCACGCGATAGGGCAGGCCGAGCGTGACAAAACGGTCTTCGAATTCGCGCATCTGGAATGAGGCGCGCACCAGGATCGCGATATCGTTGAGCTTGTGGCCGGCGCGCTGCAGTTCTTCGATCTCTTCGCCGATGGCGCGGGCTTCTTCCTCGGAGTCCCAGGAGCCGGTGACGGTGACCTTCTCGCCGTCGACGTCTTCGGTGCGCAGCGTCTTGCCGAGCCGGCCTTCATTGTGCGCGATCAGGTGGGATGCTGCGGCAAGGATGTGGCCGGTGGAGCGGTAGTTGCGCTCCAGCCGAATGACCTTGGCGCCGGGAAAGTCGTGGTCGAAGCGCAGGATGTTGTCGACCTCGGCACCGCGCCAGCCATAGATCGATTGGTCGTCGTCACCGACGCAGCAGATGTTTTTGGGAGGGGAAGGAGGCGTTACCTCTTTCCCCTCTCCCCTTGTGGGAGAGGGTGGCGACGAGTGAAACGAGACGCCGGGTGAGGGGGCCTCTTCATGAAGAGGCGCTTCGCGCGGCCCCTCACCCGCCTCACCGC
>Ga0137415_10006429_pt1 | contig 11644 bp, 8 predicted proteins | sample CZODoug3_1_1_16f_FD_183082 | JGI IMG/M metagenome (GOLD analysis project Ga0137415, IMG submission 183082) | Vadose zone soil fungal communities from Angelo Coast Range Reserve, California, USA - CZODoug3_1_1_16fungal (Hybrid Assembly) | ecosystem: Environmental > Terrestrial > Soil > Vadose...
CCTACGACAGCGGCGTGGTATTCACGCGCGACGCTGATGCTCTACGGACGGCGATGTCCGTCGGCGGCGCGTATCTGCTACAGGACGAATACCGTATCCCTTATCAATATACGCCCGATTTCTCACGCCGCGCCCGCGGCATCGAAGTGTGGGCCGCGTTGCGCCAACTTGGCCGCTCAGGTCTCGCCGATCTGATCGAACGCACCTGCCGCCACGCCGGACGATTTGCCGAGGGGCTCGTAGCTGCAGGCTACCGCGTGTTAAACGACGTCGTGCTCAACCAGGTCTTGGTATCGTTCGGGAGCTCGGAGCGCACGCGCGAGGTGATTGCACGGGTGCAGGACGAAGGCACCTGTTGGTGCGGCGGCACGGTCTGGCAGGGCCACACTGCGATGCGCATCAGTGTGTCCTCATGGGCAACGACCGAGGCGGATGTGCAGCGCAGTCTTGCGGCTATTCTGCGTGCGGCTGGGTCTTGAGTCGACGGCGTCCGGATGGGCGCGATGGGCCCGAGGACCGTCCGCCCGGTATTTCGCTCAACAGCAATCAGGGGACGCCATGAAAACGAGCCTCACCGCCACCCTCGCCGGCCTTCTCCTCACCGTGAGCAGCGGCCTTGGCGCCGAAGACGCCCCCAAGCCCCTTTACCCGCAGTACCCGAGCGAAACCCCGACCAACTTCACTCCCGTCAGCGACACCTGGGACTACAACCTTCGCGACGTCATGATCCCCATGCGCGATGGCGTGAAGCTCCACACCATCATCCTGGTGCCCAAGGGCGCATCGCACGCCGGCCTGCTGCTCACGCGCACGCCCTACGAGGCCAAGACACTCACCGGCCACACGCACAGCGGGCACCTGGGCCCCATGCTGCAGGGCTACGACAACGCCACCGACGTGATCCTCGAGGACGGCTACATCCGCGTGGTACAGGACGTACGCGGCAAGTACGGCTCGGAGGGCGACTACGTAATGAACCGCCCGGTGCATGGCCCGCAGAACCCGACCCCGGTGGACGATGCCACCGACACCTACGACACCATCGAGTGGCTGGTGAAAAACGTGCCCGAGAGCAACGGCAAGGTGGGAACGCTGGGCATTTCGTATGACGGCTTCGAGCCGCTGATGGCTCTCATCAATCCGCACCCGGCGCTGAAGGTTTCCGTGCCCATGAACCCGATGGTGGATGGCTGGATGGGTGATGACTGGTTTCACTTCGGCGCCTTCCGCCAGCAGAACATGCAGTACATCTACGAGCAGGTGGCGAGCCGTGACAACATCATCAAGTGGTGGTCGAGCTATCACGACGACTACGATCTGTTTTTGCAGGCGGGCTCGGCCGGTGAGCTGGGGCGCAGCCATGGCATGCAGCAGATCGGCTTCTGGAACAGGATCGTGGCGCATCCGGACTACGATGCCTTCTGGAGCGACCAGGCGGTGGACAAGCTGCTGGCCACACAGCCGCTCAAGATCCCGGTAATGCTGGTTCACAGCTTGTGGGATGCCGAGGACAGCTACGGTGCCATCGCTGTGTACAAGGCGATCAAGCCCAAGGATGTGAAGGGCAACATGGTCAAGCTGGTGCTCGGGCCGTGGTATCACGGCCAGGCCATCGATGAGGGCAGCACCCTGGGGAACGTGCGCTTCGGAAGCGACACCTCACGCTGGTTCCGCGAGCACGTGCTGCGGCCGTTCCTGGCGCAATACCTGAAGGACGGGGCGCCCGAGGCGGATGTCGCCACGGTAACGGCGTTCGAAACCGGCACCAATGAATGGCGGCGCCTAGACCGCTGGCCTACAAGCTGCGAGAGCGGCTGCGCTCACTCGACTAAAGCGCTGTACCTGCTGCCGGGCAACAAGCTAGGGTTCGGGGCGCCGGCCGGTGGGGATGCCTTCACCGAGTACGTCTCGGATCCGGCGCACCCAGTGCCTTTCCGCGCGCGGCCCATTCAGCAGATCGGCTACGCGCCGGGGCAGACTTGGCAGCAATGGCTGACCGATGATCAGCGCGAGGCCTCCGGCCGGACCGATGTCATCACCTTCACCTCGGCCGTGCTGACCAAGCCCCTGAAGATCAGCGGCCAGCCGGTCGTGCACCTGGTTGCGTCCACCAGCGGCGCGGACAGCGACTGGGTGGTCAAGCTCATCGATGTGTATCCGGATGAGGTGTACGCGCAACCGGAGATGGGCGGCTATCAGCTGGCCGTCGGCATGGACATTGTGCGTGGGCGGTATCGGGAAGGCTTCGTCAGGCCCAAGCCCATCAAGGCCAACACGCCGCTCGGCTATGAATTCAAGCTCCCACCGAACAATCACGTTTTCCTGCCGGGGCACCGCTTGATGGTGCAGGTGCAGTCGAGTTGGTTCCCACTGTACGACCGCAATCCGCAGACCTTTGTGCCCAACATCTTGCTCGCCAAGCCCGAGGATTACCGCAAGGCCACACAGCGCGTGTATCACTCCGCCAAGGAAGCTTCCTACATCGCGCTGCCGGTCGTGGAGAACTGAAGCCAGGTCCGTGAATGACTTCATTTTCGTGGAGAGGATGGAGCTAGGCGGCAGCGGCCCCCGGGTCGGCGTCAAAGACTCGATCGACATCGCCGGCCTTCCGACCCGCATGGCAAGCGCATGTTTGGCTGACGCGCCCCCGGCGACGCAGCACGCCGCAGTCGTGCGTGCGCTCCTGGACGCCGGCTGCCGCATCGTGGGCAAGACGAACATGCATGAGCTTGCTTACGGGGTGACCGGAGTCAATCGCTGGAGCGGCACGCCGGTGAATCTGCGAGCACCGGGGAGGGTGCCCGGCGGGTCCTCGAGCGGATCGGCGGTCGCGGTTGCGGCGGAACTCGTGGATTTCGCGCTCGGCACCGACACGGGAGGCTCCATCCGCATACCCGCCGCATGTTGCGGCACGTACGGGCTGAAGCCATCATATGGCAGGGTCAGCCGATCCGGAGTCCACCCGGTAGTCTCGACGCTCGACTGTGTCGGTCCGCTGGCGCGTGACCTGCCGATGATCGAACGCGCCATGACGCTGATCGACCCATCGTTCCGGCCTAAGGCCACACCAACGCGCGCAACGGTAGGGTGGGTTCAGGTCGAGGCAAACCCCGAGGTGATTGCCGCGGCGCGTAGCGCGCTTGCGGCGGCGGATATCACCGTGCGGTCCCTGTCACTGCAGTTGCTGGCAGCGGCGTTTGCGGCAGGGCTCGCGATCATCGGCGCTGAGAACTGGGCGGCGTTCGGCCACCTCATCGAGTGCGAAAAGCTCGGTGCGGACGTCCGCACCCGTCTGCTGGCCGCGCGCGCAATTTCTTCGGCCGAGGTCGCAGCCGGCGAAGCCGTGCGAGGCAGCTTTCGGGCAGAGATCGACGAGGCGCTGACCCACGTGGACGCGCTCGCCTTGCCGACACTGCCGGATCTTCCGTTGACTCTGGCCGCCGCCGCAGATGCCCCCGCGGCACTGCACTCGAGCTCATTCGTGCGGCCGTTCAACCTGTCCGGCCACCCCGCCTTGACGCTACCGATTGCGGCGCAGGGATTGCCTGCAGGGTTGCAGCTGGTGGGTCGTGCTCATGAGGATGAGGCTCTGTGCGCGCTAGCGGCGATCGTCGTCGGCGAGATAGGGAGGTCCTGACATGGATAACCGCCGCGCAACCGCCACGGTGAGTCCGGATCTCGATTACGCAGCCCGTCTTGCCTCCGCAGCGAGCGAACGCTCACGCGTCGAACTCACCGCCGCGTGGATCCTGAGCGTCTTCGATGGGTTTTACGAGGAGTTCGTGAAACTGACATGGGCGGCAAAGGCGGCGTTCGAGACCCGCGATCACCCCACGGCAGTTGCCAATGCCAGGAGGCGCCTCGGGCTGTACAACGCCACGGTCTACCCACTGGCCGAGGAGCTGCAGAGCGCCTTTACGCAGTTGAAGGAGCGCGAGCCGCTCTGGACGGAAGTCGAAGCCGTCTATCGGGCCGCTGTTCACGGCCGTTACGAAGCGGATCTCGCTGTCGCCTATCTTCACTCTGCGCAGCGACGCGTCCATCACGGCGAGTGGAAGCCGGTCGAATATGGCTTCGAGGGGGCGCGCCAGGTCGTACCGCCAGAAAGCACCGTCCACGAACGTTTCGCCTGCTCCTGGCCCCTCGCCCCCCTGGTCATTCAGCGAGCGCTGCAGGTCGCAGAGCTCGCCGTGCCTTTTTGCGATCCCGCGGGCGATGCCGAGCTGATCGCCCGCCGGGTGAACGACGTGCTCGCCGCCCGGAGCGGCGCCGGATTGAGAGCTATCGAGATGGTCCGTGGCGGGTTCTTCCGTAACAGGGGAGCCTACTTGGTGGGCCGCCTGGTACTGAAAGGCGCGGAGCTGAAACCCTTGGTCATTGCCCTGCTGAACGGCGAACAAGGCGTTCGCGCCGAGGCTGTGCTACACGCAGCCCCGCACGTTCACAACCTCTGTAGTTCCACCGAGGCGCCATTTCAGGTCACGAACCGGAACTATCACGAGCTCAGCGCCTTCCTTCACAGCATCATGCCTCGCAGGCCGCTCGGGCTGCACTATTCGACGATCGGGTATTACCACTACAGCAAGGTGGCGGTGATGAACGAGGTCCGCCGCCGGCTGGTCCACGATCGCGAACTACTCGGAGTGGCACCCGGCAGCCCCGGCACCGTCACCATCGCCTTCACCTCGCCGCACTCGGATTACGTCCTGAAGGTGATTCGCGACCGGCCGACGAGCGGTTACAAATGGGACAATTTCGACGGAGTCGATGCCGTGCTCGCCAAGTACAAACGCGTGCACGAAATCAACCGCACCGGGAGCATGCTCGACAACATTGTGTACTACAACCTCAAGCTGGAGCGCTCATGGTTTGAAGCCGCACTGGCGGACGAGCTGCTGGATTCAGTGAGCAACAGTGTGCAGCTCCGGGATGGGGCGCTGATATTCAAATACCTGATCGCGCAGCGTAAGCTCACCCCGCTGAATGTGTTCCTTGAAAGCGCGCCCGCGGATAAGGCCGAGCGGGCGATGATCAACCTGGGATTTTGCATCCGCAATAACGCGGCGGCGAACGTGTTCAACAAGGACTTCGATACCCGCAACTACGGTGTGAGCCGTTACCTCAAGATTTACCTCTACGATTACGACGCCGTGGAAGCGCTGACCGACGTGAAGGTACGGACCAACCGCGATCGCTGCGACGGCGAGGAGGACGTTCCCGCCTGGTTCTTCGAGCCGGGCGTGACCTTTTTGCCCGAGGAGATCGAAGCGGGCCTGCGGGTGCGCAGCCGCACGATGCGTCGCGTGTTCCGGGCCGCGCATGCGGATCTCATGAGTGTCGAATACTGGGAGGGGCTGCAGCAGGCGCTGCGCGCGGGGAAAGTACCGGGCATACACACATTTCCCGATTCCTGCCATCTCGCGGATTTTGGCGCGGAGACGATCCCCACGGAATGAGGCAACCTCGGACAATCGCGACACCGCGGTTTTGCGGAAGGCGAAGACCTTGAATTCAAAGGATATCTGACGCGTTTTGCTCCTGGGGCGCTCGGCGGCCGCGGCCGACCATGTTACATAAGCTGTATTGCTCGATCACCAGTCGCCAATTCTGCGACACAGTTGTTGCCCATAGAGCGATGCGGGCCATCGTTCCCGGCCACAAGGTGCGACAAAATGTTTCGACCGGTGCGGCGCATGAATTGAGGAAGGAAGGCGTGGCTCGCGAAATCAAAGTGCCGACGTCCGACGACATCTGGCATCTGAGCATCGAGGACCTACTGGCTCCGGCGACGGAACCGGCGCGAACTGCCGGTCAGGGTCCCTTCGTCCTCAACCTGAGGACGTCCACGGCCACGATCGGTTCGCCGCCCAAAGGACTGCTGCCCTTCGATCGACTCCATGTGTACCAGCTCATGCGCAGTCACGATGGTCAGCCGCAGTTTCAGCTCCGCCTGGGTATCATCGAATCCGAGCTGGAAGCCGACACGCTCCTCGCGATGGTGCGTGAGCACTATCCGGGTGCGATCAAGGAACGGGCCGAAGACGACGACAAGGCCGCGATCGCGCGTGCAGCGTGCCCCGCTGAGCCGCCAAAACCGGTGAGGGTGGTTGTGGACGCTAAGGCACCCGTCGTTCAAGTGCCGAAGAAGCTCGCCCCGCCAACAGCACGACAGGCCGCACCGAAGCCAGCAGAGCATGGTCGATTGGACATCGATGAGCTGTTGGCAGCGGACGACGACAAGGCCGCGATTGCGCGTGCGGCGTGCCCTGCTGAGCCGGCAAAACCCGCGAGGGCGGTTGCGGACGCGAAGGCACCTGTCGTTCACGTGCCGAAGAAGGTCCCCCCAGCAGCACGACAGGCCACCCGGCCGGCAGCACGACCGGCCGCCCGGCCAGCGGCACGGCCGGCCGCACCGAAGCCCGCAGAGCACAGTCAATGGGACATCGATGAGCTGCTGCCGGAGCTCGCCGCAGTGCGCCCGCCTGGGGCCGAGCTGAAGCCGCCGACTTGCGCAGCGTCCAAAGGCGAGGGCAAGCCACCCAAGGTGTCCATCCCACGCCGCTCCGCAAAAGCCCAGGTACCACATTCCGCGGCGGCGCCACGCGCGAGACCGGGCGCACAGTCTCGCCCGACTCCTCCGCTGGAGGAGACGCGACAGTCTCTGGCTTCTCGGGGTGTCACCAAGACGCCTCCTGTTGAACGGCAGGAACCGCTATCGCTCGCGCCCGATCGAGTGCTGACTGAGCCGCGCGAGCATGTCAATCCAGCACGGCCGGTCGCGAAGCCCGCGCAGCTACCCGTCGATGTCCCCTACGACGCAACGCAGGCTGAAAGAGCGCCAGCGAGCGCATTTGTCGAGGAAATCGAGTCGGACTCGAATGCTATAACCGATCAAGTCGAGGTGCTCACCCTAAGGATCGAGCGGCAAATCGGTGCCGCTACGAAAGCACCGCTGCCGCCGGGTAGCGCGAGCAGCAGTGAGTCTTCGATCGAGCAGAAGCCTCTCGACGTTCCGCAGCTCGCGGATGCGCGACCGGCACCGGACTCGCGGCGCCTCGATCCTGCTGCCCCGAGCGAGCCCAAACCGCTCATCAGTGCTGACGCTCCGGCGGCTGCTCTCCATGCAAACCTACCCGTCGCATCCGGGGCGAGCGCGAACGCGCCGCAGAGCGATGTGAACGCGTCTGTGGCGGCTGCTCCGCCCGCCGCTTCGCGTGAGCTGATTGCACCTGAGCCGGTTAGCCTGATCCCGCCGCCGCGCGCCGCCCAGTCCGCGAGCGCGCAGGCAGGCGCTCCGGTGATGGACAGTAGTGAAACGGTTCGTACGCTTGCGCCCCTCGAGCTCGGGGACGGCGAGGCCTCTTGCTGGTTCGCTATTCAGCTCATGCTCCGCGAAGAGCCGATCGACACCGAGCAGGTGCCGAGCCTCGGCATATTCACCGAATATAGGCTGTACTCGGTTACGGGGCTCGAGCAGGACCGTGTGAGGCACGTGCTGCGCGTCGGCTTCTTCTCGAGCGAACTTGCGGCGCAAGCGGTTGCGGGCTATCTCGTGGGCTACTTCGACTCCCCGGTCGTCAAGCGCGTAAGCAATGCAGAACGCGAGCGCTTCGCGGATACAGGCGTCGCGGCCCGCAAGGCTGTCGGCGCGTCAGGCGTACACGCCGTGATTGAATTGGCGACCCCGGCGCCTGTGCCTCAGTGCCGCGTCGACGCGGCGCCCTCTGACAGCAGCAAGCGCGCTGCGCCCGAAGCAACGTCGCTCTGGTCTCGCCTGCTCGCGCCGCGCACTCGGTGAAATGGCGAAGCGGTTCCGGCTTCTGCGCCATCGTGTGCACTCCAAGAGGTGGTTGCATTTCGTTCCCGTGGAGCGTAGCGTGCACATGTAGTAAATGCAATAGGTAGAGTATGGCGACACTCAAGGGGAAGCAGATCATCACGAACGTCTACCTGGATCCCGACGTCTACGCTGCCCTCAAGAAGTTGAGCGAGTCTACTGGGGCGCCTATGGCTCACTACCTACGCGTGGGCGTGCAGAAGGTTCTAACCGCGCATGGCATCAAAATTAGCCGGCGGAAGGAGAAGTGATGGACGCTGACGCGATCCGCGCTCCATCCTTCAGGGCGCAACACGGGGTATGGGGGCGTGCTTTGTTCACCGACCCCCGCCCTTTCGCGGAACTGGCGCCTCGTTCGCTGCGGCGGAGGGCTCGTCAAGGCAACGCGCGGCGCGCGAGCTGGCCGTCGAGCCCTTTCGGGCACAAGGGTAACTGCGACTGTGTAGCGGCCAGGTAGATCAGAGCCCCCTGTCTGTCAGTTCCTGCCGCAGCCACTCCGGCAGCTGCACCCGGTCGCGGAAGTGCCAGCTATCTCCGCAGGCGCCGCAAACGACGGTCTTTCCGTCTGCTTCCGTGTGGCCGCCCGCAGTGCGGCGAAACTCTTCTCTAAGCCGCAGAGAGGTAATGTGCTGGCAGTGATGGCAGGTTGTTCGCGTCATTTTTTTAGTAAGGTACTCGCCTTGGATGGCTGTTCCAATTAGGGTGATTTCGAAGAGGGTAGGGAATAGGCGTAGGCCGCCCGACTTATGGCTAAAGCCGCGGCCACTGTCGGCACCGCAGTGCTGGTTTCGCCGCGTTCGCACAGCTCGTGATGCTCTACTCAGCAATTGCGATTGCTGAACCGATCGGCGAACGGCGCGCGCACGGGCAGCAGCGTGCCGTCGCTGGAGCCTTGCGACGGTTCTGTTACGTGGAAACGACGCTGAGCTTATGACAGGCAGGACACTCCACGAACTTTAAGAGTTCAAGCTCGAACCATGAGCGGCCACACTCGCAGCGCATCTTGTACACCTGTTGCGCGGTGACCGTACCCAGTTCCTCTTCGTGGACTTCTATCCCGCTGTCTGTTGCGGTCTGCGGTGGCGCACCGCTGGGGCCTATTTGTCGGCCGGCATGGCGGAAGTTGCCAGGGTAGGTGGTCCGTTGGCTCACGACCAGTCCCCACTGTTTTGGTGCCTCGCGCGAGACGGTGGCGTGACGGCAAGCGCTCCAAGCGCCGGCATCGAGGCGACCTACTGAGAGTACAGTAGTTCCGGTTCAGTGAATGTCAAATGCCAAGCGCGATACAAGCCTTAGCTGATGCTGAGCATCACGGTGGAATCCCTAATTTCTTGCTTGAAGGCGCTGCAAGGGCGGCCGGTTTTCTCGAAAGTGGTAGCGGGGGCGTGCGACAGAAGCCGTTTCACTTGCACATGATAACGAAGTGTCGTACTCTGTTATCATGATGATACGGACCCAGATCAGCCTCTCCGAAGCCGAATACCAAGCCGCCAAGGAAGAGGCGCGCCGGCTGGGTATTTCCCTCGCTGAGTTGCTCCGGCGGTCCTTGCGGCTGGCGTTGCCAACGGACCAATCGCGCCCGTGGATGCGTTACGCGGGGATGATTGAATCCGGCGATACTCGCTCCAGTCAGCGCATCGACGACATCGTCTATGGTCAAAAAGACTGAGAGCTACGCGGATACCTCCGCATTCATAGCCTTCGCGGACAAATCAGACAGCCATCACGCGCTCTTCAAGCGCTTGTTCTCTGAACCGCCGGCGCTCCTCACCAGCACCATGGTGGTAGCGGAAGGCCACGGCTGGTTTCTCAAGCGCTACGACCGCACGCGGGGCTTACAGTTTCTCGCGATGATCGAACAGATGAGGTTTCTCGAGATCATCCCCACCGGGCAACGTGAACTGGACGCAGCGATCGCCATTCTCCGAAAATTCTCAGATCAGGACCTGACCGTCGTCGATGCCACAGGCTTAGGTCTAATGTCGGCACGCCGTATCAGATCGTGCTGGTCGACCGATTTCCACCTCGGACTCACGGGTATCCCGCTCATCGTCCATGCCCATTGAGAACCGTACAGCCCTGCACCGTCGACGGCGTAAGATTCTCTAAAGCGGTCAGGCGCCGTGCCATGACATCGCCAGTGAGAAGCGGTTTCTGCCCACGGCGTTACGTGGCAGGAGCACTCTGCGCTCTCCTGCTCTCGTCCGGGTCGTCGTGGTCAGGATCCGCCCCCGACGCGAAGCCTCTAACCGCAATTCTCCTCATCGCGCGAGGCGACCTGCCCGATTCGAATTTCGCGGATTCGGTTGTGCTCGTGATGAACAACCTCGGTCCCGCTCCGGTCGGCATCATCATCAACAGGCCGATGCCGATTCCTGTCTCGCGTCTCTTTCCCGATCTCAAGCGCCTCACGAAGGTGCGCGACAAGGTGTACTTCGGCGGACCCGTTGATTTCGGGTCCGTGTGGTTCCTGTTTCGCGCCGCCGCGCCGCCGGAGCACGCGATCCAAGCCTGTGACGGAGTCTACTTGAGCGCGGACCGGCAGCTGCTGCTCCAGCTGCTTGGCCGCGACAATCCCGTGGACAGTCTGCGGATCTTCGTCGGCCACGCCGGCTGGGCACCGGGTCAGCTTGAGGCCGAGATCGCACGACGCGACTGGACTCTCAAGCGCGCCGAGATGGAGGCGATCTTCAGCGACAAGTCCGAGCACCCCTGGCCCTCGCCGCAGGCCCCAAAGCGCGGCACTTAGCGACCCGCGTCCGCTCGACATCTGACGTTGTCAACGGTGAGCCAAAGTAGTGGGAATTGGCATGAAATTCTTCCCGTTGGTTTGGGCGGGGCTATGGCGAAGACCGGTTCGCTCAATCCTCACAGCGATGTGCATCGCCATTGCATTTCTGTTGCTTGGGCTGCTGGAAGGAGTAAACGCGGGATTCGCAAAGGCCATAGCGGATGCGCATCGCGACTTCCTCGTGACAAACACGCGCGTTCGCGGCGGTGCACTGATGCCCATTTCGGCCATGGCGAAGATTCAAAGCATTCCAGGGGTCAAGGAAGTAGTCACGGTATCGGACGTCTTTAGCCTGCAGGAATTTGGTTTACCGGCGGATCGAGGACGACGCCTAGCAAGTCTATCGGGGGATGCCGGGTTCCCTTCAAATCCGCAGAGTTAGCGGTGGGTAGGAAGGCCTGATAACCGGCGCAGCGGCTTGCAAGCCGAACTGCAAACTGTTGGCCACGAATGTGTCACAACCGAGTGGTAGGTTCTTTTCGTGGTGCCGAGCGCGTAGCAACTAAGACTCGGTGCGTTGCCCGACTGGGATTGTCCGAGCTCACGTCACTGGCTTGACGGTGGCAGGGGACGCCTATGCCGTGGCGGCGCGGCGCTCAGACTTACCTCGACGTTATAACTGCCGCCAACACTTGGGGGTTACCCGATGAGACTCAATAGACTCGCGGCCGCGATGTCGCTCGCGGTGTCGCTGTTCACGATCACGGCGCAAGTGCACGGATTGGAGCGAGAAGACGCAATAAAGCACGTCCTGCTGATCAGCGTGGACGGGCTACACGCGCTCGATGTGGCGCGCTACGTCGACAGCCACCCGTACTCGACCATGACGCAATTGACGAGGCACGGCATCACCTATAGCAACGCCCGCACCCCTGCGAATTCGGACTCCTTTCCGGGTTTGCTGGCACTGGTCACTGGCGGCTCGCCCGTCACCGGCGACCTCTTCTATGACGTGAGCTACGACCGCAGCTACTTCGCGAACGGCGACTCGACGTGCTCGGGCATCGTGAACGACC
>Ga0137415_10006430_pt1 | contig 11644 bp, 6 predicted proteins | sample CZODoug3_1_1_16f_FD_183082 | JGI IMG/M metagenome (GOLD analysis project Ga0137415, IMG submission 183082) | Vadose zone soil fungal communities from Angelo Coast Range Reserve, California, USA - CZODoug3_1_1_16fungal (Hybrid Assembly) | ecosystem: Environmental > Terrestrial > Soil > Vadose...
AGCTTCTTCACCGGCCGGAACGTGATCCGCAGCGGCATCGACATGTTCGTCATCGGGGTCGGGATCGCCGTGGTGGGTTACTTCGTCGGCGGCCTGATCGCGAAGGTGCTTTAAACGACCAGGTTGACCAGCCGGTCCTGCACGAAGATCACTTTCTTCACTTTTTGCCCATCGACGAACTTCTTCACCGCTGCATCGGCCAGCACGCGCGCGAGCACGTCCTTCTCCGCCATGCCGCGCGGCACGGTGAGCCGGGAGCGCAGCTTGCCGTTCACCTGGATGGCGATCTCGACGTTACCGGCGGAGGCCAGGCCCTCGTCGTAGGCAGGCCAGCGGGCCTCGAAGACAGAGGTCTTGCCTCCAAGGACAGACCAGAGCTCCTCGGCGATGTGAGGCGCATAGGGAGCGAGCATGATCACGAGCGGCTCGATCAGCTCCCGGTTGACCTCACCATGCTTGAGCTCGTTCAAATATTCCATCATCGCGGCGATCGCAGTGTTGTACTGCAGCGCTTCCGTATCGGCGCTCACTTTACGAATCGTGCGGTGCAGTTTCTGCACGGCCTCCGCCGTCGCTTTGCCGCCCTTTGCCGCCGCTTCATGGACCAGCACCCACACCTTCTCGAGGAACCGGCGCTGTCCGACGATTCCGGAGTCCCGGAAATCGCCGCCTTCCTGGAACGGGCCCAGGAACATGAGGTACATGCGGAACGTGTCGGCGCCCCACTGCTGGATGTAGGTGTCGGGCACCACGACGTTGCCCCGCGACTTCGACATCTTGGCGCCGTCCTTCACGATCAGGCCGTGCGCGCGGAACCGCGGATACGGGGTGTCGAAGGGCAGCAGCTTCAGGTCGTACAGCACCATACAGATGAAGCGCGAATACAATAGATGAAGCACCGCGTGCTCGTTCCCGCCGATGTAGCTCGAGACCGGCAGCCACTGCTTCGTGCGGGCCGGGTCGAACGGCCGGTCGGAGAACTCGGTAGACGGATAACGCAGGTGATACCACGCTGAATCGAGGAACGTGTCCGAGACGTCGGTTTCCCGCCGCGCCCGGCCACCGCACTGCGGGCATTTCACGAAATACCACTCTTCGTGCCGGGCGAGCGGGCTGACGCCCGTGTCATCGGGACGGAAGTCGTCGATCAATGGGAGCTCGACGGGCAGGTCTTGCTCGGGCACCGGGACGACGCCGCACTTTTCGCAGTAGATGATCGGGATCGGCGGGCCCCAGTAGCGCTGCCGCGAGATGCACCAGTCGTGCAGCCGGTACTGCACGCGCGCCGTCGCCAGCCCGCGCTCGGCGAGCCACGTGACGATCTTCCGCGCCCCCTCACGAGCAAGCATGCCGTCAAACGCTCCCGAATTCATGAGCACGCCCTCTTCCGACACGATCGGCAACGACTCGCCTTCCACCGCAACGACCTGCCGAATGGGAAGCGTGAATTGCGTGGCGAACTCGAAGTCGCGCTTGTCGTGCGCGGGGACCGCCATGATCGCCCCGGTGCCGTACTCCATGAGCACGTAGTCGGCGATCCAGATGGGAATCGCCTCGCCCGTCGCGGGATTCCTGGCATAGGAGCCGATGAAAACGCCCGTCTTGGTCTTCTCGCCGACGCGGCGCGACACCACGTCTCTGGACTGGACCTCTCGCTGATACGCCTTGACGGCGCTTTGCCGCTCGACGGCCGTCAACTCGTCCACCTGGGGGTGTTCCGGGGCGAGCACCAGGTATGTCGCACCGAACACCGTGTCGGGCCGGGTGGTGAACACGGTGATTTTGCGCCCGCTGGGCGTCTCAAAGATCAGCTCCGCTCCCTCACTGCGGCCGATCCAGTTGCGCTGCGTCAGGACGGTGGAGGGAGACCAATCGATCTTGGACAGATTCTCGAGCAGGCGCTCGGCGTACTGCGTGATGCGGAAGAACCATTGGTCGAGGAAGCGCTGCTCCACCAGCGTGTCACAGCGCTCGCAGTGCCCGTCGATGACCTGCTCGTTGGCGAGCACGGTCTTGTCCTTGGGGCACCAGTTGACCGCCGCACGCTTCTTGTATGCGAGCCCCGCCTTGAAGAGCTGGAGGAAGATCCACTGGGTCCACTTGTAGTAGGCGGGATCCGTGGTGGAGAGCTCGTGCCGCCAGTCGAACATCCCGCCGAAGCGCCGCAGCTGGCGCCGGAACGTCGCGATGTTCTGCGGGATCAGCTTGGCGGGATTGGTGCCGATGTTGAGGGCGTAGTTTTCCGAGTGGATTCCGAACGCATCGAACCCCATCGGCTCGAACACGTCGAACCCCTGGAGCCGCTTGAAGCGGCCGTAGATATCCGCCCCCGTGAACGCGAACATGTTGCCGACGTGTAGCCCTTCGGCCGACGGATAGGGGAACATCATCAGGTTGTAAAACGGCCGCGCGGCGCGATCGAGGTCGGGCTCGTTGGTATGGCGCTCGACCCACTGGGCCTGCCACTTTGCTTCGAGTGCAGCCGGATCGTAGCTTGGGATGTCCCGCATACGGTGGTAAAACTAAACCCGAATGGCCATCAAGTCACAGCAACTGCGGCAGAGTTTCCTCATTTCGGGGGCCGGCGCCGCCGTCCTCCTTGTCGTCTTCGTCGCCTGGCTCACCAGCAGCCGTGTCGGTCAGGTCCTCGAGCAGCAAGCCGATGTGCGCGGGCGCGATGTCGGGATGCGGGTCTCCGCGATCGTCACGCAGTACCTGAAGGAACGCCATCGCGAAGTGGCCTCGTTGGCGAGCATGCCTCAGGTCATCGCGGTCGTGCGCCGAGCGGGTGCGGACGTCGTGACCCGCGGTCTGGACCGGCTCCCTATCGCCACACTGGAGGCACGGTTCGACGCCTCGCGGGAGCTGGGTGGCGACCCGGTCCTGGGCGACTACCTCCGCGCCTACACCGCGCTATCCGACTTCTCCGAGCTGAGCGTGTCGGAGAGCCATGGCCTCAACGTGCTGGTCTCGCGAGAATCACCCGATTTCGTGCAGCGCGATGAAGTCTGGTGGCAGCGGTCCATGGAAGACGGATCGTATGAAGGCGAGCCGCAGTCCGACACCACCGGTACGGAGACGGCGCTCGAATTCGATGTCGCGATCATGGCGCCGCATCAGGCGCGACCGGTAGGGGTGCTGCGAGCCCTCTTCAGTCTCGAACGGCTCTCAAAACTGCTCGGCAGCGAGGAGCTCGCGGGACGAGCCTATCTGCAGGTTGTGGCGGCGGACAAAACCGTGCTGGTGTCGCGGGACGCCACCGTGCTGCTGCAACCGCTTCCCGACAAGGACCGCATTCCGTTCGACGCGCAGCCCGCTGCCGCGCATATCACGACGACCGTTGGCGATCGCGAGCTGGTCGTATCGGTGCCCGCGAACCAGGGAGAATGGTGGGTGCTGTACCGGGAGCCCGCGACGACGGCGTTTGCGGCGGCGCGTACGATGCAGCTCACGATCTGGGTCGGTGCGTTTCTCGTGGCGGCTGTGGCGATCGGCGCGATGTTCTGGCTCGCGCGGCGGCTCGGACATCTGGTGACGGAGCCGGTACTGGCTGCCGGCGCGATCGCCAGCCGGATCGCCGGCGGAGATCTCTCGGTGACCGTGTCGACCCACCGGGCCGAAGCGACCGAAGTGGCTGCGCTGCTCTCGTCGGTCCACTCGATGGTGGTGGCGTTGCGCCGGCTGGTCGGGGCGATTCGCGCCGCCGCCGACGAGTCGGCGGCGATGGCCACGGAGATCTCGGCCTCGACGGAGGAGATGAGCGCGTCTACCGAAGAAATGGCCTCGACATCGCAGGATCTGTCGCGCCGCGCCGGTGAGCAGGCGCAGCTGGTGCGCGCGGCGGCGGACGATGCCGCGCGAATTCTCCAGATTGCGGCGAAGCTCGCCCAGGGGGCCGACGAAGCGGCCCGCCGCAACGCGGACCTCGCGGCGCTGGCTCGGCGACACAAGGACGGCTTGGACCAGAGCACGGTGCGCCTCGCAAAGCTCGCCGATGAAGTGGCAAAAGGCGCTCAGGAGGCCGAGGCGCTGGCGCAGGCTGCGGCGAGGATTCAGATATTCGTCGCGCAGACGAAAGCGGTGGCGACGCAGACCAACATGCTGGCCTTGAACGCCGCGATCGAGGCGGCACGCGCCGGCCCGCAGGGACGCGGCTTTGCGGTCGTCGCCGACGAGGTCCGGAAGTTGGCATCGGTCGCCGCCGCGGCGGCTGGCGAAACGGCCGATACCGTCCGTGGTGTGCTCGCGCGCGTACAGGCGACCCGCGACCGCCTGGTGCGCCTGGCCGAGGGCGGGGCTGCGGTCCGTGAAGCGTCGCAGACGGCGGCTCAGGGTCTGGCGACGGTGGCCGGCGAAGCCGACGCCAACGACACCTGGAGCCGCGAGATCGCGCAGTCGGCGGGAGAATTGCGCTCGCTCGTGGAAGAAATCGCCACCCGGCTGGGAACGGTGGCCGGCCAGACGGACGCGCTGCTCGCTTCGGCCGAAGAGTTGGCGGCGTCGGGCGAGGAACAGAGCGCCTCCACGGAGGAGATCGCGTCGTCGGCCAATCAGCTCGCCGAAGCGGCCGATCGCCTGACCGGCGCCGTGAAATCGTTCCGCTTGTTGGAGGACGAGCAGCAACAGCAGGCGGCGGATTAGAGCCTCAGCGGGCGCGCCCGCCCTGTTGCAAAAACTTGCGGATTTCGCTCAACAGCAGCGCATCCGGCCAAAAATTGGCCATGATCTGGGGGGCCCAATCCGTGGGACTCACCGCGTAGTAACCGATCACGGCACCGCGCAGCCGAACCGTATCGACTGCACCCCGCGCCAGCACGGTAAACGGCTCTCTGAACGTCAGCTCGAACGTGACGCCCATGCGATCAAGCGTGTCTCGCAGCGCGACGACTTGCTGGGCCAGTTTTGCCGAATCGGCGTAGAACGCCGGCGGATTGCGATCGAAGTTCAGCCGCCGACGTGAGAAGACGGCGATCACGGTGGGCCGCGTGATCACGAAGTCGGCCGCTGCAGTTTGCGTCGTGAGCGTGTCTCCCGGGCGGCGGGGCACCACGCCACCCCAGAAGTAGTCCGTCGCCATCGCGATCAGCTCGTCATCGGTTGCAAAGTCACTCAACGTACGCGGCGGCTTGCCCGGAACGACAAAGAAGTAGCGGGGCCGGCTCAGGACGACGGTCGTGATCGAATCCTTGCCCTCTTGTCTCAGCCGCAGCGTGTCCGTGGTGATGCCGAGTGCGCGGACACCTCGCGGCTCGAGAAATGCAGCGGCGCGTGCGAAGTAGAGTCCCCTATCATCGGCGGCTTCCGACGCTTCTTGTGACACGTCCGGAGCGGGGCGCGGGACAGCGACGATGAGTGTTGGGCCGCTGATCGTCACGAGCTGCGCCCCTGGCATCGTATCAGCGGCGGCCCGCTGCGCCGGAGCCGCAAAACTCATGAAGAACTCCACGACTCTGGGATTGAGGCGCCTCAGGAGCGGCTCGTCGGAACGCAGCGAGTCTCGGCTGGGCTTCGAGAGACTGTCGTACTGCCCCCGCGTCAGGTCTCCCTGCGTGATAAAGTCTACGCGGAGTCCGATGCGCGGAGCGGACGCGGGGTCGAGCAGGGTGTCGAGGCGACCGCCGAGCCACGGCCCGACGTAACCCGCGTAGTCCCACTCGCCCAGGGGCGCGACTTGAAAAGGTGCAGCATTGAAGCCTTCCAGCTCCCGCAAGGTGGTCCCGATGCCAAGTCCCTGCTCCGTCCTCCAACATCCGGGCACGGAGTCCCCGTACTGCCCCAAGCTGACGGCCGCTGTGACGACTGATGGTCCGCTCAGCGCAACCGTGTCCTTCCAGAACACTTCCAGCGTATCGGGGCATCCCGGAACCACGACGGTGGTGCCCGGGACGTCGCATGAACCCTCGGCGCAGTACACGCGAGATTGGTGGACGTTGGCGGCCCCAAACACGCGAACGAGGTCCGAGTGTTTGGTCGCGGGAGTGAGGGCACCGAATTGCTGGCCCGGCACCACGCGAAAGCGCGTGGAGTCCTGACTCGATTGATCGGCTCGAGGACGGCAGGCCAGGAGCGCGGCAATGACAGCGAGCGCGAGCGAACGCACGTTCCCAAACTGCGCTGCAAATTCGCTGACGCCAGCCCAGGAGCCGAGATTCCGGAAGCGAGTGTCCACGTTCGCGCCGCGAAGCCGGCGGCGTAGGTCCTCACTCCCCTGACCTACGCAAGCGAGGCGCGGTGGGTGGAGACCTTACCGCGCTCGATTATGACCTTTCGTGCGCTTTGGCTTGCGGCGGGTGATCCACGAGCATAAGTAGCTATTGTCCAACTCCCTTCGGGGGTCCGATGCGTGCTCTACCTTTGGCCGCATTATCTGCGCTCTGCCTGGCGTGCTCGGACTCGACGGGCATCAGCCTTCAGGGTCCGTCGTTCATGCGCGTGCGGGTTGATGGCAGTCCCGTCTCGTGGGGCGAACAGGACTCGTTTCTGTGGGGGGTGAACGGACCCACGCTTCTGGTGCAGGCGTTGCCAGGAACGATGCTGCCCGCCGATAATCGGGTCATAGGATTTCAAATCGGGGACTATCGCGGTCCCGGAACGTATGTCCTCGAGCAAAACACCACTCCCGGCCCGGTCAGCGACGCTTTTTACGAAGTCTGGGCGGGCCAGCCCCCCGTCCCGACTCAGAGTTTCCAAACGATGGGGCCGTACACCGGCTCAGTCCGGATCATCGCCGTTGATACGACGCGTCGCACGATCGTGGGGACGTTCGAATTCTCGGCTGCGGCAACGATGGGAACGGGGGTCGTGCATCTCACCGAGGGATCGTTCCGCATTCATCAGCCCTGAAGGGCTCGACGCTTCTTCAAGGGGACCCCATGTCACCGAAGACTCTCGCGAGGGCCACGGGCGCCCTCTCCCTGCTCGTGTTGTTCGGCGGCATCGTGGCACAAGGGGTCATCGCCAACGGACTGGTGCTGCCACGCGATGCCGCCGCCACAGCCACCAATATTCTGGCGCAGCCGAGACTCTGGGCGCTGGGATTCACGATTTTTCTCGTCGAAATGGCGGCGCAGACCGCGATGACGACGCTGTTCTACCTGCTGCTCAAACCGGCGAGCCGGACGGCTGCGCTGCTGTCGCTCGTCTTCGGCTTGGTGGGATGTACGATCAAGACCCTGGCGCGCGCATTCTACTATGCGCCGCTGCTGGTGCTCGGCGGCGCGAGCTACTTGAGCGTGTTCGACACGGGCCAGCTGCAGGCGTTGTCGTTGCTGCTGATCAAGATCAACAATCAGATTGCCGGGATCGCGCTGGTGTTCTTTGGCATCAGCACGTTCTTCCAGGGCTACCTGATCGTAAAATCCACCTTCCTGCCGCGATTCCTCGGCATCATCGCGATCGTCAGTGGTCTCGGTTGGCTGACGTGGGCATATCCCGCGCTCGGATCAGCCCTCTTCTATCCGCTGATCATCGTCGCGATGCTCGGGCTGTTGTTGACGAGCGGGTGGCTGCTGGTGCGCGGCGTGGACGAGCAACGCTGGCGGGAACAGGCTGATCGAGGCTAAAGTCGCCAGCGCGAGCAGCGTGCTGCAGATTCTCCCCATGCACCGACTCCTCGTTTCCCTCGCGCTCCTCGCCTCGGTCTCCGTCCTTGCGGCACGCGCGCAGCAACCCCGCGTGCTCGTCTTCTCCAAAACCGTGAAATTCCGTCACAGCTCCATCCCGAACGGCATCGCCGCGATCCGGAAGCTCGGAGGCGAGAATGGGTTCGCGGTGGACACGACCGAAGACGCCGGCGCCTTTACCCAGAAGAATCTGGCGCGCTACAGCGCCGTCGTCTTCCTGAGTACGACGGGCGATGTCCTGAATGCAATGCAGCAGGATGTCTTCGAGCGCTACATCCAGGCCGGCGGCGGATACGTCGGCGTGCATTCGGCCACCGACACCGAGTACGGCTGGCCGTGGTACGGCAGACTGGCCGGCGCGTACTTCAACGGCCATCCCAACAATCCCAACGTGCGCAAGGCCAGCTACCGCGTGCTCGACACGACGCACGTGTCGACGAAGGGCTTGCCCGCCCGGTTCGAGCGCGAGGACGAGTTCTACAACTTCAAGTCGATCGATCCGACCATCCATGTGCTGGTCGAGATCGATGAGACGAGTTACGAGGGAGGAACGAACGGCGCGCACCACCCCATGAGCTGGTACCACGATTTCGACGGCGGCCGCGCCTGGTACACCAACATGGGGCACACGGAAGCGACGTACACCGAGCCGCTCTTCCTGCAACACCTGCTCGGCGGACTGCGCTACGCGATCGGGGGGGGCACCGGGACCGTGAATTTCAATCGCGCGCGACCGGAAGAGAATCGCTTCACGCGTGTCGTGCTCGCCGAGAAGCTCGATGAGCCCATCGAGCTCGCGGTGCTGCCGGACGAACGGGTGCTGTTCATCGAGCGCCACGGCTACGTCAACCTGTACACGCCGTCCGATGGTCGTACGCGCCGCATCGCGACGATTCCGGTCAGCACCAAGTACGCCGACTCGAGCCAGGCGGAGGACGGACTGCTCGGCCTCGCCGCCGACCCGAACTTCGCGGCGAACGGCTGGGTCTACATGTACTACTCGCCGGCGGGCCCGGATGCGAAGAACGTCCTCGCGCGCTTCACGCTGCGGGGCGACTCGCTCGATCTCGCCTCGCAGAAAGTGCTGCTCGAGATCCCGACGCAACGGCGCGCCTGCTGCCACACCGGCGGCTCGATCGCGTTCGACGCGAGCGGCAATCTCTACCTGTCCACCGGCGACAACTCCAATCCGTTCGCGACCAAGTACGCCCCGCTCGACGAGCGCCCCGGCCGCGACCCGTGGGACGCGCAGAAGTCGTCCGCGAACACGAACGATCTGCGCGGCAAGATCATTCGCATTCACCCAGAGCCGGACGGCACGTACACGATTCCCGACGGGAATCTGTTTGCGAAAGGCACGGCCAAAACGCGGCCCGAGATCTACACGATGGGCCATCGCAACCCCTACCGGATCTCGGTGGACAGGCACACCGGCTTCGTCTACTGGGGCGAAGTTGGTCCCGACGCGGACGGGGACTCGGCCGGACAGGGGCCACGGGGCTACGACGAGATCGATCAGGCGCGCAGCCCGGGCAACTACGGATGGCCCTACTTCGTGGCGAACAACCAGGCCTATAACCACACGCGGTTCCTGGATTCGGTCACCACGGAGACAGGCCCGCTATTCGATGCGGCGCACCCGGTCAATAACTCTCCGAACAACACCGGTCTCAATGCGTTGCCGCCGGCGCGCGGCGCGTTCATCTGGTATCCGTACGCGCCGTCGCCCGACTTCCCGATCGTCGGCACCGGTGGACGCACCGCCGAGGCCGGTCCCGTGTTTTATCGCGACGATTTCAAGAACGCGGCTCGGGCCTTTCCGCCGTACTACGACGGCAAGCTGTTCATCTACGAATTCATGCGGCATTGGATCATGGCGGTCACCATGGACCAGCATGGCGACCTCGTCTCCATCGAGCAGTTCATGCCGAGTGGAAAGTTCGCCGCGCCAATCGAGATGGAATTCGGGCCGAATGGCGACCTGTACATGCTCGAGTACGGCACGCTGTGGTTCCAGGGCAACGACGACGCCAGTCTGGTGCGCATCGAATACAACTCTGGGAATCGCAAGCCGATCGTCCAGGCAGCAGTGGATCACCCCAAAGGCGCGCTACCGCTGCGCGTCTCGCTGTCTTCGGCGGGCACGCTGGATCTCGACGAGGACTCGCTCCGCTACGAGTGGACGATTACGCAGCGCAATAAGATCGTGGCGCGGGCGACGACGCCGAATCCGGGCATCACAATCGGGACACCGGGGATGTATGCGGCAGCGTTGACGGTGACGGACAGCCATGGCGCATCCGCTAGTGCCGGCCCGATCGAGATCGTCGCGGGCAATCAGCCGCCGACCGTGGACATCGATCTCGTCGGCGCCAATACGACGTTCTTCTTCCCCAATGTGCCGCTGCGCTACGCGGTGCGCGTGAGCGATCGCGAAGACGGCACGTTGCGCAGCGGCAGGATCCCGGCGCGGCGCGTGGCGGTGAGCGCGCAATATCTCAAGGATGGGGCAGGACCCGCGGCGAGTCCGGTCGAGCAGGGGCGGCAACTGATCGAAGCCGGGGACTGCCTCTCGTGCCATCAGCTGAATCGCAAATCGCTCGGACCCACCTACAGGGACGTCGCGCGCAAGTACCAGACCGATACGACGGCGATGGGGCGACTCAGCAAGAAGATTCGCGAAGGCGGATCGGGCGTGTGGGGGCCGGTGGCGATGCCGGCGCATCCGGCGCTCAGCGACGCGCAGGCCGCCGCGATGGTGGCGTACATCATGAGTCTCGCCGACTCGGGCGCGGCGGCCGCCCCGTCCCTGCCCGTGCGCGGGACTTATACGCCTCCCGCGGGCTCCGGTGACGCTCCGAATGGCGTGGTGCAGCTGCGCGCCGCGTACACCGACCGCGGGGCGAACCGCATGCCGGCGATCACGACCGAACAAACGCTCCAGCTGCGGTCGCCGACGGTCATCGTGGCCAGCGGCGCAATGTCGGACGGCGTGTCGAAGCAGACGGACGACCGCGTCCCGATTCCGTTCGCGCTCGCGAACCGATCAGGCTCATCGGTCGCGCTACGGCAGATCGACCTGACAGGGATCGGGGCGGTGACGCTCCAGGCGGCGGCGCCGGCGGCATATCAAGCGAAGGGCGGGAAGATCGCCGTGTATCTCGATGGTCCGACCGGAACGTTGCTGGGTGAGAGCGAGCCGATTCTGCCCACCAGCGATGAGGCGCCGGTTTCGCGGCGTGTGGCGCTGCAGCCGACGGCAGGTGTCCATGACCTCTATTTCGTGTTCACGAGTCCTGACGCCGGGAACGGGTTCCTGTTTGCCGTGATGACCGCAACGTTCGAGGCTGCGCCGAAATAGGGCTCAATCGATACCTTCGTACAACAGACCTTCGTTCAATTGTCGCGAGTGGCCACTCCACCCATCCTTGGCCATGGCGAGCGCACGCCGCGCTTGCCCTGCCACATTCAGAGCCCAAGGAGCAAGCCATGACCGCAACCGCGACGAGCATCGTTAGCCCCAACGTCGACCGGCGCATCGCCGAGTTCCTCGACACGTTGAACTCCAGCGGCGGCAAGCCAATGGAGCAGCTGACCCCGGAGGAAGCGCGTGCCGCGCTGGTCGGCTTGCAGAAAAGCGTCACCGTTCCGCTGCAACCAGCCGACATCTCCGACAAGACGATCACCGTCGACGGGAAGCCTCTCACGCTCACGATTGTCCGGCCGGCTGGCGTGAAGGGCACTCTTCCCGTCTTCATGTTTTTCCACGGCGGCGGCTGGGTCCTGGGCGACTTCCCGACCCATGAACGCTTCGTCCGCGACCTGGTAGCGGCGTCGGGCGCGGTTGCGGTATTCCCCAACTACACGCGGTCGCCTGAGGCGAAGTATCCCACCGCGATCAACCAGATGTATGGTGCGACCAAGTGGGTCGCCGAGCACGGCGCCGAGATTCAGGTCGACGGCAAACGCCTCGCGGTGGTGGGGAACAGCGTCGGCGGCAACGCGGCCGGCGCCATCAGCCT
>Ga0137415_10006431_pt1 | contig 11642 bp, 9 predicted proteins | sample CZODoug3_1_1_16f_FD_183082 | JGI IMG/M metagenome (GOLD analysis project Ga0137415, IMG submission 183082) | Vadose zone soil fungal communities from Angelo Coast Range Reserve, California, USA - CZODoug3_1_1_16fungal (Hybrid Assembly) | ecosystem: Environmental > Terrestrial > Soil > Vadose...
GAACGGGATCGACCCAAGAAGATACGCGGCAAAAGGGATCGCAAGAAGAGTGGCCGAAATCCACACCGAGAACATGCGCGCTCAGGCCTCCGCCGCCGCGAACCGGAAACTTTCGACTGTAGTGTACTCCGCGCCGGAGGCTTTCAGCTTGCTTTCGATCAGATGAAATTCACTGGTGCGCAGCGAACCAAAATCGCCCGCCAAGTTTTCCTGGATCGTGGTGCGAAGTTTATCCGGCAGCTGCGGGGGTTCGAACCGCGCAAGTGTCAAATGCGGCGAAAAAGGCCGTTTTTCCCGGGGGATGCCAGCTTTTTCCGTGGCCACGTCGATATCGGCCGCCAGGGTTTTCAGATTCGGCGAAGCCTCGATGCCCGTCCAGAAAACGCGAGGATGTTTTTCGCCCGGGAAGAAGCCAAGCCCGCGAAAATCGAGCGTGACGGATTGATCGGAGCGCACGCCGGCAAGCGCGCTTCGAATGGCCGCGAGTTTTGTTTCCGGCACTTCACCAATGAATTTGAGTGTCAGGTGAAGATTCTCCGGACGCACCCAGCGCGTTTGCGGCGAGACCGCACGAAGGGATTTGAGCAGGCCCGCGAGATTTTCCCGCACTGCGGAGGGAATTTCCAGCGCGACAAACAATCGCATGGGAGGTCAGGACCTTTTGGCACTTCGTGCCGGCGGCTCCCCGCCGTTGTAGAGGAAATGAATGCGCACCAGATCCAGCGCGAGTTGCGAGGCGTGCCAGCGGATGGCTTCGCGGTCGCCCGGAAAAACCACCCCGCGCTCTTTGACGCCTCCGGCACGCGACAGCGCGATGTGCACCGTACCCACAGGCTTTTCCTCGCTGCCCCCGCCCGGACCCGCTATGCCGGTGATCCCCACGCCCAGCGTGCTGCCAACGTGGCGGCGAATGCCTTCGGCCAGCGCGATCGCCACTTCACTGCTGACCGCGCCCTTGGACTGAATGAGTTCCGGCGGCACATCCGCCCAGGCCGTCTTCAGCTCATTGCTGTAGCTCACGACGCCACCCAAAAAATACGAGGAGCTGCCCGCGATGCTCGTCAGCCGCTGCGCCAGCAATCCGCCCGTGCAGCTTTCCGCGGCGGAAATTGTCGAGTTGTTTCTCGTCAGCAGGCCCGCCACCACTTCCTCCATGGAAGAACCGTCCTGCGAAAAAATGCGGTCGACCAGTGCGATCTCAAAGCCCTGCACCATTTCGTCCAGCGTTTTTTGCGCATGCGCCGCGTCGTCGGTCCACATCCGCAAATGAATCTGAATCTCGCCCGGCGCAGCCAGAATTGTGGTGTTCACGTCGGTATAGCGCGTGTAAATAGGCTTGATGCGCTGCTCGACGCTCGATTCACCCATGCCCGCCACGCGCAATTCCCGATAAAACATGCGGACGCTCGAGCTGCGCCGCTGCAGCCGCGGCAAAACCTGCTCCCGGTACATGGGCTTCAATTCGCGCGGCGGGCCAGGCAGCAACACGAGGAAGCGCCCCGAATCTTCGATCCACAGTCCCGGCGCCGAGCCGCGCGGATTCTCGAGCACGTCCGCGCCTTCCGGCACCATCGCCTGCCGCACGTTCACTGCCGGCATCTCCCGCCCGAGCTGCCGGAAGCGCCCTTCGATGTAGCGGAGAATCTCGTTGTTGAGGTGCAGCTTGCGGCCCAGAAGTTCCGCAACAGTTTCACGCGTCAGGTCGTCTTCCGTGGGACCCAGCCCGCCCGACGCAATGACCAGCTCGACGCGCTCCAGTGCTTCCTTAAATGTGGCGCTCAAATAGTCGCGATTGTCTCCGACGATCGACTTGCGCACCACCTCGATGCCCAGCTTGTTCAGCTCCTCAGTCAGGAAGAGCGAATTGGTGTCCACGCGGTCCGGAGTCAGCAGTTCCGAACCAACCGCGATGATTTCCGCTTTCATATAGAAGCTTTCAGTATATCCAACGCCCGAATCAGCTTGCTCTTGTAGTCGCCCAAATCAAATTCAAACGGTCCAAGCTCTTTCAAATGCTGCCCATGGATCTCTGGCTCGTAATTATTTTGATAGCCGAAGTCCTGCCCGCGCACTGTCTTATCCGAAAAATGCAAGATGATTGAGACAGCTCCACATCCTATGTCGCCACATTCTCCGCAAACAAGCAGAGATCGACGGTCGTCAGGGAAGTCTGCCATTTCTTCCCCAAGTAAACGTCGAACTGACTTCTCTCGTTCTTCCAATACCCACTCTTTGCAAAGAACGCTGACGAGATCGTAGCGTGTCAGCTCCGCCAGAGACTGACCGTCGATGACGAAGTCAAGGAAGTTCCGTTCAGTCTGAAAAGTTCCATTCGGCGATTTCACGTATGGTCTCTGACGAAGTGCGAAGTTGAGCGTAGAGAGTTTGCGCTCCATGGGGTTGTGTTACCCGATGAGTGGCAAGCCGCGGACGTCCCAATCGAGCGTGAAGAGCGAATCCGTGGTAGCGAGAATCGCGCGGCCGGAAGGCTGCAGCGCCATGCCTACAATGCCGGAGCCGCTCAGGACTACTTCCGCCTGAGCCTGCGGCGTGATCCGTACAATCCCGCGGCGCCCCGCGTAAGAAGCCGCCACATAAAGATTTCCCTCGCGGTCCAAAGCGAGCCCCTGCGGCCTGCCGAGGCCCCGGAAGAAAACGCTCACATCGCCGCCCTGCGTGATGCGGTGGATGCGGTCAAAACTGGAAGTTGTCGGTCCGGAAACGTACAGGTCACCGCTGGGATGAAACGCCAGGTGGTACGCGGCGATGGAGGGCTCCAGCGTGGCAAAAACAAAGATCTCGCGGCTCGGGCTGATCTTGAAAACCGTGCCGCTGCGATCGCCAACGTACAGATTGCCGTTGTGATCAAACGCGAGGCCCGTGGCCACCCCCATGCCTTCGATCCACTGCTCGGCGCGGCCCTCGGGCGTGATGCGATGGATGGTGCCGTCGTTGCGGCAAGAGACGAAAAGATTGCCCCCGCGATCGAGCGCCAGGCCGCTCGGATTCATCAACGAAGTGATAAACGGCTTCACGCTGTAATTCGCCGTGATTTTGTAAAGCGAAACGGGAACACGCTGGCCCCGCGGGCCGGAAAACGTGACGTAGATGTTGCCGTCCAAATCCACCGCGGGATTCGCGACGGGATGAAGGTTGTCTGCGATTTGCAGGCCGATGTGTACGGGATGCGGCGGGCTTTCGTGCCCGGCCGCGGCAACCCGCACCACTCCGCCGCTCGCCCCTTCCGGAACGCGCGCCACCAGGCGATTCTCGCTGGCCAGCGCAACGCTGGCTTCGGCATCGCCGAAGCGCACCACCGGACGCGCCTGTAAGCGCGAGACGAAGCCGCGCCCATGAATCGTCATCTCGCCGCCGGGGATAGCCGCGGCGGGCGCAACTCTCTCAATGTGCGGAATGCCGTTTTTTTCTGCCGACGAGCCGAACCCGAATTTCATACCCAACCAATGTGCAGCGTGAGCAGACCAAAGTGTAACGCCACACGCAGCAGAATTGCAGCGTAGATGCCCGCCATCCAGTCATCCGCCATGATTCCCCAGCCCCCGGGCAGTTTTTCCAGCCGGCGGATGGGCCACGGCTTCCAGATGTCAAACACCCGGAAAAGTATAAAACCGAGCAGAAGATATTTCCAATTCACGAGGCTCAGCGCAAAGAAAATCGCGAAGACGGAGAAGTCCATGTGCGCCGCAAAATGCGGCAGCGCAATCGGAATGAGCGGGAGCAGGAGCGCCAAGTGCTGTCCCGCGACTTCATCAATGACCACGAATTGCGGGTCTTGGATTCCTGCGTATTTAGCCGCTCGGGAAGCGCTCCACACTCCAATCGCCCCAAGCAAGACGAGAAGAGTCAGGGCACAAAACACCGGCAAAGCCAGCATGGCATTGTGGATGTCGCTGCCTGGGACGAGGAAGTGCTGATCCGCCAGCACTGCGTCGGAATCAGGATGCGCAGGGAACAGTCCGCCGAATGAAGTAGGCCGTAGGAAAAATACAGCCGACAGGTAGGCCATTGCCACTCCTAAGAGCGATCCAAAGGTCCCCGGCGCCTTGGGAATGTAGCCCACGCCTAAAGCAGTAGCGATCGCAAGTGCAAGCCGCGGCTTCTTAGGAGCCGGCGCACCAGCCGACGTTTGTTCATCCGGATGAGCGTTTGCCATCATAAAGATCGAATCCCTCGCCCGTCTCGAGGAAAGGAATCAAAACCGCGTTTCAGAACCGTACAGAGTGTACCGCGAGGCGTGAAAGAATGGCAGTTCAGGCCCACGCTCCGCAGGCCATAAAATAGCTCACAAGCGGCCTGCCTGCTTCCATGCGCTATTTTCTCAATGCAATCCATCCAATAAATGATTTTGCTGCTTTTCTTTCAACTGCATAAGCTACCTTCTTCGCAAAGGAAAAAGGTGGTCGGAATGCCCGGGTCGCGTGCCAATTCCACACCATCCCTTCCTCGCCGCCCTTCCAAAAGGGATCTATGTGCGTTGTGACTCGCGAGAACGTTGGCACCTAAGTCGCGGGAAAAGTAACGCCACAAGGGAGTGGCCAACATGACCCAGTCCGCAAGCGCCCGCGACACCGATTATGTCTTGACCTTGGAAGAGATTGGCAATCTCGCCGGAGAAAACGGCAAGCCCGCCGGAACCCTCATGAATGTTGTCGCGCTCATTGCCAGCCGCTTTCGCACCGATGTTTGTTCGGCTTATTTGCTGGAACCCGATCGCGCCAACCTCGTGCTGGCCGCGACCCTCGGACTGCGCCCTCAATGTATCGGTACTTTGCGCCTCGCACTCCATGAAGGTCTCGCCGGCCTCGTCGCCGAACAAGTGCGGCCCATTGCCGTGGAGCAGGTGAAAAACCATCCGCGTTTCAAATACTTTCGCGAAGCCGGCGAAGACGATTTTCAGTCCTTCCTCGGCGTCCCGTTGATTGATCGCGGCGTTCTGCAAGGTGTTCTCGTCGTTCAAACCATGGAAGCGCGCGTCTTCCGCGATGATGAAATTCGCATGCTCGTGGAAGCCGCCGCCCAGGTCGCACCCGTTGTCAGTGAGGCGCGCACGATGGATCGCTTCATCGCGCCCGTCCAGGAACGCCTCTGGTCCCTGGCGCGCAATTTGTGGTGGAGTTGGGATCACGACACCACCGGTTTGTTCCGCGACCTCGAGCCGGTTCGCTGGCGCCAGTTGAATCATAATCCGGTTTCCGTGCTGGCGGAGATTCCCCTCGTCGGCATCGAGCGCCGCGCCGGCGAGCTCGCTCTGCACAGCCGCATCAACTACGCCTACCGCCGCCAGCGCGAGTACTTGCAAGCCGACAGCACCTGGGGCGCAACGCACGCGGGCATTCTGCGCACTCGTCCCGTCGCCTATTTCTCCGCTGAATTCGGCTTGCACGAATCCATTCCGATCTATTCCGGCGGCTTGGGCATTCTCGCCGGCGATCACATCAAGAGCGCCTCCGATTTGGACATTCCTCTGATCGGCGTCGGACTTTTCTACGATCAGGGATATTTCCGGCAGCGCCTCGACAAGCACGGCTGGCAGCAGGAAGAGTATCTCGACACCGATGTCAACCAGCTCCCCATGGAACCCGCCATCGGCACCAACGGCGAACCGGTCATCGCCCAGGTCGAGACCCGCAGCGGCCCCCTTCGCGCGAAAGTCTGGCGCCTGAAAGTGGGGCGCTGCGATTTATTGCTGCTGGACTCGAACGTCGAAGGCAACGCTCCCGAAGACCTCGAGCTCAGTTCGCGGCTCTACGGCGGCGACGGACGCGTCCGCATTCGCCAGGAGCTCCTGCTCGGCGTCGGCGGCTTCCGCGCCCTGAAGGCCATGGGTATCACTCCCGGTGTCCTGCATCTGAACGAAGGACACAGCGGATTTGCCGTGCTCGAAGCCATTCGCAACCGCATGGAGGAGGAAGGCCTGAGCTATGAAGCCGCCGTGCCGCGCGTTTCCCGCGAGGTGGTCTTCACGACCCACACCCCCGTGCCCGCGGGCCACGACCGGTTCAGCGCCGAGCTTATCGAAGAGCATCTCGGCCCCCTTCGCGATGCGCTGGGCCTTTCGAAGGAAAGCCTCATTGAGCTGGGGCGCGAAGTTCCCGGCAACAGCCAGGAATTTTGTATGACCGTTCTGGGTCTGAAGCTCGCGCGGCGTACCAACGCCGTTTCCGCGCTGCACGGCGAAGTTTCACGCGCCATGTGGACGGGTCTTTATCCCGGCAAGCGCGAAGATTCCGTGCCCATCGGGCACATCACAAACGGCGTGCATGTTCCTTCCTGGCTCGCCCCGCAAATGTTTCGTCTCTACGACCGCCATCTTGGCACCGGCTGGCACGAGCACAGCGGCGAAGCGCGCATCTGGGCGAGCATCGAGAATGTCGACGACGGCGAACTCTGGGAAACTCATCTCAGCTTGAAATTGCGTCTCCTGGAATTCGTCCGTCGGCGCGCCGCCGAACAAGCCGAGTGCCGCGGCGAGTCCAATGCCACGCAGCAACGGCTGAGGCGCGTGCTCAGTCCGGACGCGCTTACCATCGGATTTGCGCGCCGCTTCGCCACCTACAAGCGCGCCAATTTGATTTTGGCGGATATCGAGAAGCTGGCTTCCATGGTGAACGATCCGAAGCGCCCGGTTCAATTTGTTTTTGCCGGCAAAGCCCACCCGCACGACGATCCTGGCAAGCGCGTGCTCCAGCAGGTCGCGGAAATGATGCGCGACGGTCAGTTTGCCGACAAATTCGTTTTCGTCGAAGACTACGACATCAACGTCGGCCGCCATTTCGTCCAGGGCGTCGATGTTTGGCTGAACAGTCCGCGCCGTCCACTGGAGGCCTCGGGCACTAGCGGACAGAAAGTGGTTTTGAACGGCGGCTTGAATCTCTCCGTGCTGGACGGCTGGTGGGCGGAAGCCTACGACGGCTTCAACGGCTTCGCCATCGGCACCGGCAGAACCCATTCCAACATGGATGTTCACGATACCCGCGATGGCGAAGACCTCTACCGCGTGCTTCGCGACGAAGTGATTCCCCTCTACTATCAGCGCGACAAAGACGGCCTGCCGCGCGGCTGGATCAAGCGTATGAAGCGCACCATCCGCACCCTCGGCTGGCGCTTCAACGCCGACCGCATGGTCATGGATTACACCTTGAAGTGTTATGTTCCCGCGGCGGGCGGTACCTCAAGCGACATGAGCGTTACGCTGTAGGTGATTTAGCGTTCGCTGTTGTTTGAATCGTCTAAATCGTCGTCCAAAGGTAGGACGAGGGTGTTCCCCTTGCCTTCGGCAACGTCTTCTTCATTGAAGACTGGTTCGGAAACTACATATTTCTCGCTGGCCCAGTTACCTAGATCCCGTTCCCGGCAGCGCTCGCTGCAAAAAGGGAACTCCGCGTGGACCGCCGAGTCCGTCTCCGCCTTGCAAATGGGGCATTTGTGTTTCATGGCGATTTTTTCTTCTCTGTGTTCTCTGTGTTGAACGACCTCACAATAGGGTTGCACAAACCACAGCGGTCAAGAAAACGTCATATTCGAAAGAAAAGTATATCTCAGCCCAGGACGCGGAGGGGCGCCCCGGTGGCGATGCGATGCAGTTTTTCGGCGGCTTGAACCGGCGGCATCGGCGCAGCGCCGGCGCCAGCCCCTTCGACAGGTCGCGAAAGAATTTCGACGACGCGGCCGATCAAGTCATACGCGTCCGTCCTGGTAATTTCCACGCGCGCGGCATCCCCGGATTCCGCGACTTCTCCGCCCGGCAATTCAACGTCTGTGAGGTACAGCTTCCCATCGATCTCCGGAGCCATTCCTTCGAGCCGCGCCTCCCAAACGAGAGGATTGTCCTTCGAAGGGCCTTCAACCAGCGCCGTGAAAGTGCGGTCCATCGACGCGCGCGATTTTGCACCTAAATACTTCTCTCGCAGATTCTCCCGCGAGATTTTCTTCTGAATAGCCATCAAGCGCTTGCGGCGATCGCTGATCGTTTCCGCGTCCACCTTTTCATCCAGCGCGTAGCTTCCCGCATTGTCCACGTCGGAGTACTCAAACACGCCCATCCAATCCAGCTTCGCCGCCTTCACGAAATCGCACAGCTCCTCGAAATCCGCTTCCGTCTCGCCCGGAAATCCCACAATAAACGACGTACGCAGCGAAACTCCCGGAATCGTCGTTCGAATGCGCTCCAGCAATTTCAGGAACGCGTCCCCGTTCGAACCGCGCTTCATGCGCGCCAGCACAGTGCGGCTGGCATGCTGCAGCGGCATGTCCATGTACTTCGCGAGCCGCGAATGCGCCGCAATGGTATCCAGCAATTTCTGCGTCACGCGATTTGGATAAGCGTACAAAAATCGCACCCACAGCAAGTTATCGGTCTGCGAAAGTTTTGCCAGCAGTTGCGCGAGGCCGTCCCCCAGGTCCAGGTCCTCGCCGTACGAAGTCGTGTCCTGCCCGATCAGCGTGATTTCCCGCGCCCCGGCCCTCGCCAGATTTTCCGCTTCGCGTACCACCGATTCGAATCGCCGGCTGCGAAACGCGCCGCGAAGCTGCGGAATAATGCAAAACGTACAGGGATGATCGCAGCCTTCCGCGATCTTGATGTACGCCGCATGCTTCGGCGTGGTGACAATGCGCGGCGTCAAGTCGTGATAAAGAAACACGGGCGGCTGCGCTGGAAGCACGCGAAGGTCCCCTTCCACCGCTTCCATAATGCGTTCAACTTCGCCCGTGCCGACGACCGCGTCCACTTCCGGCACCTGCTCCAGTATCTGTGCGCGAAACCGTTCCACTAGGCAGCCCGCCACAATCAGTTTTTTCGCCGCGCCGAATTTTTTGTGTTCCGCCATTTCCAGAATGGCGTCCACGGACTCCTTTTGCGCCGCCTCGATGAAGCTGCAAGTATTGACGACCAGTATTTCGGCTTCATCGGCGCGAGGCGTCAGTTCGTAGCCTTCGCGCGCAAGAATACCCATCATCACCTCGCTGTCTACGAGGTTCTTCGGGCATCCCAAGCTGACGAATCCGACCTTAGTCATAGGCTGTGAATTTGCGCTGTTGCGCAATTCTTAATTATAACATGAGCTGTTCCTATTCGTGTTTGTAGGGGGCGCAGCATTGCTCCGCCCATTCTTGGCAGGACGTAATCTGTCTTCAGCGCGCCCGCACTGCCGCGCGAATCTGGCCGAGGAGCTGGCGCAAACGCGTCGCATCGCAAGGCTCGCCGCCGAAGCGTGTGCGGGCGTAGAGTTGCGTGAATTCCCAAACGGCAGGCGCGAGATTCGGCGCGTCCACGACGGCCGCGAATTCGAACGGCGTTTGCGACACTCCTCGCGTCAGTCCCCGCCGCGCCAGCACACGCAAAAGCTCCGCGTACAGCCCCGATGCAAGCTGAGGATTCGAACGCGCCGCCTTCGGTGACCGAAGCTGCCACGACAACCACAAACGCCGCACCACCGCGGACAGCGCATCGAAGCGGAGCAAGATTAGGAACACCAGACCCGCGAGTGGAATCAGCAGACCAACCCAATCGTGCCAGGACCTCATCCACCTTCTGCCTCGGAGCTGCTGCCGCTCGTACCAGCCGCGCAACGATTCCGATAAATCACGCGAACTGCGCTGCAACGTTTGCGCCATCACCATCTGGTGGGCGAAGTCGTATCCGATCACCCATTCGCTCCAGGTGATCTCCATCCAGTCGGCGTACTTTCCCAGGCGCGTCAGGAAGCCGGCCTCGTTCTCCGGGGCCGCCGGCGTGGGATCGAATGTTTGCCAGTCCATGCCCGGAAAATAGACCTCCACCCAGCTGTGCGCGTCGCTTGCGCGGACGATGTAATCGCCGCCCAGCTCGTTGTATTCGCCAGGCAGGAAACCGTTCACTTCACGCGAAGGAACGCCCAGGGTGCGCAGCATGATAGTCATCGCCGAAGCAAAGTATTCGCAGTGGCCCGCGCGAGTTTCGAAAAGAAAATGAGCGAGCGGATCGTTCCCGGGTTTCCCCGTCAGATTCAAGGTGTACGTGAAACGGTCGCGCAGGTAGCTTTCGATCGTCAGGGCCTGGTCGAAAGGAGTCTTGGCGTTTTTCGTGACTTGCTTGGCAAGCTCCGGGATGCGCGGGTCCAGTTCAGGAGGAAGCTGGAGGTAGGTCGAAATGATATTGCTGGAATACTCCGTCGGAGCGGCGCGGAGCTTCGCGGCGTCCATGGCGGGCAAAAGCGAGGAACCCGCATAGCGGATGGCCGTGTAATTGTGAAACCGATTCAGCAGGGTATCCGTGGAATCCCGGAAAATATAATTGCGTCGAATCGCGCCGAACGCGTTGTTGCTTTCCCCTGTGAAATTTCCTCTCAGGCGCGTGACTTTGCCGGGAACGAAAATGGCGTCGGTGGCCAGAGGTTCCAGGTATATGGTGTAAAACATTCCTGGCTTGGGCGGCTTGGGTATCTCCGCGGTGTAAATCCAGCCATCCTCTTTCGGCTGCAATTTTTCCGGGTTGTGCTCAGAGGAACTCCAGCGTCTGCCGTCGAACGTGGTAAGCGCGATGCCCCTCCAGCGCAGCCGCTCGTAAGAAATCGGCTTGCCGGTTTGTACGCGCATGACCACCGCGGAATTCTTTTTGATTTCGCCGATTTGACCGAGCTCGACGTTTTCCGTGAAACCGGACATGAGCGATGTGTTGAAGCTGGCGCGGCCGAGGTACCCGGCGCTGATACGCGGGAAAAAGAAAAACAGCACGCCACCGAGAACGATGGATCCGGCGGCCACGCTGAGAGCGGAGAGACTCAGCGCGCGATTCAATTTTCGATCGCGCTCGGTGTGGGCATGCAGGGCGGGCGAAACCGCGCCGAGAGCTCCGCGGCGCAGTTCCATGCCAGCAAAAGTGGAAACACCGAACAGGAGAAAGATGAAAAAAAGAATCAGGAAGGTGGTATCGACGGTGAGAACGGCCGCGGCGAGAATACCCGCGAACGACAGCATCGAAAGAAATAGCGCGTCGCGGTCCGTGACCGCGCTATAGAAGCGGACGATGTTGACGAAAATCAGAAAATGCACGGCCGCCAGGAGCGCCGCGAACAGCGGCGGATTGGACGAGTTTCCGACCGAGAGACGCGAGAGCAACAAGGCGTCCACGGGGAAGAACGCCAGGTAGGCGGCCACGCACCATGTCGCGGTGCGGTGCGAAAGTTCGGCCGGGCGTCCGTGCCACCAGCGCATGCCCTTGAAGAGCACCACGAGCGGAGCCGCAAAACTGGTGACGATATCAAGCTTCCCGGTGCTTACGAGCGTTACTGTCGATGTCAGGATGAGCAGCGAAAGCGAGGTGCGGAAGAAACGCTCTGCGGGCAAAGCGGCGTCTTTCGGAGTGGCAATGGAGGCGGCCATGGCGGACTTTTTATCGTAACACCTGCGGGTTACGGCGGAAACGAGGCTGGGCGAAAGGATTACTCTCGGGGCTTGGCCGGGATGGATGCCGCCGCTGCCAGCGCGGCTCGAGCGACTTTCCTGGTGAGGTTGGAAATAGGCAGGCTGGAGATGTCGCTGAGAGGAACCTGCCTCGCTCCGGGGACGCGCGGGAGATTTTTTACGCCGATGAGGAATGGCAAGAGGGTGATGGCGCGGTAGGTAACTGCATGACGGACCTT
>Ga0137415_10006432_pt1 | contig 11642 bp, 5 predicted proteins | sample CZODoug3_1_1_16f_FD_183082 | JGI IMG/M metagenome (GOLD analysis project Ga0137415, IMG submission 183082) | Vadose zone soil fungal communities from Angelo Coast Range Reserve, California, USA - CZODoug3_1_1_16fungal (Hybrid Assembly) | ecosystem: Environmental > Terrestrial > Soil > Vadose...
ATTCTTGAGTGCAACAGCCTTATTGCCGACGCCTGGGCTCTCTGCGTGAGGTAGTTCATTCGGTTGTCCCCGGCTCAGACCCCTCCCCCAAATTAGTCCGTGCCCTGTGATGCTCACGTCCTCCAGGTTCTCGCCGTAGATCAGGCTATTAGCCCAGTGATTGTGTCCAAAATCCTGAAAGCTCTCCCATGGCTGGGGCGGTCCGGCTGGATCGTAACCCCCGGTGGTAGTACCTTCTTCGGGCACTGCGGCAGCTAGTATCGTCGCACCGGAATCAAGATGAAGCGCGATATGGCTTTTCAAGCGGAGGCTGTAGCAAAGATATTTTCCCGCAGGGAAGAAAACGGTTCCCCCACCGGAGTTCGCAGCGGCCTCGATAGCTCGATTGATCGCCGGACTGTCCACAGCGATTCCGTTGCCTTTCGCACCGAAGTCGCGTACGTCAAATTGCGAGACGGGAGGATTGCCAGGAGCTTGCGCTTGTTCTTTAATGCCGGAACCGGGCGGCATGGCGGTTGCGAAAAGCGCAGGGGCACCTCTAAGAAAGTCTCTGCGAAACACACTGTCTCCTTCTGAGCTCGCCAAATTTCAAGTAAAACTTTGGCACTAGAAGACATAATTGGATCAGCTTAGTGTTCGCAACGATAAGGCACTTCTTATCGGGTAAGTCCTCCTGCTTTCAATGATTTTCAGCGATCTCTTTTCGTTCACCAAGTATGGACGGCCTCGATTTGAGGAGGACCAGCGTCACCATTGATCAGGTTCGTTTTGAGAATGATCTCCAGATTCTTGCTACGCCAATCTCTCGGAGCACTGTTATCAAGTTCGCTCATGTGTTCTCGGGAGAGCAGGAAGCGAATGGCAGCTATGTTTCCCTTTCCCCCCAGACCTGCCACAACCACCGTCCACTGGCGTGTGGATGGTTCTCTATATCTGGCGACGAGAGCATAGTCTTCGGACAAATCTTGTACCGTCGTGTCTACGGACCATTTTCTGTGTGCGGGGTCCTGACTATCTTCGATCCAAAGGTGTTTAAAAGCAGGATCATTATTAAAGTGGAATCTTAGCGACTTCGTGAATTGCAAAGTCCAAAAGTTATTGAAAGCCCCCACCAGGACGACGGGACTACTCCCCAGATCGCTAAACGTAGTGCGACCTTGCGGTTGAACTTTATTCGCATGACCACGAGATGACAGTGAGCCTGAGAGATCAACGACGGGCACCAATGTATCTGCAGTCATGATGTGAGCAATCCGGTTGGAAAAAAGCGGTTGGACGGGATGCTCTGCGTCTATGAGCATGGCATTCCCAACAACCGGTTGGTCGGCGGTACAAATGAATATTGGCTGTTTACTAATGATTAGAGGCTGCCAAAATGCATCGAACGCATCTTGTCGATATGCTTTGCTGAAAATCAGAGCCGCGGCCACTATCACCAAGCCGCACACGCCAAGAATTAGCCAAAGCCACGCGGTACGGGATGAAAGAAACGTAAGGGTAACTGACTTTGGTGAATCGCCTTGCCGCAGAGGATACACCGCTTCTTGCGCAGCCAAGGGGACTGCAGTAGCGCTGTCAGCAGAAGCTCTAAACTGCGGGATATATGACCCCGCCGGAAGATCGAAACGCAGCTCGTGCTCATGCTCTGGGTCTTGGTAATAGCGAACAATCCGCTTTCTCAGCTCCGCTGCGGTTACGCGGACGATCGGATCTTGAGTTGAGTCGTAGTCGGGTTTGCGGCCGAAGATTTCGATTCCCAGTATGCGCTCTTTGAGCGAATCCGTATCCCCATCCAGGGTTCGACTCACCATGAAGCGGAGTAGGGTGGGGTAACGCTTGCTCCGACTAAAAGAAGAATCGGCGAGTAACCGATCGACTTGCCTCCAAACGGCATCCTTCTCGCTGTTGGTTGTGGGCGTCCAGCCGATCTTGGTTTCTTCGAGCAGCATCGGCAGCAATTCTACGGCATTCAATAATAGTGAGTAGGGAGTGACGGTTAAATGGGATCGGATCACTCCCTTCCTTCCAAGACAAGAGCTGTATTTTCAATGGTTTATAGAGAACTCTTTGCGTTCTTTTCGGTGGCTCCTCTCGCGTTAATGCTTGCAGGCCGAACTTTGGCGGTCTTATATGTTCCCGGCTCGAAAACAGCAGAATTCAAGAACTGTAGCCGGGAGGCAACCTGTTGCAAATCTCAAGAACTTCAATCATTCCCTTCTCCTCAGGTAGCCATGCAGGTTTATTCCCCTGTTTCGCGGTCAAACTACGCCTGCTCGCCATAGCGATCATCTGTCTAGCAATGAAGGCACGAAACGCAGGCAAGGACGCGCAGCGTCCGAGCGACGCTGAATCCATATTATTCGATGAAGGCTCACGAAGCGGCAGCTCGCCGGCTTATTCTCTTGGCTCAGCGCGAGCACGGCATCTGCTTCTTTGCACGCTCTTTTTCCTGGTCTCCTGCCTCACACCTTTCCAGCTTGGCGCGCAGACTATCTACGGCGGTCTTACCGGAACAATTACCGACGCGTCCGGACTTGCGGTACTGAACGCAACCGTGGCGATCAGAAATGTGGAGACCGGCGTTCTTACGACGATTAAGACAAACCGAGATGGTGTCTATACTGCGAACACTTTGCAGCCTGGCAACTACTCGATCACCGTCAGTGCGAACGGCTTTCGTCAGGTTGCGGTGAAGGACATCGCCATCGCGGTCAATGCGACTCGTCAACTGGATGAAAAGCTTTCAGTGGGAAGCGTCACGGCCGAGGTGACTGTCACGGATGCGGCACCGCCACTCCAGACGGAACGCGCTGACGTGAGCTACGAGATCTCGACGAAAATGCTCGAGGATCTTCCCACTACTTCGACTACAGGCCAGAACTTTCAGAGCCTGTATGCGCTGGTCCCGGGCGCCCAGCCTCCAGTGGAGCAGAACAGCGCGAGCGGCAATCCGCAGCGCTCCCAGTCGAGCAACGTGAACGGTGCACCGAATATTGCAAATAGTACGAAGATTGATGGCGCCATCAATATCTACCCATGGGTGCCGTATGTGATCGCGTATGTGCCCCCGCAGGACGCAATTGCTTCGGTCAACTTCTCTACGAACTCCTTCAATGCTGAACAGGGCCTGGCCGGTGGAGCAGCGATCAATGTCATCATCAAGAGCGGCACAAGCAAGTTTCACGGAACGTTATATGAAATCAATCAGAGTACGCCCTATAACGCCAAGACTTGGAACTATCAGTTCGCTACCGTGCCGAAGAATATGTTCAATGAGTTCGGTGGCTCCATCGGTGGCCCGATCCTCAAGAACAAGCTATTTTTCTTCTTCGACATGGACCGCTTCACTCAGCGAAAAACGCTGAGCGCCAACTTCTCCGTCATCGATAAGAACAGCGCAATCGCTAAGGGCGACTTCAGCGCAGTGACCACTCGAATCTACAACCCAGCAACTGGAAACGCTGACGGTTCAGGTCGTGTACAGTTCCCAAACAATCAGGTCCCTGTATCGAGTGTCGCCCAGAAGCTCATCGCGAGCCTGCCGACTCCGACGCTGACCAATGTCTCAGGTGCCAACTATGCAGCACTGGCGACTTACAGCTTCGATCGCTACCACATGGACTCGAAGATCAATTACAACCCGAATAACAGGATGACCATGTTTGGTCGCTATTCGCAGTCTCCAAGCACCATCAATGATCCACAGGCGTTCGGAGACGCTGGTGGCCCAACGATTGATGGCGGGCAACCTGGCATCGGGCAGAGCCGAATTCAGAATGTCGGTTTGGGCATCACGTATACCTTCAGTCCCAGTCTTTTGTTCGATAGCAACGCCGGATACACGCGCCAGCGGATTCAATACGCGCCGCCCGACCTCGCTACCAACTACGGTTCGGATATTCTCGATATTCCTGGAACGAACGGCGGCTCCAACCAGAACTATGGCGGACATCCATTGTTCCAGTTCATCAGCGGAGGTTTCACCGCACTCGGCAATACAAATCCTTCCAGCCCTGGTCTCTTCCGCGACAACCAGTATTCCTATAATGCGAATCTCACTTACCTCTTGGGCCGCCACAGCTTCCGTGGTGGATTTGAATACACGCATGCGGCCTTGAATCACTTCCAGCCTTCAGGTGCGTACGGCCCTCGTGGAGGCTTCATTTTTTCGGGTGGCGTTACATCTCTGAAGGGGGGCGCAGCAGCGAACCAATACAATTCATTGGCGGACTTCCTGCTTGGACTTCCTCAACAATTCGGCAAGGCGACTCAAATTCGTGATCCTAATGCGCTGCGATTTTTGTCGTATGCGTTCTATCTACAGGACACCTTCAAGGTAACCAGTAATCTCGTGCTCAACTACGGCCTCCGTTATGAACGGTATCCCTTTGCCACTCGTGACCACACTGGGGTTTATCGCTATGATCCGGTGTTAGGAAAGGTGCTGATCGGTGGTTTGGGCGGCGTCCCCGAAAACACTGGTGCCACCGTCGGTTGGGGTATGGTGGTTCCGCGGTTCGGCATGTCGTATCGATTGGATGATAAAACCGTCGTGCGCAGCGGTTTCGGCATGACCATCGATCCCGACAACTTCCGGTATCTGCGCGATACATACCCTGCGGTCGTCCTGCAGTCGTATGCAGGTGCCGCGACCCTGAATGCGGCGGGCTGTCTCAACTCTGGAAGTTACGTTCCGCTTGGCGGATGCCTGACGAACGGCGTCCCCGCGCCGGCGCTTCCTGATCTCACGGCCGGAACCTTGGCTCTGCCGTCGACTGTGTCAACCCAGACAGTACCGAAAGACTATCGTAAGGGTTACCTCTACACATACAACGTCGCCTTCGAGCATCAGTTACCTGGTTTCATCACCGCCACGATCACGGGTGTTGGTATGCGCGAAGTTCGCGCAGTGTCGCCAATAAACATAAACGCTGGCACGGTGGGCAATGGTACGGCCGGTCGCCCGTTGAACATCCTCTACGGACAGACTGCCGATGTGATGCAAGCCACCCCCTCAGGTTCGGTGAAGTACAGTGGCCTCCAGGTGCAGGCAAGCTCCCGTCATTACAAGAGGGTGCAGGCGGGTATTGTATACACCTGGTCGCACGCCTTTGATATGTCTAGTAACAGCACCTATGGGACGCTGATCTTTCAAGACCCGGCGTACTACAAACGCAACCACGCGACCTCCGACTATGACCGCACAAACAACCTGCAAATATGGTCGGTTCTGCAGTCGCCTTTTGGACGTGGTGGCATCTTTCTGAAGAGCGGTCTCGCAGGATGGGTGCTCGGCGGATGGCAACTCAGCGTCACGTCGAGCAAGGTCAGCGGAACACCATTAACGATCACGGCGACTGGAACATCTCTAAATGCTCCAGGTAGTACGCAAGTTGCAGACCAGATCAATCCAAACGTCCAAATCTACAAAGTCCAGAATCCACAACATAAGTATTTCGATACCACCGCTTATGCTGCTGTAACGGCGGTCCGATTCGGCACATCGGGCAGGAATAGCCTGCGCGGTCCCGGATACTTCACTTTGAATACGGCTATATATCGGTCGTTCCCTCTGTGGAGAGAATCTTCATTCCGCTTCGGCGTGGAAGCCTTCGACGTCACGAACACTCCCGGCTTCAATAACCCCGGAACAAACGTATCGTCTCCTGGGTCGTTCGGAGTCATCACCGGTGGGTTTCTGAACCGGAACATGCGACTCAGCGGAAAGATTCGCTTCTAGCCCGTCCAAAGCGCGAGGGGAATCATCGGAAGCAATCTTTTCTTTCCTCTCACGCTTATTTCCGCCTCGTTATCTATTCGATGAGCTCGGGCGGATACTGGTCGGCAACATGCTTCAAGAGGCCGACCAGCAAGGGACCGCCGCTCATCAGAAGTGTAGGCGTCGAGACAGAGCGTGCGCCCACACACCCACAGATCAGCACAGAGGCGAATGCGATTCGTGTCTGGCTCACTGATGCAGAAGGACTAACCTCTCGCAACCAGCCGCTTGATGGCTTCGAGGTTGTAGGAAAAGACGGTCACTTTGTTCCAGCCACCGCAAAAAATCGAAATGATCGGAAGTGAGAGCGCGATCTTGCTCTCTGCACCATCAATTCCTCTACCGAAGAAGGCCCGCTATGGTTGGATGTCAAATGTCCCACACTATATCTACAACTCGGCGGGACTCCCATTAGGAACATTCACTTCCGAAAAGGACTGCCACTAGATTGGAATTAACACCCCCATTTTCTGTTGATTGTGGTCTTCTCTTTACCTCTTTACCCTGAGAACTATCCCGAAAACGCTTGCCAGCCCTGTGCCTAGTCTCTATAAGTTGTCGGTCTTTCAAAAGACCTATTTTCTGCTGGAGGGAAGTAGCATGTCATACAGATCTGTAGAGTATCGCTTGACGAACACGCCGATGATCAACAGTGGGAATCGAGGGGTTCAATCACTCCAGATAGTCCCAAAAACATTGGTTCTATACATCATGATGTTTACTTGCTCTATTTTCTCCACCGCACACGCTCAAGGTGTTCCTGGATGGGTTTCCTATTCAGAAGAAGTTCCTTTTACAGACACTTCATTTGACTCGAATGCAGGTATTGTCAATGTTGTGGCTCAGGGCGTTCCAAATGACGGAACAGATGCTGCGTGTCCCCTTATGAATTTGTTGAGTCAATACATCACTCAATATGGTCCCGCATATTCCGGTCAAGACAAGATCATATTCTTTCCCAATGGGACATACACTCTGAGTGATCCAAACTGTATCCCTATTGTAAAAAACTATGGAGTAGGCGGGCCTCCGGCTTATGGCATGGTGCTGCTTGGCGAGAGTCAAAGTGGTGTCGTGTTAAGACTGGCACCCGCAAGTCCCATTGTTCCGGTGAACTTCACTGGGGATACAGCTGCAGCCAGCGGGACAGTCTCAAACGTCTCCAGTACCGCAGGGCTATATTTTGGTCAGTTCGTCTACGGTTCAGGTATACGTCCGGGCACGACGATCGCTTCTGTCGGATCGGGCACGATTACTCTTTCGCAACATGCAGCAGCCACAGGTACGCACGTTTCCCTTAGCACGCTTACACCGGTCATTATGACTCAGTCGGCTGGAACCGATGGTCTCGAAGGTTTCCACAATATTATTGAAAATCTCACAATCGATGTAAGCGTAGGAGGCAACTACGGTGCCACGGCACTTGCCTATCTTGGGAATAATGTGGGAGCAGTTCGTAATGTGACGATCATCGGCCCTTCAGGAAGTTCAGCGCTAGGAACAGGAATCGATATGACACTACCCAAGGTTGGCCCCGCCTTGATTGAGAATGTAAAAATTACTGGTTTCAAGAAAGGGATAGATGTAGCAAATCTGGAAGCTGGTGTAACCCTCGAACATATTTCTTTCATCAATCAATATAGCGGGGCGCTATTTAATGCAGACAATTTAGTGACCGCCAACCAAATAGATGTGAATTCTGTGTATCCAAGCTCTGTAGCAGTAACTAATTCGACTTCCAGCGGATATGTCATTCTCAACAATAGTTTGTTCGACCAGACCCAGGCAGGCCTAATTTCCGATACCAATGGCGCAATCAGCTTTAGTAATACACGATTCGTAGCAGCGCAGAGTAATCTTGGTGGAAGCTCAGGCATTGTCAATGGGAAATTGGTGGGTTCAACCTGGACTCCGGGGTCCGGTTTGATGTTTGCCCCAACTGACGATACGCCGGTTCCGCCGTACGATCCTCAAGCTCAATGGCAGGGAGCTAGCGGGGCATCCGCTTGGTGGCTCAATACAGATGGCACGATCACCGGCACTCCGACCGATGCACTCAGTCATATCAATGCCGCCCTTGCTTGTCATGGAACGAATGTCACGATGTATCTGCCCCACGGCATCTATTACATCTCTGCTCCAATTACGATTCCATCGTACGTAGATCGGATTGTTGGTATGGATTCGACGATTCGGATACTACCTGGTTCGAACGCTAACTTCCCAGCAGGAGCACCAATCTTTGACGTAGTGAGTAATTCCTCCGGCAGCTGTCCTTATTCAAATACGCTAGTTATTGAACGGCTAGGTTTTGATGGAAGCCCTGCAGGAAGCCCCTTTGGAATATTCGCTGTACGTGCGGATGCGCCTACTCTCGGGTATTTCCCGAGAACCGTTGTGATGAGAGACGTTGGTGCGGGTGGTATATACCGCCTGAGCCAAGCCCGGAACGCAGGATTGATGTATTTAGAGAATACTGCTGGGAGTGCCATGACCGTTGCCGGGCCGCAACCAGTGGAAGCACGCCAATATAATTCAGAAGGATCAATGAATGGAGGGCCGCGCATCACGAATACTGGAGCGCCGCTATGGGTTTTGGGTTTGAAGACCGAAGGTCCACTCAATATCATCAATAGTCTTTCAACAACGACTTTTGCTATCAATGAGGTCTTGGGCGGTTACTTTATTACCGGTTCAGGGAGTTCTGTTACCATCCCATCCACGACATGTGTTGGAGCCTCCGCTACTATAGGCACTTCAAGCGCGACACCGGCTGCGTTTATTATGGCTACCGGCTCTACATTGGAAGCAAGCTTTGTTGAGGAAGTATATGGTGGCGCAGCTGCTTTACCTACTCACAGCTATCCTTACTATACGGTTGGTGCCGGAGGGAGTTATCCGTGTCAGCCGGGGTCAGGGAATACCACTAGTCCGTACCCCTCGATTCAAAGATCCCCGAACTCCTATGAAGCAGGAGAAGATGGATTTGTCATAACTAATATCAAAGCTATACCGTAGCGATCTGTTCGTTGGATATCGTCGATCCTTCAGGTCCACGCCCATCGGGTAGGAGGGCTCTGGTGCAAATAGCAAGAGTGTTTTAGGTGATAGCGGTGAAGGGGCGCTTCTGGCAGTTAAGCCGCAAGCACTGCATTCCAGATCGCGGGCGCAGCTTGGTCTTTGAGCCGTAGTTGACTCAAGGCGAACTGATCCTTGTGGATACGGCGGAGCAGTTCGATGCCAGCGATCGTGATCGCGGCAGATGCGAAGTTCTTGAAGCCGAGCATGGGCCGGGTTCGGCTCTTGATGCCCCGGTGATCCTGTTCAATCAGGTTGTTCAGATACTTCGAGGAACGCAGCTTCATGCGTTTGGAAAGTAAACCGTCGGTGCGCATCTCTCGCACGGCTCGATGCGATGCTCGATAGCCGTCCAGGGTGATCGTATGCGGCGGCCTCCCCTCATGCCTGATCGCCTTCTTGAAAAAGGCCTTTGCTGCCGCCACATCGCGTTTGCTGCTGAGCCTGAAGTCAACAGTTTGCCCTGCCTTGTCCACCGCTCGGTAAAGGTAGGTCCACTGTCCACGTACCTTGACATAGGTCTCATCGACACGCCACGAGAGGCCGGTCGCCCTGCCGAAACGGTTCCAGCGCTTGATGAACTCTGGCGCGTACCGCTGTACCCAGCGCAGGATGGTGGTATGGGCAAGCTGCAGCCCGCGCTCGGCCATCATCTCGACCAGATCACGCAAGCTGAGCTTGTAACGCAGATACCAGCGTACGCAAAGGATGATCACCTCGCGGTCGAAATGCCGTCCTGCAAATAACTCCTCCATGCTGCTCAGCTTGCTCACCACTGGTCCTCAACTCTCCGAAAGACCACTGTACCCAACGGGAACTCCCCAATTTGCACCAGAGCCCTTCGGTTTTACCGAGGATGACCGCATCAGGAGAGTGCCCAGCCGGTGCGGTCCTGCCGCTGTATGAACTGCGCAGCCTGAGGACAGTTTTTCGCAACCATGTTCCGTCCGTCCCACTCAATTTTCTGGCCCACGCGCAATGACACGCAGCCCAGCAGTATGATTTCCGTGAGGCGCGAGGCAATATCAAAACGCGAATAGCACATTTCCGGTTTGTTTTCCTTGATGGCAACGAGCCATTCCTGTGCATGGGCAAAGACATTACCTCCGCTATTTTTGCCATAGCGGTTGCGCGGAATGCGCTCCGGATATTGCGCCATCACCGGGTGCTTGGTGTAGTGGAGGAATTTCTGATCGCCCTTCAGTTTCACGAAGAAACTCGTTCCATAATCGTCCGGTGAAAAAATCGTGCCTCCTTCGCCGATCAGCAGGCAACCGCTTTTGGGAATCTCGCCAAGCAGCGCGGCGATGTCGGCAGTCAGTTCGACCGGCGGTTTGTTGCTCAGGTCATGACCCCCGCGGACTTTTGGGTCAGACTGGCCACCGTCATACCACCACAGTGTCACCGCATCGTGCTCGAGCTTTTTGTAACGATGGAAAAGATGCGGATGTTCGAGGGGAATGTGCGCTTTGCGCTTGGGAAAGTCGAAGCGAATCTTGGAACCGACGGGATACGATTCCTTGTTCATCTGGCCGAATGGCATTGCTTCAACTTCCGTCGGGTAATCGAGATTTAAGGCGCGAAACGGCATGTTGACCGTGTGGCACGCCATGTCGCCCAGTGCGCCGCAGCCGAAATCCTGCCAGCCGCGCCAGTTGAATGGCTCGTAAATTCCAAATCGATCATCTGGATTATGGCTGCCCACATACGGTCGCATCGGAGATGGTCCAACCCAAATATCCCAATCCAATGTCGCAGGAACTGGGTCTTCTCCGAGTGGACGAACCATTGCCTGCGGCCAGACCGGGCGGTTCGTCCAGACGTGAACTTCATGAACTTGTCCGATGAGTCCGTCTTGAATCGTCTCGACCGCACGACGCAAACCATCCGCGGCGCTGCCCTGATTGCCCATCTGCGTGACGAGCTTTCGGTCGTGGGCCATCTTCCGCAAATAGCGCGACTCATAGATCGTTTGCGTGAGCGGTTTCTGACAAAACACAGCTTTGTTCCTCTTCATCGCCGCTGACGCCACAATCGCGTGCATGTGATCCGGAGTCGAAACCGTCACCGCATCGATCTGATCGCCCATCTGGTCAAGCATCTGGCGAAAATCTTTGTAAAACTTCGCGTTCGGATATTTTCGCGTCTGAGTCTCGTAAGCCTCCGAACCAGAATCTACATCGCATAACGCGGCAATGTTCTCGTCGGCGCAGGCATCGGTGTCACTGCGGCCTTTTCCGCCGATGCCGATGCAAGCGATGTTCAGCTTGCTGTTGAGATGCTGTCCACGCACAAGTGCAGGCGCGCCAAACGCGAGGGCACCGGCGACGAGAGAACTGGTTTTGATAAATTCACGGCGGTCGACACGCGAGGGCAAGGTCTCGGAGGCATTCACAGAGAGCAGGTTTTCGTTTGGGTTCGGCACGCACACCAGAATACACAGGGCCCATTGCGGATGCCAGACCTTCGAGAGGATATCCTTTCGGCCGGCGCCTGCATCAGTCGGAGAAACTCGCGTCGCGGTAGGATGTCCACGATTATTTCCCACAAACCGACTTCAGGGGATCTATCCGTGCAGCGTGGAAAAGATCGGCGCGTGTGTTCCCTTAACCACCAATATCGGAGTGTTATTAAACTCGCTTGGTTAGGATTCGGAATGGCGGAATCGCGCAGGTTTCAACGGCCACCCTGATTTGATTCCCGCCGTGACCTACCGATGCAATGAGAATCCAGACGGCAAAGCTGCCTCAAGATTGATTTGTTCTCCGGTGATGGGGTGGTGGAA
>Ga0137415_10006433_pt1 | contig 11642 bp, 8 predicted proteins | sample CZODoug3_1_1_16f_FD_183082 | JGI IMG/M metagenome (GOLD analysis project Ga0137415, IMG submission 183082) | Vadose zone soil fungal communities from Angelo Coast Range Reserve, California, USA - CZODoug3_1_1_16fungal (Hybrid Assembly) | ecosystem: Environmental > Terrestrial > Soil > Vadose...
CCTCTGAAATAGTACTTGACGAATCCTCGGAGAAACCGGTAGGAAAAGTACAGGATTACAGTTCCGGCTATCAGGTTGATGAGCGCATCAGAGACGGTGGATAATAACCGAAAGGCTAGTTCGACGATAAGAAATGTGACGATCGATCCTAGGCCTCCCAACGCGACCCCGAGCATAACATTTCTCTTACCGATCTGTTTTATGGTGGCGAGGGAGAGGATGGCGACCTCGCTACCCTCTACAAGGACAGCTTTGAAGGCTAGGAGAAATGATGCGATGATTACAACTGTGATTTCAACCATCAATTCTCCCATCCAATTATTGTGAACTGTTCTAGAGGCCTTTTCGGACTAGGGCGCGCGTTCATATCTCTAACGGTAGTCTTGCCCTAGATGCAATGTTCCGCGAGCAGCTATGTGGCTAGGATGACATGTCGACTATTCTTTGGGCTCTGCGGATGCGCTCTTCTCGCCAGTTTTCTTGAAGTTTAGGGAGAGAGAGTTGACGCAGTAGCGCAGTCCAGTGGGTTGAGGGCCGTCCTCGAAAACGTGGCCAAGATGGCCGCCGCACTGTTTGCATAGAATCTCAACCCTTTTCATAAAGAGGCTTCGGTCTGATTTTTCTTCAACATTCTCCTTTTCTGCTGGAGACCAGAAGCTGGGCCAGCCTGTTCCGGACTCAAACTTCGTGTCGGATGAGAATAGTGGTGCTCCGCATCCGGCGCAGACATACATTCCCTTCTCTTTGTTGTGAAGGTATTTTCCTGTAAAGGGTCGTTCGGTTGCTTTCCTTCTTAGAACCTGGTAGGTTTCCGTGTCTAGCTGTTTCTTCCATTCTTCTTCGGATTTTTTCATACTCACTAGAGGGCTACTGCAGTAAATATTCTAATCGCTCTTTGAGGCATTCGCGACGCGTCTAGAATTCGATCCGATGAGCAAGCTTTTCACTATCCTGCGGATCTTAGGGGAATAGTGTGGGAGTTACGGAACGCGTTTGGCGAGGCGTCCTACAAATGGGTTCGTTAGTTTTTCATCGCCTATGCTTGTCTCCGGGCCGTGACCAGGGTAAACGACGGTATCGTCACCCAAGCTGAACAGACGGTTGGTTATCGAACGGATCAGTGTGTCCAGGTCTCCACCTGGAAGGTCTGTTCGTCCAATGGACTGATTGAACAATGCGTCTCCAGTGATGACATAGCCTCGACCTGCTAGGCTAATGCTCCCAGGCGAGTGTCCGGGAGTGTGCAGGACCATCACCGTATCATGTCCGATGCTAACCGATTCTCCGTCTGCGAGAAACCGATCCACTCTGGGTGGTGGAGGGACGCTCAAACCCATGAACTGACGGACACGACTCTGCATGGACTCAAGCATAGACAGATCATCATGGTGGATCAGAAACGGAATTTTGAGTGTTGTGCGAATCTTATCCACGCCGAGGACGTGATCGAAGTGCGTATGAGTTGCGATGATCTGGCTCGGCTTGACTTTGAGGTCGCTGAGGAAGCGGAGGATTCTCTCCGGTTCATCACCGGGATCGATGACCAACGCTGTCGAGTCAGATTGCATGATGTAGCAATTGGTCTGCAAGCGTCCAACTACGAGTGCATGCACCTTGATCATTTCTCTGCCCAGTAGCAACATGGTTTGGGGAGAATATGAACTTGGAGCGAAGTTGCTAGGCTGTCCTCTTTTCAGGATCTCTCAATTGGCCGGCGGCATCAGATTCCCTTTTGTAATCTCAAGTTTCGAAATCACAGGAAAAGAGTGATTGCCCAATGTCAGAAAGGAACATTTGAGAATAGCTTGGGCTAAGAATTTCATCTCACCGGTATCCATGGTAACATGACAGCATGGGCTCCTCAGGAACGTCATGACGCGAAACGCTTTGTCAATTGTTCCAGTAAGGCCTCGTCGCTATGAATTGCAGCTTAGCCTCTAGTAGGTCCCTATAGAATTCAGCATCGCCCTCGTGCATCTTCGACAGGACCCGCCCAGCTGTCTGGGGTCCGATTCCGTAGACAGACTGTGCGATTACAGCTCTCCTCCCGTAGGCAATGACAAGATCCGCCGAACGGCGCGCTCTTGTCAAAGCTTTCAGCTCGTTATCATCCAACGACTCCTTGTCTCTCTTCTTGCGGAGAACGTCCGCAGCGTAGCCGCTAGACCAGAAGAGAGGTGCCAGAAGTCTGGACCTGCAATTCTGGCAGACCGGGTGTTCTGGAAGAGCGGCGATACGAACCTCCGTGGTAAGCTTGCCACAATCAAAGCACAACAAGTCGATGGCTCGTCCCTCGATCGAAATGCGCAGTCGAGCCATGTTGTCCGTTGCAACATTCTCAGGGGCAATTAGCTCCGGGATATCCACGTGTCGGTAGAGAATATGATAGGCTAGAGGTGTAGGTTTGTTCTTTGACCGGAAAAACTGAACTTGCAAAGATCCCTTCTTGGCATTACCGAATATTTCTTTGGCGCCGTCGAAGTCAGAGTGTTCCATAAGTGCTTCCCTTATCGTTTCGTCGTAGATGGGAGTGAGTCGGAATCTCAGCATCAATTCCTTCATTGCGTCTCCGTACATGAGTCGTCCCCGGTTTAGTGCTCCGAACCTTTCGGCGATATGTTTCATGTGCAGCTGCCAGGGGAAGTGGCGGTGAAGCACTCCGTGGCATGCTCCGCTCAGTACAGGCTCTTCGACTCCGAAGACCTGTCTTCGGAAGAGGTTTTCGAGGTCGAGGTCGGAGCTGTCGGCTGTCATCTCGAATAGGATCCTGTAGGCGTCCGACCACCACATTCGGACGAGGCCTTGGCGGCGGAAGAGCTCCTCGATTACCTCTCCGAGGGTGAAATTGAGTATGTCCCCGAGATGAGTGTGAAGAATGATGTATCGATCAAATCCTTCGATGAGAACTCGCGTATCGGTTGGAACCGGCGCGCCGGTGGCTTTGTGTGCTTCTATCTCATCAACTAGTTGTCTCAGTCCGTAGCGGTCGCAAGGCCAACGCTCAGCTAGATCCTCGACTGTGGTAGAGTTTGGAGCGCGCTCTTCTAGAAGCTGGTCTACAATCGCTCGGTAGGCACCCACTTTGGTTGCAAGGGCGCGAGGAACGGGGAGTATCTGCCCATCCCATCCCGGGATGGCGGCAGTGGGATCATCGATTGGAAGAACATAGACCTTAGCATCATCAGTAATCTGTTTGATCTGCCAGACTCGTCCCTTGACGATGAAGTTGAGTCCAATGCGTGCCTTGGTAATCATGAATTCTTCGCCGAGAATACCAACGTTCTGCTGGTTGGTGAGGTCCACAACCATGTAGCGGCGTTCGTCAGGGATCATGCTTAGATTTTCGAAGTAGTAGACCCGGGTCCTAGAAGTACGATAGAGTGTCGCGTCATGTTTCTTGAGGTAACCCATCTTACGCATGAACTCGACGACCTGGTCAAATGAGCCCTCCTCCAGATGGTGGTACGGGTAGGCTCTCCTGATGATACTCTTAGCTTGTGAAAGCTCCATGCTCCCTTCCGAGTCCATCAAGATCCCCGCAATCTGATGGGCCAGAACGTCCAATGCTCCGACGTGGATATTCGTATTCTCTAATCGTCCCTCTTTCGCTAGCTCAATAACGCCGACGGATTCCAGTAGATCTTCGGTTGAGACCGATACTAGAACGCCATGCGAAGTTCTAGTGAGGGTGTGACCCGATCGCCCTACGCGTTGAACAAGACTGCTCACCTGTCTGGGGGACATGTACTGTACGACTAGGTCAACGGATCCAATGTCTATCCCCAGCTCTAGTGTGGACGTGCAGACAAGACCCTTGATCTCTCCAGTCTTGAATGCTTCTTCGGCTCGAACTCTCTCTTCTCTCGGGAGCGAGCCGTGGTGGACCATTATTTTTCGGTCCATCATGTTGAACTTTGAGCCGAGCAGCTCGGCATTGACCCGGCTGTTGACAAAGATGAGAGTGGAATCATGAGCCTCAACAAGGTCATCAACCAAGGTCAGTCGCGCCGCCGCCTCGGGGATAGTGTACAGGCGTCGAGCGAGTTCTCGATCCTCCTCCCCAGGTGAAGGAAATTCCACCTTGTACCTTGTTGACTTGCTGAGCGGGATCTGAACTATCTTGACTGGCTGATTGCCGCCGAGAAACTGGGCGATTTGTTCGGGGTTGCCGACGGTGGCTGAGAGTCCTACTCTTTGAAAACCGTCTCTCCTGATTTCTTTGAGGCGTTCGAGGCCGACGGTGAGCTGAGCCCCTCTGCGGTCCCCTGCCAGTTCATGAATCTCGTCAACTATGACTGATCTAACGTGACGCAAGTGTTCTCTCATTCTTCTACCTGGCAGCATTGCCTGGAGGGTTTCTGGCGTTGTGATGAGAAGGTCAGGAGGCTTGATTGCCATTCGTCTTCTGTCTTTGGTTGGGGTGTCTCCGTGGCGGACTTCGACTGAGAAACTGAGCTTGCTGGACCATGTTTGGAGTCGTTTGAGAAGGTCCCTGTTCAGCGCTCTGAGTGGTGTGATGTAGACTAGTGAGATGCCCTGTCTATCCTTGTTCTGGATCATTCTATCGATTAGTGGAAGTAGAGCTGCTTCTGTTTTGCCTGATCCTGTTGGTGCAATTATGAGGACGTTGTCGCCTTGGGCGATCAGGGGAATGGCTTCAACCTGTGGCGGAGTGGGTGTTGAGATTCCGGTCTCTTGGAGTAGTCCTTTCAGTGGGGGAGACAGTATTGTGAATGTTTCCGGAGCCACGGAATTCCTACTCTTTGCAGTTGATAGAATTGGAGAGCCTTGAAGATAAACTTCCTAGGCGACCAAAAATATCGGTCGTCCCTTATTTTTTCTCGGTTATCTTCTTCAAGAGGTCTTTGTAATCATGGGCCTTCATCAGGCTGAGCAATTCCTTGTTCAGATCTTCTGGCACGATAATGGTGATCCATCCTTGTCCGTATGGATTCTTGTTGACTAGTTCAGGGGCATCGGATAGAGTGTTGTTGACCTCCAGCACTGTTCCTGAGACGGGTGAGTACACGTCGGCGACTGCTTTCACTGACTCGACGGTGCCAATGCTCTGCATGAGTTCGACTTTTGCTCCAAGCTTGGGAAGGTCAACGTAGACTATCTCGTGAAGAGAGTTCTGAGCATAATCCGTGACTCCTACTCTGCATTTGCCGCCCTCTATACGAAGCCACTCATGCTCCTTAGTGTAGTAGAGATCTTCGGGGACAGCGAATTCTCCTTTCAAACTTGAGAGCCAGCAGACCTTGGACTTGCTGAGCATCTCGGCCTATAAATCTTCGAAAAAGCGGACAGTGTGTTAGAAGGTCAGTCGTCGTGGGATGATTTCTTAGTGAGGTATCCCTTGCGCCAAGCAACCGCAGCAAGTCCCATCGTTCCGACGATGGCCACCGCACCCGTGATCGTTCTGCCTTGAGTGCTTAGCCATGTGAGCTTCACTTCGAAGCCACTCAGCCCAGTTCCATCCCCGCCCGCACTCGAATGAACAGTTGCCTTGACTGCGTATACGCCGATAGGGCCCGTGCTAGGAATCTGGTACTTGGCTATGAAAAGCCCGGTCGAGATCGATGACGCATTGAGAATAGTCATCGACCCGTCAGGCCTGATGAGTTGGATCTTCAGCTGAACATTAGCCGGGTTTACCAGGGTCCCGTCCTGGGTCAACAGTACGCTGACAACGGCGGTTTCGCCGGGGAAGTAGATAGCTCCAACTTCAACGTCGACGGTGATAGGGTTCGGCGTGGAAAGAACGATGAAGGTCGCATTGACCTGTGTCTGCGAGTTGAAGTCTTGCGCTTTTACAAAATGAGGTCCAGCTTGTGCATTTGGAACATCAAGGACGAACGTGAAAGACCCGTTGGTGACGATGGCTGTTCCAAGGAGCATATCGTCGAAACTTACCACCACGATTGTTTGAGGTTGGAAGAAGAGGCTGGGGAAATTAGCCCCTTGAACAGCTACTCGTGTTCCTACAGGTCCGCTAGATGGTGTAAGGCTGAGCGACGGAGCCAGCACAGTAAGAGAAATTGTCGCTGAATGGGAAATTACACCTGCGGCGGTAACTGTTATGGTGTAATTGCCTGCTGGAGTGTTGGCAAAGGCTCCTACGAGCAGTCGGATAGTTTGGGAAGTACCGGAGAATAGGAAGGCGAATGTTGTGTTTAGAGCTGTTGCGGGTCCGTTAGTGATGGAAGGGGTAACAGTTGCCGATAGTGCAAGAACGCCTGAGAAACCCTGGCTCGTTAGAATTACTGTTGAAGAGACGATTGTTCCACCGCGAACTGCAAAACTGTTGGGGGTCGCGCTTATTGAAAAGTCGGGCACTATGGCGATCGCTAGGCGAACATTGTGGGATAGAGAGCCAGCCGTTGCAGTTATCACTATCGTGTAGTTTCCGAGCGAAGTGATTCCGGTCGTTGTGATTGTAAGTTGAGACAACGATGTCTTGTTACTAGGCACAGAAACGATTGCGGGATTGAACGAGAGGGTCAAGCCTGATGGAGTTACGGCTCCAGACAAGTTCACCTTCCCTGTGAAGTTGTTGAGGCTGGCTATCGTTATTGATACGAGTCCCGATGAGTGCTGGCCTATGAGAGATTGGACGGGGGACGCGTTGAGGCCGAAATTGGGTGGGGGTCGGCCGTAGATTCCGTTTACGGAAAAGTGTGAAACTGGGCAGCATGCTCCGCTTGTGAGGTTATCGTTGAATATTTCGACTGGGCTATAGGTTCCGCTCCCTGCTTTGTATGTGATCGTGAAAAGTGTGCCGTTCAACGTGTCACTGGTCGTAGCTCCCGAGATTGATGCCGCGGAGTGGATTATGCCGGGCCCGTCAGAGCTTGTGCATCCAGCTCCAGCACCGTTCACGCAGTTAGATAGTTCTGTTACTGTTGCGCTAAAGTTGGCCTGAAACAGGTTTCCAGCAATGGAAACACTTTGGGGATTGATGACCGTCTGGTTTGTTCTGACCATTATGTTCCATGCGGTGAATGGCTGGGTATTGGCAACTTTGACTTTGTAGGTAACCATCGTTCCGGGAGGTTGAACAGCTTGGTGGTTGGGAGATATGTACAGCATGTTGTCAGCGCAATGGAAAATCTGATTGGCAGGGTTTCTTCCACCGTTGCCAAAAATTCCACCACTTACAATGAAGATTTGTTCCCTGTATGAGATCGCTTGCACTTCAGCGGTTGCAGTTGGAATGCTTAGGGAGCTATTCCAGGTGTCTGTAGAGGGGTTGTAGGCGTAATTGGAATTCTGAAGGACGAGATTGGTCGTGCTTCCGCCAATAACGTAGATTTGCGGACCACACACTCCCGCTGCAGGGTCCACCAGGCCGACCGGAGCGGATGCTCCAAAAGTCCAAGTGTCAGAAGTGATATCATAAATGTACGTGCTAGTACTCGCAGTTCCCGTTGATGTGAATCCGCCAAAAACGTAGATCTTGCCGTTCAACAAGACGGTATGGCCGTCGGCAATGGGTGAGGGCATCGGGGTGCCAGTGGTCCATTTATTGGCTGCAATGTTGTAGATCTCCACGGTGGCCAAATTTCCTCCTCCAGTAGGAGCACTTGTGGTCCTTCCGCCCAAGACATAGATTTGTCCGTTGTAATACGCGGCCATGTGTTCTGTCGCCCGTGCTGTGGGCATTGACACGAGGCTCTTCCACGTGTCGTTCGCAGGATTGTACCGCCAGAGGTCGTTGCCTACAATATTGACCGGACGGCCTCCGATGAGGTAGATGAAGGTCCCATCCGTCACCGCTACTGTTTCGGATCTAGGCGACGACGGCAGAGAGGCTTTCGTCATCCAAGTGTCGTTTGCCGGGCTGTAGGCCTCGTTTGCCGTACTGTCTCCCGTCGGGCCGTATCCTGTTATGTAATAGAATATCCCGTTCACTTCGGCGGCTCCGTATCCTTCTCTGGGAGTCGGGACTGGAGAACCTGTTGTCCAAGCCGGAAGCGTCGAAATGGACGGAGATACGGTCCCTGAATTCCCGGAAACTGTCGGTGTCTGTTGCAGCTGGACGCGGTTTGCGGATTGACCAGTAGTAGAGTTGAGACCGCTCAAATTGGATTGATGCCCAATCAAAGCGGGAGCCACCGACAGAGAAACGAGTAACAGGAGCGGGACCAGTAGGTTGGCGTTTCTCGAGAGATTCATCGCATGGGTCATTCGTGACACTCTGCCAGACTGCTGAGAAGGGAAGTGTCTTGATCATCACTCTTTTTCCTGAAGTAGCCTTTTCGCCAAGCTACAGCCACAAGTCCGACAACACCTGCGACCGTGGCTCCGCCAGCTATGCTCTGGGTATTCGAGCTGAGCCAGGTGGGTTTGACCTCGAAGCTCGCTAACGATGACCCGTCAGAGACACCGACCATACGAGCGGTTGCGATGATAGTGTATGTTCCCAGGGACCCTGACTTCGGTATGCTGTAGGTTGCCTTGTAGATGCCTGAGGCTGTAAACACTGTGGTAAGGGTTGTTGTTGACCTGTCGGGCTTTACGAGGGTGAGCTGTAGTTGGAGTCCGCTGGGGCCGACCTGGATCCCATTCACCGTTGCGAGTAGGTAAATGGTGGCTGTATCGCCTGGGAAGTATATTGCGGCCGTTTTCACTGTAATGAGCAGAGTGCCAGGGATCGGAAGGACTTGGAATGCGGCGCTCGCGTGTGTCAGCGATGTTTCATCGACGACGTTGATGTAGTGAATTCCGGGCTGGGCCAGCGGAACGTCGAAGGTGAAGTTGAAAGCTCCAGTAGATGTGGTGATGAATCCTGTTGTCATGTTGTCGAATGTTACTTGGATGAAGTCCACTTGCCCGAAGGAGGCGAATTGCGGGACGGGGAATCCTGAGCCTTCGATCACAACCTTGGTTCCAATAGTTCCGCTACTGGGAACAAGCTTGAGCACTGGCGGCGGTAGAATCGTTATTTGTCCTCCTGAGGCGAAGTTGTCAGTAGGTGTTGGATCATCGGCCAGGAATACTCTTGCTGTAATCGTATGGTTTCCAATCGGGACGCCCGTTGTGTCCCATGGGATGAAGAAGTCGAAGAACGCAGGAAATCCGAAGCTGGGAATAATCTCATTGTTAAGCGAGCCAGCCACGTGGGAATCCCAATACGCGGTTATGTTCACCGTTACTTGGCTGCTTCCCGTATTCTCGAGCGCGACTGAAATCTGTACGATCTGGGTGGAGACTGCTGTTCTGGGTGCTAGAACAGAGCTGAGAGCTACATCGTGGGGAGGTATCGAATGGACTGGGACCGTCTGCGAAGTGGACGCGGATCGTTGATCAGTGTCCGTTACCGTCAGCGTAACCGTAAAGTTTCTGGGTGCGAAGTAAGTGTGAGCTGGGAAAGTACCAAAGCTGACCCCCCCGTCTCCAAAGTTCCAAGACCAAAACGTTACTGATCCGTCAGCATCGGAGCTTCGAGACCCATCGAAAAAGACAGTTTGCCCTACCACCGGGTTGGGCGGTGAGAAGGTGAAGCTCGCGACGGGAGGAATAGATGGCGGTAATATGTTTAGAGTGCTCGATATTACGTTGTTCGCTGGGTTATTGTCAACCCCCGAAGGATTGCCTGAGGAAGGAAGGACAGTGACGTTAGCGGTGAGCGTATAGAACCCTGGAGTCAGATGGCTGGTGTCCAACGTGAAATTGAAAAAGCTGCTAAGCCCCGTCGGGATGTTTTGGTTGGTCGCGGTTCCAATCACTATCCGCGGAGAACCGTAAGAGACTGTTAGATTGAAGTTCTCGGGAGAGGTTCCATTGTTTGAAACAACCACGTTTACTGCGACCTTGTCGCCAACATTTGCAGGGTTCGGGCTCGCGGATAGGCTCTGGGCAATTAGATCGTGGAATGAGCGTTGGGAAACAGTGAAGAGTTTGGTCTTCATTCCCTCGAAGTTGTTATCAGCGTCGATCACTGTTAACCGTACGGAGAAGTTTCCATACACGAGTCCTAGGTTGATTCTGACAGATGTGGCATTTGTTGACGGGGACTGAGAACTCGCCCCTCCAAAGTCCCACACGTACCGGGCTATGCCTCGGCCGATGGCACCAATGGTCGCATCGGGATCATAGCTTGCACTAGCATTGAATATGACTAGTTGACCAGTCAATGGAGAACTAGGGAAGAAAGTGAAATTTGCGATAGGGCCACGTTTGCCAATCTCGTTCATAAAATAGCCATCGGCCGTCGCCGGAGCCAATGGGTTTGGAGTTGTCAGCTCCGTAAAGCTCTGCACGAAGCCTGAAGGTACCATACCTGCTGCAAGGGTGAGTGGACTAACTCCCAACGCGACAATTTTGAAGAAAATACTAACGAGGACGCCGTTGGCGCTAGTGTTGCTACACCCAAGGCAGACAGCGGCAAGGCTCACCTGCCCCGGAACAGCTAACTCATTTTTCACCAAAGTCGGGTTTGAAAAGACCGTTCCGGTGGTGACATCGGTCCCGGTTGCATTGAGGAACGCCGGGTCGTAGTATAGAAAGAACTCGAAGCCGTTAACGGTTCCGACTGCTGCGTTTGTCAAGTTGATTTGCACACTAATAGTGCTGCCTACGCTTAGGTTTCCGCAGGCCGCATTAGCTATTGTAATGTTGAAGGACCCGCACGTATTACTCCAGACGCCCACCACCGGAGCGTTGACACCAACCCCATGAGCCTGTGGGACTCGAGGCTCGTAGGGTCCTAAGACCATGCCTGCTGCCAATAGACTCATTATTAGGATGGAAGTTTTCGAGAGGTTCAGCTGGACCAGCCATTCTTAATGGGTGGCCGGTCGATTTTTAAGAGTTTTGATTGGTTCACCTCAATCTTGTGAACCTAGTGCTCGTTTGGGACACTCTGAGATATCTCGGGATAGCGCTTCTCCCGTGGGGTGCGATTTTGAAGCCAAGAGATCCGGAACCTACCGTTCACTGATTCTTTCGACAAGTTTCGGAATTTCCGTCCATTTCTGAACTCTGAAGATTCTTGGAATGTCTGGGACATTTGTGTTCCATGGCCTTGTGTAGAGTATTCCTGACATTTTCGGGTTTCGGGAGATTAGGGGCATAAGTTCCGGAGCGTCGTCGATGTAGACATCGTAGTTGAGGAGGATCTTGTCTTTCCAGCCTGGGACACGTACGAACCGCTGGTAAGGTATCTTATGTTCGGCTAGCCAGCTTTTGGATGCCGTAACGCTCTCTTTACTGCGGCCTGTCACGACGTCAATTTGGCCTGATCGTGCTAGTTTCCGAACTTTTTCTGCTAGTCTCGGTTCTGTGGGCGGGATGCTTTCCCAGTCATCCCATGCTTCGTCCAAGAATTGGAAGAACTGTTCCTTGGTAATTCCTAGCTTGCGCCAGGACGCCCACGTATCGAGATCGGCAAGCTTGAAGCTTGTGCCTAGGAACTCGTTGGCGCGCTTGCACCATGCTTCCATTGTCTCAGCTAAGACTCCATCGAGGTCGACAGCGATTCTCAACCGCTCAATTTGAGAACTGGACAATTGACGATGTCAGGTTAGGGCGTGTGAGTCTTTAACCTTGAGCGGGTTTTGCTCGAGGTATGCTGAGCGATATGTCTCTGCTCGATGGGATCAATTCTCTCAGGTCAGTCCGGAAATTCAAGCCTGACC
>Ga0137415_10006434_pt1 | contig 11642 bp, 11 predicted proteins | sample CZODoug3_1_1_16f_FD_183082 | JGI IMG/M metagenome (GOLD analysis project Ga0137415, IMG submission 183082) | Vadose zone soil fungal communities from Angelo Coast Range Reserve, California, USA - CZODoug3_1_1_16fungal (Hybrid Assembly) | ecosystem: Environmental > Terrestrial > Soil > Vadose...
GTGAGATGCGCGGTCAGCACGGTGTCGCCAAGCTTGACCTCATCGCCGTCGTGCAGTACGCGATCCACCTTCGTCGGCTGATAACGAGAAGTTGGCGAATCCCCATACTGGAAATTTCCTTTGCCTCCAGCCTCAATCTCAGGAACGTCCGCATCCATGACCATGTATTTTGCTCCGGTCAATTCCTTCACGGCCGCGCTGCCCGCGCAGTGGTCCCAATGCGCGTGACTGATCAGAAGAATTTTGACGTCGCCAAATTTAAACCCCAGTTTTTCGATGCTCTCGCGAATGAGTGGAACCGAGGTTTCGAGGCTGCTGTTGATGAGAATGTGTCCCTGCGGCGTCGTAATCAGGTAGGAGGCCAGGCCCTGGCTCCCCACGTAGTACACGTTGCCAATGATGCGGTGCGGCGGAAATGGATTGGTCCAGTCCGGAGTGGCTTGCCCGAACGCGCCAGCCGCGAAAATCAGGATGATAAGCAACGAGAGCAAACATTTCTTCATGATGGATTCACCTGCGATCAGCGTTTTGTGATTTCCAGATGCGGCCTAGTCTACTCCAGAAACGACGTGGGGAGTCAACCTCGCAGAGGCTGACTCTTGTGTCACGCCGGCTCGCGGAGAGATAGCATCCGCGGACCCTCTCCAGTAGCATAAAAGCATGGTGTTTTGGCCAAAAGCAAAAGGCAAAAATTCATCCGCGAATGATCGGGAAGTTCTGAATTGCCTGGCGCTTTTCCTTCTCGCTTTCCTGGCTTATGCCAATACGCTGGTCGGCAGCTTCGTGTATGACGATAACTACCAGGTCGTCGAGAATCCTTACGCTCACTCTTTTCGTTATCTTCCAAAAATCTTTAGCACCTCGGTCTGGTCTTTTCAGGGAGCTCAGGGCCAGACAAATTATTTCCGGCCGATGATGACGTTCGGATACTTATTGTTCTATCAGATCGCTGGGCCACTTCCCTTCAGTTTCCACTTGGCGAATATCGTGCTCCACGCTTTGATTGTCCTGCTTGTTTTCTTTATTCTGCGCCGCTTGAGCGGAGAGCGAATCGCGCTGGTTGCGGCGGGGCTGTTCGCGCTGCATCCGATTCATACGGAGTCTGTCGCGTGGATTGCCGGGGTGACCGATCTCGAACTCGCCTTCTTCTATTTGCTGGCGTTCCTGCTCTACTTACGGCTGGAGGATCCGGACAGCGGCTTCGGAACGCGAATAGCGATGTGCGCGAGCTTCGCGCTGGCGTTGCTTTCCAAGGAACAGGCAATTACCCTGCCCGTTCTTGCCACTCTGTTCGAGCACTTTTTCCGGAAAGACCGGGAATTGATATCAACCCGCCAGAAGTTTTCGCGATATGCTCCCCTCTGGGGGACCGTAGCTTTATATCTGGTCTTGCGCGGAATCTTGCTGGGCGGAGTTGCCAGCATCGCCGCTCGCCCGGGCGTTACCTGGTATGAGATCGGACTCTCGGCAATTACGCTGACAGGCGCATACCTTTGGAAGCTCCTTTGGCCTTCGCACCTTTCCGCGTTTTACGTTTTCCACAAAAGCAGCCATCTCTACGATCGCGGCGTTCTCCTAGGGCTGCTGGGAATTTTCCTGTGCGTTGTTCTGTTCGCCCTTTTGTGGCGGCACGTCCGCGTCATGTCATTCGCTTTAGTCATGCTGTTCCTGCCGCTCGCCCCGGTATTGAACGCCCGATGGATGTCCGCCAGCGTTTTTGCCGAGCGCTATCTGTACGTTCCGTCGATTGGCTTCTGCTGGCTTCTGGCATGGGCCGCGGTGAGCCTCTGGCGTTCTCAGGAACCAATCTTCATGCGTTCTCTTTCTCGCGCAGTCCCCGTTCTGCTCTTTGCCATAGCTTTCCCATATGGCGTGAAAACGGTAATGCGCAATCGTGACTGGCGGTCCGAAGAAGTCTTGTTCAAGAAGACGCTTGAGCAAGGGGACGCAAGCTCGATCCGCAACAATCTCGGCGCCATCTATTTCAACAGAAGCGACTATGACGGCGCCGAACAGGAATGGCTCGAAGCGCTTGCCGCCGGACCGGAAAACGTGTTCGCGCTCGACAACCTCGCTATGCTGCGGCACAGACAAAAGCGATACGCCGAATCCCTGGAATATTCGGAGCGAGCGTTGCGAGCCCGGCGAACTTTTGTGATGGCGCACCTGAATTTTGCGGAAACCCTGGCAGACATGGGCCGCGTCACGGAGGCGGACTGGCAATTCCGGATTGCTACCGCCATTTCTCCTCTCTCCACGCGCGCACATAATAGTTATGGGGAATTTCTGTACAACTCTGAGCGCCTGGATGACGCCCAAACCGAGTTCGAGCGTTCTGTGGGCGCGGATCCCACTACGGATGCCTACAACCGCCTGGGTGACATTTATCTAGCCTCACAAAATAGGGCGCGGGCAGAGCAGGCGTTCCGCCAGGCTATCGCGCTGGATCCGTTTAATAGCCACGCCCACTTTGGATTGGGTCAAGTGCTTGAGGCCAAGGGCAGGCCGGGCGACGCGCTTCACGAATTCGAAACCGGCATGGTAATAGATCCAACCGACGCCATCGCCAAGGCAGCCACGCTAAGACTTCGCGGTGGCGCTCCTCCTCAGGCCACTCCTCGTTAATCAATTTCGTGCGCATCCTTCCAAGCGGTACGATAAGGTTGGAATGAACCGCGAGGCTCAATTGGCGGCCGAAGCTCAAGTGCTCGGCACACTTTGCAACGGGACAGGCGTCCGCGAGCAGCGCAATGAACTTGCGAACATTCTGGGCCACTACGCATTTCTCGAACCGGAGCATGAGATCGTTTTCGGATCGATTCGTTCCCTGCTCGTCCACGACCGGCTTTCTAATACTCGCTTAGCCGTGCACCTTAATAATCGCGGATTTCCAGATGTGGACCTGGAGAAATATTGCGCGGCGGGTCTGCCGAGCATTGACGAGGCGCTGAAATTGGCTGTACGGCTCCGTTCTTTAGCGCAAAAGGCCGGGCAAGATGTGCGCTACGATAGTCAGGGAAAAGTTGAACATGAGATCTGAGGCCCCATCGGAAGGCGGGCTGGGAAAAGTTGGCGCAGTCTTCTCGCTTCTTTTCTTGGTTCTTTTGGTTGGGGTTGTATTTTTTGCGCGACCGCTGCGACGATACATTCGCGAATCTCTCATGCAGAGCGTAACCTCCGCGCACTATCGAGTCCTATGTCCACCGGGGGCGCTTTCGCAAGCTGCCATGACGCAATTTGCGACGCAACGCGAACCTCTTTTTACTTCACTCAATGGAAGACTCAACGATATTGCATCGAATGCCGAAATTTGGGTGATATTTGATCCTGATTTCAAGGCCAGCTTGGCAGCAGTCAGCCCTGAACAACTTTATGAGGTGACCGGCGAGACTGTCCGGACGTTATTGCGTGGGCGCGTTCCGGAGGTCGATCCGGCCGCAGATGCCGAGGCGTTGCTGCATGTTGCCTGGGGTCGGCCCGGCAACCCGCTTGTCGCTCACTGGGCGGCTCGCTGGTTGGTTAGTGGCCAGGGGCAGGAATTGGGCATGGCGGCAGCCGAAGTGGAACAGAAAATTGGCCACAAGAGAGTTGCGAATTTGCTGGGCCAGCCACTGGACCCGAACATTTCGTCTCAGGACCGCGCATTACTCGGAGCGGCCTGGATTAATGCGACCGCGGAACTCGGCGGCACCGCTGAAGTTCAGAAACTTTATTCCGCGAAGATGAAAAGCCTCGACATGGTCGAAGTCACCAAAGCGCTCGGCACAAATTCAACAGAGCTCGAGCGCAAGTGGCAGATGTGGATGTACGCGTACATCGCCGGAATGCCGCCGGCAAATCCTTCCATGAAGATGCCAATGGACATGCCGATGTCGAAGTAGTTGACGTTCCGGGGCGAGGTTGCAGCAATTTCCTCAGCATCCTGATTACCTATCCCGCTTAACAGTTATAAATTGAGATCGTCGTACTTGGCGAACAACTTGTCGCGATTGGGAGAGAGCGCCGGTGAAGAACTTTGGCCGATTTTCCATCGGCCCGGAATCTTCAGTCCGCAAGAGGGGCATGCGCCATCGCGCAATGAATTTTGTAAGACGTCATGCCAGGAGCGGCGAATTAAGATTTGGCCGCAAGAGGGGCACGATGTGTGCGCTGCGTCGCTGTAAATGTTTCCCTCATACACATAATGAAGTCCGGCATCGAGAGCAATTCGCCGGGCCGCGTGCAGCGTTTCTGGCGGTGTTTTTGGCTTATCCTGCAGTTTGAAATCGGGATGAAACGCCGTGAAATGGAGCGGCACGTCGGGACCGAGATGCTCCAAAATCCAATCGGCGAGTAAACGAATTTCGCGCGGATCATCGTTCAGCGTGGGAATAATCAGATTCGTAATCTCGAACCAGACGTTCGTTTCCTGCTTAAGCCACATAAGCGTATCGAGCACCGGCTGCAGATGCGTCAGCGTGACGCGGCCGTAAAATCCTTCGGTGAACGCTTTCAGGTCCACGTTGGCGGCGTCCACGTGATCGTAAATATCGTGGAACGCTTCGCGCGTCACGTAGCCGTTGGTGACCATCACCGTTTTGATTCCGGCTTCGCGAGCGGCGTGGCAGATGTCGATCACATATTCGGCCCAGATTGTCGGTTCGTTATACGTAAACGCGATGGACGGACAGCCATTGCGAATCGCCAGCGCGACAATATCTTCCGGCGGAATGTGCGAGGAGCGGACTTGATCGGCTTTCGATTTCGAGATGTCCCAATTTTGACAAAAGAAGCAGCCCATGTTGCAGCCCGCGGTGCCGAGTGAAAATACTCGCGTTCCGGGAAGAAAATGATTGAGCGGTTTTTTCTCGATGGGATCGATTTGCAGCGCCGCCGGCGAGGCATAGCCCAGGCTGTAGAGTTTTCCGCCTTGATTGACACGAATGAAGCAGAAACCGGATTGGCCTTCTCCGATGTGGCAATGCCGCGGGCAAAGATAGCAATGCACGCGCCCTTCGGACATGGGCTCCCACCAGCGGCCTTCATAGAGCGCTTCGGTCTTCTGAAATATTTTCAATTCCTGCATGGCGAGTCGGATGGAAAAACGATGCTTAGAATTTGCTTTCTGTTGGACATTATACACCCGTCCGCGAGGCCGCCACTAATCGCCGTGTTTGCGTTGAACACGGCGGCGGTCCGCAACCCATGCGAGGAAATGCTCGAAACGCGTCCGCTCGCGCCATAGAAGACGAAAGAATTCAGACGCACCGAGCGCGTGCATGTCTCCACCAAAAAATGTTTCCAGCCGCCACCGAATGTAAGGGCTGGCCCACGGACGTAATCGATAGCCCTTGGCGGTGGCCCAGTAGTAACGCAGAGCACTGAACATCAACGAGGCTACTTCCAACCTTCGCGGGCGCGAAGCGCGGTAATATGCGCGACGTGGTGCCGGCCATGCCAGGCATAATGCCCAACCATGTCGTCAAGCGTCATCGTGCCCGATTCCGGGTGGCGTAGGCGGCGCGCAAAATCCTCCGGCTGCAACGAGCGCAGCAACACGTCCCAGCGATGGTGGAGCGCTTCCAGCAGAGAGAGAGAAACTTCAACGGGCGTATCGCGGGAATCCTGCAGCTTGGCCCAGAGAGCCTCATCATACGGCCTGATCGTCGGTTCATTTTCGGTGAGCGCAAGTTTGAATCGCACGTAAGAATTCAGATGGCTGTCCGGAATATGGTGCACGACTTGCCGAACGGTCCAGCCGCCGGGCCGATAGGGCGTGTCAAATTGCTCGTGGGAGAGGCCGGCGACGGCGTCTCGCAATCCCTGAGGCGTCGCGGCAATTTGCGCAATCGCATTCTCCCGCTCAGTGGGAGTCAGCGACTCTTTGTGCTCGTATTTCCCGATCGGGTAACGCAGGTCCACTTGGCTGTTTAGCTGGGTCATCGTCGTAGTTTCCTATTTACAAGTGTAATCCCCAAAGGGAAAAGGGCCGAACAAATTCGTCGGCCCTCTTCCAACTGCCCGCCGTTACCTTTCTCATGAGATCGGAGTGCAAACGGCCTTCACCTCGGTGTATTGCTCGAGCACTTCGTGTCCCATTTCGCGGCCCCAACCGGACTGCTTGTATCCGCCAAACGGCAGAGCTGCATCGAACACGTTGTAGCAATTGATCCAAACGGTTCCGGCGCGGAGCATGCTCGCAAGCTTATGAGCTTTCTTGATGTCGCGAGTCCATACGCCTGCCGCTAATCCGTAGATTGAATCGTTGGCTCGTACGGCGATGTCCTCGACGTTGCGGAATGGAATGGCCGTAACCACTGGCCCGAAGATTTCCTCCCGCACCACTTTCATTTTTTCATTGGTGTTTACCAGAACCGTGGGCTTCACGAAGTAGCCTTTATCTCCAGACCGCGACCCTCCTGTGACCGCCTTTGCGCCTTCCGAAATCCCCGATTCCAGATAGCCGCAAACGCGATTCAGTTGTTCTTCGGAAACAAGTGGCCCCATGTCACTGGACGGCTCCATGCCAGGGCCGACGCGAATATTGTCTGCATATTTTGCGACGCCCTCCACGACTTTGTCGAATATATCGTTTTCGACGTAAAGTCGCGAGCCGGCGCAGCAGCACTGGCCGTGGTTGAAGAAAATAGCGCCAGCGGCCCCGGCAATACTGGAATCAACATCGGCATCCTGCAACACGATGTTGGGCGATTTCCCACCCAGTTCCAGGGATACTTTCTTCAGATTACCTGCCGCGGCCTGCAGGATCAGTTTGCCTACCTCCGTCGAACCCGTGAACGCCACTTTGTCGACATCCGGATGAGCCGCTAAGGCAGCTCCGGCAGTCTCCCCGTAACCCGGCACAATATTCACCACGCCGTCGGGGATCCCTGCTTCCTGAATCAGTTCGCCGAGCAGCAAGGCGCTGAGGGGAGTTTGTTCGGCGGGCTTGAGCACCACGGTACAGCCGGTTGCGAGAGCCGGGCCGAGCTTCCAAGCCGCCATCAATAGCGGGAAATTCCACGGAATGATCTGCCCCACGACTCCAATCGGCTCGCGAACTGTATACGCCAGATATTGCGATGTTCTGCCACCGGACGAAATGGGGATTGTGTTTCCTTCGATCTTCGTGGCCCACCCCGCCATGTAGCGAAACATATCGGCCGCGAGTGGGACATCCGCGACACGCGCAACCGTCAGGGGTTTTCCGTTATCGAGTGATTCCAGTTGCGCGAATTCTTCCAGATGCTGTTCGATTAAATCTCCAAGTTTCCAAATCATGCGTCCGCGCTCGGAAGGCGAGATTTTCGACCAGGGCCCGGAATCAAACGCGGCACGGGCAGCCTTCACCGCGCGATTAACGTCTTCCTTATCACCTTCGGCAACCCGGGACAGGACCTCGCCCGTAGCCGGATTATATGTGGGAAATGTCTTGCCGGAGGCCGCCTCCACCCACTTGCCGTTTATTAGAATCTTCTGTGTTTTTGAAACAAAACTGGAAACATTTCGGTCAAGCAATCCTGCGGATGCTGTTGTTGCCATAGTCTGTTCTCCTTTTCCGCTATTCGCTGCAAGGATGCATTTTGACACTTGAAACTTGAAAGTTCCGGTCCCGCGCGATGCCTATCAATTGCGCTCTGTACCAAATGGCCCGGGCGCAAGTGAGGTGAAATTGATGCTACTCCTGCTGGAGCGTGGATTTCAAGGAGCGCTCATTCAAATTACGAGGAAGCCTGATACGGCGAAGTCCTTTACAAAAAATAGTTATCGGGCTTGCTTCATCTGAGAAACTCCATTACGCTGGTTTGGTTGCCAGCGGTGGCTCCCCACCTCACCCGCTAGAGCTGTTCCTGTTGCAGTTCAATTCGCGATGCGGATTTCAGTTGGAATTCGCCAGAATCCAGAATGAGGAAGGATGGTCCATGACCAGCCAAAAGGCTTGGGCAAAACTTGCTGTCGCAGTCATGTTGAGTTTGTCGTTGACGGCCTGCAAGGACACAAAGACTTTGCAGGAGAACGAACAACTTAAGACCCAGGTGGCAGAACTTCAGAAAGAAAACGGTCAATTGGGCAACAATCTCGAAACGGTGACAGCGTCCCGCGATTCGTTGGCGAGAGAAAATGAAGAACTTAAGGCGGCGATGAAGCCTCGGAAAGCGAAGCGCTCCGCAACGAAAGCTGCAAGTCGAAAGCGTCGCCGGAGCTAAAAACTACGGCAGTTTGAGAAGAAGCGCACGACCTGGTATTTAATTCATCCTGAAAAAAAAGGAGATCAAGAACATGAAAGCATTTGAGGTGCAATTGCGCTACCGAGATCGAAACGAAGAATCCAAGGAATCGACGGTCATCGTGGATGCGTCGAGCCTCCCCGGCGCCGTTGCCAAGGCGGCGCGCGAGTTTGTCAAAGGCTTGGACCGCAAACAGCGATTCGATATGAACAAGAATGGCCTGGAAATCACGGCCAAGTCTTCCGGCGCGGCAACGGAGACCGAGGCAAACAAGTCTACGGAAGCCACTGCGGGCTGAGGAGTTAGTTCTCCATCCGGATCGAAGTTGCCCTGGGCGCAGTTGGAGGCAGGCCAATTTCAGATGAACGCGCCCAGGAGCAGCGTCGTCAAGTCGGCCGTGACGCGACGCTCGCCACGAAACGAAAAAGGTGGATATCCTACAAAGTGAGGCAGTTAGCGAGATTCCACCGCCTTTACCCCTTGCTCTTAACATTTCCTTTATGTACGATGCGTTAGTTTAACAACGCAGGAATCCTTTGCCCCTTCACGGAGTTCCGTTTATGCCCGGGAAAAAAGCCGCTCCGGTTCGCACGCTTTTGCCTATTCGAAAATCGCCCACGGGTATCCGTGGACTCGACGAAATCAGCGGCGGCGGCCTGCCCAAAGGCCGCACCACCATCGTTTGCGGCGGGCCGGGTTGCGGCAAGACCATGCTGGGGATCGAGTTTCTTGTTCGCGGCGCCCTTGAATACAACGAACCCGGCGTCCTGATGGCCTTTGAAGAGACTCCCCAGGACATTGCTCAAAACGTTGCTTCGCTGGGCTTTGACATCCAGGACCTTTCAGACAAGAAAAAACTGTTTCTGGACTACGTAGCCGTGGAGCCGAGCGAGATCCAGGAAACCGGTGAGTACGATCTCGAAGGCCTCTTCATCCGCCTGGGCAATGCGGTCGAAACAGTGGGCGCAAAACGCGTGATGTTTGACACCCCGGAGTCTTTATTTTCCTCCTTTTCGAATCCGGCGATGCTCCGCTCTGAGTTTCGCAGGCTTTTCCGCTGGCTGAAGGATCATGACCTCACGGCAGTGATCACAGCCGAGAAGGGTGAGAACACCCTGACTCGCTATGGCCTCGAAGAATATGTCTCCGACTGCGTGATATCACTCGACCATCGAGTAAAAGATCAGATTTCCGCTCGCCGGTTGCGAATCGTGAAATACCGCGGCACAAAACACGGAGCGGACGAATATCCGTTTCTGATCGACGAACAAGGAATGTCCATTCTTCCGCTGAGCTCACTTCAATTGCAGCATGAAGTGTCCGATGAGCGCGTCTCCTCGGGGTTTCCGGATCTGGATCAAATGCTGGAGGGACAAGGCTACTACCGCGGAACCAGCATTCTCGTCACCGGCACTGCCGGCAGCGGCAAGACTTCCGTCTCCGCGGCGTTCATTGATGCCGCTTGCCGCCGAGGTGAGCGCTGCCTCTTTATTGATTTTGAAGAATCCAGGGATCAAGTGGCCCGCAACATGAAATCTATTGGGCTCAATCTCAACCGCTGGGCAGGAAACGGTCTACTCACTCATGAGGCCTGGCGGCCTACTCAATTCGGCATTGAGATGCACTTGTTGCGCATCCATAAACTAATCGAAGAGCACAAACCGCAATGTGTGGTCATCGATCCGATCACTAACTTGATGCACGGCAGCGGCGACAAAGAAGTCTACTCCATGATGATGCGCTTGATGGATTTCTTGAAAAATTCAGGTATCACCGCAATTTTTGTTAGTCTCACGGCTGGCGGCAGCAAACTAGAGAGCTCTACTGTGGGTGTTTCATCTCTGGCTGACACTTGGATTCTGTTGCGGGACATTGAATCAGATGGCGAACGCAATCGTTGCATTTATGTGCTGAAGTCGCGGGGTATGGCTCATTCCAATCAACTGCGCGAATTCGTCATCACTGCCAAGGGTATCAAGTTGATTCCTCCCTATATTGGGCCGGGAGGCGTGCTAACCGGTACCTCGCGCATAAATCAAGAAGCAAAAGAGAAGTTCGCTGCCTTGCAGCGTGACTTCGAGATTTCGCGGAAGCAGCGGGAAGTTTCGCGGAAGCGGCGGGCTCTCGAAGCGCAAGCCGCTTCTCTGCAAGCGGAGCTCGTGACCGTGGACAGAGAAGCGGAAGATCTTACGCGTGAAAACAAAAAACGCGCACAACAAGCACATGTCGACCAAGCCGGTTTGGCGAAAAGCCGCGGCGCAAATTAACGGAGACGCAATAGGACAGCAATTCGTGAAAACAAAGAAAAAGTTTGCCGGCAAATCGCAAATGATATTGGTGTTGCGGCTGTACGTTGCTGGACAAACTCCTAAATCGTTGGCTGCCATCAGCAACTTAAAAAAAATCTGTTCGGAGCACTTCGAAGCGAAATGCAAAATCGAAGTCATCGACCTTCTCAAGAAGCCGGCCTTGGCTAGGGATCACCAGATTATCGCTATTCCCACCCTGGTGCGTTCCTTGCCCATACCAATCTGCAAAATCATCGGGGATTTGTCGGACACCGAGCGCGTCTTAGTCGGTTTGGACTTGCGCAAGTTGAAAACCAAGCCCAAGCCGAAGAGCTGAACCTTTCAAGGACTGGGCAATCAATTAACTTTTCTTGTAGGGGAATTAAGTTCATTTATACACGAATACCCCGATGTTTCTTTTTCTCATTCCGTTTGACTATGACAAGGAAAATTTAGGGAATATCTGACGTTGCGCAAGAAAACATCGCTGACAAAAAATGGCTGCAAACGGCGAATTGGTCGTGGCTCCATTGTGCGCTCCAAACCAACTGGCGACGATCGTTCGATTCCGGGAAAGGCCCTGCAACAAACGTAACGGGTCTTGATGGAGCGTGGTTGCAAACAGAATTTCTGTATTGTCCAAGATCAAGAGCTGTTCCTTATGCAAGGAAACAATTTGGTCGAGCAACTTCGGTAACTGGAGAATTCGCTGACGCTCGTTCAAGTCTAAGAGCGCTCGAGATAATTCCTCACCGATATTGATGATGGGCTGTGCCCCGGCCGCGGCGAACTCACGTAAGGACGCTGTCTTTCCGCTTCCAGCCAATCCGACTATCAGGAGCAAGCGACTGTAAAGCTCACAAACTCCAAGCAGTTGTTGGCGTATTTCTTGGACTATTCTGTCGTTTTTCATTCCCGCGCAAACGAGAATCAAGGTCCGTGCGCCTTGTAGGGCGGTCAAGCTGTGCGCCGACCCAGAGATGAGGCACAACCCCGTCGCCGATGGCTCCCCCGTTTACGTCCTCGATTGAGCATCCTATCATACAGGTTGCCTACCGTCTGGCGCGTTAGGCGAACGTGCGCCGAGTCCGCCTTGCGAATAGTTGTGCTCTGCTAGCAAGACCCGTAGCCACGTTCGACTTTTCAC
>Ga0137415_10006435_pt1 | contig 11640 bp, 11 predicted proteins | sample CZODoug3_1_1_16f_FD_183082 | JGI IMG/M metagenome (GOLD analysis project Ga0137415, IMG submission 183082) | Vadose zone soil fungal communities from Angelo Coast Range Reserve, California, USA - CZODoug3_1_1_16fungal (Hybrid Assembly) | ecosystem: Environmental > Terrestrial > Soil > Vadose...
CGATATGTGGACATGGGGGACAACGGGAAGGCGGGCAAGCTCCTGGCGGAGATCGCATCGCCCGAGATGGACCAGCAGCTGAGGCAGGTGGAAGCCGACCTCCGACAGTCCGAGAGGAACCTGGATCTGCAGAAGGCGAACCTCGATCTCGCGAGGGCCACGATGGCGCGGTATGAGGCTGCCGACGCGGAAGGCGCCGTCGCCAAGCAGGCGGTCGACCAAAGCGTCTCGGCCTACCGTACCGCCCAGGCCGCCGTGGCCGCAGCCGAGGCGAATGTCCAGTCGAACAGAGCCAACGTCCAGCGGCTCCAGGAGCTGACATCGTGGCAGCGCGTCCTCGCCCCGTTCAGCGGCGCGGTGATCCAGCGGAATGTGGATGTGGGCGCGTTGATCACGGCGGGTAGCCCCGTCAACAACACCGCCGTGGCGCCTTCCAGCGTCACGGGCGGCGCGAACGGGCTCTTCGAGGTTGCTCAGATCGACTCCCTTCGCGTGTTCGTCAATGTCCCCCAGGCCTACGCCCCCAACGTGAAGGTCGGTCTGCCGGTCCAGATCGCGGTCCGAGGACAGCTCGGGCAACCGGTCACCGGCAAGGTGACGCGCACCGCCGGCGCGATCGATCCAGGCACGCGGACACTGCTGACGCAGGTCGACATCCCCAACGAGTCGCACCGGCTGCTCCCGGGAATGTTCGTCTACGTCACGTTCAAGATCGCGCCGTCGGGCATGCGCTGGCGGGTGCCGGCCACCGCGGTCATCTTCAACGCGCAAGGCACCCGGGTCGCAATCGTGGGGGCAGGAAACACACTGCGTTTTCAGGAGGTGGTGCTCGGTCGCGACTTCGGGACATCGATCGACATCCAGGCTGGACTGCAAGGCCACGAGATGATCGTGAAGCAGCCAACGGTGTCTCTCCAGGAAGGCCAGCGTGTCACGCCCATCGAACCCAAGAATTCGTCCGGGGGCTGAGGCGCCGATGCGAGCCCGCCGGAGTCTCGACCGGCCCCGCGCCGTTCTTGCCGCGCTTTCGGCGGTGTGTGTCGTGGCCGGAGGCTGCATGGTGGGGCCGAACTACGCGCGGCCGGCGGTCGAGCAACCGGCCCACTTCAAATCACAAGCGGACGGCGACCCGGCTCCAGCCCTCGCGAGAGAGTGGTGGCAGCTCTATGGCGACCCCGAGCTCGATCGACTCATCGCGAGCGCGAGCGCATCGAACCAGACCCTTCGCCAGGCGGTGGCGCGCGTCGACGAAGCCCGCGCGCTCGCTCGCGTCGCGGCCAGCTTTCTCTTCCCGACCATCTCGACCACTCCGAGCTTCACGCGCGCACGCTTCTCCGGCAATCGCGACAGCACGATTACAGGCCGGCGGGTACAACAGGGCGTCACGATCAACGACTGGCTGATCCCGGTCGATCTGAGCTACGAGCTCGACGTCTGGGGTCGCGTCCGCCGTTCGTTCGAATCGGCCCGGGCCCAGGCTGCGGCGACCGCCAGTGACGCCGGCCTGGTCCGGCTGACGGTCGAGACCGACGTGGCCCAGTTCTACTACAGCCTTCGCTCGCTGGACGCCCAGCTCCAGATCCTGACGGACAACGTCGCGGCCTATCGCGAGCAGGTCCGCCTCCTCTCCGTCCAGCTCAACACCGGCCTCATCAGCGCGATCGTCTTGAATCAAGCCCAGGCCCAGCTGCACGCCACGGTGGCCCAGCAACGGGATGTGGAGCGCGCCCGGGCCAACCTGGAACACGCGCTGGCGATCCTGTGCGGACAACCCGCCCCCTCGTTCGCCGTCGTCAAGAATCCACTGCACGAGAGCGCGCCGCCCGTGGTGCCGCCGGGGTTGCCCGCCCAGATCCTGGCGCGCCGGCCGGACGTCGCCGCGGCCGAGCAGACGGTCGTCGCCCTCAACGCCCAGATCGGCGTGGCCACCGCCGAGTTCTTTCCGCGCTTCATGCTGACGAGCTCGGCGGGATTCCAGAGCGCCAACCTCTCCACGCTCTTCAACTGGCAGAGCCGCGTCGCGTCCATCTCCCCCAGCGTCTCGATTCCGATCCTCGAGGGCGGCCGACTCCGGGCCAATCTCGACGCGACCAGGGCCCGCTACCAGCAGGCCGTGGCCGCGTACGTGAATCAGGTTCTGATCGCCTATGGCGACGTCGAAGACGCCCTGACCGACCTGCACGCTCTGTCCGATGAGGTCGGGTCCTTACGCGAGGCGGTCGCCGCATCTCGGAACTATCTTCGCCTCGCCCAGGTGCAGTACAGGCAGGGCCTGACCGACTACCTCATCGTCATCGACGCCGAGCGGACGCTCCTGGCGAATCAGCTGTCGCTGGCGCAAGCCGTGAATCTCCAGATGGGCGGCAGCATCCGTCTGATCAAGGCCCTCGGCGGCGGGTGGAATCCGTCCTGAGCCCGGTGGCAGGCGTTTCGTGTTCTTGCGGCAATGTTTCGGGCTAGTGACGGCGCCCACGGCCACAACGTCGCAAGACGTGAACGCGCGTGAGCAGAGGGCGAATTAACCGATCGCGCAATGGAGGGTCGAACGATGAACCACCGTGTGTTCGTCACAAGAATGGGCCTGTCGGTCGGGTTGGCCGCTGCCCTGCTACTGACGGGGTGCGCCGCGATCCAGCGCTCGGAAGCGCGCTCCACCGAACAGCTGCTGGCGGCGGCCGGGTTCGTGATGCGGCCGGCGGACACCCCGGAACGGCAGCAGCACCTGGCGACGTTGCCGCCCTACCGGCTCGAGAGTCGCACCGAGGACGGCAGAGTTGTGTACACGTACGCCGATCCTGGCGGGTGCCATTGCCTCTACGTGGGCGGATCCAAGGAGTACTCGGAATATCAGCGGCTGCGGGTGCAGAGTCAGATCGCCGCGGATCAAGCGTGGGCGGCGCAACAGACCCAGATGGACTGGGGCATGTGGGGGCCGCGGATCTGGTAGCGCTCCGGGCATGCACATGATTGCCGCGACATTCGGTCTGGCCGCAGCCACATTTCTGGCGTCAGCCGTCGAGTTCGTCGAAGCGTTCACGATCGTCCTGGCCATGGGCCTCGGCCGGAGTTGGCGTGCCGCCCTGACGGGGACGGCCGCCGCCGTGTTGGCGTTGACCGCGGTGACGGCGGTCGCAGGCATGGCCCTGATCCAGTGGGTCTCCGAGTCGGTGCTCCAACTGGTGATCGGCACGCTCCTGCTGCTCTTCGGCCTGCAGTGGCTGCGCACGGCCATCCTTCGCGCGGCCGGCCTCGCGCCCTTGCACGATGAGCGGGCGGCATTTCGTACCGAGCAGGATGCGGCACGCCTGGCCGGTCACCAGGTGCGCCTGGGACTGGACTGGGTTGCCTTCGTCGTCTCATTCAAGGGAGTGTTCCTCGAAGGGCTGGAAGTTGTCTTTATCGTGATCACCTTCGGGCTGTCGGCGACCCGGTCCAACCCTCACGGCTTGCTTGTGGCCAGTGGCAGCGCCGTCCTGGCGGGCCTGTTAGTGGTCGTGGTGGGGATCATCGCGCGCCGTCCGCTTTCAGCCGTCCCCGAGAACACAATGAAGTACGCGGTGGGACTCCTCCTGACCAGCTTCGGAACTTTCTGGGCGGTCGAGGGACTGGGATACTTCGGCAGCGGTGAGAGCCTCCCGTGGCCCGGTCAGGACTGGGCGATCATTGGTCTCGTGTTCGGAGGGCTCGTTCTATCCCGACTGGCGGTTGCGGGGCTGCGCCGCACGTTCAAGACTTCGGCCAATCAGGGGGTCGTCGCATCATGCGCTTCCTCGTCGGGTTCTTGAGATTCTGGTGCGACTTCATCGTCGGCGACGCGTGGGAGATCGCAGCCGGCGTCGTGGCCGTCCTCGGGATTGGCGCTTGGCTGCTCCGTACCGACGGGGTTGACCGTGCCTTCATCCCGCTCGTCGTAGCGCTGGGCATCGGCCTCATGTTGGGGGGCAGCCTCCTGGCTGAGGTGCGCCGCCGTCGTCGGACCGGACGCTAGCGACCCGCAGAGTGGCCGTCTCGTCATCACTGGCGGAGAACGATCCTCTAGCATTCGCACTCCTGGCGCTCACGGGCGTCACGGGGCTCGTTGATGCGGTCAGCTTCCTCGGACTCGGCCATGTCTTCACGGCGAACATGACGGGCAACGTCGTCCTCCTCGCCTTCGCCGTGGCCGGAACGCCCGGACTTTCCATGGCTCGGTCATCGACTTCGCTGATCGCATTTCTGGTCGGCGCAGCTCTCGGCGGTCGTCTCGGGGTGGAAATGGCCGCCGCCAGTCGACGCCGCTGGCTCCTAACCGTCGCAGTGTCCGAAGCCCTGCTGCTCGTTTGCGCAGCGATCGCCTCGATCGGATTCGATATCGGCTCTGCGACTCCTCCCAGCCGTCTCTACAGCGTGATCGTCCTGACGGCCCTGGCGATGGGCCTGCGCAACGCGACCGTGCGGCGACTCGCCGTCCCCGATCTGACGACTACGGTGCTGACCCGCACACTGACGAGCGTGGCCGCGGACTCTTCTGTCGCTGGCGGCGACAATCCTCGGATCGGACGTCGCGTCGCTTCGGTCGCGTTGATGTTCGCCGGGGCGGCGGTCGGGGCCCTGCTGTCACGGCGAGGGCTTGCACTTCCGCTCATCGTGGGTGCGGTCGGGGTGCTCCTCACCACCGTCGCCTACGCCGATGTCCCGGAAACGGCCGAACCCCCACCCAGGTAGGGTAGCCGCTACCGCTCGGTCACGCTAGACTGGACGCCGGAGGACCACTGCCGAACTGGAGAGAATGCATGGCCGAGCCAAGGACGAAAGTGGTTTGCGTTGTGGACGACGACGAATCACTGCGGCGGTCCGTCAGGAATCTTCTGTCGTCGGTCGGCTTCCGGGTCGAGACGTTCGCCTCCGCGGAAGAGTTCCTGGAGTCCATTCATCGAGCGAACACCGGCTGTCTCGTGCTCGATCTGAGGATGCCCGGGATGAATGGTCTCGACCTCCTCAGGCACCTGGGGGCCATGGGTTCCCGGATCCCTGTTATCATTCTGACCGCGCACGGCGACGAAGAGGCGCGCCGGCGATCCCTGGAGGCCGGCGCCGTCGCATTTCTCGGAAAGCCCTTCCGAGGCGACGCTCTGCTCGACGCCGTCAAGACGGCTCTGGGATGAAGCGTGAGCACCGTCATGGACTCTGGCAGGCAACCTCCCAATACTCGTTGGGCGGCCGGGGCTTGGCATTGCTGGCCGTCGTCTTCAAGGTGGAGACGATGCCCCCACTGGCTGGGCGCGCTCGATCTGCTGCGGGAGTGCTTCCTCGACGGTGAGGATTGCGATGCTGCCTACGGAACCCATAGGAAGCATTCCAAGACCGGCGGCATTGATCGAGGGAATCCAGGGCTTGCGGGCAGGCCGCATCTCGCAACCCGAACTGGACGCGCTGTACGATTCTGCCGTCCAAGACACGATGCGGCGTCTGGAAGCCACCGGATCGCCGGTCATCACGGATGGCGAACAGGCCAAGCATAGCTTCGCCACCTATTCCATCTATGGCCTGAAAAACCTTTCGCCGGATGGCTTGCCGATTTCTTTCGCTGACGGACACATCCGACACTTTCCTCGACTGACCTCCGGACCGTTCAGGTACAAGACCCCAGCCGATGTCTACCTGGAAATGGCCCAGCGGTACGCGCACGTGCCGCTCAAGCAAGCGGTCATCTCGGCCTCGGCGTTGAGCCTGCTGTATCCGCAAGGCGGTATCCCGGGCTACTCACGAGAAGAGTATCTCGATGCGCTGGTTGCTGAGCAGGAGGGCGAAATCCGGCGTTGTCTGGAAAAGGGTGCGCACGTGGTTCAGATGGACTTCACGGAAGGACGGCTGTCGATCAAGTTGGATCCAACCCGGCGCCTCCTCCACAGTTTCATCGACCTGAACAACCTGGTGCTGGAGCGCTTTTCCGCCGAGGAGCGAAAGCGCATCGGAGTACACACGTGCCCAGGCGCCGATCGCCACTCGAGCCACAGCGCGGATGTGGACTACGCCGAGCTCCTGCCCAACTTGTTCGAGCTGCAGGCGGCCAACTTTTATCTGCAACTGGCAAGCGAGCCTGACCGCAAGCGTGTCCTCAAAATGATCCGAGACCATGCGAAGGAGGGGCAACGGATCTTCGTGGGAGTGATCGAGCCACTCAATCCGCGTGTCGAGACTCCCGAAGAGGTCAGGGACCGTGTCCTCGAGGCTGCCGAATACATTCGGCCTGATCGATTGGGAACAACGGACGACTGCGGATTTGCGCCCTTTAGCGACGACACGTCACGCACTCGGGAAACAGCGTTCAACAAGATTCGGGCCCGTGTCGCTGGGACGGCCATGGCCAGCACCGCGCTCGGTCTCGGATAGCGATGCGCGGGCGAACGCACGAAGCCCACGAGGCGATTCTGGGTCGGCTCAACCGAAGACTGCGGACCCTGAGTCAGTGCGCCAGTATGTTCTTTCAGGCCGAGAGCGAGCAGGAGCTGCTGCAGTCTCTTTGCGAAATTCTCGCGGCCGGCGGCGAGGTGCGGTTGGCCTGGATTGGCTACTGCGAAGATGATGCCGAGAAGACCGTTCGACCGGTGGCCCAGGCGGGATCCGGTCTCGATTACCTGGAGCGCCTCCAGACTTCCTGGGCAGAGATGGAAACCGATCAGGATCCGGCCGGCACCGCGGCCCGCATCGGCAAAGCGTGTTGGGTCAATGACATCCGGACAGATCCGAGGTTTTCTCCCTGGCGAGTCGCCGCCCTCGCACGCGGCTACGCTTCGTGCGTGGCAGTTCCGTTGGTCGCCCGTAGCAAGCAGAGGGGCGCAGTGGATCTTCGTGGCACGCTCAGTCTTTACTCCGCGGAGTGCGATGTCTTTGATGAGAGCGCGGTCGAACACTATGCCGGTCTGGCGACGTCAATCGCGTACGCCGTGACGGCGCTCCGCGGCCATCTCGCAGAAGACCTGGCATACGGGGTGACGGCGCTCCGTGCTCGAGCGGAGCGCAAGCGGGCCGAGGAAGCGCTGCACCAGGCGCGGGAAGAGCTCGCGCATGTCACGCGGGTGACGACGCTGGGCGAGCTCGCCGCCTCGATTGCGCACGAGGTCAACCAGCCGCTGGCGGCCATCATCGCTGACGCCAACGCGTGCCTGCACTGGCTGGAGTCGGACCGACCCGACCTGGACAGTGTCCGAGAGGCGCTGGCCGCCGTCGTGAAGGACAGTCACCGAGCGGCGGAGGTGATCATCCGGATCCGCGCCCTTCTGTCGCGATCTTCGGTGCCCCACCGGCCGTGTGACCTCGTCGATGTCATCCGCGACGTGCTTCTTCTGGTCGGTCCCGAGCTCGGGCGACACGGGACCATCTTGCAAACATCACTGGCGCCCGACCTCCCGCCGGTCATGGGCGATCGCATCCAGCTCCAGCAGGTTCTCCTGAACCTGGTCGTGAATGCCGCCGAGGCCGTCCGAGACGTCCCGCCGGAGCGGCGCCGGCTGGTCGTGCGCTCGACCTTCGAACAGCGTGACGACGGGTTCTGGGCGGTCGTCGCAGTGGAAGATGCCGGTGTCGGCTTCAGCGAGGAGCAGGCGGCCCGCCTGTTCGAGGCGTTCTACACGACGAAGGCGGGCGGATTGGGCATGGGGCTGTCCATCAGCCGCTCGATCATGGACGCGCACCGGGGACGTCTCTGGGCCACGGCGAATGCGGACCACGGCTCCACGTTCCACTTCGCCCTGCCGGGGATGCCATGAGCTCGGAGAGCCCGGTGGTCTTCGTCGTCGACGATGACCAGGACTTTCGCGATGCTCTCCGGCGACTGCTCACGTCCGTGGGGCTGTCCGTGGAAGTCTTCCCGAGCGCTCAGGCGTTCCTGAGCAGCCCCAGACGGCATGCTCCGGGATGTCTCGTGCTCGATGTCCGCCTACCGGGGCTGAGTGGTCTCGACCTTCAGCGGGAACTCGCGAACACTGACACGACGCTGCCGATCATCTTCCTCACCGGGCACGGTGACATTCCGATGTCGGTCCGGGCCATGAAGGCCGGCGCGGTGGAGTTTCTCACGAAGCCGTTTCGCGAGCAGGACCTGCTCGACGCCATTCGCCACGCGATCGATCGTGATCGCGTCGCGCGCACGGAGAGGCTGGAGCTCGCCGAGCTTCGTCGACGGTATGACTTGCTGACGCCTCGCGAGCGGGACGTGATGGCCGCCGCTGTCGCCGGTCTGCTCAACAAGCAGATCGCCGGGCAACTGGGAACAAGCGAAGCTACCGTCAAGGAGCAGCGTGGACATGTGATGCGGAAGATGCAGGCCAGCTCTCTGGCCGATCTGGTCCGGAGCGCCGCGCGTCTCGGAATTGCCCTGCCGGGAGCAGGCCAACCCCACCCAGGTTGAAGGTAGACGCTTCGCGCCCGGGTGCCTACGACTGCCACGTCCTTTCGAACGACGACAAGGGGATGATGGCGGTGATCGAGGTCAAGGCACCTCGCGCGGTCAGCCCGAGGGGATTTCCCCTTGACACGGTCCGACCCCCCAGCGAGACTGATGGCCCTTTAAGTTCAGTAACGAACTAGGCGGCAACTGGCCGGCTTCAGAGGGAAGCAGCAATGCCTCGGCTCGGGCCGCGCTCGTGCAATGAGAGTACGCGCCCGCTCCACGGCTCGACCGCGATCACCGGACGCCTCCGTCCCCTCACGCGTCACCTCCTGAGTTCGACATGCTCGGCGAATATCAACCGCTGGCGCAGCGTGCCTCTTGGCGAGGCGATCGGATTTCGAGCCTGTATTGCCCCGGAGAGCGCCCGGTGTGGAGTCGAAAGACCCGAGAGAGATGGGAGCCGTCCACGAAGCCAGCCAGTTCGGCCACCCGGTCGAGCTTGTGATCCTCGTGCACGAGAAGCTGCCTCGCCACTTCGACCCGAACATCGCAGCGAAACGAACGTGGGCTCCGCTTCGTATCGTGCAAGAACACACGTGCCAGGGTGCCCGGAGAAACACCGACGGCGCGAGCCAGCGTGGCGAGACTGAAGGACTCCGCATAGTGCGTGCTGAAGTATGCGAGGACATGCGTGCTGCAGCGACTGAGTGCGAGGGCTCTGGCGTCAGGGGAATTGTCGTCGGCCAATCGCGAGAGCAAGGAGACCCGGGCAACCAGCGCTCCGAAGTCGATCGGGCGCGTGAAGAAGCCGTGCACGTGGAGCCCCACCAGGCGATCGGCAATCCCGGCGTGTTCTGTCGAGCCGATCACGATGATCTGGCAGTTCGGCGAGCGCGCCGCCAATGCGCGTATCGAGAAGGCCGCATCCAGGTCGCTGTGCGCGAGGTCAACGATGATTAGGCTCAAGGGCTCGCCTCGGACCTGCGCCAGCGCTCCGGCTGCGGTGATGCCCGCCTCAGTCTCGAATCGCGGTCGCAAGCCAACGGCGATAACTGCCGTAACGCCTGGGTCACGACCCACGACGAGTAATCTCTTCCGTTCAACGCGTGGCCTACCTACCGCCGCCGTGTCCGCGGTTGGTCGCAAGGTCATGGCGGGCCTCCAACCCTGCATTGCCAGGAGGTGTCAAGTAGACCCGGTCGACTGGCGGCGACACAATATCCCGTTCTGCCGAATTAAATGTCTCGGTCTGCGCTGAGCGGCTCTGATGCACGCCGTCTCCTTGAAACCAGCCAACGGCCACACATAATTTTGCCGGACCTGCCGCATGACCATCAGAAATGCCCAGCCGAAGTCAGGGGTGAACCGCCCGGTCGTACTGGCCGTCGACGACGACGAGAGAGTGCTGGAAGCGATTGGGATGATCCTCGAAAACTACGAGGTGCTGGCGACAACAACCGGCGCCGACGCGCTCGCCGTAGTTCGTTCGCGGCGAGTCGACTGCGTGCTACTCGACTTGCTCATGCCAGGCATCGACGGCCTGCAGGTTCTCGCCGAAATGAAGGCGGTCGATCCTGGCCTCGACGTGATTCTGGTTAGTGGTCTCGGTCAGCCCCAGGCGGTGGCGACGGCGATGAAACTCGGCGCCTTTGAGTACTTGGTGAAGCCCTTCGCCGAGGAGGACCTGCTCGGCTTTGTCGCCGAGGCGGTCAGCCGCCGCCGCGCAAACGTCGCGACGCTTCTTCTCATCGGCGATGATGCCGGCGTCATCGCGTCGATCGCCGTCATCCTGGAGCCGCACACGACCGTCGCCACAGCAGTCCCGCGTCTCCATATGCTGCCCGATCCCGCCCGGCATACGCCGTTGCTGGTGATCTACGACTCCGGCGTGGCCGCGTCCGTCGCCGCCAATTTCATCGAGCGCCTGCACGAGCGGTATTCCCGCTCAAAGATCCTCGTGGTACCCAGGCCGCTTCAGCTTCATGATGTCCTTCAGCACATCACGATACTCGCTCCCAGTCTCTGGGAGCTGTCGGTTCATTCGTCGCGTCTCGGAGCGCCTCTGCTCCGACTGATGGACTTCGTGGCAAAGTCCTATCACCAGCCCCTTGGCGCTCAGGATCTCGCCCGCGCTGTCGGATATTCCGTCCACCACCTCGCGCACATCGCGCACGAGCGGCTTGGCGTTTCTCTCATGGAGTATCTGACGCGTTTTCGATTCGAAGTTGCTCGCCACCTCCTTACCGCCACCGATCTCACCATCGATCAAATCGCCGACGAGGCCGGATTCTCGAATGCCTCACACCTCTCGCGCGTGTTCCTGGACTATTCGGGGCGGCGGCCCGGCGACTATCGCCACCGGGTCCGGATCGCCGGCATGTGGCCATTGCGGATGCTCCGGTCGCCCAGAACCTACATTTAATCCGGCGAAACGTACAAGACTAGGATCGAATGTGTACATAGAAATTGCATTCCACTGCATTGCTGGAGCTGTACTCGCCACTTACTGTACACGCCATCAGTTCGCTCGCATCACCAACACGCGAAGGAGTGGCCGAGGAAGAAGGAGTTGTGGTCGGAGCCTAGGAGGGAACAGCGATGCGTCGACGCACATGGATTCTCGGAGCGGCAGCTTGCGCAACGGTGCTGGGGATCCTCATCGGTTTTCACGCCGGGTCCGCGCAAGACGTCAAGGGGAAGTCCGCGCAAGACGACAAGGGGAAGTCCGGCCAAGACGACAAGGGGAACAAGCCCCCAGCCACCCCAGCCGTTTACAACCCGTATCCGCCGGGTATCCTCCCGGCTGATCTGGACTCGGAGATCGCCAGAGTCAGCCGCGAGGTCAACCTCATCTTCCAGCAAGCTCTCGCACAGATGCGCGCGTTACCGCCTCCGAATCTGACAGGGCAGCCGCCAACACTGCAGGGCAGCGGCTATGACATGGTGCAAACGCTCGGCAAGCTGATGAACTTCGACTTGAACATGTCCCCGTTCAAGAATCAGGCCTGCGCGTCCTGCCACATGCCGTACGCCGGGTTCAGCGGACCGATCCCGTCCGTCAACCTGACGATGGTCGCGTTTCCCGGATCGTTTCACTTCCGGGCCGGCAAGAGGACCGCGCAGCGATACACGTATGCCCCCTGGTTCCCGGTACTCCAGCTCAACGAAACACAAGGCCTGTTCTTTGGCGGCAACTTCTGGGATTCACGGGCGACCGGATACTTGTTACAGAGTCCTGATGCCCAGCAGGCGCAGGGTCCTCCCGTCGA
>Ga0137415_10006436_pt1 | contig 11639 bp, 8 predicted proteins | sample CZODoug3_1_1_16f_FD_183082 | JGI IMG/M metagenome (GOLD analysis project Ga0137415, IMG submission 183082) | Vadose zone soil fungal communities from Angelo Coast Range Reserve, California, USA - CZODoug3_1_1_16fungal (Hybrid Assembly) | ecosystem: Environmental > Terrestrial > Soil > Vadose...
GGCAAGAATTTTAGCGGAAAAGACCGAATCAAGCCTTGCGCCAAGTCATTCATTTCGCAGGTGTACGACCTTTTGGCGAGGGTCAACCGTTGTCTCAGACCTGTTCACAGTCCCAATCGGGCAAGAAGATCCTTGAACCGGGGATCGTCGCGAAGGCTGTCGTAGACGGGTTCCACCTTCAGGAATTGCAGGCCGTTGCAATGTTGGCGGTAGGCCATTTGCAGTTGCTCGATCGCTTTTTCTTTCTCCCCCGTGTGAGCGTAGTACATAGCCTGGCGAACGGCGTCGACCTTACGGTTTTGGCTTCTGCGGATCTGTTCGTCTTCGCGCCAGTACTCCACCAAGCCACCCTTTTGATAGGCGGCGCGACGCTGCGCATTCTCTATTGGTCTGCCGGACCCGGCCTTCAAGTAGAACTCAATGGCCTGGTCCGGCATGCCTTTCTTTTCGTAACATTGCCCCAGCCAGTAATATTCACCGTACGAGGCGGAGATGGTCAGCGCGTGGTTGGCATGAGCAATAGCTTCGTCGAAGCGATGGGCCAGGTACAGCGTCCATGTGTGCAGCATGTTTGTTCTGTCGGAAAAAGGATCCAGCGCCTGAGCCTTGCGCTCTTCGGCCAGACCCTCCTCTTCTTTTCCCATCGCCACAAGAAACATCCCGTAGTAGGAGTGAATGGCAGCGTCATTCGGATCCAAATCGATCGCGGTCTGGAATTGTTCTGCAGGTCCGACCCAGTTCCAGTCGCGAGAAAAGCCAATTTCGGCGAGAACTTCACGAGCGTGCGCATTTCCGGGCTCAAGCTCGATCGCCTTCCCGGCCAGACTTTCGGCCTTATCAAAAGGCTCTACATGCCAGCAACGCCAGTCGCCAAGCAGGAAATAGGTATCGGCTAGACCCGAGTATGCCGGAGCGAAATTCGGATCCTTGTCAATCGCCTTCTGAAAGTAGACGAGTGCGTTGTCAAAGTTGTGACAGTTCATGTCGTCGTTAAAAAAGGACAAACCCTTTAGGTACGCTTCGTACGCAGCCGGATCCACCGTGCGTTTTGATGGCGTAACGCCGCCGGGTGCATCGCGTGCCAAAGTAATTCCTATTGCGCTTGCGATCTGTTTTGCGACGTCGTCCTCTAGTCCGAGGATGTCTCTGACGTCTCGTTCATAGCTCTCCGCCAAAACGTGCCGGCCGGATTGGGCATCGATGAGCTGTGCCGTAATGCGCACATGATCGCCGGATTTCAGAATCGTGCCCTCGACCACGGCATCAACCCCCAACTCTCGAGCAATTTCGGGTAAGGGACGCTGAGAATCTTTATAGCGTTCTACGGATGTGTACGAGATCACTCTCAGCTTCGTCACCTTCGCCAGGTCGGTGATCAATTCGTCGGTCATGCCGTCCGCGAAGTACTCTTGACTTACATCTCCGGACACATTTTGAAGCGGAAGGACCGCCAGCGAGCGAATCGTGCGTGAGTTAACTCCGCGCGATAGGCGATCGCGTAGTCCGCGAATGTTCAGGCCAATGGATAGTATCAACAACACCATGAAGATTACGGCCAACAGCATATAGCGTAAGGCGATCCTTCTGGTATGCAGCACTGAAACGGGCGCAAATGGCTGCGTTTCTGCCGAGGCCGGAAGCATAGATACGATGTCTCGAGCGGATTGAAAGCGCTGCTCTGGATTCTTCTCGAGGCAGCGACTCACTGCGCCCTGTAGCGCAGGCGGGAGGTTCGGCACGACCTGCGGAAGAGCCTGGGGGTCTTCGTTCAGGATCGCATTCATGGTCTCCACTGAAGTTGGTTTGTGGAAAGCGCGGTGGCCCGAAAGCATCTCGTACAAGATCGCTCCGAATGCAAATATGTCCGAGCGTTGATCGGCGGGTTGGCTGCGAACCTGCTCCGGCGACATGTAGCCTACCGTTCCCAGCACTGCGCCAGGCTCCGTGTCCACCATCTGCATTCTAGCTTGCGTTTCGCCGTCAGGGCGCGTCAGCTTCGCTAAGCCAAAATCCAGAATCTTGATTCGGCCATCGCTGCTGACGAACACGTTCTCGGGCTTCAGATCCCGATGAACAATTCCTTTTTCGTGGGCTGCCGCCAGACCATGGACGATCTGCACTCCGTAATCGATGGCCTTCTTAAGCTGCAGGGGGCCACGCTTCACCTGCTCCCGCAGGGTCTCACCCTCGAGCAGTTCGGATACAACGTAAGGAATGCCCGCTTCAGCGGTCGTTCCGATGTCGTAAATCGCGAGAATATTGGGATGGTTTAAGGCCGCGGCGGCTCGTGCTTCCTGTTCAAAGCGACGCAGCCGGTCCAAATTGTTAACAAAGGCGCGCGGCAGAACCTTGATGGCGACATTGCGTTCCAGGCGGGGATCGTACGCTTGGTACACTTCCCCCATACCGCCCACGCCGATTAGGTTGACGATCTCGTACGATCCGAGAAGCATTCCCCGCAGGAGCAGGATGTGATCCGGGGGTGCGGACTTGAGGAAGTCCGCCGCCACATCCGGCCCGGAGCCCAGCAGCGACTCCACCTCGAGTCGCAGGGAAGGGTCACTCTGACAGGCCTGACCCACAAAAGCCGGTCGCGCGCCAGGCTCCTCTTGCAGAGCGCCGTGCAGGATTTCTTTGACCTGTTGCCAGCGCTCGGGAGTCATGCCGTTCCCGTCCTTGCGATTTCGCGACGCAGCCAAAGGCGCGCGGTCGTCCATTCTCGTGAAACTGTCGCCGCCGAGACGGCCAACGCTTCCGAAGTCTCTTCGATAGAGAGGCCGGCAAAGAAGCGGAGTTCGACGATGCGGCATTGGCGTTCGTCGAGCCGCGCTAGACGTGTGAGAGCTTCGTCGAGGAGAAGCACGTTCACATTCCTCTGCTGAGGAATGCCCAGGGCCTCATCAAACGAAACTTTGGCAATCCCGGCGCCACGTTTGACGGCACCGCGATTACGCGCGTGCTCCACCAAAATCTCGCGCATCAATCGCGCTGCCACACCGAAAAAGTGCGTACGGTTCTGCAAGTCCGGAGAAGAGTTGCCCGCCAGCCGAAGGTACGCTTCATGGACGAGGGCGGCGCTCTGCAGCGTGTGATCCGGGCGCTCTCGCCGCAAGTATCCACGCGCCAGTTTGCGTAGTTCAGCGTAAAGCAGAGGAATTAGAGACGCGAGCGCTTCCTTATCACCACCCCGCCACCGTACCAGTAGCGCATTCACCTGATGCGACGAAGTCGAGCAGCCCATTCTCCAGCATGTGCCTCAGCGGGGTGACGGCGGAACAGACAATTTATGGAGCATGAGCATATGCTCATTCGAATTCCCTGTCAACGACTGAAAACACTCTGAAAACACGCCATTTACGCATGATCTTGCAGGGAGGTCCGCATGTTGCTGGCCGGCGCGACCCAAGATATTTCCTTTTTCTGTGAGGTGAATGCCCGCGATTTTTCGCATGAGTTAGATGAGGGGCGCTCGCCAGGGACGGTTAGTGCACGGGAGCGGAGTAACCTGCAAATCGAACGACGGACAGTTCTTAAGCACAACCGTGGCCTTTGCTCCTTGAAGAGGACACAATGCAATTCACACATAGCAAGGCAATCTCGGTGTTGGCCGCAATGGTCATTCTGGTTGTGGCGGCAACCGGCCAGAGCAAGCATTGCACACCTGCAGGCGGCATGCTGATGACCAACCTGGGCGCGGTCGATCCAGCCACAACCATGGGCGTGGCAACAGGGGATCTGAAAGGTGCAGTTGGCGCAACCATCCTGAGCACTGAAGTCAACGGAAATATGTTGATCTTCCATGTTCAGCAATCCAATCAGGAGTTTCGTCCTAAGGAGGTATTATGACGAGCAAGATGAGACGGTTTCTGGGAACGAATGGCATTGTAACAGGTGTTCTCACCGGTGTCTTGATGTTCTGTTTCGTGGCAGTCGGTTATGCCGACGGTGAGAGAATCGTGTTCCAGAGCGACCGCGATGGCAACACTCAAATCTACTCAATGAATGCGGCGGACGGGACTGAAGTAACGCGACTCACTCATGACCTGTGGATCGATCGCAATGCTGCGTTATCGCACGACGGCAGCAAAATCGCATTCGTCAGTAACCAAAGTGGTAATGACGACATTTATATCATGAACGCGGATGGCGGAAATGTCGTGAGACTCACGTTCGGATCACGTGACGAGAATCCCGCGTGGTCGACCGACGGGAAAGAGATCGCTTACGAGAGTCTTACCGCTGTAGGTTTTGAGATCTTCATCGTGAATGCCGACGGGAGTGGAAACCACGCCATAACGAACGGAGGATTTGACGTTCAACCGAGTTGGTCTCCGGACGGGACGAAAATCCTGTTTAATCGCGATTATCAGATCGCGGTAATGAATCGGGACGGCTCGGGAGCTATGGTATTGACCAGCCTTTTGGGCGTCAATGAATGGCCGCATTTCTCCCCAAACGGGAATGAGATTGTTTTTCATAGCACTCAAAGCGGCCGCTACCATATCGATGTCATGCAAGCCGATGGCACAGGAATTACGGAGGTCACTCAAGGAGATTACGATGACGCGTGGCCCGTCTGGTCGCCAGATGGGAAGTTCATCGCATTCCAAAGCAACCGTTACGTAAATGGTCAAATCTTCCGTATGGCCGCGGACGGCAGCGATGTGCGGCGGCTGAGCAACAACCTCGCTGGCGATGATTTCCCGAGCTGGGGAGTGAGATACCTCCCACCCCGCGCCTACGTAGCAAATTCCCGCTCGAATAATGTTTCGGTGATCGACCCAGCAACCGACAGCGTTGTGGCCACGGTCCCGGTGGGGAGTAATCCCGTCTATACCGCTGTCACGCCCGATGGGACCAAAGCCTATGTCGCCAATGCCGGCGCAAATTCCGTTTCCGTCATTGATACCGCGACGAAGACGGTAGTGGCTACGGTTACAGTCGGAAGGAATCCTGTGACCGTGGTGATCACGCCAGATGGAACCAAAGCTTATGTCACCAATGCCGGCGCAAATTCCGTGTCCGTCATTGATACCGCGGCGAACACTGTGGTGGCCACCGTTCCGGTGGGACGCACTCCCGTGGATATCGCTGTCACGCCCGATGGGACGAAAGCCTATGTCACCAATGCCGGCGGAAATTCTGTGTCCGTTATTAGCACTGCGGCGAACACGGTAGTGGCTACGGTTTCAGTTGGATTCATTCCAGTGGATGTAGTGATTTCGCCGAACGGGAGCAGCGCGTATGTCGCAAATTCCTTTTCGAACTCCGTTTCAGTTGTCAATACTGCGGCGAACACTGTGGTGGCCACCGTTGCGGTGCGAAACACTCCCGTCGATATCGCTGTCACGCCAGATGGGACCAAGGCCTATGTCACCAATAGGGGCGCAAATTCTGTTTCCGTCATTGATACCGCGGCGAACAGCGTGGTGGCCACAGTCCGTGTGGGAAACACTCCCGTCGATATCGCTGTCACACCAGACGGGACCAAAGTCTATGTCACTAATGCCGGCGCAAATTCTGTGTCCGTCATTAGCACCGCGACCAACAGCGGGGTGGCCACGATCCCGGTGGGGACCAATCCCGTCGATATCGCTGTCACGCCAGATGGGACCAACGTCTATGTCACCAATGCCGGCGGAAATTCTGTGTCCGTCATTAGCACTGCGACGAACAGCATTGCGGCCACCATACGGGTGGGGCTGAGTCCGGTCAACGTAGCACTGCATTAGGAAGCACATTGGCCAACGACAGTAAACGAGTTTCAATGTCGAATCCAGTCGTTGGGCATGCAGGAGGTCAACTTCGGCAAGGCTTACGCCTTTGGGGCAGGGACTGGGATGACTGTGACAATCAGCGCGCGTACAGGAACGATGTGCGGTTCGAGCAGATTGGAGGTACAGTGAGGCCGATAGGCTTCGTTTGACATGCGGCTCGACACTACCGCTCGGTAGGAGCACACGGCGATGCTGCTGCAGAAGGGAAAGGCTCTCAAAGTCGGGGGTATTACATCAGCAGTCTAGCCACTGCAGAGTTGTACTAGGCGTACACTGACTCTGCCGCATAAGCAATCTGTCTTGTTTTTGCGGTCTATCTTGGAGGCCTAACATAACTACAAGTCGACTTATCCAATTTGTTCCGGTGTTGGCTTTGGTCGCGTCCTCACAGCTTGTCAGGGTGTAAAACCCGCCAGGGCTACGCCTCGGATTAATTCGATCCAAAAGGTCAGCGGGAACGTCTTTGAGTTCATCTACAGACGCCAGCACCGATTGTTAGGAGGACGTCATGAAAAGCAATACGAGATACTTCACAGCGCTGGTAATCTTCATCTTCTCTCTAGCGCTTAACGCAAGCGCACAAACGGTCCCCATAACAATCACCAGTTATGAGATCAAATCAACTCCGAGATCCGGCTTTGGTTGCTGGTTTCACAATTACACCGGTACGATTATTGACACTGGCCGCACCGTCAGTGGTTCTGTCGTCTGCTTTCCCGGTGGAGGGACAGGCTCAAGCATAGGTATCGCGGACTACGCGAATGGAAGCGGGACGCTAAACGACAATGTCATCAGCAGTATAGGCAACACCCACCTCTTCCTTACAGGAAGACTGGACGACACGGGTAACCCCATTCTTCCTGAGATAACCCTCCATCTTGGCAGTACGTTTATTATTAACGACATCTTGCTGTTTGGAGGAGATCCCAGCAACGCTATTCCGGGGGCATTGACAGATGCTACCGTCGAGATTGGCGGTGTGGCCGTCGCACTGCACATAATACCTTTTGGGGATCTTAACCCCATCGGCGTACCAGTTAATGGCAAGCTTGTTCTTACAGGCACGCCTCTGGCCGGGCCCCCTACTAACCAGATTGTGCTGAAGAATTTCGTCTCATTGTTTTTTGACCAATTCTCCATAACGGAAATCCAGGTTGATGGCAGCCTACCGCCGGTGGTCAAGTACGTCGTAAGCGACCTGGGTACGCTCGGCTTCCATAGCGAAGCTACTGGCATTAATTCGGCAGGTCAAGTTGTTGGACACACTGGCCTCGGTCACGCCTTCCGCACGGCGCCTAACGCTGCTATCAACCCCGCAACCGATGATCTCGGTACGCTCGGCGGCCTGATAAGCCAGGCCACTGGAATCAACGATGCCGGTCAAGTCGTCGGGGTTTCTTTCACGGCCGACGGGGCTTATCACGCCTTCCGTACGGCGCCTAACGCCTCTATCAACCCGCCAACCGATGATCTCGGCACACTGGGGGGTGGGACAAGCTGGGCTTATGGCATCAACGCCAGCGGTCAAGTAGTTGGGACCTCTATCGACGCTGGCGGGGACACTCGTGCCTTCCGCACGGCGCCCGGTGCTGCCATCAGCCCCGCAACCGATGATCTCGGCTCGTTGGTTAGTTCGCCGAGTCAAGCTGCCGCCTATGGCATCAACACCACCGGTCAGGTAGTTGGGGCATCCTATGCCGGTAGGGGTACTCACGCGTTCCGAACGGCACCTAACGCTGCCATCAATTCTGGGACCGATGATCTAGGCACACTCGGCGGTGCGGAAAGCATAGCCTTTGGTATTAATGCCTCCGGTCAAGTCGTTGGACGGTCTGACATTTCGTTCGGTTTGTTTGGATCTCACGCGTTCCGGACTGCACGGAATGCTGCCATCGATCCCGCGACCGATGATCTAGGTACGCTCGGCGGTTTGTCCAGCATAGCCTTTGGTATTAATGCCTCCGGTCAGGTTGTGGGCTCATCGCAGATCGCTTCGGGCGAGAGTCACGCCTTTGTATATAGCAACGGGGCGATGCAGGATCTCAATAATCGCCTTCTCGTCGATTCCGGTTGGATCTTTCAAGAGGCCGACGGTATTAACGACGGTGGCCAGATCGTCGGCAGTGGTCTTCACAATGGGGCCACCCGAGCCTTCCGTGCAACCCCGGTCGTACCGTTCTCGGCATTCAATGCCGCGCCGGAGATCGGAAGCGACCGGTTTGAGCTCAACGGCAGGTTTACGCTCGGCGAGGGCAGCAACGGGATCAATCCGCATACGGAGGCCGTCACGCTGCAACTCGGCACTTTTTCAGTCACAATGCCGCAAGCCTCGTTCAAAAAGGCTAGCGACGGGCGATACGTATTTGAGGGCACCATTGATGGAGCGGCTTTGGAACTCCGGATCGCACCGGTGACCACGAATAGCTACACGTTCAACGCCGAGGGCAGCGGAGCCAACCTCTCTGGTACTGTAAACCCGGTCTCCGTGGTGCTGACCATCGGGGATGACGGTGGTGCAACGACCGCTAGAGCGAAATAGGGGTGAGCGCGTGTTAGGGAATAAATTGAGATTGCGCGTGAGAAGAAATCTTCATTTATGAGGATAGGGGTACAGGATACCAATATGAATCTCCCCTGTCCCACAACTCAAATTGCAACATCTACCGCCCGAACGATGCTCTAGCCTGACTACGAATTTCGGGTCTAGAGTATTCACGAAATTGCGTCGGCTTGCCATCCGCGCCGCGAAATTTTAGCCCGAAGCCGACTGCGCGAATGGCTCGACTCGCGGTTCATAAAACGCTTCCAATGGACGGGTATTCTCGCGGAGGGCAAGAAAGCACATACGAATAAAGTTCCTTGTCACACCGATCTTGAGAAGAGGTTTGCCGATTTTCTCGACGGCGCGAAGGATGTCGTTCGCTATTTGAAAAATGAGCGCTTTGGTTTCTCCGTCACATATTATGAGCACAACCGACCTCGCCAGTTTTACCCCGACTTTATTGTGGCAGTCCGCGCAGACGACGGGAAAGAAACTATGTGGCTCGCAGAAACGAAAGGCGAGATGCGAACGAACGTCCCACTGAAAAATGGCTCAGCAGAACTTTGGTGCGAAAAGATGAGCACCACCAAGCATGGTCAATGGCGCTACCTCTTTGCGCAGCAACTCAAACTTGAGAAGGCGCTCAGCAAAGGAACAAGTATGTTTACGAAGCTTGCTTCGGACCTAATTGCATCCGGATAGCCGGAACCCTTTTAAGACGAACCGTCCATCGAGAGACTTGCGTAATCCGCTTCAAAAAGCTTTTCACGATCTTTTACTGCAAGCCGTTGAAGGCAGTAAAGACTCCAGTAAGAGCGCCACCGCTCACTTTCGGGGTGTAGATACTCAACCTCCAATTCCATCTGTTTTGCATCTTCCCAGCTGATCAATTGGCCGTGGGCGGGCCACAGATTGGTGTCCATGAGGTCGCTGGCGATTTTTGTGTAGGTGCCCTTTTTCTGCTGGAACATCCAGCGATTCAAGTGCTCCTCGGCAAGTGTGCGGGCGCGCTTGCTGATGGCTTCAAACTGAACAACGGTAGTGGGGTCGAGCTTTGAGAGCATGATCCTGGCAGGCACGTCCTCGGGCCATGCGCGCAGCTTCGCGCAAAGATTCTCATAAGCCTTCAGGTAACTCAGAACGGAAAGCCATCTTGCGTTTCCATCGCCATCCTTTTTCAGAAACTGTGGATCGATCGGCCCCAGCTCGGAACTGTCGCTCATCACAATCTTGTCGGCGGCAAGGGCGATAAGTGTTCCCGCGCTCTTTGCAAAGTCTGGGACAATGACCCGTAGCTGGCCTTTGCCGACAGTAGTACGCAACAGCGTGACAATTTTTTCCGCCGCATCGATGTCACCGCCGCCTGTATGCAAAAGAAAATCAATGTTGCTGTCACGAGGAACGTTATGAAGCAGCTCGACGATTCCCACGACATCGTCTCGCGTAATCGGTGCCATACTTCCGGCCACGTAGCAAAGCAGTCTAGTTCCTGCTGCTTCCTGGATCTGCTTGATCTTTGCCTGCCGCAGGTATCGTTCAGCGTTCATCGCCTCGTACGTTGGCGTTTTTACCGGACGTGGCAATGCCGGAGCACTGGCAGATTCAGCTTCGTCCTTTATGTCATCGGCGGGTTTATCGTTTTCTTCCATGTTGACGTTTCTCCCTTTCCTTAACCCACAGTATCTTGCCCCCTCTAATTAGGTAGTGGCACCGGCGATCAGCTGAAATGTAATCGATGCTAGGCGAGATAGTTAACTTTTTCGAGTCGTGCAGTGTCCAATGAGGGCGATGTACACGATCAAGCGTAACCATGATTCGGTGGCCAGTCTTGCAGGGACAGTCAAAAGCAAGCCATTTCGGGTGTTCAGGCGACCCGACGAAAACCGCGGCTTTCGCTGGTAAGTGATCCGGAATTTCGTCCGCGGCATCGACCGTCGCCACAATCCGCCAATAGCGCCCGGTAATCCAGTTCCACAATGAAAATCGTCCTACGCTGGCCACGTTAGCTCCAAGAATGGGTTGGTGTGTCCGATTCCAAGTTTTCCGGAAGACGGATGGCAATAGTGGCCGTTGCGCGGGCTCTCAATGTTGGTCGAAACCTCGCGATCATGACACCTGAGAAGAACCTCGCTTGGGCGCGGCTCGGGTCCATAGCCAACAAAGCGCTCGATGAGCTCGCTTACCGCCGTGGCAGCGACCAGGGTTGTGTATGTAACGACGGCGGGTTCAACTCCGCCGAGCGCCGGAGCATATCCTTCGTCCTCGCGTCGGTGACGCTCGTCCGGCGTGAGGAGTTCGGCGGCGGCGCGAGGAAGGTCAATACGCGACCGGCAGACAAGACAAGCTTGTCCTGGAACAAGCGTGGTTACTCGGCCATCGATGCCCGCCAGTGAGCCGTTCACGCCAGCCGTTAGCAGAACACCGCAATCGATGACCGGAACAAGCATGTAGGTGGATAGGCGCGAGAGGACCAGCCTTCCAGCGTTATCGTCCGTGCAGCCGAACACGATGTCGCATTCGCTGAGGCGCAGCGCAGCAGGCTGTGTCGTGATCATCGATGTCACTACATCGCAACGCGTGTCGGGGCCAATTCGGGTCAGATGCGCCGCCAAAATCTCCGTCTTGAATTTTCCTATATCTGACGGAGTTGAGCCGTAGACGCGTGTCACGTTGCTCGCTGACAGCTGATCCGGATCGAACAGGACGAACGAGCGCACGCCAAGCCGCACCAGCTGCTCAGCGACTGCCGACCCCGTACCGCCGCAACCGACAATGCCGACGCGCAACTGTCCCAGGGCCTGCTGAATTGCCCCTCCAAAGGCGCGCACGCTTCTATCGAATACGGGTGAGATTTCGACTGCGGGCAAATCAAATGACTGGGTCAATGAGAAGCGGTCTCCTACAACCCACAACGTCCCGACCTCCAAACGCGGGCCTTCCTCTGCCTGAAGGTATCCCGTAAAGGCTAGCGCTTGTGCGCGAGGCGAGAAAATTACCGCGCCATAATAAGGATTGTCGGCGCGAAGCCGGAATAGGTCGGAGATTTGGCGGTCAACTTCCTCATCATGGCTGCTCGGAGTCGGCCACGAATTGTTACCCGGATGGGTATGAACCCAGAGCCCTGCTGCCTTTAACGTCTCGGCCTCGGCCAGAAACGGGACATAACCCTCCGAAGCTATCGACAGATGATCGCAATCGCGTCGGATATATGCGGATTCCGTCACCCACCTCATTTGGCGGCCGAGAATCCTAGTATTGCCCTCTGGCGTGGTGATGACGCTCGCGAGCAGCACCCCCGCCGTTTCGACAGGCAGCTTGGC